>Ga0066710_100000691_pt1 | contig 21827 bp, 18 predicted proteins | sample GraSoiAngelo_159_FD_79666 | JGI IMG/M metagenome (GOLD analysis project Ga0066710, IMG submission 79666) | Grasslands soil microbial communities from the Angelo Coastal Reserve, California, USA - 14_1009_16_40cm | ecosystem: Environmental > Terrestrial > Soil > Grasslands | place: USA...
AGAGATTGATGCCGCTGTCGGTTGCGTGCCTGTCGATCTCCGCCAGCTCGTCGTCCGAAAAGTCCTGGCGCTCGAGCGCGGCCACGTTCGTCTCGAGCTGGTCGACGCTGCTTGCACCGGCGAGCGCCGAGGTGACCCGCGGGTCGCGCAAGGCCCACGCAAGCGCCATCTGGGCGAGGCTCTGCCCACGCGCGCTCGCGATCTCGTTCAGCGCCCGGATCTTCTCGAGCGCCTCGTCGGTGATCAGCTCCGGCGAGAGCGTCGCGGTGCGGCTCGCGCGCGAGCCCTCCGGGATCCCCTGCAGATACTTGTCCGTCAACATCCCCTGGGCGAGTGGCGAGAAGACGATGCAGCCGACGCCCTCCTCGGCGAGCACATCGAGCAACTCGGGCTCGATCCAGCGGTTGAGCATCGAGTACGACGGTTGGTGGATCAGCAGCGGCGTCCCGAGCTCGCGGAGGATACGGGCGGCCTCGCGGGTCTTGGCGGCGGAGTAGGAGGAGATGCCGACATAGAGCGCCTTGCCCTGGCGCACTGCCGTCTCCAGAGCGCCCATCGTCTCCTCGAGCGGGGTCTCGGGGTCGAAACGGTGCGAGTAGAAGATGTCGACGTATTCGAGCCCCATGCGCTGCAGGCTCTGGTCGAGGCTCGCCAGCAGGTACTTCCGCGAGCCCCGGTCGCCGTAGGGGCCGGGCCACATGTCGTAGCCGGCCTTCGTCGAGATCACCAGCTCGTCCCGGTAGCGGCCGAGATCGTGGGCGAGCATGCGCCCGAAGTTCTCCTCGGCCGAGCCGTATGGCGGTCCGTAGTTGTTGGCGAGGTCGAAGTGGGTGATCCCGAGGTCGAACGCGCGCCTGACGATCGCGCGGCCCGATTCGAACGGGAAATCGTCGCCGAAGTTGTTCCAGAGACCGAGCGACAGCTCGGGCAGCTGAAGTCCGCTACGGCCGGATCTCCGGTACTGCATCCGCTCGTAGCGATCGGGTGCTGCGAGGTAGCTCATCTGACGCTCCAGTTTTTCGCCGGGCTGGTCGGTGTCATGCATCCTCCTCGGGCAACTCCGCGGGCGGGCCCTCCTTGACGAGCGCCTGCTCGAGCTCGCCCCGCGTCGCGCCGGTCATGATCGCCACCGCCTCGGGCATTGTGTGGGTTTGCGGCGTCACGACCGCGACGCGCTTGCCGAGTCGCATGATCTGGATCCGGTCCGCGAGCTCGAACACATGGGGCATGTCGTGGCTGATCAGGACGACGGGCAGGCCGCGCTCGCGAACGCGGAGAATCAGGTCGATCACCTGGCGGGTCTCCTTGACGCCGAGCGCCGCGGTCGGCTCGTCCATGATCGCCACGCGCTGGGCCCATTTCGCCGCGCGGGCGACCGCGACCCCCTGTCGCTGACCACCGGAGAGGTTCTCGACGGGTTCCCCCATCGATTGGACGCCGATCTTGAGCTCCTGCAGGTGGCGCGCCGCCTCGCGGCGCATCGTCCGCTTCGCGAGCATGCGAAGAGCGAGCCCGAGCGGTCCCCGCCTCCGTGCCTCACGCCCCAGGAAGATGTTCGAGGCGATGTCGAGCGAGGGGGCGACCGCGAGATCCTGGTAGACGGTCTCGATGCCTGCGCTTCGCGCATCGCCGGGAGTGCGGAAACGGACGTGCTTCCCGTCGAGACGGATCTCTCCCTCGTCCGGCTGTAGGGCGCCCGAGAGCGCCTTGATCAACGTCGACTTGCCGGCGCCGTTGTCGCCGATCACGGCGACGATCTCATTCGGATAGAGCTCGAAATCGACTCCGTCGAGCGCGACGACCTGCCCGTACCGCTTGGCAAGCCCACGCGCTTCGAGGATGGGCTGTTGTGGCTCGCTCACAACCGCCTCCGGTGCGTGAGCTGGTCGACCGCAACCGCGAGGATCACGAGGATGCCCGTGACGAGGTACTGATAGATCACCTCGACGCCGATCAGCGTCAGGCCGTTGCGGAAGATGCCGACGATGACCGCTCCGATCAGTGTCCCGATCACCGTTCCGCGCCCACCGAACAGGCTCGTGCCACCGAGAACGACCGCTGTGATCGAGTCGAGGTTCTCGGTCGTCTGACCGGCGTTCGGATCACCGAGCTCGGTCCGCGAGACCAAGAGCCACGCCGCGATCCCGTACATCAGACCCGCGACCGTGTAGACGCTGAGCAGCACGCGCCAGGTCTTGATCCCGGTCAGCCGGGCGGCCTCGGCGTTGTCCCCCGTCGCATAGACGTGCCGGCCCCAAGCCGTTTGGGTGAGCGCGAACCAGGCTAAGCCGAAGAGGACGAACATCAGCACGACCCCGTAGGTGATCTCGGTATGGCCGACCGTAAACGTCCGGCCGAAGAAGAGCAGCTCGCTCGGCAGCGACGCCGCCCCCGACTTGCCGGGCGGGTACGTCAGGTCCTTCGAGACGATGTGGGTTAAGGCGAAGGCGATGTTGAGCGTGCCGAGCGTGACGATGAACGCCGGCAGCCTCACCCCCGTCACCAGCGCCCCGTTGAGAATGCCGAAGGCGACGCAGGCGAGGATTCCGAGCGCGATCGCTGTCAGCGGGCTGAAGCCCTGGTCGATCGCGAACTTCGTCATCACGATCTGCCCGAACGCCATCACGGTTCCGACCGAGAGGTCGATCCCGGCCGTCAGGATCACGAGCGTCTGGCCGATCGCGAGCACGCCGACGACCATCACCTGCTGCAGCACGAGCGAGAGGTTGGGACCCTGCAAGAATCGGTCGCTCTTCAGCGTGAAGAACGCCATCGTCAGCAGCAGCGCGAGGAACGGCCCGACGGCGGGCGCCGCGAGGAAGCGGCGAATCCAGTCGAGCGGAGACCGGGCGCTCGGTGGCTGGGCTGAAGTTTCCGTTGCGTTCAACGTCGATCTCGTCCCTTGGAAGAGCCGATCCTAAGACGCCGGGGTCCAGCCGCGACCGGAGAGCGAGTAGCTGCGCTCCGGTCGCGGTGGGTGTGAGGGACCTACTTTTCTAGCCCCAGCAGTTTGCGAGGCCGTAGGCGACGGTCTTCGATCTGACGCCCACAAGCGCCTTCTTCGCGATCAAGTTCACGCCGGTGTCGGTGTAGCCGTGTGGCTTGATACCGGTCTTCGCGTACTTGACAACCGCTGCGACGCCCCGCGAGGCCATCAGCAGCGGGTACTGCTGCGAAGTCGCGTCGATCACTCCGGCCCTGACGTTTCGCACGCCCGCGCAACCGCCGTCGACGGAGACGATCGTCGTGGCGGCCTGCGTCTTGCCCGCGTTCTTCAACGCGGTCCAGGCGCCGGCGGCGCTGGGCTCGTTGATCGTGTAGACGACGTTGATGTTCGGGCTCTTCTGGAGACAGTTCTCCATCGCCGTCTGCGACGGTGCCGTCTGACCCTCGCCGTTTCCGACGCAGGCGATCTGGCTATTGCCGCTCTTGATCCCGAACCCCTTCAGGAAGCCGTTGTGTCGCAGGGCTCCCACCGACGACCCGGCGTGCTCGTCGAGCATCCCAATCGTCACTGTCTTGCCCTTCGTCGCTGCGCGGGCGTATTTGCCGATCAGGACTCCCGCGTTGAAGTTGTTCGTCGCGAAGAGGGCGTTCGTCGCGCTCTGCGGAACGGTGGGCGAGTCGAGAGCGATCACGACCACGCCTTTCTTCCGAGCCTTCGCGATCGCGGCGTTCTCAGCCTTCCCGTCCGCGACCGTGATCAGGATCCCCTTGACGCCGGCGGTCGTCATGTTCTCGATCGCCGCGATCTCACCCGCGTTGTCGGAGCTGCTCTTTCCGGCCGCGTAGATGAGACTTGCGCCGAGCCGCTTCGCCGCCTTCGTCGCTCCCGCGTGCATCTTGACGAAGAACGGATTGGTGGCGTCCTTCGTAATCAGACCGACCTTGATCTTTGCGCTCTTCGACCCTGTCGTGGCAGACGCGGCGGCGACGATGGCCGACGTGGCGACAACGACTGCGAGGAGCGCTACCGCGAGACCCAGCGTCCGCCTTGACGGACGTCTGAGCTGCCTCTGCGGATCGCGCATGTGATACCTCCCTTGCCCGTGGTTGTGGTACCGATAACACGTTTGCGGCGCAATAGTCAAGCTAAAGCTGGTTGGTTTACGAAGGTCTCAGCTGTAGTCTGTGGTACCGCTACCAAGGATTCGGAGTGCGTGCGAACTCAGCCGACGTGACGATCAAGGACGTCGCCTCCCTCGCCGGCGTCTCGCCGATGACGGTGTCGAGGGTGATCAACGAGAGCGATCGCGTCAGCCCGGAGACGCAGCGCCGCGTGCAGAAGGCGATCGCCGAGCTCGGCTACATACCGAGCCGGCTTGCGCGTGGCCTGAGCGCCCGCCGAACGGGAACGCTCGCCGTGATCGTGCCCGACGTCGCCAACCCGTTCTTCACGATGGTCGTTCGCGCGGCCGAGGAAGTCGCGCGACGGTCCGCCTACCGCGTCATCCTCTGCGACACCCGCGCCGACCTCGCGGTCGAGCGCGACGTGATCGAGGAGTTGATTGCTCACCGAGTCGAGGGCATCGCGATTGCGCCCGTCAGCGACCGGTCGAAGCCGCACCTGGCGCGCCTGGCCAGGTTCGGCGTCCCGTTCGTGCTGATCGACCGGACGGTCGCCGGAGTCGACTGCGACGCGGTCGTCGGCGACAGCGTCGGCGGCGCACAGCGGCTCGTCGAACATCTGATCGGGCTCGGCCACCGGCGCATCGGGCTGATCGTCGAGAAAGACGAGGTCTCGAGCGCACGCGAGCGCCGTCAGGGGTACGAGGCGGCCCTGAAAACCGCTGGGCTGCCACTCGATCCGGCGCTCATCGAGGAAGACACTCCCGATCCCGACGGCGGGTTCAAAGCCATGAGCCGTCTCCTCGCGACCGATGCTCGCCCGTCAGCGGTATTCGCGGTCAACAACCTCGTCGCGCTCGGGGCGATCGAAGCCGTGCGGAGCGCCGGCCTCGAGGTTCCGGACGACGTCGCGCTCGTCTGCTTCGACGACATCGAGCTCGCGTCGCGGCTCTATCCGTTTCTGACCGCGCTGGAGCAGCCGGCTGAGACGTTCGGGACGCTCGGGACACAGCTGCTGCTCGAGCGCATCCAGGGCCGCGGGCCGGCCCGCGACCACGTCGTCGTCCTCCCGGGTCAGTTGACCGTCCGCAGGTCGTGCGGTGCCCAGGCAGTCGGGGCCGCTTGACCGTCTACGGTGGCATCGAGGCCGGTGGGTCGAAATGGGAATGCGCGATCGGCACGGGCCCCGACGACCTCCGAGCGACCACGACGCTGCCGACGACGACGCCCGTCGAGACGATCGACCGCGCGGTTGCCTTCTTCGAGCGCGAAGGGCCGGTCGACGCGATCGGGATCGGCTCGTTCGGGCCCCTCGACGGCGATCCGGCCTCGCCGACCTGGGGGTACATCACGACGACGCCGAAGCCCGGCTGGGCGCAGACCGACTTCGGGCCGGAGATCAAGCGCCGCCTCGGCGTGCCGGTCGCGTTCGACACGGACGTCAACGCCGCGGCGCTCGGAGAGCACCGCTGGGGGGCGGCACAGGGGCTCGACACCTCCTGCTACATCACGGTGGGCACCGGCATCGGCGGCGGCGGCATGGTCGAGGGCAGGCTCCTGCACGGACTGATGCACCCGGAATTCGGGCACATGCGAATCCCGCACGATCGAGAGCTGGACCCGTTTCCGGGCGTCTGTCCCTACCACGGAGACTGCTGGGAAGGCCTGGCGTCCGGCCGAGCGATCGAGGCGCGCTGGGGAAAGCCCTCGGCCGAGCTCGAGGACGAGCGGGCTTGGGACCTCGAGGCCCGGTATCTCGCGCTCGGGATCGTCTGCGTCATCTGCGTCCTTTCTCCCGAACGGGTCGTGATCGGCGGCGGCGTCATGAACCGGCCAGGGCTGCTGGGGCTCGTCCGCAATGAAGTCGTGGGGCTGATGAACGGGTACCTCGCCGCGCCCGTGCTCGGCGATGGGATCTCGGGCTTCGTCACGGCCCCGGCTCTCGGGCCGCGAGCCGGGGTGCTGGGCGCTCTTGCGCTTGCTGCGTCCGCCTAGCCCGCGTTCGACACATCACTAGACCAAGTCGAGTCACTCTTGCGAGCGATGCGCGAAGAGCCGTCGACCGCATCAATGAGGTCAGGATGCACCTCGCGCCGCCGCCGTCACCCGGCTCGCGCATCCAGGAGCTGGGCGACACACTCGTCGTTCGGTTCCGGCCCCGCCGGTCCTGGGGCGACATCGTCTTCCTCACCTTCTGGCTGACCGGTTGGACGTTCGGCGGGATCGCAGCTGTGTACGGGTTGACACAAGCCGGCTGGGGCGGCCGCGCATTTCTCCTCCTCTGGCTTTGCGGCTGGCTGTTCGGGGAGGTCTTCGCGGCGAAGCAGATCTCTTGGCAGCTCGTCGGTCGCGAGCTCCTGCTTGTGACACCGAACCAGCTCGAGATCCGGAAGGAGATCGGCCGTTTCGCGCACGCGCGGCGGCTTCATGTGCTCTCGGTCGTCGACGTGCGGACGCAACTGGTTCCGACTGACGAAGAAGAGAAGCCGCGACGCGACTACCGCCTCGCGATCGTGACGCGCGACGACACGGTCTACGTCGGCGAGGGAATGGGCGAGCGCGAGGCGGAGTACACGGCTTCAGTGGTGGAGTCCCGCGTCCGCCCGCGCCCTCGTTGGAACGACGAGACGCCGGAGTTCGGCTTCGCGGCCCCGCCCGAGGCGATGGTTCCCGATCAATCGCCGACTCCCGAGCTTCCGGTGGTGCGCGGTTTCGCGTGGAAGTGGGTGCTGCCGCGCATCGTTCCGGCGCTTGTCGGCGCGACCCTGATCGCGTTCGTCGCGCTGACACTCCTGCCGCCGCTCCGCCACCAGCCCGACGTGCCGCGGGTTGCGCTGCCGGCTCCGGCGCCTACGATCGCGCCTCCGGCTGCTCCCCCGCCCGCGCGGAAACCCGTCGACGGCCCGCCGTCGCGCTCGGACTTCGACGACCCGCGGGCGTACGCCGTCGCAACGACGCGCTACGCGCTCGACTCCGCTCGCAATGCGGTCGAGTCGACGCCGACGTGCGGCGCGAGCGTGACGTGGACAACGTGGTCCTGCCGCGCCCTCGCAAGATCGCGGGCCGGCCCGTTCGCCGGCCGGCGACTCGTCTACCGCTGCCACGTGCAGTACCAGCCGCAGCCGATCGGGCCAGTGATGCAAACGATCGAGTGTGGCCCACAGAACCCGCCGCCGATCGGGCCCTGACGGTAGAAAGACGACCCGGGGGACGCAGCCGCACGCGCCAAGCGCGCAGTCCGTGAACAACGAGCAGCAGCTAACTGCAGGGCGTCTGAACGTACACTCGGCGCGTGCCGAAGCTCGGCGTCGAGGCCGCCCTCGTGGGCGGCAAGCTTGTTCCCGGCGACGTCGAGGTCGTCGACGGCGAAATCGCCGGCTACGGGCTTCCGTCTGCACATGGCCGTGGGATTGCCTCACCGGGTTTCGTCGACCTCCAGGTCAACGGCTTCGGCGGCGTCGACCTGCTCGAGGCCGAAGCGGACGGCTTCCGCCGCGCGGGCGATGCGCTGCTCGAGAGCGGCGTGACGGCCTACCTGCCGACGTTCATCACCGCACCGGAGGATGAAGTCCTCAGGGCGCTGCGCGGCCTTCCCTCATCCCAGGGTGGCACCCGGATCCTCGGAGCGCACCTCGAGGGTCCGTTCATCGCTCCCACCCGCCTTGGTGCCCATCCGTCCGCCCACCGTCGCGACCCGGACATCGAGCTGCTCGAGCGGCTGCTCGCCGCAGGACCGGTCCGGCTGGTCACGCTCGCGCCGGAGCTCCCCGGGGCAGAGGCCTTGATCGAGCTTCTGCATCTTCGCGGGATCACCGTCTCGTGCGGTCACAGCGATGCCACTGCCGAGCAGGCCGAGGCCGCGTTCGAGAACGGAGTCCGAACCGTCACGCACCTCTTCAATGCGATGCGTCCGTTTCACCACCGCGATCCGGGACTGGCCGGAGCCGCGCTCTCGCGGGCGGACATCGTCGTCCAGATCATCGTCGACGGGGTCCACCTCGCGGAAGAGACAGTGGAGGTCATTTCGCGAGCCGCCTCAGGACGTGTCGCGCTGGTCACCGACGCGATCGCCCCCGCCGGTGCGACCGTGACCGACGGCCCTTCGAGCCTCGGCGGCTTCGCGATTTCCATTCGCAACGGCGTCGCACGCGGCCAAGACGGCGTCCTCGCGGGCTCGCTCCTGACGATGATCGAGGCGGTCCGCAACCTGCATGGGCTCGGGGTTTCGCTCGAGGACGCGCTCACGGCCGCGACCTCGATCCCGGCCGCCGTCATCGAGGAGCCTGTCGCAGGCCGGCTGGAGGTGGGACTGCCCGCGGACCTGGTCGTTCTCGACCAGCACCTCGAAGTCGAACGAGTCCTGGTGGCGGGAGAAGTCCGGGGTCCCTAATGTGCCGGCCCGGGCGCGAAACTGGCGACGGCCCGTTGAAGGCGCTGCCAGCGGGAGTCGACATGACCCCGGTCCTATTCACCACGCGACGTCCAGGCGTAGAGCCACGCCAGCGCGAGGATGATCGCGCCGTAGAGCATCTGCTTGATCGCGGCCGATGCGTTCAGGATCGTCAGCAGCGAGTCGAGCACGGTCAGGATCAGGGCGCCGAGGATGGTCCCGCCGTAGCCGCCGCTGCCGCCCAGGATCGACGTACCCCCGATCACGACTGCGGCGACGGATGGAAGCAGGAACGGTGCCGCAATGCCGAGGTCGGCAGCATCGTTGAAACCGACGAGCAGGATTCCCGCGACGGCGCTGAAGGCTCCGCAGAGCGCATAGACGAGCAACAGCACCTGCCAAACCCGCACTCCCGCCAGCCGGCAGGCGACCGGGTTGTCACCAACCGCGTAGATCATCCGCCCGAAGCCGCTGTAGCGGAGTCCGAGGATAATCAGGGCTGCGATCGGTCCCCAGATGAGCAGGTCGTACGGGATGTAGGTGAGGAAGCGGCCGGAGCCGAACGTATTGACGATGTTCGGGACGAGGGCTACGAAGCGCCGCTGGCTGTAGATCGTCAGCGCGCCGAGCGTGACGGAGCTCAAGCCGAGCGTCATGATCAGCGGATTGACGCGGAAGATGGCGACGCCGATCCCGTTCACGAGCCCGATTCCGAACCCGATCGCGATCGCAAGCAGGATCGCCGCCGCGGCGCCGTGCCTCCCGGTCCCCGAGGCGACGAAGGCTCCCGCGGTCGCGGTGGTCGCCACGGAGAGGTCGACTCCCCCGGTGAGCATGACCAGCGTCTGGCCGGCGGCGAGCAGCGCGAGTGGAGCTGCATAGAGGAACGTGGTCGACACCTGTGTCGGTGCCAGGAAGGCGTGGCCCGACTGCGCGCGGTTGACGATGTCGGTGACGACGAACAGGCCGACGAAGACGAAGATGAGCGCGATCGCCGGGTTCTCGGCGAGGAACCGCCGGGCCGTTTCCAGGCGGCTCTCGCCCCGCGCGACCTCCGGCGCCGCCGCGCTCACGTCCGCCGCCGCTCTCGGATTGCCAGGCCGCCGATCATGACCACGACAATGATCAGCGTCCCCTGGATCACCTGCGCCCAGTTCTGGTCGACGCCCTTGAGGATGAGAATCGTCTTGACCACCGTGAGCACGAACGCGGCGGCGATCGGCCCGATCAGCCCGCCCTTGCCGCCGACGAGCGCGACGCCGCCGAGCACCACCGCCGCGACCGAGTTGAGCGTGTAGTACTGGCCGGAGAGGGGATCGCCGATCCCCGACGTGGCGGTGAGCGCGAGCCCGGCGAGCCCGGCGAAGAAGCCGCCGAGGCTGTAGGCGAAGATCCGCGTCCTCGTCACGCTGACGCCGGAAAGGTAGGCGGCGTTACGGTTGCTCCCGATCGAGTAGAGCGCGAGCCCGGAGCGCGCCCGTCGCAGGGGTAGCCAGATCAGCACGAACGCGCACAGCAGGATCACGAGCCCACTCGGGATCCAGGGCGAGAACCACTGGCCGGTCGCGAGTTGGACGTACTTGAGCGGCGCGCCTCCGCCCGGGATCGGCTGGATCTGGAGCGCAAGGCCGGCCCAGACGAAGAGCATCGCGAGCGTGACCACGATGTCCGGTACGCGCGAGATCGTGATCAGCGAGCCGGTGGACGCGCCCGCGAGTGCCGCCCCGAGGGCAAGGGCACCCGCGAAGAGCAAAGCGTCGCGGAAGCTCATCGTCGCCATGTACTTCGCCGAGATCACGTTCACCAGGCTCATCAGCGAGCCGACGGACAGGTCGATGCCCCCCGAGATGATCACGACCGCCTGCGCCATCGCCGCGAAGGCGAAGGGGAGTGCGTCGATCGCCAGTGACTGGACGTCGAACGAGCCCCAGACCGGCGGCACCGTCCTCCAGTAGAGGACGAGTCCGAGCAGCAAGACGTAGGTGCCGAGCGTCCAACCGTGACGGCGCCCGAGCCGAGCCGCGTGGATTCCCGGCCGGCGCCGATCGGCGGTTGCGGCCGCGGTCGTCACGCGACCTCCTCGGCAAGGCCGTGCATCGCCCGCAGCAGCGAAGCCTCGTCGGCGGCCGCCGCCGGCAGCTCGCCGGTGATTCGGCCGCCGTACAGCGTGACGACGCGATCGCAGACGAGCGGAAACTCGGTCAGCTCGCTCGAGAAGAACAGGATCGCCGCGCCCCCGTCGGCGAGGCGGCGAAGCAGAGAGTAGATCTGCTGCTTCGTGCCGACGTCGATTCCGCGCGTCGGGTCGAAGCAGAGGAGCGTCCTGAATCCGGAAGCGAGCCAACGCGCGATCGTCACCTTCTGCTGGTTGCCACCCGACAGCCGCCGCACCTGGCGATACGCACGCGTATCGATCTGCAGCGCGTCGATCGCCTCCTTCACCCGCCGCCGCTCGAACGAGAGGTTGATCGGTCCCCAGCGCAGCGGGCTGTTGTATCTCGGCGCGGCGATGTTCTCGCGAACCGAGCGCTGGGGCAGCAGCGCGAGCAGCCGGTCGGCAGGAACGAGCACGACCCCCGCGCGGATCGCGTCGTAGGGGTGCCGGGCACGGAGTGGCCGGCCCCCGACCAGAACGTCTCCGCCTTCCGGCCTCCGCTCCCCGGCGAGAGTGGCAAAGAGATCGTCCTGGCCCTGCCCCTCGAGCGCGGCCAAGCCGAGCACCTCGCCCGGGCGCAGCGAGAACGAGACGCTCTCCACGGTGCCGGCGCGGACGCCCTCGACCTCGAGTGTCGGTTCAGCGGCCGCTCCGGCGGCGTTGCCGTCTCCGGGTAGCCGCACCCTGGCCTCGTCGAGCTCACTCGCCTTGGCTGCGGCCGTCGCGACCTCGGCGCCGAGCATGTATTCGACAATCCTCCGTTCGCCACCGTGCTGAGGGACGAGCGTCCCGACGTCGCTCCCGTCACGGAGCACGGTCGCCCGGTCACATACAGCGATCACCTCGGCGAGACGGTGGGTGATGAAGAGCACCGAGCGGCCACGCTCGCGCCACTTCCGCATCACCGCGAACACACGCTCGGCGAGGTCGGACGGCAAGGCGGCCGTAATCTCGTCCAGCAGCAGCAGCTGAGGATCTCGTGCGAGGGCGCGAGCCAGGTCGAGCATGCGCAGCACCGGCAGCGGCACGTCGCCGGCCTGCTCCGAGAAATCGACCTCGACGTCCATCTCGCGAAGTCGGCTTCGGACTCCTTCGAGCGGCGCGCCCGTGAGCCTCAGGTTCTGAGCAACCGTCAGGTCGGGAACGAGAGCGGGGTCCTGAAAGACGGGCGCCAGACCGACCCGGGCGGCCTGGGAGGGCGAAGAGATTCGAACATCCTCTCCATTCAGGACGAGCCGCCCTCCGTCTGCACGGATCACGCCGGTGAGAACCTTCACCAGCGTGCTCTTGCCGGCTCCGTTGGCGCCGAGCAGCGCGTGCACCTCGCCAGGATCGATCGAGAGCGTCGCCGAGCGGAGAGCTACGACCGGCCCGTAGTTCTTCGAGACCTCCTGTGCTTCCAGCAGACTCAGGCGTCGCTCCGATTCGTTCGACGGAAAGGGGCGCCCCGAGGGCGCCCCTTTCGTCGCTTCACTACGGCTCTACGGCCCCTTGCAGGCGAAGAGCTGCTGCTTCGTATACGTCGTCCAGGGCTTGATCTGCAGCCGTGCACTGTACGTCGGCGGACGGCTCGGCGAGTAGTTCTTCTTGATCTCGGCCTTGCCGGCGGCGGTCTGGTTGTCCCAGACCTGCGGGGTCAGCTTGACCCAGTGCTTAACCGACTGCCCGCCTAGTACCTTGATCGCAATCGCGGCGCCAACGCCGCCGATCGTGGCGGGGTTCGTCACGGCTGCGCCGTGGAGGCCACTGGTGGTCATGAGCTGCTTGAGGAACTGGTTGTTGTCGGCTCCGACCACGGGTACCAGCTTCTTCCCGGCCGTCTTGAAGGCATTGACGACCGTGTAGTCGATCCCCGAAGTCCAGACGCCGTCGACCTTCACCCCGGAGTTGAGGATGTCGAGCATCTGCTTTCCACCCGTCGCAAACTGCCAGCCGGTGAACGTCTGCTTGACGACCTTGATCTTCGGGTAGTTCTTCAGCGCTTGGTTGAAGCCGGTATGGCGGTCGGTATCCGCCGGCACGCCGGCGATGCCGCGCATCTCGACGACATTCCCCTTGCCTCCCAGCTGCTTGAACAGCCACGTCGCGCCGAGCCGGCCGTACGCAACCTGGTCGTTCGTGGCGTTGTAGGCCTGCTTGGCGGTCACGCGCTGGTCGACCGCAACGACCTTGATCCCGCGCGAAGCGGCCTGTGCGATCACGCTGTTCAGCGCCGTCGAGCTCGACGGGTTGACGACGATCGCGTTGGCTCCCGAGGAGATCAGGTTGCGGAGGTCTGCGTTCTGCTCGGCCGCGCCGCCGTTGCGGTTCGCGACCTTGACCGAGCTCACCTTGCCGCTGGCCAGTGCCTGCGCCTTGACCGAGCAGATCATCTCCTCTCGCCAGCCGTTGCCGACGAGCGTGTTGGAGACGCCGATCACGTATTTCTTCTCAGACTTCGCCGACGCCGTGACGGCGGCGGTAACGGAAACGGCGACGAGAGCCAAGAATGCGAGCACCCAGCGTACGCCGGTGAATCGGAATTTCATGCGGTCCCTCCTGCTGACTTGCGGTCCCCTTCGAACGTCCTTTCGTTCAAGCCTATGCGACCCAGCCTTCTTTCTCATAGCTGCCGCTCCCGTTCGGGGTTATTGTCGTCGATCCGCAAGGCAACCCATCGGTCGGGAGGCGGCTCACATCGAAGGCAAGCAGGGAGCAGCGATAGTCGGCCACCGGGTGACGATGCTCGGCACCGGCCTGATCGGCCTGTTCTACACGCTGACAATGCACGGTCAGCGCAGCCGCGATCGAGTGCACGTGGTCTATTCCCGCTCGGAGGAGCACGCTCGCGCCTTCGCCGACGAGCACGGCATCCCACACGCGTCGACGGACCTCGAGGAGGCGATCGCGCACCCCGAGGTGGACACGGTCGTGATCGGGCTGCCGAACGACCTGCACGAGGAAGCGGTGACGATCGCCGCGCGGCACGGGAAGACGATCCTCTGCACGAAGCCGCTCGGGCGAACGGCGGCCGAGGCGAAGCGGATGCTCGAGACAGTCGAGCAGGCGGGCGTCTTCGCCGGCTACCTCGAAGACCTCTGCTACACGCCGAAGACTCTGAAGGCCGTCGAGCTCGTGCGCGGCGGCCAGGTCGGCAACGTCACCTGGGCGCGCTCGCGCGAGGCGCATTCGGGACCTCACAGCGCGTGGTTCTGGGATGTCGAGCAGGCCGGAGGCGGCGCACTTGTCGATGTCGGCTGCCATTGCATCGAAATCGTTCGTAACTTCGTCGGCAAGGAGAATCGCCCGGTCGAGGTGATGTGTTGGGCGGACACGCTCGTCCATCCGATCGAGGCAGAGGACAACGCGATCGCGCTGATCAAGTTCGAGAGCGGCGCGATCGGTCAGGTCGAGGCCAGCTGGAGCTTCCGCGGCGGGATGGACATCCGAGACGAAGTCGCCGGCACGGAGGGAACGATCTGGATCGACCACTGCCTGCGCACCGGCTTCGAGGCGTTCACCTCCGGCGAGGGCAGCGACTACGTGGCGGAGAAGTCCGAGGCCACCAGCGGCTGGATCTTTCCCGTGGGCGACGAAGTCTCCGAGCTCGGCTACTACGACATGTTCACCGACATGTTCGACGCGTTGGAGACAGGCCGGGCTCCGATGGAGACCTTTTACGACGGCTACATCGTCAACACGATCATCGACGCGGCTTACCGGTCGGCCGGGACCGGCCGCTGGGAGCCCGTCGAGATCGAGGACTGGCGCGGGGCCGGTGTCCCGCGCATCGCGCGGGAGCGACCGGAGCGAGACGGCAAGACCCTGATCAAGGAGGAGGCGATGCCGGACGGCCGGCGGAAACTGATCCTCAAGGACGAGGCGACCGGCAAGTTCGTCGACGAGGTTAGCTAGGCCATCAACGGCCGGAGCGCGTTCCGGGCGATCAGGAAGCCCCGCTTGACGAGCTCGATGTCTCCCTCGAAACGCCGGTCTTCGTGCTCGATCGAGAGATACGAGTCGTACCCCACGGCGTAGAGGGCGGCCAGGAAGCGGTTCCAACGCACTTCGCCGAGACCCGGGAGGCGCGGGACCTGCCAGCCCATTCCGAGCGACAGGACCCCGTTCCGGTCGAGGCCCTCCCGCCTGACCTCCAGATCCTTCGCGTGGACGTGGAAGATGCGGTCCGCGTAGTCGTAGACGACCCGCTCGTAGTCGATCATCAACCACTCGAGGTGGGAGGGATCGAGATTGAGCCCGAAGTTTTCGTCGGGGATGGCCGCAAACATGTCGTCCCAGATCGCGGGCGAATAGGCGAGATTGGTCCCGCCTGGCCACTCGTCGTAGCTGAAGATCATCGGGCAGTTCTCGATCGCGATCCGCACGCCGCGCTCGGCCGCATGAGCGACCAGCGGTGGCCAGACCTTCTTGAAGCGCTCGAGGTTCTCCGGGTACGGGCGATCCTTGTCGTTGCCGGCAAAGGTGCCGACGGTGTCGACGCCAAGGCGTTGCGCCGCGTCGACGACCTTCAGCAGATGGCCGTTCACCGCCTCGCGGTGACTGTCGTCGGGATGGAGGTTGTTCGGGTAGTACGCGAGCGACGAGATCTCGAGCCCGTGCTCCCCGAGCGTCTCGTGTACCTCGTCCGGATTGAAGGACTCGACGTCGATGTGCGTCACGCCCGCGTAGCGGCGCGCCTCGCCGCCACCGGCCGGCCAGCACGCGATCTCGAGCGACTCGAAGCCCTCGGCTGCGGCCCAGGCGGCGACCTCGGCGAGCGAGAGATCCGGGAAGGCGGAGGTCAGAAAGCCGAGCTTCACGTGGGCACCTTCTCCCATCGTCCCTCCGCTGCGCTGCGCGCCACGGCTTCGCTGATCACGTTCTCACGCAGGCCGGCGGCGAAGCTCGGGAACTCCGGCTCCGCCGGCATCGCCCCGCTGGCAACGGCGCCGTAGACGGCCCGGTAGAGCTCCTTGAACGTGTCGGCGAAGCCCTCGGCATGTCCCGCCGGCAGACTGGTGCGCGCGGCGGCGGCGGGCTCGAAGAGCCCGGGGTCGCGGAGAAGAGTCTCGTTCGCGCGCTGCCGGTGCCCCAGCCAGAGCTCTTCCGGCCGTTCCGAATCCCACGCGAGAGCGCCCGCCGAGCCGTCGAGCTCGAGCCGTAATGAATTCTTCCGCCCCGCGCTCACCTGGGAGACGACGACGGAGCCGCGCGCACCGTTCGCGAAGCGAATGAGCACGTGCGCCAGATCCTCCGTCGCCATCGGCACATCGACTCGGTCCACCGCCTCCGCGGCAGCGAACGTCTCGACCTTGCCGGCCGGTCGCCGGCGGACGGGAATCATCGTCGCCAGGTCCGCGAACACCTCGGTGACGGGCACCCCGGCGACGAATTCCGCGAGATCGAGCCAGTGCGACCCGATGTCGGCCACGGCCCGGAGCTCGCCTCCCTTGTCCGGCTCGAGCCTCCAGTTCCAGTCGGTCGGCAACTGCAACCAGTCCTGGAGATAGGCGCCGTGGACGTTCCAGACGTCGCCGAGCGCATCGTCGGCGACGAGCGCACGGGCCTGCTGCGCCTGCGGGTAGAAGCGGATGTTGAAGTTCGTGCAGTGGACGAGGCCGCTCTCCTCGGCGAGGCGGAAAAGCTCCGCTGATTCGGCCGCGTCGAGACCGAGTGGCTTCTCGCAGACGACGTGCTTGCCGGCCTCGAGGACGGACTTTGCGTGCGGGTAGTGGAGGTGGTTCGGGGTCGTCACGTGGACGACGTCGACTCGGTCGTCGCCGAGCATCGCCTCGAAGCTCTCGTACGGCTCGGCCAGGGGCACCTCCGTCGCCTTCGCCCGCGCCCGGTCCGGCGTCGACCCGACGACGCCGACGACCTCGATGCCCAGCCGGCGGAGCGCCTCGACGTGGACGACGCCGATGAAGCCCGTGCCGACGACGGCAGCGCGTAGGTCTCGCAGGTCACGCATGGCGCGCCGATCCTACGAGGTCGCGGCCCTCCTAACGGGTGGCGACGGCCGCCGGCTCGACCGCGGCCTTTCGGGCCTTGAAGTCCTCGAGGATCGTCTCGGTCGCAGTGGCCCCCACCCTCGTTACGCCGACGCTCATCACCTCGAGCAGCGCGTCCAGCGTACGGACGCCCCCGGCGGCCTTGACCTGGACCTGCGGGCCGACCGTGCGCCGCATCAGCTTCAGGTCGTCGATCGTAGCCCCACCGCCCGCGAACCCGGTCGAGGTTTTCACGAACGCCGCCCCCGCCTCCTCCGCCAGCCGGGAGCCGAGCTCCTTCTCCACGTCGGCGAGGTACGTGTTCTCGAGGATCACCTTGACGATCGCCTCGCCCGCCTCGGCAACACGAACGACATCTGCAATGTCGTTTCGTACCTCGTCCGCCCGACCGGAGCGCAGCCACCCGATGTTGAGCACCATGTCCAGCTCGCGGGCGCCGTCCGCCAACGCCCGCTCGGCCTCGAACACCTTCGTCTCGGTGGTCGAGCTGCCATGCGGAAAGCCAACGACGGTCGAGATGAATACGTCGGAGCCGTCGAGCAGCTTCGCGGCGAGCCTGACGTCCGCCGGGCGCACGGTCGCGGAGGCGACGCCGTAGCGCCTCGCCAGCTCGACTCCCTCGCGAACGAAGTCAAGATCGAGCTCCGGCCGCAGCAGTGAGTGATCGATTGTCTTCGCGACCTGCTCGTAGCTGAGGCTCTCGACGGTCGGAACGGCCACGAGCCGAGAATAGTAAGAAGAGCGCCTTCGGGCGTTCCTGAGTGGGCCGGGCAGGGATCGAACCTGCGACCTTGGGATTAAAAGTCCCCTGCTCTACCAACTGAGCTACCGGCCCGCGGTCAGTGCCCCCGACGGGATTCGAACCCGTGCTACAGCCTTGAAAGGGCTGTGACCTAGGCCGCTAGTCGACGGGGGCGGCTGGGCAAGGATAGCCGCCTACCATCACTAAGCTTTCGTCCGAAGGGCGGTTAGCTCAGTTGGGAGAGCGCCTGCCTTACAAGCAGGAGGTCGCTGGTTCGAGCCCGGCACCGCCCATCCCATAGCCACGCGGTTTCCCGGCACCCGTTGTGCGTCGGGCCGAGCTATTGGTGAGCGAATTGGTGAGTACAGGCGAAAATGCGCCCCGATGCTGCGCCAGATAAGGACTACTCTGTGCTCACGCCTGCGGAACCCGACGAGCAGGGTTTGCCCGGTAGGCGTCTAGCACAGGGCTAGGCGCAGCAAGCCGACTCGGGATCAACCTCCTTGGAGGGATCCCTTGTCGAAGCTCGATCTTTTATTCACGCTGTCACCGGATCAGCTTGATGCGCTTGCGCGTCGCGTAGCAGACCTTCTCGAGCTGGCCCGCGACGATGGCTTTCTTGACTCAGCCGGCGCTGCCGAGTACCTCGGCCTAACCCGCAAGGCGGTGTACGCGCTCGTGGAGCGCGGGAGGCTACCCCACCAGCGTCCCGCGGGGCGGCTTCTCTTCGACCGGCGCGAACTGCGCGCGTGGGCGGCGGGAAACCGATGAACCAGCGCACACGCGAACTTGCCAAACGTGACGGCGTCCTGCTTCCTTTTCAGTTTCTCCCACTGCGACGCATCAGCGAACCCAGCTCGCGCGACGCCTGTGAACTCGCCTGCCCGGCGGATCTGATTGACCTTAAAGACATCCTTGTAGTCGAATGCGAAGTAAACCCGCCGAGCCACGTTTCCTCCTCCTCCATCACGTCCAACGTCCTCACGCGATGCTCGAGGAGCATACGACTTGCTACTAGCCGTCGCGATAACGATCCTCTCCTTGCGCCTCTGCGCCTCTGCGCCTCTGCGCTCTGCGCCGCTGCGCCACGGCACCGGCGAGGCACTATTAGCTGCGGGTCTGCGAATCTGAGCCACGCGCCAGAGGAAGGGTCGGGCCGCGCCGACGTCCCGCAGGTCGACCGCGGCTGGTGCGATCTGCCACGTGAGGGTGCTATCAGCCGACCCCCGAAGACGTGTCGCAGAGTGCGGGAAGTGCGACACGAAGCACGAGGACCCAGCCGGGTCGCCCGAGAGCCGGAGCGGGTGCCGGCGTGATCCGCGAGCGTCCTAGCGTCAGGCAGCGCCGCCGGAGCTTGGGCGCCAGAGACTGCAGCAGGTTGCGCTCGCTGGTCGAGCCGTTCCGGTTTCGAGGCGGACCAAATAGGGCGTCGGGTCGTCGCCTGCCTCAACGGGGGATTAGGGCCAACCGGCATCGGGTCGATGGCCTCTGCGATGGGGGACCTAGGGCACGTGCGGCCGCGGCGTCCGAGGCAGGGACGCCGGCTCAGCGACGGCACTGTCATCGTCACAACACCCGACGACAACGGCCGGATCGTCCACGCGATCCGCTACGACCAGTCGATGGAGCAGGTGCTCGAGGAACTCGAAGGTGAGCTAGCCGAGACGGCCTACGGCGAGGGCGGAAGCGACGAGGTCGTGTTGCGGTAGGGGCCCGCTGCCTGCTGAGTTTTGGGGGGAGCCGGGGCCTGGGCGATGCGAAGAGCTACGGCTCCTCTTCCAGCCTCGCCTTGGGGAGGGGTTGGACTGAGGGACCCAAGGCGTGTAAAACCCCGGCTCGTCAGCCCCTATCGACCGCGTAGAGGCCGAGCTTGAGGGAAGGCGGAGAGGGCGGCCCTGCGACGGAAACCGCCCTGCCCCTAGTTTCGGAAGCGGCAAGGCGGTGACTTGGCGAGCCCCCAACACCTACCCAGCTTCCTCGCCCCTCTCATCGGCCGGCTTCCCGTGGTTGTTGTCCCTCGTCCGAGGGATCCCGCTGACATCTGTCGTGGGCCAACCGGCCCACGTTCGCAACGGCGAAATGCGTTGAAGCCACTGAACGATTGCTGCGCCTGCGGGGAAGACTTCGCCTCGCTGGCCGCCTTCGACGCTCGATCTTCTCGCGCGCGCGCGCGCGCCAACACAGAAAGGCCGAGGTCGCGAATGAACGGAATGTCGGCAGCGATTGTCGCCCTCTGTTGGAAGTGCGACGCGCCCGTTCTGCTATCGGCTCACTCGCCGGTGCCGCCGGGCGACTTGACCCTCGCCGGCTGGATCGACTACTGGGCTGACCTCCGCCGGAGCAGACGTGTAGTTGCCCAACAAGTGTTGCGGTGAGAACATTCGGGTCCCCTCGGACGAGTTGTGGGACTCGAGGACAGTTCTCGAACGTAATCGGGTTATGAGGGTCGCCGGGCTGATGAGTCTCGCTGCCTGCGGGATACTCGTGCTGGCAACGGCGTCGAACTCGGAGCGTGTACGGCAGCTACCTCTCCGGGGTCCGCAGAAGCTGACCGCCGGCCGACTGCTCGGGTTCGTTTCCGGTCCCGGCCCGACGAGCGCCGTAAGGCTGGTCCGGATCGACCCGCGGACCCTGCGCCCTTCCGGCTCGAGATCGCTCCGCCTGCCGTTTGCCGACGCCTGGGCAGTTGCCCCAGGCGGGAGGACGCTCGCGCTTGCCGTCCATCCCGACCCGATCAACGAGCCGAACTCGCTCGAGCTCGTGAAGCTGCCGTCATTGCAACCGCAAGCAGGATCGCTGCGCCTCGGCAGTGACGTCAGCGGGCTCGCCTGGACCTCACCGCACCAAGCCGTAGCCCTCGTCGGCAGGATCTTGTGTTGCCCGGCGCAGTTGAGCGTTGTCGTCGCCAACTTGCAGTCGAGACGTGTCGTACGACGCCAGCCTGTCGCAGGAACGGTCCTTCACATCGCTCGCTGGACGCGAGGGCTCGTGCTCCTCACCGCTCCGACCGATGCGATCGGGCCCGCTTCACTGGTCGTCGCCGATGCGCGCGGCGTGCGTGCCACGCAGCTGGCGTCGATCCGCGCAGGCGAGGTTCCTGGCGGTGGCGGCGTAAGCGAGTGGCATCTGCCAGGTCTGGCGGTCGACGCGGCTGGCAGCGAGGCCTATGTAGTCGACCCGGACGGCTCAGTCGCCGGGGTCGATCTGAGGACGCTGGCTGTCTCGGTCCACCGGGTAACCAGGCAACGCAGCCTCGTCGCACGCTTGGAGGGCTGGCTGGAACCGACGGCTGCCGCGAAAGGTGACTCGGGCCCTATCCGTCGTGCGCTGTGGATCGGCAACGGCTTCGTGCTGGTCGCCGGCAGCAACCTCCAGGACAGCGAGGGCCAACTTGCCTCTGACCCAGCGGGCCTCGAGCTGATCGATACGCGCAACTGGACCGGTTACATCCTCGCCCCGCAGGCCGACTCTTTCACGGTCGCGGAGGGGCTGCTGCTCGTTACCGGGGCACGCTGGCGCGGCAACGTCAATCCAACAGGGATGGGCCTTGCAACCTATGGGCCTGACGGAAAGCGTCGTTTCGGCCTCTTCGCCGGCCACGACGTCTGGATCGACCACATAGGTAACGGCCGCGCGTACGTGGCCGGCTACGGCTGGAAAAAGGAGCGCGTCATCGACTTGAGAACTGGACGCATCATCGGGACACGAACGACGGCCACAGCTCCGACACTTCTCCTCGGCCAAGGCAGCCCGCTCGGTTGACGAACTGACATTGCGCTGACGGACCCTGTCCGCGGCAACGGCAGCGGATCACGTCGCGCTGTGACTTGCGGGGCTGCTTTCGCGCATTGGTCTCATGGGGCCAGGACTTGCCACAGAGGCGCGGCTGCTTGTCGCAGAGTGCGGGAAGTGCGACGCTGCCGCCGATGGCTTCCACATAGTGGTGCTGAACCTTTTCTGGCCTGTTCGAATGCGCTGGGCCTAGATTGGCCCGGCCCTTCCGCAAGACTGAGAGCGAAATCAGGCGCCGTGATCGTCGAGGAGGATCTCGGCGACGCGGGCGGGCTGTTCCAGGGAGGCGAAGTGACCGGTCTCAGGAAGCGAGATCGATCGCGCGCCACGAAGCAAGGACAGGTTGGCTTCACGCTCGGGGACGCGCGACCAGTCGTGATCGCCATAGATCAGGGTCACGGGAGTGGTGACGCGGCCGTAGAGTGCTCGGGCGGCGATCATGCTGTCCACGTTGCGGAAGACTTCGCGCGCCACGCGCGGATAGCCGTGGCGGCGGCCAACCCGCCGCAGCTCGGCCAGGTAGTGATTTGGGAGCTTGCTGCCGTCGAACAGACCGCCCCGCAGCACGATGCCCAGAACCGGCTTGTTCTCCATCCTCGTGACCAGCGGGCCGATTACCGGGAGGCGTGCGCTGCCGACGTAGATCGAGGCGACGCGGTTAGCTCGACCGACACCCTTCGGGTAGTCGTA
>Ga0066710_100000692_pt1 | contig 21819 bp, 20 predicted proteins | sample GraSoiAngelo_159_FD_79666 | JGI IMG/M metagenome (GOLD analysis project Ga0066710, IMG submission 79666) | Grasslands soil microbial communities from the Angelo Coastal Reserve, California, USA - 14_1009_16_40cm | ecosystem: Environmental > Terrestrial > Soil > Grasslands | place: USA...
ACATAGAGCGCAATGTACACGCGAGAGGCCCGTGTTTTCAACGCCCTCCCGAGCGGACCGCCATGACGGGCGGATGCGAGCGTGCTACGCTGCGGCACACCGTGGATCGCCTGTCGGTGCTCGAGCGGATCCAGAAGAAGGTGCTGTGGCTCGGCACTTACATGGTGCATCACGCCAACACGCTGCGCCCGGGCGGCGACGGCATCAAGGTCGGCGGCCACCAGGCGTCGTCGTCCTCGATCGTCAGCTTGCTGACCGCGCTGTACTTCGACGCGCTACGCGTCGACGACCTGGTGGCGGTCAAGGCTCACGGCGCGCCCGCGTTCTACGCGATCCAGTACCTGCGCGGCCGGCTCACCGCAGACGCCCTGCGGGAGCTGCGGAGCTTCGGCGGGCTCCAGGCCTATCCGAGCCGCCGGAAGAACGCCGCGATCGTCGACCTGTCCACCGGCTCGATGGGGCTGGGCGCGGTCCAGGCGACGTTCGGCGCGCTCGCGTCGCGCTACGTGGCCGACCACTTCGGCGCGAAGCCGAGCGGCCGGGTCATCGTCCTGGTGGGCGACGCGGAGCTCGACGAGGGCAACGTGGGCGAGGCGCTGGCCGAAGAAGCCCTCGCGCGCCTGACGAATGTCCTCTGGATCGTGGACGTGAACCGCCAGTCGCTCGACCGGATCGTTCCCGACGTCCGCCTGCGCCAGACGCGCGCGATGTTCGAGACGTGCGGCTGGCGCGTCGAGGAGCTCCGCTGGGGCGGCAAGCTGCGCGCGCTGTTTGAGAAGCCGGGAGGCGACCGGCTCCGCCGCCGCCTCGACTCGATGCCGAACGCGGACTATCAGCGGTTGCTCCGCCCGCCCGCCGGCGCCGTGCGCAAGGCACTCGTCACCGACGGCGACGGCCGTGTCGACCGCGCGCTCGACCGGCTGCTGGCCAACCTCGGCGACCCGGCGCTCGCGGAGCTCGTCGCCGACGTCGGCGGCCACGATCTCCCCTCGATCATCGAGGCCTTCGAGGGAGCGCGCCGGGTCGACGACCGGCCGACCGTCATCCTCGCCCACACGATCAAGGGCTGGGGGCTGCCGATCGCGGGCGACCCGCTCAACCACACGATGCTCCTCACGCAGGGTCAGATCGACGAGCTGCGCCGGTCGCTCGGCATCGCGGAAGGCGCGGAGTGGGATGGGTTCGCCCCGGCGAGCGAGGAGGCCGAGCTCGTGCGTCGGCTGCCCGCCCTCTTCACGCCACCCGCGCGCGCCGCGAGCGTCGAGGTTCCGGCGCAGCTCGACGAGGCGTACCCCCCGGAGTGCTCGACCCAGGAGGCGCTCGGCCGCGTACTCGGCGCGCTGAGCCGGCTGCCGGTCGCGGATCGGGTCGTGACGGTGTCGGCCGACGTCGCGGTGACCACGCATCTCGCGGGCTGGATCAACCGCAAGGGCGTCTATTTTCCCCACGCGAAGCCGAACCCGTTCGCCGACGTGCCGCAGGCGATGCAGTGGAAGGAGTCGCCGACGGGGCAGCACATCGAGCTCGGCATCGCGGAGCACAACCTGTTCCTGCTTCTGGGCGCGCTCGGTCTCTCGCGCGAGCTCTCGGGCCAGACCCTGCTGCCGGTCGGCACCCTCTACGATCCCTTCGTCACCCGCGGACTGGACGCCCTCTATCACGCGCTTTACTCGGGCTCGCGCTTCGTGGTGGCGGCGACGCCGTCAGGCGTCAGCCTCTCTCCGGAGGGCGGCGCGCATCAGTCGGTGATCACGCCCGGGATCGGGATCGCGCTGCCGGGCATCGTCTACTGGGACCCGGCGTTCGCCAGGGAAGTCGAGTGGATCCTGCTCGACGGCCTCCGCGGTCTGGCCGACGGGCAGGGCGAATCGATCTATCTGCGACTCTCGACCCGGCCGGTCGACCAGTCGCTGGCGTTCCCGCCGAGCCCCGAGTATCGGAGGGGGGTCCTGCAGGGCGCCTACCGCCTGGTGGATGCGCGCGCCGAGCCGGGCTGGGACCCGGAGGCGAATGCGTTGAGCGTGTTCGCGGCCGGCGTGACCGTGCCCGAGGCCGTGCAGGCGAGCCGGGCGCTGCGGCGGCGAGGCGTGCTCGCGAGTGTCTTCGTCGTCACATCCCCCGATCGGCTCTACCGGGGCTTGCGCGAGCCGCGGCCTTATCTGGAAGAGCTCGTGAGCCCCGAAGAAGAGGACGTGCCGATCGTCTCGGTCCTCGACGGCCACTCGCACACGCTCGCCTTCATCGGCGGGGCGCTCGGCGCCCCCCAGCTGGCGCTCGGCGTCGACGACTTCGGCCAGTCGGGGACGCGCGCCGCGCTCTATCGCCACTTCGGGATCGACGCCGACGCCATCGCGCGCGCGGCGCGGATCCTGGTCGGTACGCCCGACTGACCTCAGAATCTGAACGTGCCCTTCACGAGCACCTCGCGCTGGATCGCGACCGGCACGGGGCCACCCAGAGGGTTCCTCCGGTCAGGACGGGCGTGGCGTCGAGAGCCTCGTGTCGCTGAGAACCTCTAGAATCTCGCCGGAGCCGTCAACATCGTCCGTTCGCGGCTGGGCGCTCGCGGGCGCCGGCGGTTACGCCGGCCGCCTCGTTTGGGTATAATTCGCTCAACGCATGGCGACGCTGACGGATTCCAGAAAGCGCGAGCTGCGGCGGGAGCTCGAGACCCTGGTCGGGCCCAGTGCAGTGCTGTCGGACCCGGACGAGCTTCTCGTGTACGAGTCCGACGGCCTCACGCTCTTCCGCGCCCTCGCCGACTTCGTCGTGTTCCCCACGTCGGCCGAGCACGTCTCCGCGATCGTGAAGCTCGCCCACCGCGAGCGCCTGCCGTTCGTCGCCCGCGGCGCCGGCACCGGGCTCTCGGGCGGATGCCTGCCGGCCGAGGGCGGCGTCGTGATCTCGCTCATGCGGATGAACCGTGTGCTCGAGGTCGACTATGCCAACCAGATCGCCGTCGTCGAGCCCGGGCTGGTGAACCTGCACCTCTCGTGGAACGTCGGGCCGCGCGGCTACTACTACGCGCCCGATCCCTCGAGCCAGCAGGCGTGCACGATCGGCGGCAACATCGCCAACAATTCCGGCGGCCCGCACACGCTGAAGTACGGGGTCACCACCAACCACGTCCTCGGCCTTCAAGTGGTGATGCCCGACGGCGAGATCGTGTGGCTCGGGGACCGCACGCGCGACGCGCAGGGCTACGATCTGGCCGGCGTCTTCGTGGGCTCCGAGGGCACCTTCGGGATCGCCACCAAGATCGTCGTCCGGATCCTCAAGAAGCCGCAGGCCGTGAAGACCGTGCTCGCGGTGTTCGACCAGATCGACTCCGCGTCGGCCGCGGTATCGGCGGTCATCGCGCGGGGCCTCGTGCCGGCGGCGATGGAGATGATCGACCACCTGACCATCCAGGCGGTCGAGGACGCGTTCAACTGCGGCTATCCGCGCGACGCCGACGCGGCGCTGCTGATCGAGCTCGACGGGCTGGCGGTGGGCATGGAGGCCCAGGCCGAGCGCATCGTGGAGGCGTGCCGCGACGCGGGCGCGCGCGAGACCCGCACCGCGAAGAGCGAGGCCGAGCGCCAGCTCCTCTGGAAGGGGCGCAAGTCCGCGTTTGGCGCGTACGGCCGCGTGTCGCCGGCCTACATGGTCATGGACGGCGTCATCCCGCGGACGAAGCTCCCGTACGTGCTGAGCCGCGTGAACGAGATCGTGGCCGCCCACGGGCTGCGCGTCGGCAACGTGTTCCACGCCGGCGACGGCAACCTGCATCCCAACATCCTCTACGACCCGCGCAAGCCGGGCGAGGAGGAGCGGGTGGTGGCGGCCGGCGCCGAGATCATGAAGGTCTGCGCCGCGGTCGGCGGCTCAATCTCGGGCGAGCACGGCATCGGCCTCGAGAAGGCCGACTTCATGCCGTTCATCTTCTCGGCCGCGGACCTGTCGCTGATGCAGCGGCTCAAGAGCGCGTTCAATCCCACTGGCCTCTGCAATCCCGGGAAGATCTTCCCCACCAAGAAGTCCTGCGTCGAAGTCGGGCCCGTCGCCTACCGGCCGCACGCGATCGAAGAAAAGGGCCTCGCCCAGCGCTTCTAGCGCGGGCAATTGGAGTCCCCCGTGCCGGACGCGCTGCGTGAGAAGCTGTCGGCCGCCGTCGGTCCCGCGAACGTGCTCACCGGCATCGAGCTCTCGCCGTACGTCGTGGAGGGCCGCACCCCCGAAGCCGCGGTGTTCCCCGGCTCGATCGACGAAGTCGCCGCGGTGGTCGGTCTCGCCGCCGAAGCGGGAGTGCCGGTGACGCCCTGGGGTGGCGGTGCCGCGGCGAGCGTCGGGACGCCGGCCGCGCGCGCCGGGCTCGTCCTGGGGCTCCGCCGGATGAGCCGGCTGCTGGAGCACGAGCCGGGCGATCTGACGGCGACGGTCGAGGCCGGGATCACGATCGGCGCGTTCCAGACCGCGCTGCGTAGCCGCGGCCAGTGGATGTCGCTCGATCCCGCCGACGCGGAGCGGGCGACCGTCGGCGGCGTGCTCGCGACGAACGCGTCCGGTCCGCGCCGGCACCTCTACGGGACGGCCCGCGATCTGCTGATCGGCGTCACGGTCGTCACCGCCGACGGCGCCGTAGTAAGGGGCGGCGGCAAGGTGGTGAAGAACGTCGCCGGCTACGACCTGCCGAAGCTCTTCGTCGGCTCGTACGGCACCCTCGGCGTGATCGTCGAGGCGACCGTGAAGCTCCGGCCGTTGCCGGATCACGAGCAGCTCCAGGCGGTCCCCTTCGAGCGGCTCAAGGACACCGGCGTCGCCGTCAAGGCCATGATGGGAAGCGACCTGATTCCGAGCGCGATCGAGCTGCTCGACGCCGCCGCCGCGTCGAGCGCCGGGCTCGCCGGAGATGCGCCGCCGGGCGGCGCCCTGCTCGTCGTTGGGTTCGACGGACCGCGGGAGCAGGTCGAGTGGCAGTGCGCCGAGCTCGCCAGGCTGATCGCGCCGCTGGGCGGGCGTCAGGCGCGGCCGCTCGAGGCCGAGGCGTGGCCCCGGCTCGCCGCGGCGGCGTCCACCGCGCTGCCGGCGACGGCCGCGGTGATGACGTTCTCGGTCTTGCCGAGCCTGGTCGCCGAGACGATGGACCAGGGCGCGGGAATCGCCCGGGCGCGTGGCCTTCACACCGCGTGGGCGGCTCACGCGGGTGTCGGGGCCGTGCGCGCCGCGCTCGCCTCGGACGCGGCGCCGCACGAGCCCGACGCGATCGTGACGGTGCTCGGCGAGTGGCGCGAGATGGCGCGCGCGGGCGGCGGTCACGCGACGCTCGAGTGGGCGCCGCTCGCAGTGAAGTCACGGGTCCCGGTGTGGGACGATCCCGGCGCCGCCGGACGCGTCATGCAGCGGATCAAGGCGCAGCTCGATCCCGGCAACATCCTGAACCCCGGCCGCTTCATCGCCGGGATCTGAGGATCTTGCGGGTGACCACTCCGACCCCGACTTCGGCCCTGGCGCCTGTCGGCCCGCTGAGTCTCCACGGGCTCTCGGTCGAGGGCGTCAACCAGTGCGTCCACTGCGGGCTCTGCCTCGCGTACTGTCCGACGTTCTCCGAGCTCGGCACCGAGATGGACTCGCCCCGCGGGCGCATCTTCACGATCAAGTCCCTCGCCGAGGGGCGCATGGCGCTCAGCGACTCGGCGGTACGACATCTCTCGCTGTGTCTCGACTGCCGCGCGTGCGAGACCGTCTGCCCGGCCGGGGTGCCGTACGGGCGGCTCATCGAAGCGGCCAAGGCCGAGATCGAGCGTCAGAAGCCCGGCGCGCTGTCGCGCCGCCTGTTCCGTTGGCTGAACTTCGGTCTGCTCCTGGGTCACCCGCGCCTGCTGGCGCTCGCCGCGGCGGGTGCGCGACTCTACCAGACCAGCGGCCTCCAGCGGCTCGTCCGGACCAGCGGCCTGGTGCGGCTCCTGCCGGGAACGCTGCCGGCGTGGGAGGCGCTGCTGCCGCCGGTGCCGTCGAAGGCGGACCGGGTGGCGCCGCCGCGGACGACGCTCGCCGCCCCTCCGCGGCGAGCGCGCGTCGCGCTGCTGACGGGATGCATCCAGGCCGTCGTTTTCGGCGCCCACAACCGCGCCACCGCCCGCGTGCTCGCGCGCAACGGCTGTGACGTGCTGGTTCCCGAAGGCCAGGGGTGCTGCGGCGCGCTCAACGCGCACGGCGGCGATCACGCGCGGGCCCAGGCGATGGCGCGAGAGACGATCGAGACGTTCGAGGCGGTACCTGCCGACTTCGTGATCGTGAACACATCGGGCTGCGGCGCCCACATGAAGGCGTACGGCCACCTGCTCGCGGACGACCCGGCGTACGCCGAGCGCGCGAAGCGCTTCGCGGCGACGGTCCGCGACGTCGCGGAGTTCCTCGCGCAGGAGCCGCTCCGCGGTCCGCTCCAGGCGGTGACGCTGACGTGCACATACCACGACCCGTGTCACGTGGTGCACGGCCAGAAGATCAAGAGCGAGCCGCGCCGGCTGCTCGCCCAGATCCCCGGCCTCCGCGTCGTCGAGCTTCCCGAGTCGGACTGGTGCTGCGGGTCGGCCGGGATCTACAACCTCACACAGCCCGAGATGGCGACACGCCTGCTGCACCGAAAGGTCGGTCACGTGCTCGAGACCGGCGCCGAAGCGGTGGTCACCGCCAATCCCGGCTGCATTCTCCAGATCCAGGCGGGGCTCGGCGCGCACCAGTCGGGGGTTCGCGTCCTGCACCTGGTCGAGATCCTGGATCGCGCCTACGGAGGCGGTGCATGACGACGCCCGACAGCACCCCCCTCGAGCACAAAGCCACTGCGCCGCGTACGATCGGCTGCTGGGTCCTCACGATCTCGGACACCAAGACGCCCGAGACCGACACGAGCGGCGCGGTCATCCGCAAGCTCCTGCTCGAGGCAGGGCACGAGGTGGTCGGCGCGACGATCGTGCGGGACGAGCCGAAGGATGTCCAGCGGGTGATCCGCGAGGCGTGCGCGGCGGCGAACGTGCAGGCGGTGATCGCGACCGGCGGCACCGGGATCACGTCGCGCGACTCGACCTACGAGGCGATCGAGGCGCTGCTCGACAAGCGCCTGCCGGGCTTCGGCGAGCTGTTCCGGATGCTCTCGTATCAGGAGGTGGGCGCGGCCGCGATGCTCTCGCGAGCGCAGCTGGGCATTCACGCGCGACGCATCATCGTGTCGCTGCCCGGCTCGCCCAACGCGTGTCGTCTCGCCCTCGAGAAGCTGCTCATCCCCGAGCTGCCTCACCTCGTCCGCGAAGTCAGTCGATAGCGCCGCCTGTTCCACCCGGGCGCGCGTCGTATACTCGAATAGCTCGCAGGGAGGACCCCATGAGTCGGTCGCGTGCCCACAGGCCGCTCGCGCTTCTGTCGGTGGCCGTTCTCGCCATCGGCTGTTCCGGTCCGACGACCGGGCGCACCTCGATGCTCGAGCCCACCAGCGCCGCCCCCGAGCTGGCCAGGGTCAACACTCTCTTGGCCGATCTCGCCGAGCGGCTCCGGCCCGGGCTCGTGCACGTGCGCGTGCAGCGGGCCACGTCGGCGCCCGACGACGCTCCGCGTGACGAGCCTGTCGAGCCCAGGCGGAGCACCGGCTCCGGCTTCGTCATCGATCCGACCGGGCTGATCGTCACCAACGCCCACGTGGTCGACGGCGCGACCGTGATCCAAGTGCGTCTGGCCGACGGGCGACGGTACAAGGGCACCGTCGTCGGGCGAGACAACCGGGTCGACCTGGCGCTCCTGAAGATCGACGGCGCCACGAACCTCACCGTGCTGCCGCTCGGCGACTCGAACCGGCTCCGGGTGGGCGAGTTCGTGCTGGCGCTCGGCCACCCGTTCGGCCTCGAGCAGACGGTGTCGTTCGGGATCGTGAGCCGCAAGGGCGCGCCGCTGAGCGTCGCGGTGCAGGCGTTCGACTTCATCCAGACCGACGCCGCGATCAATCCGGGCAACTCGGGCGGCCCGCTCGTGAACGTGGCCGGCGAGGTGATCGGGGTCAACAGCATGGCGGCACGCAACGGCTCGATCGGGTTTGCGATTCCGGCGAGCCTCGTTCAGCTGGTGCTGCCGCAGCTCGCCAGCAAGGGTCGCGTCGATTGGGGCTGGCTCGGCGTCGCCATCTCGGAAGTGACCGATGACGACCTCGATCGGCTGAAGCTCCGCGAGGCCAGGGGCGTGCTGGTGCGCCGCGTCATGCCGGGTGAGCCTGCGGACAAGGGAGGCGTCCGGGCCAACGATGTCATCATCGGCATCGACGGGCTGCGGCTGGAGTCGCCGCGCGACCTCCAGCGAGCCGTCTCGTCCACACCGGTCGGCAAGCGGGTGCGCGTGGCGCTCCTGCGCGACGGACAGGAGACTGAGGTCGAGGTAACGATTGGCCTGTATCCGGAGAGCGACACCGGTAGCGGAGAGCCCTCCGAGCGGGTGCCACGCCGGCCCGACCCTCCCGGGGACGCGCCGAAGTAGTCAGGCCCGGGCGCGGGGCTCGGCAAGCGCCGCGAGCGTCGCGCGTGCCCACGGCTCGTCGAGCGACGGCGCCGGGGCATAGCGGAGGGGGCTGGTGATTCCCATGCCCCCCTCCCAGTCGGCCGCCGCATCCTCCAGCACCTCCTCGACCGCCAGCAGGAAGTAGCCCAGCTGGTAGTCGGCGGCGCCGGCAACTTCCAGCGGCCCGTCGACCGTCCTCAGCTTCACGTAGACCGTCACCTCGGGTTCGATCACGAGCAGGGTCCCCGGTCCCCGCTCGGTGAGGTTGGCCGCGCTTCGCGTCCGAGCGCCGATCACGAGGCCGACTGTGCCCGTGTCGTACGCACGCACCTCGAGGTACGAGAGCAGCATGGGGTGGGGCCGGCCATCGGCGTCGACGGTAACGAACGGCAGCACGATGCCCAGGCGTCGCCTCATGTCGCGCTGCGAGAAACGCTCCACGAGTGCCGGCGTCAGCGATGCTCCCAGCCGTCGGGTCACGCTCTCCTTGTCCGTGAAAGCTCGGAGCGTGTCAAGCGGATGACGGGAATGTCAGAGTGCTCAGCTCGTGAGGGTCGCAAGCTCGTAACTCTTCGACGCTCTCTCGATGGTGTCCGCCTTGCACCTGGTCGGATCGAGGAGAATCACGATGGGCTGCGCGAAACTTCGGCTCCTGCTGATCGGGGGCGCGATGCTCTCGGCCGCGTGCGCGACGCACCGGGAACTAGTGGTCATGGCGGTCGAACAGCCCATGTTCGCGATGGCGAATCTCGCCCAGCTGGTCCCCGCCGTCGAGCCCAAGGACGACTTCCTCGCTGGTGAGGGGGGCTCCCGGGGCTGGCCGCCGGCGGAGTCCCGAGTGCCGAACGTCGGCGGACGATGGACCGGGACCTGGAGCGGGCTGGGTGTGATGGCCCGGCGGACCAGCACGGCGGAGGCAGAGTTCACTCAGAGCGGCCGCTGGGGATGGGGCCGGATCCTGCTGGCCGACACCCTCGCCGCCGACGTTCCCGAGATCATCACTCGTCGCGGCACGCTCGGCGTGCCCGTGGTGTTCGACGTATCCCAGTCGGCTGTCGTGGTGAAGCACGAGGTCGGCGGCGGCTACTTGACCGCGGTCTTCAAGGTCGACGGTGACCGGATGGTGGGCATGCTACGGGGCCATGACACCCTGATCGTGCTCGCGCGCCGGAGGTGAGCGACAGATGGGTAGGCGTCAGAGCCTTCGACTAGTAGCCGAGCGCGTGGACGACGAGGGGTCCGCCGGCAGCGATAAGGTCCAGGCCCGGGCTCAGGATGACGTCGGTATCGACGAGCGACCTCCGCTCACGCGGAGACCTTCGGACGTCGACGCAGACGATGACTTTGACCATCTCGAGGAGTAGGAGATCTCGGAGATCAGCCGCCTGCCTTAGGGGCCACCCCCGCGGCCACCGTCTCGCCGTGGCTATCCGTTGAAGTCTCGCAAGCGCCGCCCCCGCCGTTCAGATGGATCGTCAAGTCCTTGATCGTCGGGGATGTCCCGCAAAGCGGGCATTTGGGATCCCGCCGCAGCCTCACTTCGCGGAAGCGCATGCCGAGGGCGTCGTATGTGAGGAGGCGGCCGACCAACGGCTCACCGATGCCGAGCAGCAGCTTGACGGTCTCCGTCGCCTGCACCGTCCCGATCACTCCTGGGAGCACGCCCAGGACGCCGGCCTCGCTTCAGGACGGGACGAGCCCGGGCGGCGGCGGCGTCGGGTACAGGCAGCGGTAGCAGGGGCCCTGGCCGGGGGCGAAGACCGTCGCCATCCCCTCGAACTGGAAGATCGAGCCGTGCACGTTGGTCTTGCCGGCGAGGTAGCAGGCGTCGTTCACGAGGTAGCGCGTCTCGAAGTTGTCCGAGCCGTCGACGACGAGGTCGTAGTCCTTGATGATGTCCATGACGTTGTCGACGGTGATGCGCGTCGGCAGCGGGATCACGTTGACGTCCGGGTTGAGCGCCTTGAGGGTCCGCGTGCCGGACTCGACCTTGGGCTTGCCGATGTCAGCCGTGGTGTGGAGCACCTGCCTTTGTAAGTTCGTGATGTCGACGACGTCCCCATCCATCAGGCCGAGCGTTCCCACTCCCGCCGCGGCCAGGTAGAGGGCCGTGGGCGAGCCAAGGCCGCCGGCGCCGATCAGCAGCACCTTCGAGCGCAACAGCTTCCGCTGGCCCTTGTCGCCTACCTGCGACAGCAGGAAGTGGCGGCTGTAGCGCTGGATCTGGTCGGTCGTCAGGGAAACCTCGCGGACGGTCGGCAGTCCAGACTGCACCCACTTCTGATAGCCGCCCTGGAGATTGATGACCGTAGCGTAGCCCAGGTCCTTGAGCGCCTTCGCGGCGAGCATCGATCGGAGCCCGGTCTGGCAGTAGAGAACGATCGGCGTCGACGGGTCGCTGACCGTGGTGCCGACCCGGAACTCGAGGAAGCCACGGCTGATGTTGGTCGCAACCTCCAGATGGCCGTCGCGGAATTCGTCAGGGTCCCGCACGTCGATGACGGCGAGCTTTTCCCCTGCCGCGACGCGCTTGGCGACTTCCGTCGGGCCCTCTTCGGGCACGATCTGTCGCGCCTCGGCGAGCATTTCTTTCAGGGTCTTCATAATCCTGATATTACCCCTATTTCCGGTCGGTTCAAGGGTGATACCCGACCGCCACACTTCGTCCGGCCCGGACGGCGTTGCTATACTTGCAAAGGTTCATGCCGAATTCCATCAAGGGAATCATTCTCGCGGGGGGGTCCGGCACGCGACTCTACCCGCTGACTCACGCCGTGAGCAAGCAGCTCATGGCGATCTACAACAAGCCGATGGTGTACTACCCCCTGTCCACATTGATGCTCGCGGGCATTACCAGGGTTCTGGTCATCACTACGCCTCAGGACCAGGACGCCTACCGCCGCCTGCTCGGCGACGGGCGGCAACTCGGCCTCGCGATAGAGTACGAGTCCCAGCCGCGCCCCGAGGGCCTGGCTCAGGCGTTCATCATCGGGCGCCGCTTCGTCGGAGCCGACCGGGTCGCGCTCGCGCTGGGCGACAACGTCTTCTACGGCCACGGGCTGCCCGAATACCTCAAGCACGCGGCGGACCGAGCGACGGGCGCGACGGTGTTCGCCTACTGGGTGCGCGATCCCGAGCGCTACGGCGTCGTCGAGTTCGACGCCGACGGGCACGCCGTCGGGCTCGAGGAGAAGCCGGCCAAGCCGCGCTCGTCATACGCGGTGACGGGCCTCTATTTCTACGACAACCAGGTCCTCGACATCGCGGCAACGCTCAAGCCCTCGGCGCGCGGGGAGCTGGAGATCACGGACGTGAACGCGGCCTACCTGCGCTGCGGCCAGCTCCACGTCGAGAAGCTGGGCCGCGGGATCGCGTGGCTCGACACCGGCACGCACGAGGCGCTCCTGCAAGCCTCCACCTTCATCCACACGATCGAGGAGCGGCAGGGGCTCATGGTGGCCTGCGTCGAGGAGATCGCCTACCGCATGGGCTACATCACCGGGGACGACGTGCTCCGCATCGCTCGGCCGATGAAGGACAACTCGTACGGGCAGTATCTGTTGCGCCTGATCGAGCCCGAGCCGTAAGATCGAGGCACCCGATGGATCTCACGCCTCACGCCAAGCGCGCCTTCCAGACCCAGTCTTACAGCCCGGCGCCGAGGATCGACGGTGTCGAGCTCATCGAGCTCAAGCGGTTCGCCGACGACGGCGGCAGCATGACCGAGCTGGCGCGGCTGACGGACGGGCTGCCGCAGGCGTTCGCGGGGTTCACGGTTCGCCAGATCAACTACAGCGAGGTCGAGCCCGGCGCGATCAAGGCGTTTCATCTCCATCAGCGCCAGACCGACGTCTGGTACGTTCCGCCGTCCGACCGGATGCTGCTGGTCCTGATCGACGTGCGACAGGCGTCGAAGACCGAGGGGACGCGCATGCGGTTCACCCTCGGCGCCGGCACCTCCCGTCTCGTGCGCATCCCGCCCGGCGTCGCCCACGGCGTGCGGAATATCGCGGGGGCGCCCGGACGGATCATCTACTTCGCCGACGTCCAGTTCTCGCCCGAGCCCGCCACGTGCGACGAGGGCCGGCTCGCGTGGGACTACGCGGGCGCCGACATCTGGGACGTGGCCCGCGGGTAGATCGTGAAGCTGCTGGTCACCGGCGGAAGCGGGTTCATCGGTTCCAACTTCGTCCGCCACGTCCTCGCGACGCATCCCGACGACCGGGTCATCAACCTCGACAAGCTGACCTACGCCGGAAATCCCGCCAACCTGGCGGACCTCGAGCGCGATCCACGCTACGCGTTCGTCCAGGGGGACATCTGCGACGCGAAGGTCGTGCGTGAGGTGGCGCGCGGCGTCGACGCGATCGTGAACTGCGCGGCTTGCACGCACGTGGATCGCTCGCTGATGGAGCCGGACGAGTTCCTACGCACCGACGTCTTCGGGGTGTTCACGCTGCTGGAGGCGGTGAAGGAGCTGAAGATTCCACGGCTTCTCCACGTCAGCACCGACGAGGTGTACGGATCCGTCGAGCGCGGCTCGTCGCGCGAGATCGATCCGCTGCGTCCATCCAACCCGTACTCGGCCTCCAAGGCCGGCGGTGACCTGCTGGCGCTGGCCTACTGGCACACCCATCGGCTGCCGGTGCTGATCACCCGCTCGTCCAACAACTTCGGGCCCTACCAATACCCGGAGAAGGTGATCCCGCTGTTCGTGACCAACGCGCTCGACGACCAGCCGCTGCCGCTCTACGGCGACGGCAAGAACGTGCGCGACTGGCTCTACGTCCTCGACAACTGCGCCGCCATCGACCTGGTGCTGCGCCGGGGCGGCGAGGGCGAGGTCTACAATATCGGTGGCGGCCACGAGGTCGAGAACATCGTCCTCACCCGCCAGATCCTCCAGCTCGCCGGCAAGCCCGAGAGCCTGATCAAGCCGGTGAAGGACCGGCCCGGCCACGACCGGCGCTACTCGCTCGACTCGAAGAAGGTCCGCCAGCTCGGCTGGACGCCGCGTCATCGGTTCCCCGACGCGCTGGCGACGACCGTCGCCTGGTATCGTGAGCACGAGGCGTGGTGGCGCCCGCTCAAGTCCGGTGAGTTCCGCGCGTACTACGAAAGGCAGTACGGGCACCGCTGACCTCGGGAGAAGCCCATGACGCGAGTCGCGCCCTCGATCCTGGTGTCGTTATTCCTGCTCCCGGCGCTGACGCTCGGCGCCCCGTCCGCGCCGGAGCGGCGCGTCCATCCGAGCGACATCTCGACCCTGCCCTCGTTCGTCAAGCGCGTGGAGCCCGCGATCGTCGCCCTGCACATCCGCAACGCGCCGGACGCGGTCTCCTCCTCCCGCCTCGGAAGCCGGCGGTTCGGCAGCGGCGTCATCTTCGATGCGCGCGGCTACGTGCTCACCGTGAGCTATCTGCTGCTGGACGCGGTGAGCGTCGAGGCGCGCGGGCGGGACGGACGGTCGGTGGCGGCCCGAGTCGTGGGCCTCGACCTCGACTCCGGCCTCGGCGTCGTGAAGCTCGAGGGTGACGGGCCGTGGGCGGCCGCGACGCTCGGCGACTCGCGGGCGATCGCCACCGGCGCGCGGACGGGTACCGTCGGCGTCGACGAGGACAACGGGCTGATCCAGGTCACGGGCGCCGTGCACGCGATCCAGCGGTTCTCCGCCTACTGGGAGTACATGCTCGACCGCGCGATCATCGTGGCTCCGGCCAGCCCTCAGTGGGGCGGCAGCGCACTCGTGAACGCCGAGGGGGAGCTCGTCGGGATCGTCTCGCTCCGGCTCGGCGAGGCGCCGCACGTGAACCTCGCGATCCCGATCGAGCGATTCGCGCCGGTGAAGGACGAGCTGATCGCGAACGGCCGGATCGCCAGCCGGCCGCCGCGCCCGTGGCTCGGCCTCTACACCGTGACGCTGCCGGAGGGCGTCGTGGTCAGCGAGCTCTCGCCGATCGGTCCCGCGCTGCAGGCGGGCTTCCGCCCGGGCGACCGGATCGTGCGCGTGAACGGGGTGGCCGTCGCGTCGCAGGAGGAGTTCTACGAGCAGCTCTGGGCGCGGCGCGCCGGCGACCTCATCGAGCTGTCCGTGCGGCGCGACAACAAGGTGCACCTCATCGCCGTGCCCTCGGTCGACCGCCACCGGCTCTATCCGGTGCGGTAGGGGCGCTGGGTTAGACTCTCGCCCATGAAGGGTGCGGAAGATCCCTACCAGGGGCGCGGCCTCATCGCCGACCCCATCCACCAGTACATCCTCTACACGAGGCCCCGCGGGATCGCCGGCGAGGCGACCGAGCAGGACCTGATCGACACCTCGTGGGTGCAACGGCTGCGGCGCGTACCCCAGCTGCAGTCGGCGCGCTGGGTCTATCCGGCGGCGGAGCACAGTCGGTTCCAGCACTCGCTCGGCGCCATGCACCTGGCCGGGCGCCTCGCGCAGCAGCTCTACCCGTCGCTCCGCGCGATCTTCCCGGATGCGCCGTCGCCCGCGCTGATCGAGGAGCTCCTGCGCATGGCCGGTCTGCTCCACGACGTCGGTCACGGCCCGTTCGGCCACTTCTTCGACGACAACTTCCTGGTCGACTACGAGCTGACCCACGAGCTGGTCGGCCAGCGCATCATCCGTGAGGAACTGGCGGACATCCTCCGGAGCCTCCGGCGCAGCCCGAGCGGCGCCTTCGACGCCGGCGAGTCGGTCGATCCGGAGTGGATCTGCTACCTCATGGGGAAGACCTACACCCAGCCGCTCGAGTCGCATCCACGGTGGCTGCCGCATCTGAAGCCGCTCCTGTCAGGCGTCTTCACCGCGGACAACATGGACTACGTGCTGCGCGACGCCTACATGTGCGGCGTCGCGATCGGGCCGATCGACATCGACCGCATCATCTATTATTCATTTTTCTCGGAGAAGGGGTTGACCCTCGACCGCGCGGGCCTGCAGGCGTTCACGATGTTCCTGAACGCCCGCTTCTACATGTACACGAACGTCTACTACCACCGGACCACGCGCGGGATCGACCTGCATCTCAAGGAGATCTTTCGGGACACCATGCGCATCGCGTTTCCCTTCGACCTGCGCAAGGATCTCCACCCGTACCTGCATCTCACCGAATGGACCCTGCTCGAGGACGTGGGCCGCTGGCACGACGACGAGGATCCCGCCCGGCGCGCGCTCGGGCTCGAGTGGCGCCGCGTTCTCGACCGCAAGCTCAAGTGGCGCATGTCGAGCGAGGAGGTGCTCGATCAGTTCGAGGCCCGCAAGGGACAGAGCTTCCTCGACGTCGACACGGTGAAGAAGCGCGTCCGGACCTTCCTGCCGGCGGCGCTGCGGGACGTTCCGTTCGAGATCGACATGGCGCTGCAGGACCCGCGCCCCCTGAATCCGCTCAAGATGGGCGACCGCCAGATCTACGTCTACGACGGCGCCACCAAGCGCGTGTCCGAGGAGCCGTTGACGGAGATCCTGAAGTACCTGCCGGCGAAGGTGGCGCAGTGCCGGATCTTCGCGATGACGCACCAACACGACGCCGAGCTGGCCCAGGCGCTGAAGCGGGCGCTGAGCGAGGAGCCGCCCTCCATCCTCACCAACGTCTGACCTGACGTGACGGACCGTCTCTTCTGGCCGATCTGGTTCTGCGCGGCGCTCCTCACCGGGACCGTCGCGGGCTTCATGCTGGGCCACGCGCTGATCCTGGCGCGGTTCCTCGACTGGCTGCTACTCTCGGGGCCCCCCCCGCTGGGCCAGGCGTATGCGGCGTTCCGCGCGTCGGCCGGGCGCGCCGGCCTCGACGGTTACTACGCGGTCGCGGGCCTCCAGGTGATCGGCACCAGCGCGTTCCTGACCGTGTCGCTCGCGGCGCGCCGCCACCGGGCGGCGGCGCTGGTGGCGGGACTGGCGGGCGCGCTCTGGGTCGTCGTTCATTACGCGTCGGGCTTCGGAGCGCTGGAGGCGAGCGTCGTGCGGGGGGTCGGCGAGGTCCCGCGCGAGATTGCGGGACGGTTCGTGGAGTGGAACGTTCCGATTCATCTCCTTCACGCGTTGACGCTGACGGTCGCGCTGGGCGCGCTCCTGTCCGTGCCGCTGGCGGCGCTGCGTCAGAAGGGCTAGGTCCGGGTCATGGAAAAGTTTCGGGGCGTCGACTACTACGCCATCGAGGGTCTCCTGTCCGAGGAAGAGCGGATGATCCGCGACGCCGTTCGCGACTGGGTCGAGGCCGAGTTCCTCCCGGTGGTCGCCGAGCACCACCGCGCCGGCACGTTTCCCCTCTCGCTGATCCCGAAGCTCGGCGAGCTCGGGGTCTTCGGCGCGACCCTGACCGGCTACGGCTGTGCCGGCCTCAACAACGTCGCGTACGGTCTCATCATGCAGGAGCTCGAGCGTGGCGATTCCGGGCTGCGGTCGACGGCCTCCGTGCAGAGCGGGCTCGTCATGTACCCGATCTACACCTACGGCTCCGACGCGCAGAAGGAGAAGTGGCTCCCCGAGATGGCGCGGGGCACCAAGATCGGCTGCTTCGGCCTCACCGAGCCCGACCACGGCTCCGATCCGGGCGGCATGAAAACGCGGGCCCGCCGGCAGGGGGACGCGTACGTCCTGAACGGGACGAAGCTCTGGATCACCAATGGCTCGATCGCCGACGTGGCCGTGGTGTGGGCGAAGGAGGACGACGGCGAGATCTATGGCTACCTGGTCGAGCGGGGCACGCCGGGATTCTCGACCATCGATATCCACGGCAAGTTCTCGATGCGCGCGTCGATCACGTCCGAGCTGTCGTTCCAGGACTGCCGCATCCCGCTCGAGAACAAGTTCCCGAAGGTGAAGGGGCTCCGCGGCCCCCTCGGCTGTCTCAACCAGGCGCGGTACGGGATCGCCTGGGGAGCGGTGGGCGCCGCGATGGCGTGCTACGACTGGTCATTGCAGTACGCCCAGCAGCGGATCCAGTTCGCCAAGCCGATCGCCTCGTTCCAGCTCGTCCAGCAGAAGCTGGTGTGGATGATCACCGAGATCACCAAGGCCCAGCTCCTCTGCCTGCAGCTCGGCCGGCTCAAGGACGAGGGCCAGGCCCGACCGCAGCAGGTCTCGATGGCGAAGATGAACAACGTGCAGATGGCGCTCGACACCGCGCGCCTGGCCCGCGACGTCATGGGGGCCGCCGGAATCGTGGACGAGCATCCGGTGATTCGCCATATGATGAATCTGGAGACCGTGAATACCTATGAGGGTACGCACGACATCCACACCCTGATCATCGGGCGCGACATCACCGGGCTCGACGCGTTCGGGGTGTGACCCGGCTCGTCGGGCGAACGACGAGGCACGGGGCCGCTCGAGGATCCGGGCGGTGACACCCCGGGAGGGTTTTCCATGCGCGTGCTGATCGCCGACGACGACCCGGAGGTCCGGGACGTGCTCGCGGAGTCCTTCCGCATGGAGGGCCTCGACGTGCTCGAGGCATCGAACGGACTCGAGGCCCTGCTGTACGTCAAGCGCGACCGACCCGACGCGGTGGTACTCGACCTCATGATGCCGCGACTCGGCGGCGTCGAAGCGCTCAAGCGCATCCACGACTTCAATCCTGGCATCCGTGTGCTGGTGGTGACCGGGACGGACGATCCCGAGCTCCATCGTCAGGCAACCGCGTCGGGCGCCGCCGCCGTGTTCACGAAGCCGGTGACGATCGCGGCGCTCGTGGCCGCGCTGACCGGCCCCACGCCGGCCGCGGCCTCGCCAGCGCCACCGCCGCCCCGGCCGGGGCCGGCAACCGCCAAGCCCGCCGCCGCGCCGACCGGGCGCATCCTCGTCGCGGACGACAACCCCGAGGTGCGCCAGATGCTCGAGGACGTACTGAACTCGCTGGGCTACACCACGAAGACGGCGGCCGACGGCACCGAGGCGGTGCGCGCGGTCATCGCCGACGCGCCAGACGTGGTGCTGCTCGACGTCTACATGCCCGGGCTCAGCGGAGTCGGCGCGCTGCCGACGATCGTCGCCGTCGCGCCCAACACCAAGGTCATCATGATCAGCGGCAGCGCCAACCTCGACGTGCTGAAGCGATCACTCGCGTTCGGCGCGCACGACTACGTCACCAAGCCGTTCGAGATCTCGAGCCTCTCGCGGGCCATCGAGACGGCGCTCGCGATGAGGCGGCTCGAAGGGAGCTAGCCCGCCCGCCCCGGCGGCGGGACGGCGTTGTAGATGGCGCCACCGCCGTCGCGATATCCCCGCAGCAGGCTCGCCGCCTCAGCCCGCCGTACACCCCACACCGTGGTGACGCCACGCTCGGCGATGTACGCGTACGACTCGGGGAACACCGGGCCCTCCTCGAAGCCCACCGCCATCGCATCCTCGCGTGTCGCCGCGATCACGAGCCGGCTCACGCCGCTCCAGAGCGTCGCACCGAGGCACATCGCGCACGGCTCACAGCTGGTGACCAGCTCGTGCGCCGGCAGGCCCGGCCCCCGCAGGGTGAACGATCCGACGCGCTGCTGCGCGAGCATCAGCGCCACGATCTCGGCGTGCAGGACGGAGTTCTGGCGGCGGACGACGCTGTTGACGCCCGCCGCGACGACGCGACCGGACGCGGTCTCGAACACCGCGGCGCCGAAGGGCCCGCCGGCGCGCCGGTGGACGTTCTCGCGCGCCAGCCGGATGGCGAGCGCCATTTTCTGCTCGTCGGTGGCATAGGTCGCCCCGGACGCGGTCACCGCGTCGACCCACGCGGGGACGTCGATGACGAGCTGCGGTCCCGCGGCCTCCACTACCGTGGCTTCGTGATGTAGAGCTCGACTTCGTGGCCGTCAGGATCGCGCAGGGAGAGCGAAGTCGTCACGCGCCGGAGCGCTGCGTGCATCGCGGAGTAGTGTAACATTGGGACGTTATGGCGGACTCCAAGCCGGCCGCCTACAGCACGGTCGCGCTCGTTGCGTTCGTGGCGAGTCAGCTCCTCCCGGCTCCGCGAGCCCACGACGACAGGTGAATGACGGGTTCCCGCTTCAAGACGGTGAGCAGGTCCTGCTCATCGACCAGCGCGGCAAGCGCCACCTGATCTTTCTCCGCAAGTCTGAGACCTTCCACTCCGACCGCGGCTGGGTGCCGCACGACGCGATCATCGGCCAGCCGGAAGGAACCTGGGTGCGGAGCTCTATGGGTCTCCGCTACCTGGCCCTGCGGCCGTCGCTCGCCGAATACGTGCTCGAGATGCCGCGTGGCGCCCAGGTCATCTATCCCAAGGACCTGGCGATGATCCTGTTCTGGGCGGACATCTATCCGGGCTGCCGCGTGATCGAGGCCGGCACCGGCTCGGGCGCCCTGACGCTGGCGCTCCTGCGCGTCGTCGGCTCCGAGGGTCGCGTCATCACCTACGAGCAGCGGGATGAGTTCGCGCGCCGCGCGCTGGCGAACATCCACATGCGCCTCGGCGAGGTGGCGAACCTCATCGTGCGGCTTCGTCCGGTCGAGGACGGCCTTCCCGAGGAGGAGCCGGTCGACCGCGTGGTGCTCGACCTGCCGGAACCGTGGCGGCTGACCAGCCTGGTGGCGGCGGTGCTGCGGCCTGGCGGGATCTTCCTTTGCTACGTGCCGACCATCGTCCAGTCACAGCAGATTGCCGAGGCCCTCCAGCGCGAGCGACAGTGGGCGCTGGTCGAGACGTTCGAGACGCTCTATCGGCCGTGGAACATCGAGGGTCAGTCGGTGCGCCCGTTCCACCGCATGGTCGCCCACACCGGGTTCATCACGGTCGCGCGGCGGGTCGTGCCCGAGGAGGGCGCCGCGCCGCCGGCGCGGCTGCGCCATCTCGAGCCCGAGGACTAGCGGCGGCGCCGCATGATCACGCTGATGCGGCGGCACCGGAAGGCGCTCCAGATCGGCCTGCTGATCGTGATCGCCGCGTTCGTGGCCTCGCTGTTCGTCTTCGGCGCGACCGGCTCCCGCGGGGGCGGGGACCCGCGCGACACGGTCGCGACGGTGAACGGCGAAGCCATCCCGATCGAGCGGTACCAGCGGCGCTATCAGCAGTACTTCGATGCGTACGCGCAGATGTACCGCGATCGGTTCTCGGCGGAGATGGCCGAGCGTCTCGGCCTGCCGCAGCAGGTGGTCGGCGATCTCGTCCAGGAGGCCCTGATCGTGCAGCGGGCCGGCGCCGAGGGGCTCGCCATCACCGACGAGGAGCTGAACGCGCGCATCCACGCGATTCCGGCGTTCCAGGAAAACGGGCGCTTCGCGCTCAAGCGCTACCAGGAGGCCCTCAAGCGGCGCGGCTTCACCGCCGCCGGGTTCGAGGGCGAGATCCGCCGCGAGCTGACGCGCGCGAAGGTCGAATCCGCGGTGCGGAGCGGCGTGAAGGTGTCGGAGACCGAGCTCGAGCAGGCGTTCCGCCTGAAGCGCGAGGAAGTGCGCGTCGCCTGGGCGCTGATCGAGCTGCCGCCGATCGTGACCGCCACCGGCGCCACCGACGAGGAGATCGCCGCGTACCTCGCCCAGCACCCCGATGAGTTCCGTCAGCCGGACCGGCGCCGCGTCCAGTACGTCACCGTGAGCGCGCGGGACTTCGTGACGCCGCCGAGCGACGCCGAAGTCGAGAAGTACTACACCGAGCACCTGACGGAGTTCGAGAATCCGCGACAGGCGCGCGCCTCTCACATCCTCGCCCGCGTCCCCGAGACCGGCGGAAGCGAGGCGGAGGACAAGGCGCGCGCCAAGATTGCCGACGCCATCCGGCGGGCCAAGGGCGGCGAGGACTTCGCCAAGCTCGCGAAGGAGCTCTCGGACGATCCCGGATCGGCGCAGCGGGGCGGCGACCTCGGCTTCGTGGGCAGGGGCGAGGTGGTGCCACAGTTCGAGCAGGCGCTGTTCGCCTTGAAGAAGGACGAAGTGTCGCCCGAGCCCGTGCGCACGCCGTTCGGCTTCCACGCGATCAAGGTGTTCGAGGTCAAGGCGGGCGGGCGCAAGGCGCTGAAGGAGGTCGCTCCGTCCATCAAGAGCCGGCTGTCGACCGAGGCCGCCGACCGGGCGGCGAAGGCGAAGGCCGAGCAAATCCGGCCGCCGCTCCAGGCCGCCAAGGATTTCGTGGCCGAGGCGAAGAAGCTCGGCCTCCATCCGATCGAGACGACGATGGCCCGCGTCGACCGTGTGGCCGGGCTCGCCGCGCCGGATCCGCTCGAGGAGGCGGCGTTCGGGCTGTCCATAGGCGGCACCTCCGCGCCCGTGGCAACGCCCGTCGGGCTGATCGTGCTCAGGAGCGTAGAGGCCATTCCCGCCGGTGTGCCACCGCTCGCCGAGGTCAAGGACAAGGTCGC
>Ga0066710_100000693_pt1 | contig 21817 bp, 24 predicted proteins | sample GraSoiAngelo_159_FD_79666 | JGI IMG/M metagenome (GOLD analysis project Ga0066710, IMG submission 79666) | Grasslands soil microbial communities from the Angelo Coastal Reserve, California, USA - 14_1009_16_40cm | ecosystem: Environmental > Terrestrial > Soil > Grasslands | place: USA...
GAGGAGGCACGGGAGAAGAAGTTTCTGGGGCGTCATGCTAGTCCCACGCATGCTATCGCATCCGGCGGGCAAGGGCAAAGCTTCCGGGTGCGATGGCTATGACCCGGAGGGCGAGGGTTGCAGCAGGTCATCGATCATCGCCAGGCCTATGTTGCCGGCATCGCCCAAGCGGGACTCCTGCACGTAGTCTATCGTGTCCTGCGCGGTGTGATAGTGAGCGTCGCAGAAGCAGTTGAAGATGACGGAAGGGATCCCCGCCCGGATAAAGCTGGCGTGGTCGCTACCCAGGTTCTGCGGCAGTTCGGCCGAGACCGAGTGCGGCAGACCCAGTTTGGTCGCCTCCCTATCGGCGACCGCGTTGACCTCAGGCGATCCTGCGAAGGGCCAAGAGTCGCCGACGGCGAGCATATCGAAGTTGAGCATCGCCTTCAATGCCGCCCTGTCGTCGTCCGCCAGACTGGCTACGTAGACCGCGCTTCCGACCAGCCCGATCTCCTCCGAACCGAATAAGACGTAGCAGATGTTCGCCAGCTCGCCGGCGGCTGCCCGTGTGCGCGCCATTTCGATCACGACCGCTGTCCCGGACCCGTTGTCGTTTGCGCCCGGCCCGGCCGGTACCGAGTCGTAGTGGCCGCCCGCCACTATGTTGCAATTGCCGTCGGGCGGCCGCGCTACCACGTTTCGAGACGTGAGCGTCTCCGTCTGGGTCTTCACCTCCAGTCTGACCCGGACGGGCTGACCGCTTGCCGACAGTAGCGATTCGCCATCTTCTTTTGAGATGCTGGCCGCCGGAATTGCGCTGGCGGATGTGAGATTTCCGGTGAAGTTGCCCGCCTGGTTGTTGTAGATCAGCACCCCGGCTGTGCCAGCAGCCTGCGCGTTCGCAACCTTAGCCCCGAAGGTGATCTCGCCGCGCTGGATCAGCGCGATCTTGCCCCTGGCGTCGGAACCGAAATCTTCGGGCCGGCCAATCCCGGCGGCAATCAGCTCGCCTTCGGCTGCATCACTCACGCTTCCGCCCAGGGCCTTCGCATCAACGCTCCGCTCCTGCGGCGAGAGCACCTGCAGATTCGTTCCCTCATCTGTGATGCTGGTGATCGGGAACTCCTGGAGAGAGGTTGCGTAGCCGTCAGCGGCAAGCTCTCCACGTATGTACTCGGCGGCGCGCTTCTCGGTGTCGCTCCCGGCCGGGCGCGACCCTATCTCAACAGCAAGCTTCTGGATATGCGCGAGCGCCCGCTGCGAGCTGAATTTCGCCTCGCCCAAGCTCGGCGATCCTGCCGTGGTGGTTGTTGCTGTGGCGGAAGCCGGGGACGTGGCGCTGCCCGCCGTTGAAGGGGGCGTCTGCGAATTATCGCCGCAGGCCGCGCACAGGAGAACGAGCGCCAGGAATGAGACCGGTGGAAGGATGCGCCGCACAGCGATTGGGAGAGGCCTCGCCGCGCCTAGCGGTGGCGCCAGCGGTCCCACCAGCGGCGGGCACGGGTGCCGGGACCGGGGCGCCGCAGATCGATGGGCTTGTCCCGCCAGTACTTTTCCGGGGGGTGCCCACCCGCGCCCGATCTTCGGAGGGAGAGGATGAAGGCGGCGATGAAAGCGACCACTCCCCCCGCAACTATCCAGCGGGTGAGGCTGGATCCTCCGGGCAGAAGCACGTACGCCGCGACGATGACGGCAATAGCGATGAGCAGGACGTGGCCTGCGGAGAGCCTGGGCAGCCGCAGGCCACCAAACGTCCTCTCAAAACTTTGGTCGAAAGACGTGCGGACGCGCTTCCAAAACGGCCGGCGCGGCGGCGGAAGGGTATCGAGTCGGGCGAGGAGTTCTTCAACTTCGCGTTGGATTCGGTCTGGCATCTCTCCCTCGCACTCTTGCTGGGCAGCGCAGTCAACATTTTATCGCCGCTCAGCGAGGCCCGTCCAGATAACGCGTGGGAAATTTCACATCTCTTTCACCGACCGTCCGCCGGTTGGCATAACCAACCGCGCTACCGATAATGAAACGCAATCTGTCGAGCGAGGCTATCCGTGGACTGGAGAGACGAGTACAAGCGCAAACTCGTCAGCGCCGACGAGGCGATGAAGCTCGTCCAGCGCGATGACCTAGTGGTCATCTCCATCGCCGGGCCTCGCGTACTGCCGGCTGCTCTGTTCAAGCGAGGACAGGAGCTAGGCGGCATCGACCTGCGCCTCTGTGCGCCGCTTATGGACCCCGGCTGGCTCCGCGAAGGCTGGGAGAAGGAATTTCGCATCGAGTTCGAGCTGTTTATCGGCGATTTCGCCCGCCCGGCCCAGGACGAAGGGCGCAGCACATACCTGCCTAACCTTTTTTCCCTCAATTTTAAGGACCACGACCAGCGCCCGGACGAAGCGCGCCCCATCGACGTCTTTCTGGCTGCGGTCACGCCTCCTGACGAGGACGGTTACGTGCAGTTCGGCGCGCACCACTGGAACAAGCGCTCCTACATCCGTCGGGCCCGCAAGAGCATTGTGGAGGTGGACCCCGGTCTGCGACCGGTCTTCGGCGACAACAAGCTGCACGTCTCGGAAATCGACCGTTTTGTGGAGGTGCCGGCTGTTCAGATCACGCGCGGGCTGGTCGATGCCTGGCTCCGCCGCGTCGAGGACGAGGCCCGGAGAGTGGAATACCTCTCGGTCGTAGACGAACTCGAGGACGATCTCGACCGCCTGATCGTCGTCGGGCCCGTCATGACCCGGCTTCCTCCACAACAGGTGCGCCGCCTGCTCGGCCTTGCGGAGCCGCCCGAGGTAGCCAGGACGATTGCCGGGCACGTGAGCGAGATCCTGCCCGACGGCGCCACGATTCAGATCGGCGCTGGTGAGCCGAGCATGTATCTTGCGCGGGCGGGCGCCTTCGACAACAAGCTGGACCTGGGGCTGCATACGGAAATGGTGGCAGGCGGCGTCCCCAAGCTGGTAGAAGCGGGCGTGATCAACGGCAAACGCAAAACGTTACACCCGGGCAAGGCCGTCGCGGTCGCCTGGTCCGGCTCGGATGCCGAAGACCTTCGCATCGTGACCAACAACCCGAAATTCGAGGTCCACGATCCCGAGTACGTCCTCGATGTACGTACAATCGCCCGGAACGATAACTTCTACTCCTTGAACAACGGCCTTTCGGTGGACCTTACGGGCCAGATCAACTCGGAAAGCGTCTTCGGCCACAGGCTAATCAACGGGAGCGGCGGCCAGCCTGAGTTTCAGATCGGCGCCGCGCTCTCCCGGGGCGGCCGCGCGATCACGCTGCTGCCGTCAACCGCCTTGGAAGGCGCGGTCTCCCGCATCGTCGGGCAGCACGAGCCGGGCGCGATGATCACCGTTCCCCGCTTCTTCGCGGACACGATCATCACCGAGTACGGGATCGCGAGGCTCTGGGGAAAGAACCACCGCCAGCGGGCCAACGAACTGATTGCTGTGGCGCATCCAGACTTCCGGCCGGGGCTTCGGAAGGACGCAGCGTCGCTGCTGGGAGCGTAACTTTCAACTTTAGACGTTCAACTGTAGACTGAAGAGCCATGAAGATCGGCGCACACGTCCGGTCCGGAGGGGGAGTCTTCAACGCCATCGACAACGCCTTTGCCATGGGCGCCGAGACCATCCAGCTCTTCTCCGGCGCTCCGCAGGCCTGGCGCCGCAAGAACTACACCCCGGCTGAAGTTGAGGCGTACAAGCAGCGCGTCGCCGAGACGGGCATCGAGCCGGCGTTCATCCACGGTCTGTACCTGGTGAACCTGGCTTCCAGCAACCCGGACTTCCTCGCCAAGTCATTTGATGCGCTCACTGCCGATATGAAGGCGGCCGACCTGCTCGGCGCTAAGGGGGTCATCTTTCACCTGGGCTCGCACAAGGGTTCAGGATACGAGGCCTGCTTCGAGCAGGTTGTGGAATACGTGCGTCGCGTCGTTGAAGCCAGCCCCGGCGATACCTGGCTGATCCTGGAGAACAGTGCCGGGATGGGCGGCGCGATTGGGTCCAACTTCGGGGAGCTGGGCCGTATCATTCGAGAAGCGGGCAGCAAGCGCGTTCGCGTCTGCATCGACACGCAGCACGCCTTCGCCGCTGGTTACGACGTGAAGACGCGTCCGGGGTTAGACAAGGCGATGGACGAATTCGACCACGAAGTAGGATTGGACTGTCTTGCAGCCGTACACGCCAACGACTCCAAAGGCCCGCTGGCAAGCGGCCTGGACCGTCACGAGAACATCGGCGACGGCGAAATCGGGCGCGATGGCTTCGCCAATATCCTTTCGCATCCGGCTTTCGCCGAAGTGCCGTTCCTGCTAGAGGTTCCGGGCATCGAAGACCGGGGGCCGGACAAGGAGAACGTGGAGCGCCTGAAAGAGATCCGCGCTCAGGTTGGCAAAGGCCCTTAGGCGACCGGGGCCTTCACAGCGTAGATCTCTCTCAGTGTGTCGACAAACGCCTGCACACTCCGCGGCCGCTTTCGGTTGCGCCGGTAAATCAGGGAGATCGGGCGTTTCATTGGCTCGGCGTCGGTCAGATGGACCTTTACCAGAGTCCCCGCTGCCAGCTCGCGCTCGATTGTAACGAGCGGTAGAAGGGCGATGCCCAGGCCTTCTTCCACCATCCGCTTGGTGGCTTCAAGCGAATCTAGCTCCATCGCCACGTTCGGGATGACACCGGCCTGCCGGAAAAAGTTGTTGATCAGCCCATAGTAAGAAGAACCGCGGTCGAAGAGGACGATTGGTTCCCCGGCGGCCTCTGCGACTCGCACTTTCCCGGCAGCCGCGAAGTGATGCCCGGGCGGCACCGCGAGCACTATCTCGTCCTCGTAAAGGTCAACGGTTTCGAGTTCCGGATTGACGAGGGAACGGACGAGCGCTACCTGTACCTCATCGGCAAGCAGCATCGCCACCACTTGCTCGGAACGGCCCGTCCGGACGATGACGTCGACGCCCGGGTACCTGTGGCAGAATATATTGAGGATGCGAGGCAACACGTAGGTAGAAACGGTCAGGGCAGACCCCACCCTCAGAGAACCCAGTTGGACATTGCGCACCTCGTCGACGGCGTCTCTGCCTTCCCGGAGTGTTTGAAGGATGCGTTCGACGTAGGGCAGGAACGCTGAACCGGCGTCGGTTAGGCGCACGCCCCGGCCGCCGCGCTCAAACAACTCCTCGCCCAGCTCACGTTCCAGCGTCTGGATGCGCGCCGTGATGGAAGGCTGCGTGAGCTGTAGGGCTTCGGCCGCTCGACTAAACGAATGGCGCTGCGCGACCTGCGAGAAGGCCTCAATCTGCCCGAAATCCAAGTCCCAATCCCCGGATGGTATTAGCTGCGTCTATACATGCGATTGGAAAGTCTAGCGGCGGCTAATAGGCCCCGTCAAGCGTTGCAGAAACGCTAGGTGTGGCGCTCTGTACGCGCCCGGAAGGCGCCGCCCGTTTCGTGGGTCTTGAACCACTCGGCGTTGCCCTCTATATCGCTCTTCCACTGCTCCGGCACGTCATCCTCGAAGAAGATGGCGTTCACGGGACAGACCGTCTCACACGCTGCACAGTCGATGCAGATCTCCGGGTTGATGTAATACTGAGGGTCGTCGGGAGCGCTGTGGATGCAGTCCACGGGACAAACATCCACGCAGGAGGCGTCCTTGGTCCCAATGCACGGCTCCGTTATGACATATGTCATTTGCGCTCCTCAACGTTGGCCCATTCGATATTTTAGCCGGCGCTAAACAAGGCCACAACTTCCAGGCATCCGCTTCAGTCAATGGCCAGCAGCGAGGCGCCCGCACGGCGAACCCCCAGCTTTGTCACGGTGACATCGCCGTGCATTCGGGTCTGGCAAGCCAGCCTCAAGCGACCCGCCACAACCCTTGCCTCGCCCATTTCTTCGCTCAGAGTCCGTTTCTCAGACCGCCCCATCGGCTCCAGGGAGTCCGCGCCTTCATCGATACTGCAGGCGCAGGACGTGCAGATGCCCTGGCCGCCGCAGGTCGTTGGCCAGTAAAGCCCGGCCTCGTTAGCGCTCGCCATGATGGTATCGCCATCCGGCGCTTCCACGATCACGTCAAGCGGCAGAATCCTTAGCCTCGGCATCGCATCTCATGTTAACATCCCGCCGGACGGCGGCCGCGTTTCCTTCGTGGAACCGCCTCTCGTATACTTGATTCGGTTTCAATCGCGCCAATTGGAGGCGGTATGAAGCAGATTCCAGAAGGCACCCGCGAAGAGATGGTCATCGAGACGACGCCGGAGATGGGCGTTAAGCACCTGCCGGTCCCAATGTACTCAACCCCGGCCATGGTCGGACACTTCGAGGGCCTCTGCCTGACGATGCTGATCCCGTTTCAGGAGCCCGGTGAGACATCAGTCGGCTATAAGGTAAACGTGAAGCACATGGCGCCTACGCCCATTGGCCAGAAGGTGACTGTGAAGGGCCGTGTGAAAGAGCAGGACAACCGCAAGATCGTCTTCGAGGTAGAAGCCTTCAATCAGGCGGGCGTTAAGATTGGTGAAGGCGAGCATGAACGACGTATTATCGAGATGAGCCGGTTTGCGCAATGACCGGGCCGAGGGCCACCGGAGAAACGTTTGCATCGCTGGTAAAGGGGCAAGAGTTCGCCCCGGTTGAGTTCCAACTCTCGGCCGATTGGGTAGACGCGTATATTGCCGCTGTCGACGATGGGGCGATCAGGGCGCTCGGTTCGGATCGCGTTCCGCCGATGGCGCTGGCGGCGTTGGCCGTGAAGGCGCTCATACAAGACACCCGGCTGCCACCGGGGGCGATCCATCTGGGCCAGGAGCTCTCCTTCCCTGTCCCGGTGGAGATTGGCGAGACGCTGACGGTGCGGGCGCGCATCGCAAACCGTGGCGAGCGCCAGGGCTGGGCTCTACTGGGCATTGAAATGACGGTGGAGCGCGCTGATGCTCAGCCGGTCATGTCCGGGCGGGCCACGCTGACCTTTCCTCTTGGCGAAGGCGTGGAGGGTTGAGGACTGAGAGGTTGAGCGGCGCGCCCCGGCCCGGTGACCAACTGCCCGCGCTTACCAAATTGGTAACGCAAGAAAAGATCACTCGCTATGCAGACGCCTCGGGCGATCACAACCCGTTGCATACGGACCCGCAGTTCGCCTCGAGCACCCAGTTCGGCGGGCCGATAGCCCACGGCATGCTCGTCCTGTCATACCTTTCAGAGCTGATGACCGTTGAGTTCGGCATGCGCTGGCTTCGGGGTGGGCGCCTCAAAGCCCGCTTTCGCGGCCCGGCACGCCCGGGAGAGACGGTGCAAGTCTCGGGGCGGATCCGCCGGGCGGACGATGCCTCGCTGGTCTGTGACCTGGAATGCCGTAATGATTCCGGTGAGATGCTGATAACCGCGGAGGCGGAAGTCCCGTTTGCCTGACAGGCGCTTCAACGGAGCCGCACGATCACGGCTGTTCATGCTTCTTTTACTGCCCGTTGCGTGGTTCGTCCTGATTCCGGGCTGCGGCGATAACGACTCCGCGCCCGGCGATGCCCGCATCAGTCAGATAGGGGGGATTACCGAGACGGCTGTTGACGCCTGGGCCAGCGCCGGGCCTGACGGTCTCTACGACTACCTGGCATCGTCTGTCACGGGCCGTTGCAGCAAGGCACAGGTGGCGCAGGCGCTCGCAAGCCGGGAACAGCCCAGTGGCTTCGGGACAATGAAGAATTTCGAGTTCACCGCACAGAACCAGGCCAGCGGCACGGTTGTCCTGCTCACGAAGGCCGGGAACAAGGAAGAACCGTGGCTGTACTCGGAAGAGGGAAGCAGCTGGCGAATCACAAACCTGCCGGGCTTGGAGGGCTGCGCCCAATGAACCGCGCAGTCATCACCGGCCTCGGTTGCATCACGCCGATTGGCCACAGCGTTTCCGAGTTCTGGCTTAAGCTGAAGTCCGGTGTATCGGGAGTGCGTCGCATCACGCTGTTCGATCCGAGCGACCAGGAGTGCCAGATCGCTGCCGAAGTCAAAGACTGGGATCCGGCGCGGTACATGCACCCGAAGGCCGCTCGACGGGCAGCGCGCTTCTCCCAGTTCGCCGTGGCGGCCGCCGGCCAAGCGGTGGAAGACGCCGGCCTCCGCATCGACGATAGTAACCGGGACGATATCGCGATTGTCATGAACACCGGCGGGGGCGGCGTCGACGTGATCGCCGATGGTGAGAAGACGTACCTGGAGAAAGGCGCCTCACGCGTCGGCCCGTTTACTGTCCCGGCCTATGCTCCAAACATGGCTTCCTGTCAGGTGGCCATCCATCTCGGGGTACGGGGGCCGACGATCACTTCCGTTGCTGCCTGCGCAGCCGGCATCTTCGCCTTCGTGGAGGCTAAGCGGCTGATCGATCTCGGTGAGGCCGATGTCGTTATCACCGGTGGCACCGAAGCGAACATCATCCCGATCTCCGTCGCCGCCATGGCCAACATGCGCGCTCTCTCCACTCGAAACTCTGAGCCGGAACGGGCCTGCCGGCCGTTCGACCTGAACCGGGACGGCTTCGTGTACGGTGAGGGCGCCGCAGCCATGGTCATCGAGAGCCTGGAACACGCCGGCGCACGGGGCGCCCGCGTCTACGCAGAACTGGCCGGCGGTGCAGTCACCTCCGATGCGTATCACATAACTGCGCCGGACCCCGGCGGCGGTGCGGCTTCAATGGCCATCCAGCGCGCCCTTCAGAAAGCGGCCGTCCCACCCGAAGAGGTGGACCTTATCGTCGCGCACGCTACGGGCACGCCGCTGAACGATGCCGCAGAGACGGCTGCCATCAAGCGAGCGCTGAGCAAGCATGCCTATCGAGTTGCGATCACCGCGCCGAAGTCGATGGTTGGTCACCAGCTGGGTGCGGCCGGGGCTATATCCGGACTGGCCGCTATTATGGCGATCCGCGAAGGCGTTGTGCCGCCGACGATCAACCTCGAGACGCCCGATCCCGAGTGCGACCTTGACTACACACCGCTACAGGCTCAAAGCAGGCCCCTTGGCGTAGCGCTGGCCAACGGCTTTGGGTTCGGCGGCCAGAATGGCGTGGCCGTTTTCAAGAGGTACCAGGAAGGGTGACTGCGCAGGAACCGGCGGATAGTCCACGCCACTGGTGTTACGGCTGCGGAGACCTGAATCCAGAGGGTCTGCGCATCGACTTCCAGACAGAGGGCCGACGCGTCCTGGGCCGTTTCCTGGCGCGCGACGTTCACCAGGGCTATCCCGGCCTGGCTCACGGCGGCATAGCGGCGGCGGCGCTGGACGAGGCCATGGGCTGGGCGATGTACGCGGCCGGCGCCTGGGCCGTCACCGCCCGCATTAACGTCAAATACCGGCGGCCGATCTTGCTGGGCGAGCGACTAAGCGTTACGGCAGAGATCCTGCGGGAGCGTGCGCGAACTCTGGAAGCGGAGGCGGTAATTCTTGCCGACGACGGAACTATTCTGGCGGAGGCTAAAGGCCTATTTTTTCGAGTTTCGCCGGACAAGGCCGCCGAGTTAAACGCCTTCTTCCTGCCGGCTGCCACGGCGGGCGATGGCGAGGTGCAGTGACCCCGTGCCGAGGCAAACGGCCGGGGGGTATCTGCCGGGCCCGACCGCTTATCTGCTAAACCGGGCGCTCGCGCCACTGGCGCCACTGAGCGCGGCCTATGCTTTTGCCCGACCATGGGGAGATTTCGCCTATGCGACGTGGGCAGACAAGCGGCGTACCGTGCACCGTAACTACGCGCGCATCCTCGGCCGCTCGGAAGACGACCCCCTCGTCGCAAGCCTGGCCCGGCGTTGTTTCCGACAGTTCGCCCTTTACATCGCGGAGATGATTCATGTCCAGGGCTGGGAAACCGAGGGCGTCACCGATAGGCTGACCGTCCAGGGCGCAGAGCATTTCGCAGAGGCGGAATCGGCCGGCCGGGGCATTATCTTTACGAGCGCTCATATGGGGAGCACAGAAGTGGCTGCCTCGCTCGTGGTGCTCCGGAACTACAGGGTGACGTCAGTCATGGAGGATGTCTACCCGCAGTTCGTGATGGAGTGGATAAAAGCCTGCCGCGGGCGGACGGGCATTAGTCTCCTACCGTCAACCGGCAGCGGAATCCGTCTGTTGCGCGCCTTACGACGGGGCGGAATGGTCGCGCTGGTCGTCGACGCCGGCGTCCAGGGCGTCGACGGCGTATGCGTGCAGTTTCTTGGGAAACACACGATGTTCCCTGCTGGGCCGGCCCGGCTGGCTCGCCTCAGCGGAGCCCCCATTGTCTTTGGCGTGGCCGTTCGGCGTCCAGGCGGCAGCTTCCTGGCGCACATCGAGCCGCCGGTCTTTGCCGACCGTTCGTTGGACGCCGACGCCGATGCGCAGCAGATCACTCAACAGATTGCGCGTATATTCGAAACATATGTCCGGCGCTATCCAGATCAGTGGTACGTTTTTCGGGACCTGTGGCCCGAGGAAAGGGCGGATTAACGTGTCCGTAGCATTTCCCGATCAAGAACAGGAAGAGATTCCCTCCAAGCACCCGGTCAATGTCATGCTGCACGACCGCCGAACATTTGGTCAGCGCGCGGCAGATAACTTCACCAATGCCTTCGGCACGTGGACGTACATCATCATCCAAAGCGTGATCATTACATGCTGGATGCTGATCAACGCGATTGGGATCATCTACCAATGGGACGCCTACCCGTTCATCCTGCTCAATCTGGCGTTCAGCGCTCAGGCATCGTACGCGGCTCCGCTCATCCTTATGGCCTCGAACCGTTCCGCGCAACGCGATCGTCTAACGCTGGAGCATGACGCGGAGGAAACTGACGCAATACTGAACATTCAGGACACGCAGCTTGAGCTTCTTAAGGCGATTAAGGCGGAGACGGCTTTGCTGCAGACTCTCCTTAACCCACAGCAGAAGTGAAAGCCATGGCCCTAAGCGCGTCCGGGGCTGCGGCTCATTCGCTGCCGAACTTCCGCTATTGTTACGATATTGCCGCTGTACTCTGGCGGCTGTTCAGCCAGCCACAGCGCTGCTTCTGACGCTGCCTCCGGCTTCTCCCAGGAGGAGAAGTCCATATCTGGATTGCGGAACATCCAGCCCTCTGTCGCGATGTTCAGCTCGATACGCAGGGCGTTGACGCCGACGTCGTGCGGCCGAAGCTCTTCCGCCGCGTACTGTGTCAGCTTCTCCAACGCGATCTTCGAGACGGAATAGGAGGCCATCCCGGGCATGACCAACTCTGCCAGAAAAGATGAGACATTGATTATCCTGCCGCTCTTCCGTTCGATCATCGCCGGCAGAAAGGCCTGCATGCACATCACCGGGCCGCGAAGGTTCACGCTCATCACCAACTCCCAGCGTTTCAGTGGCGTCTGGTGAAACGGCGCTGGCGAGCTGATGCCGGCGTTGTTGACCAAGATGTCGCAGCGCCCAAACTCCTTCAGGGTCCGTTCCGACAGGTTCCGGACCTGCTCTTCGCTTGTTACATCCGTTGTTACGCAGAGGGCGCGGCGGCCCAGCGCCTCAACCTCTCGGGCCGTCTCTTCGATCGTTCCCGGCAGACGAGACGGCGCGCCTTCAGTGGAACGAGCGCTGACGATAATATCGGCGCCGGCGCGTGCAAATTGAACGCTAATCGCCCGGCCAATCCCGCGGCTGGCGCCGGTGACGACCGCGACCTGGCCCTGCAGTGGGTGTTCCCCTCCTAGCATGCGCCAACTATGGATTCACAACGCGCGAGTGGTCAAGGAGTCAAACGGCAACCGCACGGCGGTTCCTCTAACGCGGCCACTGGTCCACAATGTCCACCTGCAAATCGCCGCGCACATCGAGGACGCCCACCTCTGAAACACCCTGATCGTCCCGCTCGTAGTAGAGGTCCACTGTAGCGCGGCCCACGCGGACTCCATGTACCTGAACTTCTCGCAGCCAGTCGGGCAGCACCGGCCTTACTAAGTAGAGACGCTTGTTAGGGGCATCAGGGCAGAGGCCCAGGATGGCCTGCGTGATTAGCGGGAAAGCGCCGGCGGCCCAGGCCTGCGGCCGGCAGGCAACGGGGTAAGGCACTGGTGCATGGTGCGCTGAACGCGGCGTGCCCCCGAACAGTTCAGGCAACCGGTAATACGGGAAGGCCTTGGCCGCATCGAATAGAGCAGTGGCTACCTGGTTCAACTCGCGCTCACAACCGTAGCGCTTGAACCCCATGGCCGCAATGGAGTTGTCGTGCGGCCAAACTGTGCCCAGGTGATAACCCTGCGGATTGAAGCGCGGCGAAGCCGAGGTGAGGGTTCTCAGCCCCCACCCGCTGAACATGTCCTTCTTGGACATGCGCCGCACAACGCGTAGCGCCTGATGGGGCTCTGCTATTCCGCCCCATAACGCGTGGCCGCCATTTGAGGTTAAGGCAGTGGATGGGGCTCCTTCGCCATCCAGGGCCAGCGAGTAGTATCCGGCATCCAGCCAAAAATCGCGCGCGAACCGCTGCCGCAACGCCTCAGACTTCTCCATCAGGGCTTGAGCCTCGCCCTCGTCCCCAAGCGCCCGGAATACGGGCGCCAACCCTCGCTGCGCGGCGTAAACGTAGGCCTGCACTTCTACGAGTGTTATGGGGGAGTCGACGAGGCTGCCGTCCCCGCGCACCATGGAGTCTTCTGAATCCTTCCACCCCTGGTTTAGAAGGCCGCGGGGAGATCGCTTCTCGTACTCCACGTAGCCGCGTTTGCGCGGGTCGCCGTATTCCTCAATCCAATGCAATGCGGCTCTCAGGTTCGTTTCCAGGTGCTGCATCAGGTCACGATCCGCCGTCCAACGGAAGTACTCTGCGGCCAACATCAGGAAGAGAGGTGTCGAATCTATGCTGCCAAAATAGGGGGAGAACGGCAGCTCCCCGGTCTGCGTGAGCTCCCCTACCCGCAGTTCATGCAGTATCTTGCCGGGCTCTTCGTCCCGCCAGGAGTCGAACTTCTTGCCCTGGTGGCGTGCGAGTGCTCCCAGGCATTGCCGGGCCAGGTCCGGTTTCAGCCAGAGCGTCTGGATGCCTACGATGGCAGTGTCTCGGCCGAAGAGCGTGTCGAACCAGGGCGTGCCAGCTGCCGGGTAGCCACCTTCGAATTCCTCGTGATTCCACAGCATACGCAGGTCGCCGAGGGAGCGTGAAAGCACTGCGTCGAAAAAATCGTTATCGGTCTTGATTTGCACCGCCTTGCGGAGCCACTGCCTGTACTCCTTCTCGACAATGGCGAAGCGGGCGACGCCCTGCGGCGATTCCAGCCGCCCGTCCATGGTGACTACCATCCGGATGATTGCGGTCGCGCGAGGCGCCAGGGTTACGGAAAAAGAAGCGAACGCCACGTCTTGGTCTGTCTGCACGGAGTCAGGACGCGGTGTAAAAATTATCATCGTTTGCCGCATTCGGTTGTCGCTGCCCTTGTAGCTCATCCGCAGAGCACCTTCCTGCCATACCGGCGGAAGGGCCGTGCCCTGCTCCTCGGGTTCGTAGCCACGGACAAGGAACAGGTCGGCGAAATCAGCGGCGAATCTGAAAATCAGCTCCAGGTGCACCTCGAAGTCGTTGTAGTTCGTCGCCGCGACAATCTCTTCTAGTACGTCTTCCAGCACCCGCGTTCGGTGCACTTCAATCGTGCCCTGGGGGAGGTGGCGCCCCTCAACGTCCGTCATCGCAAGATTTGTCATGACCTGCTCGGAGCTGTATCCAAGCTCCGCTGTGGAGAGTAGCATCAAGGGCCGGCTCGTCGAAAACGAGAACTCGTACCCGGAGAGGTATCGCGTATCGGAGTAGTACAGGCCGTAGCCGTTCTTGTTGCCCCTGGGCACCTGACCCGCTATGTCGGTTATCAGGAAGATATCGCGCTCGCGAATAACCAGGGCATCCCGGATGTCCTGGATTGACATCGGCTCCGCTTCCGGCAAGACCGGAACCGGAGCCTGCGGCTCATGCGCTCTTCGCAGGGCCGCCTGCTCTCGCTGCCGCCGGCGAATCTGGGGAGCGTTCGCGATTGTTATGCCACCCGCGCTGGTTCGCCTAAGCCGTGGCCGGGAGTTGCCACAACTGCTTTGTCCAACGCCTGACCGGCCCGTCCCCGCAGGATCGATTCGTAAAGCCGCAGGTATTGGTTCGCCATCACCGGGCCGTCAAACCGTTCTTCCACATGGCGGCGGCACGCCCTCGGGTCAATTTCGGCCAGGCGCCCCGCTGCGTCCGTCATCTGGTCCACGTTGTCAGTAACGAATCCCGTGAGACCGTTTTCTACGATTTCCGCTGCGGCGCCGCGATTGAAGGTGAGCACCGGCGTGCCGCAGGCCTGCGCTTCTGCCGTGACGAGGCCGAAGGGTTCATCCCACATAATGGGGAGCACCACTGCGTGCGCGTTCCGGTAAAGTTCTCGCTTCATCTCGGCGTCCGCCTCGCCCAGGAAGACGATCTGTTCCCCGTCAATCAGCGGCGCCATTACACTGTTGAAGAATTCGCGGTCCAGCTCTCCCACTTTGCCGGCTAGAAACAAGCGGCGCCCGGTTCGCTTCGCTACCTCTACGGCAAGGTGGGGCCCTTTCTCCGGCGATAGCCGCGATAGAAATAGCAGGTAATCGTCCTTTTTCTCCTGGAACGGGAAGCTCCTCACGTCGATCGCGTTGTAGGCTACGCCGGCGAAGATGCCGCCTGAAACGGCAGGCATCGCCCGCCGCTCGGCCAGGCTGAGCGTGTTGTAGTACCCGCTATAGCGGTCCCAGACAAACTGCGCATCCGCAGTAATGATGTTGTGCATGGTCGTCAGCATCGGAACAGCCGAGACAAGGTGAGAGAGGGCCATCACTTCCTCGCCGGCGTGATTGTGCACGATGTCGTACTCCGCGGCGTCCTTCAGCGCGAGGGCGCAGTGCTGCCAGGAGAATAAGGCCTTTAGCTCGATGTCGTCTGCCGTTCGCAGACTCCGGTGATAGCACGCCTGGAGCAGCGCCGAGGTCTGGGAGTCTCCGGAGGCGCATAGAGTTACCTCGTGTCCGCGCCGGACAAGCTCCTCGACCAGGAGATGAACGACGGCTTCCGTTCCACCGTATGCCGGTGGCGGCACCGATTCCCAGAGCGGGGCAATCTGAAGAATCTTCATTGCGGGGTCCTCCGTGTCTATCAGTGCGGCGGGACTGTACCCGGGCATTGTTCCGGGCGCTGACGAAGATACCCTTTCGCGCACCATTCGGTTGTTCAGGCATCGGGGGCGGACCGACCGCCAGGCCGGCCACGAGAGGGATCAATGCACCTACTGGGGATTATACTGTGCGGGGCCGAAACGCTGAAGCAGGCCGGATTTCATTTGGCTAGCAGAAGAACCGGCGCTCCTCGCTTCAACCCGACGTCCTGCTATGATACGGGCGGGATGATTACGCGGGACCTGCGATTTGCTCTAGATGAAAAGGGGATTAAGAGCCTGGCCCCCACGCTCGTCGGCAAGCCCATCTCCTTTTGGGAAGACACCGTCCTTAGACACGGCTACGTCTCCGCCACCGACGTCAAACGCGACCGTTACGGCAATCCTTATATCGAAGTCCAGATAGAAGAAGCAGGCGCGACGCAGCCGGCCGCATAACGCAGCACCGCCGGCCGCGTGTTCCAACCTGCCTCAGAAGCTATAATTCAAGCGGCTTGGATGCTCACAAATTACGGGAATCATTCCTCCGTTTCTTTGAAGACCGGGGCCACCGACGCGTGCCAAGCGCCCCAATTGTCCCTGCCGGCGACCCTACACTGCTCTTCACCAGCGCCGGCATGGTCCAGTTCAAGCCGTACTTCACCGGTCAGGCAAACCCGCCCAACCGGCGCCTGACCAGTGTTCAGAAGTGCTTTCGCACTACAGATATCGAATCGGTTGGCGATACATCTCACCTGACGTTTTTCGAGATGCTGGGCAACTTCTCGATTGGCGACTACTTCAAGAGCGAGATGATCCTCTGGGCGCAAGAGTTTCTGACGCAGGTGTTGGGGTTGCAGCCCGAACGCCTGTGGCCTGCCGTGTTCGAGGACGACGACGAAGCGTTCGAACTGTGGCGGCAGCAGCGCTACCCAGCGGCGCGCATAATGCGCTACGGGGAAGACGACAACTACTGGTTCTCCGGGGAAATGGGTCCATGCGGCCCAGACTCCGAGGTCCACTATGACTTCGGCGAGCAATTCGGCTGCGGGCCGTCCTGCCATCCTGCCCATGGCCACGCCCGCTTCGTCGAAATCTGGAACCTGGTCTTCATGACCTACTACTGCGACGGTGTCCAGCGCACGCCGCTACCGTCTAGGAATATCGATACCGGCGCCGGCCTCGAGCGCCTCGCCTCCGTCCTCCTCTACGAGAGCCACGAATGGGACAAGAGCCGCGTCGCGTCTGTCTACGACACGGACCTTTTCCAGCCCGTCATCCGGCGCATCGAACAACTGTCCGGCAAGCGTTACGGCGCCGACCCGGCCACTGACCCCGCGATTCGCATCGTTGCCGAACATTCGCGGGCCGTGACCTGCCTCATCGGCGACGAGCGCACACCGGTGACCCCCTCTAACGAGGAACGCGGCTACGTCGTCCGCCGGATGCTCCGCCGCGCAATCTACTTCGGCCGCCGGAGATTGGGCATCAACGAACCATTTCTTGCAGCGATGGCTGACGCTGTAATCGACACCATGAAAGCGTCCTACCCGGAGCTGGAAAGGCAACGCCGGTTCATCGAACAAATCATCACTCCTGAGGAGCTCCGCTTCGACGAAACGCTCTCGCGAGGGCTGGAGATGCTCGAACAAATCTTGTCCTCCGGCCGGCCGGAGATCACCGGCGAGCAAGCCTTCCTCTTGCACGATACCTACGGTTTTCCGGTGGAACTGACCCGCGAGATAGCCGCCGAACGCGGTCTGACTCTCGACGAAGCGGGGTTTCAGGCGGAGATGGAACGTCAGCGAGCCCTGGCCCGCGCCGCCGCCGGCGGAGGGACGGCCGTCGCGGCAGAAGCGGTCTACGCCGGATTGGCCTCCGAGGCGACCGACTTCCTGGGCTACGAAAGCCTTGGAGCTGAGGCGAAAGTCGTGGCCCTAGTGGCCCCCAGCGACTCCCTGAGACCCATCGACACTGCCCCAGCCGGCGCGGACGTCGAAATTCTCCTCGACCGCACCCCCTTCTACCCTGAGGGCGGTGGCCAGGTGGGAGACCGGGGCGAGATCAGCGGACCCAGTGGTCGTGTGTCGGTAAACGACACGCAGCGGGTGGCTGAACGGCTGATCCTCCATCGAGGCACGGTCGTCGAGGGGCAGATCGCCGTCGGCGACGAGATCGCGGCGAGCGTAGACCGGCAACACCGGGCTGATACAATGCGGAATCACACCGCCACGCACCTGTTGCACGCCGTGCTTCGGAAGGTCCTCGGCATACACGTGCGTCAGGCCGGCTCCCTGGTCGGGCCAGACCGCCTGCGATTCGACTTCAGACACACTGAACCGGTCGCACCGGAACAACTGGCGGAGGTGGAGATGCTCGTCAACGCCAAGGTGCGCGAGAACATCGAGGTGCACACGCGGACAACGAGCTTCGAGAAGGCGATGCAGGAAGGTGTCCTTGCCTTCTTCGGCGAGAAGTACGGCGCGGACGTGCGAGTCGTGGAAGTCAACACCAGCCGGCCGCCGTTCAGCGCCGAGTTGTGCGGGGGCACGCACTGCACCCGTACTGGCGACATCGGCCTGGTGCTGATTACCAACGAATCATCCATCGGTTCAGGGATGCGGCGCATAGAAGCGCTTTCCGGCCGCGGCGCCGAGGCCCATGTTCGCCGCCAGCAGGCTCTGTTCAGTGAAGTTGCGCGGCGCCTCTCAGCGCAGCCCGAAAGCGTCCTGTCGAAACTTGAGGGGTTAATCAACGAGCAAGACTCCTTACGAAAACGAGTCTTGAAGCTGGAGCGTTCCCTGGCTTCGTCGCCGGCCGCAGGACAGCTAATGGACCGTGCAATTTCAGTTGATGGTGTGCGCGTGCTGGCCACGCGGGTGGAAGCGCCCAGCGCCGATGCCCTGCGCTACCTGGGAGACTCGATCAGGAAGGACCTCGGCTCCGGCGTGGCCGTCTTGGCGTCAGCAATTGATGGCCGCCCGCAGTTCGTCGCCATTGTCAGCAGCGACCTCACCAGCCGTGGCCTCCACGCAGGCAATCTTCTGAAGCTGGTGGCGTCCGTCGCGGGTGGGGGTGGCGGCGGCCGCCCGGAGATGGCGCAGGGGGGCGGGACTGATGCCTCGAAGATCGATGAGGCGCTCTCTGCGGTCGGTCCCGCCGTTCAGGAGATGCTGGAGGCAGCCGGGAAGCAGTGAGGATCATCGGCCTGGACCTTGGAGAAAGACGCATCGGCGTGGCCGCGGCCGATGATCGCACCCGCGTGGCCATACCGGTAACGACGGTGACTGTCGAAGGAGACCCGATCGAAACCATCCTCGCCATCGCCCGCGAGCAGCGCGCCGACGAACTAGTTGTCGGCCTGCCGCTCTCGATGTCCGGTGCTCTTGGCCCGCAGGGGCAGGCGGTAATCGCCCAGGTGGAGCAGGTTCGTGAGCGGCTGCCTCTACCGGTGCATACATGGGACGAGAGGCTAAGCACGGTTCAGGCAAGTCGCGTTACCGCTGAGGCCGGCAGGAAGAAATCGGCGCGAACGGCGATGGCCGGGCGGGACGCAGCGGCAGCGGCTATTGTCTTGCAGGCATTCATCGATGCCCGGGGGACGCCTCGCTGAGGAAGCGACTGGTCCCAGCGGCCGCCGTTATTGTTTCGTTGATCATGAGCGCACTCGCCGTCTGGCAGATCGACAAGGGTGCAACCGTCCCCGATGCTGCAACCTACAGCCCGCCCGCGCCGACCAGCAGCCGGACGGTAGACGTCTCACTGGCAGCAGGGATGAGCCCCAGTGAAATCGCCACTCGCCTGGCAGCTTCGGGAGCCATCGATTCGGCCACCCAATTTCGAATCCTGGTTGCCATTCTGGGTTACCAGGGCAGCCTCCAGGCGGGCGACTACGAGTTCCGGCCGGGAACGCCCGCCCTAGATGCCGTTTACCGCGTTCGTAACGGCGTTATTTCAGAGCGCTCACTGACCGTCGTCGAGGGCCGCCGGCTGGAAGAGGTGGCCGACACTGTCGCCGCTCAGGGGATTTCTAGCAATGACTTTATCGCCACCGCCCGCGTCGCGGATTTCCGCCAAGAGACCGGGTTAAACTTTCTCGCCGATCTCCAGAGCGACGGCAACCTGGAGGGCTATTTGTTCCCTGCGACCTATCCCGTTCGCAACAACGATAAGGCCAGAGACCTCATCCTGCGCATGCTCCAAACCTTTGGCGAACGCCTCCCGGCAGACGCCGCACAGAAGGCTTCGGCTGCTGGATTGAGCCTGAATGACGTTGTCACCCTTGCTTCGGTCATCGAGCGTGAGGCGCAGGTAGCCTCGGAGCGACCGATAATGGCGCAGGTCTTCCTCAGCCGGTTGCGACAGGGCATACCATTGGAAGCGGATCCCACCGTGCAGTACGCGATCGCCTCTGATGCGGAATCCGTGCAGACCTACGGGTACTGGAAGCCCGATCTTACTCGGGAGGACCTCGGCATCGATTCCCCGTACAACACTTACCTGAATCGCGGTCTACCGCCGGGCCCTATCTGCAACCCCGGGCTGGACTCGATAAAAGCTGTGTTGGAGCCGGCTGATACCAACTTCCTGTACTTCGTGGCCAAGCCTGACGGTAGCCATGCGTTTGCCTCCACGCTAGAAGAACACCAGCGAAACATTGAGAAGTACCAGGGGCAATGAAGTACCTGGGCGTCATTATCGGTCAGGGAAGACAGACGTTGTCGCCTATATTTCAACAGGCGGCCCTTGACGCGTTGCGCCTGGACATCGTCTACGAAGGCTGGCCTACCACGCCGGACGGTTTGGTCACTCGCGTTAAAGGGATGCGCTCTGCCTCTGTGCTCGGTGGGAACGTGACGATACCGCACAAGGAGCCGGTGATCCCTCTGATGGATGAAATCGACGGCCCAGCGGCGCAGATCGGCGCTGTCAATACGATCGTCAACCGGGACGGCCGCCTTGTGGGCTGCAACACCGATGTGGAAGGCTTCCTGCGCGCATTGCGAGAAGACGGCGGCTTCGACGCGGCCGGCAAGCAGGCGATTGTCGTGGGCGCGGGCGGATCAGCGAGAGCCGTTGTCCTGGGGCTCGCGCAAGCCGGTGCCGCTCGTGTCAGCGTTATCAACCGAACGCTCACTCGCGCCCAGGCGCTGGCAGGCGATCTGCAGCCACTCGCAGTCCATACCGTTATTGAGGCATTCCCGGCCAGCGACGAGACGTGGTCCTCTGCCGCTGTGGATTCAGTACTGCTGGTCAGTTGTGTTCCGGGATCAGACGAAACCGCAGCGCTCATCCCCCCGTCCGCGCTTCACAATCGGATGCTGATTTACGATATTGCCTACTCTGCCCACGAGAGCCCGCTTATTGAAGCGGCGCGACAGAGAGGCGCTGCGACGCTGGACGGCTTACCGATGCTTGTCTACCAGGGTGCCGCCTCGTTCAAGCTATGGACGGGCAGTGAGCCGCCACTCGACATAATGTTCGACGCGGCCAGAACCGGCCTGGCGCGGCAGTTGGAAGGGGCGTCGCCATGATGCCTTGGGCTGTCCTCGGCATATTCATATTCTTCCTGGTCGTGAGCTATATCGTCCTGCAGGGCACGCGGGCCGCGCTCGCCTGGCGAAAGGCGGCGGCGGCCGGCGACGTCAAGGTGATCCGCGATATAGCAGAGGATGCCCTCAATAGCTGGCGGTCCGGCAGACGCCCGAAGGCTGTTGCGCCGGACGTCTGGCGTGGCATCCAATCGGCACAATTGATTGCGGTGGCGGCCGATGGCGTCCGCGTTTCGTGCCAGGCGCAGAGCGAATACCGGATGCTGGAAGGGCGCTGGCTGGAGGTCCGCAACGCCCTGCAGGAAGGCATTAGCATCGCCGCGAAAGCGGCGGAAATGCTGCTCTACGAACTACCGAACTTCCGGCCCCAGCTCATACAGCTCGACGTGTACACCTCCTTTCGGCAGGGCGAGGACCTGAGCAGCAACCTCTGCATCCTCAGCCTGCAGGCGACGCGCGATCAGGCCCGCACGGTCGACTGGGATGAATGGACGGCAGAAGAGATCGTCGACGCGCTGGATGCGCGCTACCGGTTGGGGGAGCGCGGTCAGCCACTGCCAATAGACGTCGAGCCCTGGCCGGCGGATGAGCCCCAGGAAGCGACGGCCCAATGACAAACCTGCGCTTTCTAACGGCCGGCGAGTCTCACGGCAAATCTCTTGTAGTCGTGTTGGAGGGCGTTCCGGCGAGTCTGGCCTTGACCGAGAACTACATCGCGTCTGACCTCCGCCGGCGCCAGGGTGGCTACGGCCGTTCCCGCCGACAGCAGATCGAGCAGGACCAGGCGGAGATCGTGAGCGGCGTCCGCCACGGCCTCACCCTGGGCAGCCCAATCGGCATGGTCATCCAGAACCGGGTCTGGGAGGACTGGAGCGAGGTCATGCAAGTCGCGCCTTACGAAGGGGAGCCAAAGCGGGTGACCCGCCTGCGCCCGGGGCACGCCGACCTACCCGGCGCAATGAAGTACGGCTTCGATGATGCCCGCAACGTGCTGGAGCGCGCGTCAGCTCGGGAGACGGCCGCGCGCGTGGCCGCAGGAGCCGTCTGCCGGCGCCTGCTCGAGGAATTCGGCGTCGCCGTGCACTCTCACACGACCTCCATCGCTGATATCGAGGCGAGTGTCAACGGAGAGCCGGACTGGGCGACCGTCGA
>Ga0066710_100000694_pt1 | contig 21816 bp, 22 predicted proteins | sample GraSoiAngelo_159_FD_79666 | JGI IMG/M metagenome (GOLD analysis project Ga0066710, IMG submission 79666) | Grasslands soil microbial communities from the Angelo Coastal Reserve, California, USA - 14_1009_16_40cm | ecosystem: Environmental > Terrestrial > Soil > Grasslands | place: USA...
CGTCGGGATCGGGCTCGGTCGCCATCGCTGGAGCTTACGTTGCGTCTGCCAGCCGGGCGAGCTCGCGCCGCACGTGGACGCAGGCCTTCCCGAGACGGGCCCGGTTGCTCGGGTCGTTGAGCCACCCGCTCGCTCCTGACGGGTGCGGGAGCGGAATCACGATCGCATCGCCGACGACGTAGCTCTTGCCGATCGCCTCTGTCAGCGAGGCGACGGCGAGCAACCGGCGCAGCGCGAGCCCGCCGACGGTGACGATCAACTGGGGCCGGAGCAGACGGAGCTCCTGGTCGCGCCAGTCCGAGCAGAGCTCCTGCTCATGTGCGGTCGGCGTCCGGTCACCACGACCGGACGGCGCCCGCCCCGGGTAGCAGCGCGTGACGGCGGCGCAGTAGAAGGCCTCGTAGAACGCATCCTCGTCGAGACGGAGCCAGCGCCGGAGTGTTGCCCCGGCGCGGCCGCGCCACGGTCTCCGCTCGTCGCCCTCGACGATCCCCGGCGCCTGCCCGAGGAGATACGCGCGCTGTCCAGCACGACCCTCGACGACCGGCCAGGACTCGAGCGGGAAGCCTGCAGCGATGCACCGGCGGCAGCGTGCGTTGGCTCGCTGGAGCGATGCCAGCGAGCGGTAGACGGTCAACTCACTGCTGGCTGCGGCTGCAGGGCCTCGGGCGAGCGCACGGCCACGAACCAGCGGCCCGCATGCAGAACGGCCGCGCCGCCGAGCTCGGCGACGAGGGTCTCGGGGTTGAAGAACCGCTTGAAGACCTTCCAGCGGGAGCCGTCCTTCAGCACACGCTGCTGCCATTCCTCTCGCTCGACGCCTCCGTGCAGGGCTGCGTCGACGATGACGAGCTCCGGCGCTACGCGCCTCGCCTCGGCGAGGAACTGCAGCCGCTCGTCGTCCTCGAGATGGCCGTAGAAGTGGCTCGCGAAGACGCGCTCGAACCGGTCGTTCTCGAACGGCAGGGAGAGGGCGTCGCCCTGGAGGAACGTCGCCTCGGGGTTGCGCCGCCGCGCGAGGCTGAGCATCTCGTCGCTGTGGTCGATACCGACGATCTCGCCCCGCAGGCGGCTGGTGACGAAGCCGGTGCCGCAGGCGACATCCAGCGTCCGCCTTGGTGGGAGCGCCTCGAGCGTGGCCATCAGCTCTTCCCGCTCCTGGGACCAGCCGGCCGGCACTGGGGCGTAGAGGCCCTCACCGAGCCACCAGTCGTCGTACTCGGGCGCCCGGCGGTCGTAGTACTCCTTCACCGCTCGTAGAGTACGCGCGTGCTGCCGCTCGAGTCGGTCCCGAACGTGTCCGAAGGTCGCGACGCGCACGTGATCGGAGCACTCGCGGAGGCATTCGCGTCGGACGCGCGTCTGCTCGACGTCCACTCCGATGCGGACCACAACCGATCGGTCTTCACGCTGGTCGGGCGGTCGGGCGTCGACGACGACGCGCTCGTCAGCTCGCTCGTGGCGGGAATCGCTGCGGCACGTGACGCGATCGACCTCGGGGAGCACGAGGGCGTCCATCCACGGGTGGGCGCCGCGGATGTCGTCCCACTCGTCCCGGTTCGCCCGGAGGACATGACGCGTGCGTGCGACGCGGCGCTGGAACTCGGACGGCGGGTCGGCGCGCAGCTCGGCCTCCCCGTCTTCCTGTACGGCGAGGTCGGCGCCGGTCGGCGACCGGCGTTCTTCCGCCGCGGAGGCCCCGCGGAGCTCCAGCGGCGGATCGACGCCGGTGAGCTCCAACCGGACTTTGGTCCGGCGCTGCTCGACCCTTGCGCAGGCGGCGTACTCGTCGGTGCGCGCAAGCCTCTGGTCGCCTTCAACGTCGTGCTCGACACGGACGACGTCGAAGTGGCACGCGCCGTTGCAGCAGCGGTGCGCGAGTCGAGCGGGGGCCTGCCTGGCGTTCAGGCTCTGGGTGTCCTGCTCGCCAGCTCGGGACGTGTGCAGGTGAGCATGAACGTGATCGATGTCGACCGCGTCGGGCTCCACGAGGTCGTCGAGCGCGTCGGCTGGGAGGCCGGCGCGCGCGGGGTCGGGGTCGAGAGCGCCGAGCTGGTCGGCCTCCTCCCGGCCGCAACCCTGCTCGCCGCGGCCGCGGGGCCGTTGCGCCTGCCGGGCCTCGACCCGTCGCGCGTCCTGGAGCTGAACCTGCTGCCGTAGACTCGCGGGCGTGTCCAGGCGTAGAGGCTTGATGCGGGTTAGCCGCGCCCGTGGATGGGGGCCTGCACACGGCGCATCAGCGCCGGCTCGATCGGCACCAAGGCAACCAGCCTTGCCGTCGATCGATCCATCCCTGCTGCTTGGTGCATGCCCTCCCCACAGACGTGTCTAACCCACATCAAGCCTCTGGCCCAGTCCTGCTCACCGGCGAGGATCTCACCGTCGCCGAGGTCTGGGACGTCGCCGTCGCCGGCCGCCACGCGGCGCTCACAGACCAGGCCCGCAAGCAGATCAACGCCGCCAGGGACCTCGTCGACGCCCAGCTCGGGGAGCACACCTACGGCGTCAACACCGGCTTCGGCCGCTTCGTCTCGAAGCGGATTCCCGACGAGCAGGCGGGCGAGCTCCAGTTGAGGCTCCTGCGGAGCCACGCGTGCGGCGTCGGGGAGCCATACCCGGGGACGACCGTTCGGGCGGCGATGCTGCTCCGGGCCAACGCACTCGCGAAGGGGTTCTCGGGCGCCCGCGTCGAGACCGTCGAGCTGCTGCTCGAATGCCTGGCGCGCGGGCTCGTGCCGCGCGTGCCGGCGCGGGGCTCGGTGGGGGCGAGCGGCGACCTCGCACCCCTCGCGCACCTCGCGCTGCCGCTCGTCGGGGAGGGGGAGGCGTGGGTCGAGGGTGAGCGACTAACCGGCGCGGCCGCGCTCGAACGCGTCGGTCTCGTCCCGATCAGCCTCGCGCCGAAGGAGGGTCTGTCGCTGATCAACGGTACGCAGTTCATGGCGGCCATGGCCGCGCTCGGTCTCGTCCGCGCCCGACGGCTCGCGGTGGCGGCCGATCTCGCCTGCGCCCAGTCGCTCGAGGCGCTGCAGGGGTCGCGGACGAGCTTCATCGCCCCGATCCACGCCGCGCGGCCGCTCAAGGGCCAGGGCGATGCCGCGGCGAACGTCCGGCTCCTGCTCGAGGGGTCGGCGATCATCGAGTCCCACCGCTGGTGCGACAAGGTGCAGGACGCCTACTCGCTGCGCTGCGCGCCGCAGGTCCACGGGGCTTCGCGTGACCTCATGGACTACGTCGAGAAGACGGTCGAGATCGAGGTCAACGCCGCGACCGACAACCCGCTCGTGCTGGTGGAGGAGCAGCTCGTGGTCTCGAACGGGAACTTCCATGGACAGCCGCTGGCTTTCGCGCTCGATGCGCTTGCGATGGCGGTGTCCGAGCTGGCGTCGATCTCGGAGCGCCGGCTCGAGCGCATGGTCAACCCGAGCCTCTCGGACGGGTTGCCTCCGTTCCTCACCGTCGAGGGCGGTCTGAACTCGGGCTTCATGATCCCGCAGTACGTGTCGGCTTCGCTCGTATCGGAGAACAAGGTGCTCACGCACCCCGCGAGCGTGGACTCGATCCCGACGAGCGCCGGACAGGAGGATCACGTCTCGATGGGGAACGCGGCGGGGTTGAAGCTCGAACTGGTGCTCGCCAACTGCGAGCACGCGCTCGCGATCGAGCTGCTCGCGGGGGCGCAGGCGGTCGAGTTCCTGGCGCCGCTCGAGCCGGGGCGAGGTGTTGCGACGACGCGGGCATTCGTGCGCACGCTCTCCGAGCGGCTCGTCGACGACCGCCCTCTGTCCGCCGACATCGAGCGCGTCGCCGAGGCGATCCGGGACGGGAGGCTCGCCGCCGCCGTCGAGGCCGACGTCGGAGCTCTCGTCTGATGGCGCGGCGGCTTCTGCGCCGGGCCGGCCCGACCTCGAAGTCATTGCCGCGCCATCCGTACCGCGACACCGCGCTCCTCCACGGGGCCCTCGCGGTGGTGATCGTCGTCGTGGCCTGGGCAACGGGCGCCCATGTGGGGAAGGCGCTCGTGATCGCCGGGGCCTACTTCGTCGCCGCGACCCTGTGGTCGTGGTGGCGCTTCCGGGAGCGCGCCCGGCAGGTCGACGCGGTCGACCCCGTCGACGCGAGGGAGGACGAGCAGTGACCGAGGATCTCGTCGAGGTTCTCTGCGGCGACCTCAGCGCAATCCGCGCACCACGAGGCTTGACGCTGAATGCACGCTCGTGGCAGACGGAGGCGCCGCTGCGGATGCTGCTCAACAACCTCGACCGCGAGGTCGCCGAGCACCCCGAGCAGCTCGTCGTGTACGGCGGGTCGGGGCGTGCCGCGCGCTCCCATGACGCGCTCCGGGCGATCGTGCGGACGTTGCTCCGGCTCGGCGAGGACGAGACTCTGCTCGTCCAGAGCGGCAAGCCCGTCGGGGTCTTCCGGACGCATCCCGACGCGCCTCGGGTCCTGATCGCGAACTCGCTGCTCGTCCCGCACTGGGCGACGTGGGACGAGTTCCGGCGGCTCGAGGCGGCGGGTCTGACGATGTTCGGCCAGATGACTGCCGGGTCGTGGATCTACATCGGCACGCAGGGAATCCTGCAGGGGACGTACCAGACGTTCGCCGCTGCCGGCGAGGCCCACTTCGGGTCACCCGATCTCAGCGGCAGGACGGTGCTGACCGCCGGGCTCGGCGGCATGGGTGGAGCCCAGCCCCTCGCCGCCTCCCTGGCGGGAGCGTCGAGCCTCTGTGTCGAGGTCGACCCGTCGCGTATCCAGAGACGCCTCGAGACGCGGTATCTGGACGAGTTGGCGACGTCGCTCGACGACGGACTTGCGCGCGTACGGGCGGCTGCTGCCGAAGGTCGCGCGGTGTCCGTCGGCGTGCTCGGCAACGCGGCCGACGTCTTCCCCGAGCTTGCGGCGCGTGGCGAGCATTTCGATCTGGTCACCGACCAGACGGCTGCCCACGATCCTCTCACCGGTTACATCCCGGCCGAGGTGCCCTTCGAGGAAGCCACCGCGCTCCGTGCCCGCGACCCGAAGCGGTACGTGGAGCTCGCGCGCCAGTCGATCGTCGCGCACGTGCGGGCGATGGTGGAGCTCGCGAAGCTCGGCTGTCACGTCTTCGACTACGGCAACAACCTCCGCGGGGAGGCTCTCGCCGGCGGGCTGAGCGAGGCCTTCTCGTATCCGGGGTTCGTGCCGGCCTACATCCGCCCGCTGTTCTGCCGCGGCATCGGGCCGTTCCGCTGGGCGGTGCTCTCGGGCGACTCGGCCGACATCGACGTGATCGACGCGACGCTCGAGCAGCTCTTCCCGGACGACGCGCTGCTCCAGCGCTGGCTGGCGCTGGCGCCCGGCCGGGTTGCCTACCAGGGGCTGCCGGCGCGTATCTGCTGGCTGGGGTACGGCGATCGTGCCACGGCGGGGCTCGCGATCAACGACCTCGTCACGACGGGAAGGGTGAGCGCGCCGGTCGTGATCGGCCGCGACCACCTCGACTCGGGCTCGGTGGCGTCTCCGTACCGCGAGACGGAGTCGATGCGGGACGGGTCGGACGCGATCGCCGACTGGCCGGTCCTGAACGCACTCCTCAACGTCGCCGCCGGGGCGACGTGGGTGAGCGTCCACCACGGCGGCGGTGTCGGCATCGGCAATTCCATCCACGCCGGGATGGTCGTCGTCGCGGACGGCACCGACGCTGCGGCCGCCCGGCTGGAACGTGTGCTCGCCGCCGATCCGGGGACGGGCGTCATGCGCCATGCCGATGCGGGCTACGAGGAGGCTGTCGAGGCGGCGCGGCTGGGCGGCCTCGACCTTCCCGGGGTTTGAGCGAGACGGTTCCCGACCTGCTCGTCCGTGACCTGGCACAGGTGGCGACCGCCGCCGGCCGGGAAGCACCGCTCCGCGGCGCCGACCTGGGCTCGATCGAGGTCGTCGAGGACGCCTACGTCCTCTGCCGCGGCGGCCGTATCGACACCGTGGGCCGGATGCGCGACCTGCCCGCGATCGACGGAGACGTCGAGGAGCTGGACGGGAGCGGTTTGTGCGCGATCCCGGGTCTCGTCGACTGTCACACGCACCTGTGCTTCGCCGGCGACCGCGTGGCGGAGTTCGCCCTCCGTGCGGCGGGCGCCACGTACGAGGAGCTGCACGCCGCCGGCGGCGGCATCCTCAGCACCGTGCGCGCGACCAGGGCGGCGGGCGCAGAGGACCTGCGGGCGGCGGTGGAGCGGCACCGCGGCTGGATGCGTCGGTCCGGAACGACGACGTTCGAGGGGAAGTCGGGCTACGGCCTCGACCACGACACCGAGCTGGCCCAGCTCGAGGCGGTCAGGGCCGCAGGAGGTGTCCCGACCTGGCTCGGCGCGCATGCGCTGCCCCCAGAGTTCGACGACCGCGACGCCTACGTCGACTTCGTGATCGGCGACGTCCTCCCCGAGGCGGCTCGGATCGCCGAGGCGGCCGACGTCTTTCTCGAGCGTGGAGCCTTCGACGCCGAGCAATCCCGCCGCTACCTCGAGGCGTGCGGCGCTGCCGGGCTGACGCTGAGGCTGCACGGAGACCAGTTCACGGAGAGCGGCGCGATACCGCTCGCCGTCGAGCTCGGTGCCCGCTCCGTCGACCATCTCGAGGCCACCGGGGCCGAGGGCATTCGCACGCTGGCGGCGAGCGGCGTCACCGGCGTGCTGCTCCCGGCGAGCGCGCTCTTCCTCGACCGGCCGATGCCGCCGGCCCGTGCGCTCGTCGACGCCGGCGCCGCGATCGCGCTCGCGACCGACTTCAACCCCGGGAGCGCCTTCTGCGAGAGCCTCCCGCTCGTGTGCTCCCTCGCCTGCACGCAGCTCCACCTTGCGCCCGAGGAGGCGCTTGCGGCCTGCACCGTCAACGCCGCCCACGTGCTCGGGCGTGCCGAGCGGCTGGGCCGGATCGCGCCCGGATTTCTTGCCGATCTCGTCCTGCTCGACGCAGCCGACTGGCGGCATCTCGCCTACCACCTGGGCGGCGACCTGGTGCACGCCGTCGTCGAGCGCGGATCGGCGGTGTGGAGCCGAGGTGCTTGACCGGTGATTGCCGTCGATGCGGGCATGGCCGAGACCGAGCCGACGCCGTCGTTCGCCGCAGCGCGTATCGGTGCATACGTGCGAGGACGAACGGCGGCAGCGGCGATGTGTATCGGCCACCACCCGCGCGGCGAGCGATTGCCGGTCAAGCACCTGAACTCGGCATAATCGACACATGGCCACGAGGAAGCAGAGGCGCCGCCGCGAGAAGGAGCAGCGGCACGACTACGAGTTCGTCTACGTCGACAGCGAAGGCAACGAGGTCGAGCCGGACGAGGTCCCCGCCGACCCGCCGGCTCGGCGCAGCGGCTCCGCGAACGGGAAGGCTGCCGCGAAGGGGTCGAAGCGGGCCGGAGGGAGGGCGAGGCGCGCGCCGCAACCACCGTCGTGGAGGCGCGTCCTGAAGCGTGGCGCGATCTTCGCTCCGCTCTTCATCGCGACGGTGCTGCTGATCGGCGGCAAGCACATGCGGACGTCGGCGGCGATCTTCCAGGCGGTGATCCTGCTCGTCTTCTTCGTGCCCTTCTCGTACTTCCTCGACTCCATGGTCTGGCGGTCGTACCAGAAGAAGCTCGGCCGGGGGACCGCCGCCAAGAAGTAGTGCTTCCGAGCGCTCGCGGCTCCGGCACTACACTCGGAGCCCATGGCGGCCGACGTCGAACAGCACGTGCTGGGCCCGATCGGGACGAACTGCTACCTCGTCCGCGCCGAGAGGGGCGCGGGGGAGGCGGTCGTCGTCGATCCGAGCGGCGATGCCCCGGCGATCCGGTTGCGGCTCGCCGAGATGGGGGCGCGCTGCGTCGCGATTCTGGTCACGCACGGCCACTGGGACCACCTGCTCGCCGTCGCCGACCTCGCCGAGGGTACGGGAGCCCCCGTGCACATGGCGGAGGCCGAGCGTGTCCTCCTCGAACAGCCGGACGGCTTCTCGCCGGTGCCGCTGCGTGCGTGCACACCCGATGTCCTGCTGCAGGGCGGCGAGACGATCGACGTCGCCGGGCTGTCCTTCGACGTGCTCTCCGTGCCCGGTCACTCACCGGCGCACCTCGCGTACGCGACGGACGGCTGCCTGCTCGCCGGCGACGTACTCTTCGCGGGGTCGGTGGGCCGGACGGATCTCCCGGGGGCCGACTGGGAGACGCTGCTCGACTCGATCCGAACGCTCGTCGACGGCTATCCGCCCGAGACCGCCGTCTATCCCGGCCACGGCCCGGCGACGACGCTCGGAGCGGAGCTCGCCCGCAACCCGTTCCTCGGCGAGCTGCGCGGGGAGCGGCAGCCGTGACGAACAAGTTCGAGGCGCCGCGGGGAACGCACGACGTGCTCCCGGCGGAGCAGCCCCTGTGGCAGCGTGCGACGGGCGAGATCGAGCGGCTCTGCGCGCTCTACGGCTATCGCCAGATCCTGACCCCGACGTTCGAGGACTCCGCGCTCTTCGAGCGCACGTCGGGGGCGGGATCGGACGTCGTCCAGAAGGAGATGTACACGTTCACCGATCGCGGCGAGCGCTCGCTGACGCTGCGGCCGGAAGGGACGGCGCCGATCTGCCGGGCGTATGTGGAACACGGGATGAGCCGCGAGCCCCAACCCGTGAAGCTGTTCACGATTGCGCCCATGTTCCGCTACGGCGCCCCCCAGAAGGGCCGTTTCCGCGAGCACTGGCAGGCGTCGATCGAGGCGATCGGCACCGACGACTCCGCGATCGATGCGGAGATCATCCAGCTGTACGACACGCTGCTGCACCGGCTCGGCGTCTCGGAGTACCAGCTCGAGCTGAACTCGATCGGCTGCCGCGAGTGCCGGCCCGCCTATGTGGCGAAGCTCCGCGCCTGGCTCGACGCAAACAGCGCGCGGCTCGACGGGGCCACGCTCGAGAAGGCGGTGACGAGCCCGCTCCGCGCGCTCGACAACATGTCTGCCAAGCCGGCGCACGTCCAGGAGGCGCTGCGGGAGGCCCCGACCGTGGGCGAGTCCCTCTGCGATGCGTGCCGCGAGCATTTCGCGGCGGTGCGGGCGTCGCTCGACGCCTACGGCGTCCCGTACACGCTCGTGCCGACGCTCGTGCGCGGGCTCGACTACTACACGAGGACGACGTGGCAGTTCGAAGGGCCCTGGGAGGGCGCCCAGTCGACGATCTCCGGCGGCGGACGCTACGACGGCCTGATCGAGGAGATCGGCGGCAGATCGACGCCCGGCGTCGGCTTCGGCGCCGGCATCGAGCGGCTGATCATCGCGATGGAGGAAACGGGTGCGACAGCCGAGCCATCCGGCATCGACGTCTTCTTCGCGACCGACGACGGCGCGCCGCGCGAGCGCGTGCTGGCGTGGCTCGCACGGCTGCGGTCACTCGGCGTCTCCGCCGACACCGATTACGCGGCGCGCTCCCTCAAGGGGCAACTGACGCAGTCGGCCCGCCTCGGCGCCGCCACGACGGTGATCGTCGGCAGGGACGACGCGGTCCTGCGCCGCCAGGGTGAAGCGGACGAGACGGTGGCGCACGAGAGTGTGCTGGGGAAGCTCGCGCCATGAGTGCGTGGAGAGATCTGATGTGCGGCGAGCCGCGGACGGAGCATGTGGGCCAGAGGCTCACGCTCTCCGGTTGGGTCGCGCGCCGGCGCGACCACGGCGGGCTCGTGTTCGTCGACCTTCGCGACCGGAGCGGGGTCTGCCAGCTCGTCGTCAACCCGGAGCGCTCGCCCGAGGCGGCGCAGATGGCCCACGGGATCCGGAACGAGTTCGTGCTGCGCGCGGACGGGGAGGTCGTGGCCCGTGCGCCGGAGACCGTGAACGACGCGATGGCTACCGGTGACGTCGAGCTCCACGTCGACCGCCTCGAGATCGTCGCCACCTGCCCGCCCCTGCCGTTCCAGCTCGACGAGGAGGGAGTGGACGAGACGCTCCGCCTCCGTTACCGCTGGCTCGACCTGCGTCGTCCCAAACTGCAGCGCAACATCGCCTTGCGCGCCCAGATGGTCGGGATCATCCGGCGCACGATGGAGGAGGCCGGCTTCCTCGACATCCAGACGCCGATCCTCTTCAAGCCCACACCGGAGGGCGCCCGCGACTTCGTCGTGCCCTCACGCCTGCAGCCGGGTCGCTTCTTCGCGCTGCCGCAGAGCCCGCAGATCCTCAAGCAACTGAGCATGGTCGCGGGCTTCGACCGCTACTACCAGATCGCCGTCTGTTTTCGGGACGAGGACCTGCGCGCAGACCGCGTCCAGGAGATCACCCAGCTCGATGTGGAGATGTCCTTCCCTGACGAGGAGTTCCTGTTCGGGCTGATGGAGGAGATGTACGCCCGTATCTGGCGGGAGACGCTGGGCATCGAGATCGAGACGCCCTTCCCGCGGATGACGTGGCACGAGGCCGACCGGCGCTACGGCAGCGACAAACCCGACCTGAGATTCGGCCTGGAGATCGAGGACGCGACGGAGGCGACGCGGGGATCGGAGTTCGGCGTCTTCGCCGGCGCGGAGGCCGTTCGCTTCCTGCGCGTGCCGCGAGAGCTCTCCCGAAGCGAGATCTCGGCACTCGAGGACTTCGTGAAGGAATGGGGCGCGAAGGGGCTCGCGTACCTGATCGTCGGCGCCGACGGAGAGGTCCGCTCGCCGATCGCGAAGTTCCTCTCCCAGGCGGAGCTCGAGGCGCTCGCCGCCGGGCCGGAGACGACGCTGCTCTTCGCGGCCGACGCGTGGGAGATGACGTCGCGCGTGCTCGGAGCGCTCCGTCTGCACCTCGGCCGCGAGCTCGGCCTCATCGACGAGGATGCCTTCACCTTCATGTGGGTGAGCGACTTCCCGATGTTCGACTGGGACGAGAACGGGAATCGGTGGAGCGCCAAGCACCATCCGTTCACCCGCCCTGCGGTGGAATGGACGGAGAGATTCAGCGACGATCCGAAGAACGCGCTCGCGCACGCCTACGACGTGGTCGTGAACGGGAACGAGCTCGGCGGCGGCTCGTTCAGGATCCACGAGCCCGAGCTGCAGGCGAAGGTCTTCGACCTCCTCGAGCTGTCACGCGAGGAGCAGCAGGCGAAGTTCGGGTTCCTGCTCGACGCCCTGGCGATGGGCGCCCCGCCTATGGGCGGCATCGCATTCGGCATCGACCGGATGACGATGGTGCTCGCGCGAGAGCCCAACCTGAGGGACGTGATCGCGTTTCCGAAGAACCAGGCGGGGGTCGATCCCATGAGCGGCGCGCCGTCCGAGGTGCCGATCGAGCAGCTCGACGAGCTCGGTCTCCTCTTGAACGTGCGAAAGGACAAGAGCTGACCTCGCTCGCCGAGCGGCTCGTCCTCCTGCTCGCCGTAGCACTGCTGGCCGGGCTGGGCGCCGCCGCCGGCATCCACCGTCACCATCGCACGGCCGCGCGCGAGGCTGTGCAAGGCGTTTCGGCACCGGGCGGAGGCTGGTTCGACGCGCTCGCAGCGTCGCGCGGCCCCGCGGGCGACGCCGAGCGGACGACGTGTGGACTCGTGCTCACCGACCGCTCGCTCGGCGTGACGGAGCCGGTCCTGCCGTGCCACGCCAAGATCGAGATCCGCTTCGGGAGCAGGACCTTCCTGACCGAGGTGATCGACAACCGCTTGAAGGCGGGCGGGCACCAGTTCGAGACGACCGACGCCCTCGCGCAGAGGATGGGTCTCGACGGGACGCAGCGAGTCCAGTGGCGCTTCGCCGCCGCCCGCTGACCATCTACAGTTGCTGTGCTCGACCCTGTGCGTTGCCGCGGGATTCAACGTGAACCAACACACACGCTGAGGGAGCCCGGGTCCGGCCGAGGGCGGCGCCCGACGCCGGCAGGGCACCCACCTGGTTTGCCAGGTTCGCAGCGCCCCGCGGAGGACGGCAGGGTCGGAGCACGGGCGGGGGAGCCTCACGGCTCTCCTGCCCTCTACTACCCTCCTGCCGTGGCGGTCGTCGGTCTCCACCACGTGCAGGTCGCCGCTCCCGCGGGCTGCGAGGTAGCAGCACGCGACTTCTACGGCGGTTTGCTCGGGCTCGAGGAGATCCCGAAGCCGCCGCTGCTCGCTGCCCGCGGCGGCTGCTGGTTCCGCATCGGCGAAGGCGAGCTTCATGTCGGCGTCGACGAGCGCTTCGTGCCGGCCCGAAAGGCCCACCCGGGCATCGCGGTGAGCTCGCCGACGGCTCTGCGGGAGATCGCAGACCGCCTCCAGTCTGCCGGTGCGGCCGTCTCGTGGGCCGATCCGACCGAGATCGATGGTCGGCGGAGGTTCCACGTCAGTGATCCGTGGGGCAACAGGCTGGAGCTCCTGGCGCCGTGAGCATCTCCCGACCTCGAGCTCCGATCGTCGACGGGGCGATCACCCTCGTCCCCCTCGCGGCTGAGCACCTGGACGCACTCGAAACGGTCGGGAACGATCCGCTCGTGCAGCGGTTCACGCGCGTCCCGGAGCCATTCGGCCCGGAGGAGGCCGCCAGGTGGCTCGGGCTCTACGAGGAGGGTTGGGAGGACGGCTCGCGCGCCGGCTTCGCCATCGTGGACTCAAAGAGCGAGGCGTTCCTCGGCATGATCGCGTTCGTCGCCCTGCGGCCCGAGAGCCTCGAGGCCGAGGTCGGGTACATCGTCGCGCCGGAGGCACGCGGCCGGGGTGTCGCAAACCGGGCGCTGTCGCTCCTGACCCGCTGGGGGTTCGAGGAGTTGGGGCTCGAGCGCATCGAGCTGCGTGCGGAGCTCGAGAATCCCGCCTCGCTGAAGGTGGCAGAGCGTTGCGGCTACGTTCGCGAGGGGACGCTGCGAGGCGTCCACCTGAGGGGCGTGCGCCGCGGCGACATGGCCCTGTATTCGCGCCTGGCCCGCGACCCGGCCGTTCGTCCCGAGCGCTAACGTGGTCGCATGAGGGCGATCGAGGTCTTCGCCGATTCCGCGCGAGGAGAGTCCTACGCTGCCGTCCGGCTCCTCGTCGAGGGCGAGCGGATCGTCGCCGCCGAGACGCCCGGGATGAGCCGGGACCTCGTCGGTCTGACGCTGATCGAGGCCGCCGCGGTCCCCGGCGAGACGCTCGCCGCCGATGCCCTCGCGAACGCTCTCGCCCAGGTCTTCCGAGCTCCTCCCTCGGACGGGCGCGTCGCCGTGGCGATGAGCGGAGGCGTCGACAGCGCCGTTGCGCTGCTGCGCGCGCTTCCCGACGCGATCGGGATCACCCTCCGTCTCTGGCTCGACCCGTACGGTCCAGCCGCGGACCGCGTGTGCTGCTCACCCGACGCCGTCATCGCCGCGCGCGAGACCTGCCACGCGCTCGGAGCGCCGCACATCACGCTCGATCTCCGGGAGGAGTTCCGCGCCGCCGTGGTGTCGCCGTTCGTCGAGGGCTACGCGGCCGGGCTGACGCCGAACCCCTGCACGCGCTGCAACGGCTCGTTCCGCTTCGACGCACTGCTCGCCGCCGCCGGGCGCGCCGGCGCCGCCGGTCTGTGGACCGGGCACTACGCGCGGATCGTCGAGCGGGACGGTCACCGTTTGGTGGCACGGGGGCTCGACCCGGGCAAGGACCAGTCGTACATGCTCGCCACGGTCGACCCGGATCTGCTGGAGCGCGTGGCCTTTCCGCTCGGCGGCCAGGACAAGGCGGCGACCAGAGCCGAGGCGGAGGCAGCCGGCCTCGACGTCGCGGGACGGGCCGAGAGCCAGGAGGCGTGCTTCCTCGCCGGCGGCGACTACAGGACCTTCCTCGAGCGGCAGGGTGTCGCGCCACGGCCCGGCGCCATCCTCGACCAGGGGGGCCGCGAGCTCGGCCGCCACGACGGCGCGTGGCGGTTCACGCCTGGTCAGCGCCGCGGGCTTCGTGTGGTGGGGACTGAACCGCTTTATGCCCTCAGGGTCGACAGCGCCGCCAACACGGTCGTCGTCGGGCCGCGCCCGGCGCTCGCCTGCACCCGGATCGAGGTCGAAGGGACCATCCATGTGCCGGTCGAGCACGCTCACGCGAAGCTTCGCTATCGGTCTGAGCCGGTTCCCGCGAGCGTCAGGCCGACGGATGACGGCTTCGAGCTCGAGCTCGACGAGCCCGCGTTCGGCGTCGCGCCCGGCCAGGTCGCGGCGCTCTACGACGCCGATGCGATCGTGGGAAGCGGTGTGATCGCGGCGGCCGGTTAGGATCCCGCTCGTGCTCGTCGCCACGTCGGCCGGAGACATCGCCTACTACGGGCTTGCCGTGTTCCTCGTCCTCGTCGGGCTCGGCTCGTTCTGGGCGCTCTGGAAGCTCGGCAACGTCTTCGGACGGCTGTCGTCGTTCCTCTCCGGGACGGAGCGGGATCTGCTGCCGGTGGTCGTCAAGGCCGGCGGCACCATCGACCGCGTGAACAAGCAGCTCGACAAGGCGGACACGATCACGGACAGCGCCGTCTCGATGGCCGAGAGCGTCGACACCGCCGTCCGCGCCGTCTCGTTCGCGATCACGAAGCCGGTCGAGAAGGTCTCCGGCGCCGCCGCCGGTGTCTCGCATGCATTCTCGTCGTTCCGCAAGAACCACGACTTCCGCGCCGCCGTCGACGACGCGAAGGAAGCAGCCGCGCGCCGCGCGCAGGATCTGCACGAGGACCTGACTGCCGCAGACGGGCCTGCGCCGACCGGCACCGAATAGCGCTCACGGGCCGGCTCGCCGCCAGGGACGTCGCCTGATCGGCGCTACGATCGCTGCGTGAGGACGACGGCTGAGCTGCGGGAGGGATTCCTCTCGTTCTTCGAGGAGCGCGAGCACAGGCGCTTCCCCTCCTGGTCGCTGATTCCGCCGCCGGAGGACCCTTCGACGCTGTTCATCTCCGCGGGCATGCAGCCGCTCAAGCCGTACTTCTCGGGAGCCAAGGAGCCACCCGCGCCTCGGTTCACGACGGTGCAGAAGGTGCTCCGCGCCGGCGGCAAGGCCACCGACCTCGAGGAGGTCGGCCTCACCACCCGGCACGCCTCGATGTTCGAGATGCTCGGCAACTTCTCGTTCGGCGACTACTTCAAGGACGGCGCGATCGACTTCGCGTGGGAGTTCGTCACCGAGCACATGCGCATCGATCGCGAGCTGCTGTGGGCGACGGTCTTCGCCGGCGACCCTGCGCTCGGCATCGGCGAGGACGAGGTCGCGGTGCAGGGCTGGCTCCGCAAGGGGATCCCGCGGGAGCGGATCGTCGCGCTGCCGCGCTCGGAGAACTTCTGGGGCCCTGCGGGCGAGACCGGCCCCTGCGGCCCATGCTCGGAGTTGAACTACGACCGCGGCGAGGAACACGGCTGCGGGCAGCCCGACTGCGCACCCGGCTGCGAGCGCTGCGAGCGGTACCTGGAGTTCTGGAACCTCGTCTTCATGGAGTTCGACCTCGGTGCCGACGGCACGTTGACGCCGCTCCCGAAGCAGAACATCGACACCGGGCTCGGCCTCGAGCGTGGCGCCATGATCCTGCAGGGCGTCGATTCGATCTTCGACACCGACGGCTTCCAGCTGATCATGGACTGGATCGAGCGGGAGTCGGGTGTGGGCTACGGCACCTCGGTCGAGGCGACGAAGGCCCATCGCGTCCTCTCGGACCACGGCCGCGGCATGACGTTCCTCGTCGCCGAGGGAGTGACCCCCGGCAACGAGGGGCGCGGGTACATCCTGCGGCGCCTCATCCGCAGGGCCGTCGTGCAGGCGCGGCGCATCGGGCTCGACGCCGTGTACCGGCTGCCCGCGATCGTGGTCGAGCAGGTCGGCCCCTGGTACCCGGAGGTAGTCGAGGCGGCGGCCGAGATCGAGCGGGTCGTCCGCGCCGAGGAGGAGAGGTTTCGCGAGACGCTCGAACGCGGGACGAAGCTCTTCGACGAGCTTGCAGGGCAGGACGTCGTCTCGGGCGAGGACGCGTTCACACTTGCCGCGACGTTCGGCTTCCCGCTAGAGCTGACGGTCGAGCTCGCCGAGGAGCGCGGGCAGGCGGTCGACGTCGACGGCTACCGCCTGGCGATGGAGGAGCACCGGGAGATCTCCCGGGCAGGAGGCGAGACTGGTGTCCAGCGCGCCGCGGACTTCGCGCGGGCAGCCGACTTCCGGACCGAGTTCGTCGGCTTCGTCAAGACCGACGTCCTGACGCAGATCGGAGCGCTCGAAGATCTCGGCGACGGGACCTTCCTGGCCAAGCTGCGCGAGTCGCCGTTCTACCCGTCCGGCGGCGGCCAGGTGACCGATCAGGGCTGGATCGCGCTCGACGACGACTCCGGGACACGGGCGGAGCTCGTCGAGGCACACCGCTTCGAGGGCGACCAGGTCCTGCTCTTGCGCGGCGACGGCTTCGCGGAAGGCGACCGCGTCAAGGCCGTCGTCCCCTGGGCCGTCCGCTTCCCGACCACGGCCAACCACACCGCCACGCACCTGCTGCACCGGGCGTTGCGCGAGGTGCTCGGCGAGCACGTGAAGCAGGCGGGCTCCGCCGTGCGCCCCGACAAGCTGCGATTCGACTTCACGCACGAGCAGGCGCTCACGCCGGAGCAGCGCGAACGGGTGTCGGCGATCGTCAACCGGCGCATCTTCGAGAACCATCCCGTGATCACCTTCGAGACGCCGATCGCCGAGGCGCGGAATCTCGGAGCGATGATGCTGTTCGGCGAGAAGTACGGCGACATCGTCCGCGTGGTCGAGGTGCAGGGCGTCTCGCGGGAGCTCTGCGGCGGCACGCACGTGCGCACGACGGCCGAGATCGGGAGCTTCGCGATCCTGTCGGAGGGCTCTGTCGGCTCGGGCGCACGCCGGATCGAGGCGGTGACCTCCGGTGAGGCCTACGCGTACCTTCACGCTCGGGCGGAGGAGCTGGACGTCGTGAGGGCCGAGATCGAGGAGCTGCGCAAGGAGTTCCGGCGACGCCCCACTGCCGGCGGCGAGACCGCCGACGTCGAGGCACAGGTCCGTAGCGAAGGGGGCGTCAACCTGATCGTGCAGGCGGTCGACGGGCTCGACGCCGACGCGCTGCTCGAGCTCTCCGACCGTTTCAAGCAGCGCCACGCGCCCGCGGCCGTCGTGCTCGGGTCGCAGGAGGATGGCCGCGTCCACCTCGTCGCCAACTTCGATGCGGCCGTCGCAGAACGCGTCAGCGCGTCCGACGTCGTGCGCGGAGCGGCGGCGCTCGTCGGCGGCGGGGGCGGCGGGCGACCGACGATGGCCCGCGCGGGCGGGAAGGATCCCGAGAAGCTCCCCGACGCCCTCGCCGAAGCGGAGCGGTTGATCCTGGCCCGATTGTGACCGGCGTCACGCGAGCCGACGGCTTTGCAACAGTCTGTCGCTTGGCCCGGGACGCGAAAGTCATCGCTCTCGACTACGGGGCGGCGCGCACCGGCGTCGCGGTCTCCGACCCGACCGGGACGCTTGCGCGGCCGCTGGGAGTGATCGAGCGGGCTGCGACAGAGGACGGGCTCCGGCGGGTTGCCGCTCTCGTTGCCGAGCACGCGGCGGCCACGGTGGTGGTGGGGCTGCCGCTGACGCTTCGGGGAGAGCGCGGGGAGCAGGCGCTGGAGACGGAGCGGTTCGTCGAGGGTCTCCGCCGGGTACTCCAGGTCCCCGTCGTCATGTTCGACGAGCGGTTCACCACGAGGCTGGCAGAGCAGTCGGGCTCCGCGGGTGCAGAGGCGGAGGAGGACGCCAGGGCCGCCGCTCATCTCCTTGCCGGCTACCTCGAGCTGTCGGGAGGCGGCGGCGCATGAGTCGGCGAGGCGCGATCGTGGCTGTCGGCGCTGTCGTGATCGCAGCCGGCGGAGGGCTGGCGGCCTGGCTGCAGGACTCGTCGGGCGGGACGACGACACCGGCGACGACCGCGACGACAACGGCGCCGGCGCCGCCGGTGACGCTCCGGATCATCTTCCCGGAGGGCTTCACACGCCGTGAGATGGTCGCCCGGGTCGTAGCGGTGCGCGCGATCGCCATCCGCAAGCGTCACGTCACACCGCGGCTGACGGCGTCGTCGTATCACACCGTGACGGCGCGCGTGCTCCCCCCGATCGGCTTCCGGAAGCTCGCCAGGGGGCGAATCGAGGGCTTCCTCTTCCCGGCCACCTACGACTTCACGGCACAGACGACTGCGAAGCAGCTCGTCGCCGAGCAACTCGCCGCCTTCAAGCAGCGCTTCGGGACCGTCAACCTCCGCTACGCGCGCTCGAAGAACCTGACCTCGTACGACGTGCTGATCATCGCGTCGATGATCGAGAAGGAGGCCGTCGTCCCGTCGGAGCGCCGTCTCATCGCCGCTGTCATCTACAACCGCCTCCATCACCGGATGCCGCTCGGGATCGACGCGACGATCCGTTACGGGCTGAACATCCCGGGCACGAAGTCGCTGACCAAGGCGGCGCTCGCGAGCTCGAGCCCCTACAACACGAGGCGGTTCCCCGGTCTGCCGCCGACGCCGATCGCGAACCCCGGCCTCGCCTCGATCCGCGCGGCCGCGCACCCGACGCACGTCGACTACCTCTACTTCGTGCGCAAACCGGACAAGAAGCACCACTTCTTCACGGCCGACGAGAACGAGTTCCTCCGCAAGGTCTGCCAGTACGGCTTCGGCTGCAAGTGAGCGTCGGGCACCTGCGGAAGCGCGTTCGAAGGGCCGTGCAGCCCGCCGCGTGGCGAGTCCAGCGCCGGTGGCCCGTTGTCAGGAATCGAACCGACGTCCTGAATTTTCTCGTCGCCGGCCACGGGTATCGCACCTATCTGGAGATCGGTGTGCGCAACCCGGGCGGAAACATCGCGCGCGTTCGCGTTGCCGAGAAGACGGGCGTCGATCCGGCCCCGGCGCGGGGCGTGGTCGACTACGCCATGACGTCGGACGAGTTCTTCACGCGACTCGACGCTGCGGACACCCACAGCGTCTTCGACCTCGTCTTCGTCGACGGCCTGCACGTGGACGAGCAGGTCGAGCGGGACATCGTCAACGGGCTGCGACACCTCTCCGACGGCGGTGCCGTCGTCGTCCACGACTGCAACCCGACGGCGCGCGACGCCCAGACGGCCGCACCCAGCAGAGCACTGTGGCTCGGGACCGTCTGGAAGGCCTGGGCGAAGCTGCGCTCGGCGCGCCCTGATCTCTCGATGGCGGTCGTCGACGTCGACCTCGGATGCGGGGTGATCATGCGCGGGCGGCAGGAGTGCTACCCGTTGGCATTCGAGTCGTACGACGAGTTGGATTACGCCGTACTCGAGGGCGACCGGCGTCGCTTGCTGAACCTGATCTCGGCGAGGGAGTTCATGACGCAGTACTCCGGACAACGACGATGAGAGAGATCAGCGGGACGACGACGCTCGTCGGCATTCTCGGGTGGCCGGTCTCGCATTCGCTCTCGCCCGCGATGCACAACGCGTCCTTCGAGGCCCTCGGGCTCGACTGGGCCTATCTCCCGCTGCCGACGCCGCCCGAGCGGCTCCCCGACGCCGTGCACGGGCTCGTCGCGACGGGGTTCGCCGGCGCGAACGTGACGATCCCGCACAAGACGACGGTCATCGCGGTCTGCGACGAGGTCGACGACGACGCTCGGCATGCCGACTCCGTCAACACGCTCGTCTTCCGCGACGGCCGCGTGCACGGCTCGAGCACCGATGTCGTCGCCATTGCCCAGGCGGTCGACGAGGGGTCGGGCCGGGCGCTCGTCCTCGGACGCGGCGGCTCGGCCAAGGCGGCTGTCGCCGCCCTGACGTCATGCGGCTACGACGTCACGGTTGCGAGCCGGAGCGAGCCCGAGTGGCCACCTGCAGCCGACGGCTACGACGTCATCGTCAACGCGACGCCGGTGAAGGAGGAGCCGCTGATCCGGCCGTCCTCGCACCAGCTGCTCGTCGATCTGCCGTACCTGCACGGAGGCGAGGCGACCGCCTTCGCACGTGCAGGCCGGGACGCCGGCGCCCGTGTCGTCGACGGTCTCGAGATCCTGCTCGCCCAGGGCGCAGCGTCCTTCGAGCGGTGGACCGGGCGACCGGCTCCGACCGCAGCGATGCGCGCCGCACTGGATCTGTAAGGGACGCCCCTAGAATCGCGCACATGACGCTCGGGCTCGTCACCGCCGGGGAGTCGCACGGGCCCGCGCTCGTCGCTCTACTCACGGGTCTTCCCGCCGGGCTGCGGCTCGACCGGGAGGCGATCGACGCCAACCTGGGCCGCCGCCAGCAGGGCTACGGCCGCAGTCCCCGCCAGCAGCTCGAGACCGATCGTGTCGAGGTGCTCGCGGGTCTACGCCACGGGTTGACGCTCGGTACGCCTCTCGCGCTCGTCGTCCGCAACCTCGATCACAAGAACTGGCAGTGGGGCATGAGCCCATGGCCACCCGAGGGCGAGCCCGAGGGGAAAGGCACCAAGCCCGTCACCCTCCCTCGGCCCGGTCACGCGGACCTGGCCGGTGTCCTGAAATACGGGCATGAAGACGTGCGCAATGCGCTCGAGCGCGCGAGCGCGCGGCACACCGCCGTCCACGTCGCCGCCGGCGCGGTCGCGAAGGCATTGCTGGCCGAGCTGGGAGTCGTGGTCGCCGGGCGGGCGATCGAGATCGGCGGCGCCACCGGCGACGAGGGCATGCGCAAGGCGACGGATGCGGCTCGCGCCGATCGTGACACGCTCGGCGGCATCGTCGAGGTGGTCGCCACGGGGGTTCCGCCGGGTCTCGGCTCGTACGCCGAGAAGGCGGACCGTCTCGACGCGCGGCTGGCGGCCGCGTTGATGGGCATCCAGGCCGTGAAGGCAGTGGAGCTCGGGGACGGGCTGGCGCTCGCGCGCGACCGGGGCTCGCAGGCCCACGACGAGATCGACCCCGGTCTCGCCAGGCGCTCGAACCGGGCGGGCGGTCTGGAAGCCGGCGTCACCAACGGCGAGCCGGTCGTGGCCCGCGCTGCGATGAAGCCCTTGCCGACGCTGATGCGCCCACTCGACAGCGTCGACCTCGCCACGGGCGATCCTGCACAAGCGCTCGTGGAACGGAGCGACGTCCAGGCAGTCGAGGCGCTGGCCATCGTCGCCGAGGCGGCTGTAGCCTGGGAGCTGGCGCGTGCGGCGAGGGAGAAGTTCGGAGGCGACGCGCTCGTGGACTTGCTCGCCGCGCACCGGTCGTACCTCGCGCGGATCGGCGACACGTGGCGCCGCTGAACGCCCTCGACCGCCACCTGGCGCTCGTAGGGTTCATGGGTGCCGGCAAGTCGACGCTCGGCCCGGTCGTCGCGGAAAGACTCGGCCGGGAGTTCGTCAGCCTCGACGCGGTCGTCGAGGAGCGGGTGGGCACGGCGATCGACGCGATCTTCGCCGAGAGCGGCGAGGCGGCATTTCGGGCGCTGGAAGAGGAGGCCGCCGCCGACGTCCTCGCGCGTGCCGAACCCGCGGTCGTCGAGCTCGGCGGCGGCGCCGTCACCTTCGAGCCCACGCGGCGTCTCCTCGCCGGGAGAGCGTTCGCCGTCCTCATCGACGTCGCGGTCGACGAGGCGTGGCGGCGCGTCGAGGGAAGCGGGCGACCGCTCGCCACCGACCCCGAACGCTTCCGCGCGCTGCACGCGGAGCGCGATGCGTATTACGGCGACGTTGCCGACGGACGGGCGCGTGACGCCGACGGCGTCGTCCTGGCCGCTGCCGGGGTGCATGTCCAGCGCGGGTCGATCGACCTGCTCGACTCGCTCGTCCCCGGGACGGGTCAGGTCGAGCTCGTCTCCGACCGGCACGTCGCCGGCATCTACGGCGTGCAGGCCCAGATCGCGCTCGGCGAGCGCCTGCTCGGCGCGCACGAGGTGCCGCAGGGCGAGGCGGCCAAGGCCGGCGCGGTGCTCGAGCGCCTC
>Ga0066710_100000695_pt1 | contig 21815 bp, 14 predicted proteins | sample GraSoiAngelo_159_FD_79666 | JGI IMG/M metagenome (GOLD analysis project Ga0066710, IMG submission 79666) | Grasslands soil microbial communities from the Angelo Coastal Reserve, California, USA - 14_1009_16_40cm | ecosystem: Environmental > Terrestrial > Soil > Grasslands | place: USA...
AATTCTCAATTTCATTAGTCATTAGTAATTTTTCAATCCTCAAGTTCATTGGACATTGGGCATTGGACATCAGTGATTAGTAATTTTGGGAACGTCTTCGTCCTCGGCTTTTTTTCATCGACAAAAATATCCGCCCGTGTCATAAGTGCCCAAAAATCTTTCAGCCAAAATCCAGATTGAGTGGGAGTTCCGTTTCCAATGAGAAGGGGGGATCATGAGAAAGCTTTTGATAACAGGCGCCGGTTTGCTGTGTCTTGTTTTCTCGGTTGGCGCCTTTGCGCAAACCAGTAACGCCACACTGGGTGGGACGGTTTCCGATTCAACGGGTGCGTCGATTCCCGGTGTAGCCATAACCGCGACGAACATCGCGACCGGTATCGTCAATACTGTGCTGACCAATGAGGTCGGCGCCTACCAATTTGCCAGCTTGCAGACGGGAACATATAAGGTCACCGGAGAATTGGCCGGTTTTCGAACCCAAACCTATAACGAAGTGCTCCTTGGTATCTCGCAGCAGGTTCGCTTGAATTTCACGCTACAGGTCGGTTCGGTGGCGCAGAGCGTCGACGTCACCGTGGCGGCCGACACGTTGATCGCAACGTCATCTTCCTCTGTCGGCACAGTTCTTCCGGAATACAAAGTACGCGATCTCCCTCTGGGCGGACGTAATGTGATGGATCTGCTCACCAGGACAGCCGGCGTCAGCAATGCGATCAGCGGTGATGGAACGAATACCGGTTCGTCGGCAGGAGATATCGGATTCTTTGCCGGCGGGCGTCTCGGCGCAGTGAATACAACCCGGGACGGCTTTGTGGTCTCCGACGGCCGTTATCTCCACGGGGCATTTTCGTCCACGTACGTCAGTCCCGATCTGGTCGAGGAAGTTCGCGTCATCACCGCGCCCGTGGACGCAGAAATGGGACGTGGTTCCGGACAAGTCCAAATGTCCACACGATCGGGAACCAACCTGTTCCGCGGCAGCTTGTTCTGGAACAACCGCAACTCTGCGCTCGATGCCAGCAACTGGTTCAACAACTTTAATGGCGTTCCAAAGGACTATGAGAACCGGAACCAGTTTGGAGGCCGTCTCGGCGGACCGATCATCAAGAACAAGACGTTTTTCTTTGTCCTCATTGATGAACAGCGCGATCTATTCAAGCAGACCTTCGTCGGTACGACTCTGACGCCGCTGGCACGGCAGGGTGCCTTCCGGTTCTTTCCCGGGGCCGATAACCAGAATGCCACTCAGAACAATCCGACGGTCGATCGAAACGGCAACCCGGTAAAGCCCGCCGGCGCGACGGGTGATCTCCAGCAATTCAGCGTCTTCGGACGCGATCCATCCCGCCCCGGATACGACCCCTCCGGTTTTATCCAGAACACGCTCCTCTCGAAAATGCCGCAGCCGAACGATTACACGGTTGGGGACGGCCTGAATACGGCGGGCATTCGCTTTACGCGGAGGATCAGCGGCATGGACCAGGCCGATGGAAATGGATACGACACCAACCGCGACCAATTCAACACCCGGATCGATCACCACTTCAACACGAACCACAAGCTCAGTTTCACCGCTACGTATGAACGCGGCTTGAATCACACCACGCAAGCGGGCATCCGGCAGTGGCCCGACGGATACGATGGTGCGAACAACAAATGGCCCCGAATATATAACGGGTCGTTTGTGTCCACGCTATCGGCGACGACCGTAAACGAGCTTCGCATCGGCTATCGCAACACGAGGCAGGCCAGCTGGGCGGCGTATTACGTAGGAAGGCCTCTTTTCAATGAAGGCGAGCCTGTCGAACCGGGATTAACTGCCTTCAAGATCCTTCCGCAATCGAACGGCATTCCATACCTGGTGAATACGACACTCTTTCCCGAAAATCTCCTGAAATGGAATGCTTCAAATGCGGAGACGCGCCAGTCGAACAGTCCTCTCTATAGCTATGCCGATAACATCAGCTGGACCAGGGGCACACACGCGTTCAAAGTCGGCGGCGAACTGCGCTTCGCGTCCTCGCGTTCCGGAAGCGATACGAATTTCACGCCGCGCGCGATTTTGGGGGCCGGCGGAGTGGCCGTGACGGGTATCGATAACCTCGCTTTCCCCGGCCTTACAGGCAACAACCAGACTGCAGCCCGGAATTTGCTGACCGATTTATCGGGCTCGGTGGCCAGCATTGTGCAGGCATTCGATCTTCGAGATCCAAAGGATCTGGTATTCCGCGGCTACAAAGATGGAGTGAAATTACAGATCCGCGATTGGCACACAACGGAATTCAGTTTGTTCATAAAGGATGCCTGGAAAGTTCGTCCCAGTCTCACGCTGAATTACGGCGTTCACTACGAGTGGTTCGGCGTGCCATATGAAGGCAAAGGGCTGGCGGGCGCTCCCGTGAACAGAGAGAAGGGCCTGTGCGGCATTTCGTGCGGTGCCATAACGGCGGTGGAGTTCGTGGGCAGGAACTCGCCGAATCCGGGCAAGCAAATGTGGGGCGACGACTGGAACAACTTTGCGCCTTCTTTTGGCTTGAGCTGGTCGCTTCCCTGGCTTGGAAAAGACAGGACAGTCCTTCGAGCAGGATATGGCTGGAGCTACACGGGCAGTTCCCTCAACACGGTCGCTTTGTCGTCCGTATTTGGACGCGCTCTGCCGGGAACATTCGCCGGCTCTGTGAACAATGGTCTCTCCTACACGTCACCGAATTATTTGTCACTGTCGAATCTCAGCCTGCCGATACCCCAGCAGTTCGCACCGCTTGAACCCGTTCCGCTGGATGGCAGCAGAAACGAGACGATTCCGATGGGCGCCACCAACCGTGTGGCTCCATACATTCAAAACTTCAATCTCGAAATTATGCGGGATCTCGGCCATGACATGGCGTTGAGCGTGGCCTACGTCGGTACCAAAGGCACGCGGCTTTGGGGAGGAATTCCGCTCAACTCGGTGGATATCTTCAACAATGGATTTCTCGAGGCGTTCAACACCACGCGAGCCGGCGGCAGTGCGAAATTGTTCGACGACATGCTCGGAGGCTTGAATCTGGGCTCGGGCGCGATCAACGGCACCACCGTCACCGGGTCCGCATCGCTGCGCGCGAATACGAACACTCGAGCCTTTATCGCGAACGGCAGTGTCGCCCAACTGGCCGACTTTCTGAACCGCAGTACGAATGTCACGGGCAAGGGCGGCGGCTTTGTCCGAAACAGCCGTCTGTTCCCTGAGAGCTTTTTCGTGCTTAATCCCCAATTTCAATTTGTGACCTACCACGGAAATCCGGGTAACTCCACGTACCATTCGTTGCAGCTCGAACTGGTGAAACGGTTATCGAACGGCTTTACAAATCAAACGCAGTACACGTGGAGCCGCGCGATCGGCGAAAACGATGGAGACGCCACCATCGACTATCGCGATCCGAACAATCGTTCACAGAACAAAGCTTTGCTCGGTTATCACCGCACGCATATGTTCTCCACCAATGGCACATACGAGCTACCGTTTGGACCGGGCCGGCCGTTGCTCAGCAACGTCCCTCGATTCGTCCAGCGGCTTGCCGAGCGTTGGCAATTAGGCGGGATCTTCAGCTGGACTTCGGGGGCGCCTTTGAACATTACCACTCCTCTCCAGACTGTCACGAACTCGACGTCCGCTACTTCCACGAATCCGGTGACATCCGTCACCGTCACGACTCCGGATGTCGTGGGAGATTTTCCAAGAAGTTTTGGGAAAGTCACGAAGGTTGCCAACGGTGTAACTTACTTCCCTGGTATTCAGCAGATCAACGATCCGTCGGTTGCTGGTGTGACGCCAGCCAACGGACTGAATGGCCAATTCAGCAATAAAGCAATCGCGGATTCTCAAGGAAGGCTTCTTCTGGTCAATCCGGTGCCGGGCAGGAACGGCACACTAGGCCTGAAATGGGTCGAGGGACCGCCGCTGGTCGGCTTCGATGCCAACCTTATCAAGCGCGTGAGGATGACGGAAACGAAGGAATTTGAATTCCGGATCGATGTCGTCAATGTCTTGAATCATCCGGTTTTCAGCGTCCCGCTCCCTGCGAATCTGAGCATCAACTCCACCAGCTTCGGACGCATTACCACGGCAAGCGGGAACCGGAGGTTTACGATGGGCGCGCGGTTGAACTTCTAATAATTAAACACAAAGACACAAAGAAAGCCGGCATTAAATGATCTTTGATGCCGGCTTTCTTTGTGTCTTTGTGCCCTTTGTGTCTTTGTATTTAATTTCCTACACACGAAAAGTTGCTAGCATCATTCATGCTGCCGGTGCCCTTGTACTTCGCCACCTGAGGATAAGGGCACAAGGGACGCGTCTTATCGACCTGGCCATTCGTCATGTGAGAGGCGATGATCTGGGCCGGTTTCTTACCTTGTTCCACCCATTGTTCCAGCACTTTCACCTTATCGAAGGTATCCGGGCCATCGCCACCCTGGCAGTGATTCATACCAGGCATCATGAAGAGGGCGATCGAATTTGCGGCTTTTTCCTTTCCCACGGCCTTCAGGACGTTGTCGTGGTAAGTGACGCTGAGCATCGGACTAACCTGAGGATCAGTCCAGCCGTGATACATGAGCAGCTTTCCTCCGTGATCGAAGAATGGTTTCAAGTTCGGATCGCCTGAGTACATCACGCGGTCGTCTGACTTGTTCGCGCGATCGACGTCGGTCGAGATGTTCATCGTGTGATAATCCCACTTCGGATCCTTGAACACGATGTTGCGCATCGCGGTTAAAGCCGGTCCGAGAGGCTGCGGCCCTCCGTTCGTTGCCCAACCGAGCTCGGTTCCGGGCAACAGGTGCGGCTCAAACAGCACCTTCCCTGTTTTCGGATCCTTCAAGGGCGACGTCATCGCCTTTGCCGATTCGACCTGGCCTTTCGTCAAACAGGCCGCTCCGTCAGCGCCGTCGCACAAGAGCTTCGAGTAATCGAAATTGCACTTCATCGGATTCTCGAGCACACCGTCCTTCACTCCGTCCAATGCATCGCAGGCATTCAAAACGGCATCATGGATCATGCGGTACTTACTCGGCGGGATGATGCTGTCCGCATCTTTATTGACGATGAGGTTCAACGCCGTCCGGGCGCCGTGGGCGCGCATCTGTTCCCACGTGGCGGCGCCGGCAATGATCCCGTTGAAGTCTTCCGGGTAAGTCTGTGCCGCTGCAAGGCCCTGCCTGCCGCCCTGGGAGCATCCGTTGTAATAGGAGAACTTCGCGGGAACTCCATAATGGGAGTTGATGACGGCCTTCGACTGTACCGTCATCTCATGAATCGAGCGATAGGCAATATCGATCAACTTCTCGGGATGACCCAGCGCGAACTCCGCGCTATTGCCGACGTGGCCGGTATCGGTGCCTGCTCCGGCATAACCCGCGGCCACAGCCCCGGCGAGCGCGGGGTACGGAATCGTACCGGCCCATCCGCCATTGCCGACGGCTAAGAACTTGCCGTTCCACCCTGATGCGGGTAACCAGATTTCGGTCTTGATGTCGGAGTCGCTGCTCGGCGTCAACGTCGCCGTCACTCGACAGAAAGCAGGCAGACTCCCAAATGGATTTGCTGCAGCGCCGCCACGACCAGCACCGCCACCGCCGGGCGGCACAAAGGCTCCAGCAGCGACCATTTGAGCAGAATTGATCCTGGCGTTTGGAAGGGCAAGGCCCGCGAGATTCTCGCAGGCTGTGGCTGCGGCGGCCGGAACCGCTCCAATCAGACCGATCAATACTGCGGCAGCCATGAAAATGCCCCCACGCTGAAGAATGGACGTTGTCTGATTCATGCTTCCTCCAGAGATGGCGCCAAGTATACGCCAGAGAGGAACGCGGATTGTAGTCGCGGGCTTTAGCCCGCGTCTGGAGATCGGCCATTTTTTTGCGCTTCGTTGTGCGAGCGGTCATGCACACGAAACGTGAGTCTGTAGTCCCCTCCTGGATTAGGAGGGGAGTTCTTGCTCTAAACCCCGCACAAATGGCCAATCTCCAGTCGCGGGCTTTAGCCCGCGTTCCATGATAGATTGACGCACCTTTGAGGAGGTCACCCATGAAACGAATTCTTGTGATGACGTCGTTGACGATGATCTTGATTGCATGCCAAATCCCATTTGCCGCGGCGCAGGAAAACTCAAAGCCCGTGCCGGCTTTTCAGATCTTCGACAACCTTTATTATGTGGGCCTCGATTCCGTATGCGCCTACATCCTGAAAACGAGTGGCGGTTTGATTCTGGTCGATACGCTGTACGAGGAATTCGCTGATCAAATCCCCAAATCCATGCAGCAGCTCAAGCTCAATCCCAAAGACATCAAGTACATCATCGTCACGCATGCGCACACGGACCACACCGGAGGCGCAAACGCACTGCAGGCACTCACGGGCGCTCGGGTCGGTATGGCAGAAGGCGATTGGCAAATGAACGGCCTGGGAACTTACACGAGTTCAGGAGGTCAGCACCGGCAGTTCAAGCCGATCCGCCGCGACCTAGTTATTAAGGATAGCGACACGCTCACATTGGGTGACACGACGATCAAGTTCTACATCACACCCGGTCACACGCCCGGCGTGACCTCGATTGAGTTTCCCGTGTTTGATCAGGGAAAGAGGTACAAGGCATTTATGTTCGGCGGAATGGGGCTGAATACGGTCAACGGGGCCCGCGTCGCCCAACAATTTGTCGATAGCGTGAAGCGCGTGATGGCGGTACCGGACGTTCAGGTCAATATCACGAATCATCCGGAACCTGCTCAGATCTTCGAGCGAGCCAGGAAACTGCGGGCTCGCAAGCCGGGAGACCCACATCCTTACGTGGACCCCGAGGGATTTCGAACCTGGTTGCAAACAACTCTTGCCGCAGGTCAAAAAAAAGTGGAGGCCGAACGCGCGGCGAATCGGCCTTAGCAGGCTTCGATGACTACCATCAATATCAACGGCCTGACTCTCTGCCAAGGAACCAGATCCCATCAAGCGCAATAAAATGATCAGCGCCGCATATGCCAGGGCCTATAAGCAGACGCCCCACCTCCAATGGTTTGGGGCAGCCTCATTCGCGTCAAAGCAGGTCGGCTGCGGAATGGAACACGCTCGAGACCTGAGTAATGCGACTTTGCCGAAGATAACCGACACACTCCATATCACCCAGGATTCTGATGAGCTCGCAAAGGTCACGCTCAAAAAGCTTGGCGAGGGCAACAAGGCGGTCTTTGAGGAACTGATGCCGGCCCACGAGCTCTACGTGAAGAATGGCATTGACGGGATCAAGCAGTGTGCAAATGAACGGAAGCCGCCTCTTCCCGAGGCCGTCGTCAAGGATTTGAGCAGGCCGAGCAGGGTAAATTAACAGGGACAAGGCGCTGATGCACACGGGCGCTGAAACCATGCTTTATCAAGAACAGCTGGTTACACTTCAGAAATCGGCTTACGATGACGCCATGTTCCAGAAGGCACTCCAAATTAATCAGAAGTGGAGTGAGGGCTGGCTGCCGACCTTTGGAATGGCTCAACCCAACAAGATCGTTTTCGATGCTGCGTGTTCGGCGAAGGGTGCGCCATTCCTGGAGATGCATGGTGGAAATCTTGGCGACAAGGCATGGAGGTGGTGCGCATATCTTCACCGGGGTGGGCCATCACCATCCCTCAGGCGCGCTTCTCGTCAGTCGATTTCTGGGATGGGCTTGTTCAGGGAGTGCGAGTGAATCCGCATCTGGAATACCTGAAACTCGAGGAGGCTGCCAGGCTATTGGATGAACTCCGCGCAGAATTCATCCGCGCCGGATTTCAGCCGCACGCTGAAATCAACACCTCGGGCAACCAACTGAGGGAGCATGACCCTGAGATTGCCAACGACTCCGCATACAACACAGAACTCTTCCGTGCTCACCGTGCAAATGTGATGTGCTTTCTGGTGCTCAAGAAGTCCGAATTGAAGGGGGCATATCTCGGCCCGGGGTTAACGGCCGAGTCCGATCTGTTCCTGCTGACTCTTACCATCCAACCCTACAAACCCTGAGAATTGGCGAAACGTTGATGCCGGGCTCAGAACGCGGTTTTGACGGCGGCCGTCAGACCAAACCCGTTGGCATGCGACTGGCCGAGGATGCCGCTGGCGTGGACCGCGATGTTGATTTTCCTGGCAAGCCTGGCCGCGACGCCGCCCGTCAGGGTGAAAAACTGGCGGTCCGGCAGGTAAGCCGCACCCTGGAAGGGATTGACAGCCCCCTGGTTCTGGATGGACACCGTGCGCGAATTATAGGTCAGGTCGTAGTCATACGACACTCGCACATACGGCGACACCGCAGCAGACTCGTTGGCGAGGCGCGCTTGTGCACCCACGGAGCCAGTGAGTTGCGACAGGGTCTGCGAACCAAACGTCAGTTGCGTAGATGACGAGGCGCCGCTCTCCGAGAAGCCGTCGAGCTTGATGCGTTCGTAGTTCAAGCTGATGATCGGACCCGCCGCCCAACTGCCGAAGGACACGTCGTAACCGCCGCCGGCCTTGAACGTCGCGGCATCACCGGAGGTGCTGCTGCCCGGGTCGGTACGCACGGACGTGTTGATCTGCACGTCGCGGCGCAACTGGTTCAGACTTGCCCAGCCATAGCTGCCGCTGGCAAATGTGTAGATCGGGCCATGACTGGCGCGACCGTAAGCGCCCAGCGAGATAAGCTTCGACTTGAAACTGCCGGTACCATTGCCGAAGTCGGTCTTGCCATCGGTGTACGACACCACGCCACCAACGCCCCCGGTTTGCGAAAGCTGGTAGTCGGCTCCGATGGTGCCATCGGTGTTCCTGGTTTCGAATCCGTTCAACTGACCTGAGCTGTCGATCTTGTAGGGCGTGTAGCCGGTGCCTCCATACAACTCGATCTTACCGACGGAGTGGCCGCCGTTCGGATAAAGGCGGTTGTCGTAAGCCAGTTGTTGGCCGCGCACCGACGACTGTACTGACAGCGGCAGCATCGAAATCTGCGACGGTGCCAGCAGCGTTGCAATCACCGCGTCGGACAGGATGCGGTGGCCCGCCGTGGTCGGGTGGACGCTATCGGCGAAGAGGTAGCCTTCGGCGCCGTTCGCCACCGTAGTGGCGGGCGTGCACTGTCCCGACGACGGCGTGAGACAGGCCACGGCGTTGACGTTGCTGATGCCATATGCAGCGGGATTGGCCACGACTTCCCTGTACAGGGTAAAAGCATCGATGTACAGGACGTTGCCGCCGAACCGCTGCAGACCCTGCTTCAGACCGGAGTTGAAGCTGAGCGACGCCTGTGTCCCCGGATTGGCGGCACCTCCTGCCCCGAACCCGAAGGCCGGCGTCGAGCCGATGTCGGGCAGACTCACGAGAATGATGTTCTTGGCACCGGCGGCCTGAAGGCGCCCGAGTTGCGTCACCAGTGCTGTGATCGCCGGCGGAATCGCCGCGGGTCCGCCCTGGAAGATGTCGTTGGCACCGATCCACATCGTGACGACGTCGTTCTTGCCAAACGTACCGCCTCCAGCGAGAAAGCGGTCGATCTGCACCGACACCGCGGTCTGCGAGAAGCCGGGCGGCGAGTTATTGGGCAGGGTCACCCGTGCGCCACCTTCAGCGTAGTTGGACCCGCCATCAAGCGCATTTGGCGTGAGCGTGATGCCGAACCGGGCGGCGATGTTCTCAACCCACACGTTGCCGGGATTGGTAGTGAACTTGAAGCGCGCCACCTGGCTTGCGCCGGGGACATTGAGGGACTTGACGATGTTGGTGTAGGCGCCGCCGTCAGACAGGCTGTCACCGAACACCACGATTCTGCCGAATTGGGTCTGAGCATGCGCGATCGAGGCCAGGCCCACGGCCATGAGCGCAACCAATACCGCGCATGCCGCATTCTTGATATGCATCCGTTGTCTCCGTGTTTGCACGTAGCCGCGGGCTTTACGCCCGCGCTTTATTTTCGGCCTGAAATGCGCGTGGGAGGTTACCACATTATTCGATCTCCTCCCTAAAACGGCGGATACGATAAACAGAATGAAGGAGCTTTACAAGAATCCTTTGTTCAATGTCGCAATCACGTTCATCGAGCCCTTTCCCATCGGCCTGATCATGACGCTGATCTCCGCAGCAATTCTTCGAAAGAAACCTCCTTCATTGCTCGCGCCCGCTCGAATAGTTTGATCAAGGTTTTCGCTCACGGCGACCTGTACGTGGGGTGTACAATCCCCCAAATCGTTACTAATACACAACTTTGGACTTGTCTTTAACGTGGCGGCGTAAAATCGTGCCGGGCAGACAGAACAGAACCTCTCCGAAGAAACGCCGTACCACTTGAATCAGAGATCAGAACATCAAGGTTTAGAGAATGAAAGGTAGGTGAGTATGAACAGGACAACCATTACGGCGATGCTCGCTTTGGTCGTGTTGGTTACGGCTTTTGGCGGGAGCGCCGCGTTTGCGCAGAACGCTGCGATGCCAGGTGGACGGGCGGAAGCCGCTTTCAAAGATATCAAGCAGCTTCAGGGAACTCCGGCCGACCAACTGATTCCCACGATGCAGTTTTTCGAGGGGTCACTAGGCGTCGGATGCAACTTTTGTCATCTGCCGGACCGTGCTGCGGACACTCCGGTTAAGACAACAGCGCGCCAGATGATCCAGATGGTGAAGGCCATCAATAAGGACAATTTCAAGGGCCAGCGGACAGTCACTTGTAATACCTGCCACCGCGGGCAGGCAGAACCGGCTGCGAATCCCGCACTGGCCACTGAGAAGTTCAAACCCTGGGACCCGGAAAGCCCCAACGGTGCTCCCGACTTGCCGCCGGTAGCCGGACCGCCGGCCAGCCAGCTAATAGATAATTATCTGAAGACGCTTGGCGGAGACGCGACGCTGTCCAAGATTACCAGCCGGATCGTGAAGTACTCCGCTACGAACTCGGAAGGCGCCGTTGCGAACATGGAACTCGTTAGCAAAGGTGATTCCGGTTTGATGATCACCCACCAGGGTAACGGCGACGCTATCGTTGGCCGCGGCGCCACGAACGCCTGGCAACGTGCAGCCAATGGTGATGTACGCGACGCACGGGAGTCTGAAAGCGACGATTCCAAACTTCAGGACCCGCTATATGTCGCCAGACACTTGAAGGACATCACTCAGGTTGAGACGAGACGCGTCCGGCTGAACGATCAGGAAGTGTATCAGCTTCGCGGAATGGCCTCTGGCCGCGTGCCTGTGCGGCTTTTCTTCAACCCGAAGACAGGGAATCTGCTTCGCCTCGTATACCTTGGGCAGAATCCCATCGGCCAGAACGTGGTGCGGATTGACTATTCAGACTACCGCAATGTGCCGGGTGGTACCAGGTTCCCATATGAATGGATAATCGCACGGCCGCTCGGTTATCAGACGGTCAAAGTGGAACAGGTCCAGCAGAATGTCGCAGTGGAGGACGCCAGGTTTGCGAAGCCGGCTCCCCCGGCCAGGCAATAGCCGCGAATTACGCCAATAACGCGAAATGGCGCATCGAACGATCCTCGATGCGCCATTCGCCTCATTGGCGTAATTCGCCCTACGACCCATCTTCCTTGACGCCCCCAACACCCGTTGCTAACATCACCGCAAATTTGTCTTCTTATGAAGAAACACTTTAGAGGTTTTTGGACAGTTGGGATTGCCGTCGTTTTCATTGTTTCGTTTGCTGCGACTGCGGCTACAGCACAGGCTCAGACTTTAAAACGACTGGGCGGTAAACCCGACCTGAACGGCATGTGGCAGGTATTGAATACCGCCGCCTGGGACATTCAGGATCATTCGGGCGCGCTCGGTATACCGCCCGGCCTGGGAGTTGTCGAAGGAAGTGAAATTCCATACCGGCCGGCAGCAGCGGCGAAAAAAGCCGAGAACTTTGCGAACCGCGCGACGGCCGATCCCACGGAACACAACTGTTTTTTGCCCGGTGTACCGCGCGCTACCTACATGCCATTTCCTTTTAAGATCACACAGACACCCAAAGACATCGCGATCTCTTACGAATTCACCCATACGCTCCGGCCTATTGTCATGGACGGAAGTCCGCATCCCGAGAGTCCGGAGGAAAACTGGATGGGCATCTCGCGGGGACGCTGGGAAGGCGATACGCTTGTGGTGGACGTCAGGAATTTCAATGATCAGACGTGGTTTGACCATGCCGGCAATTTTCATAGCGAAATGTTGCACGTCGTCGAACGCTACACGATGACCGATCCCGACCATATACTTTACGAAGCTACGATTGAAGATCCCAAGGTGTTCACGAGACCGTGGAAAATGAGCATGCCTCTTTATCGGGTCGTGGATAAGAACGCCAGATTGTTGGATTACGAATGCGTGTTTTACCTGCAGGAGGAGCGATACAAGAATGCTCCCTTCAATAAATAACGAGCGCAGCAGGTAGGAGGTGTCCAAGTGAAAGTCACATCGTCCATAGCAATGAGCAGTGTTGCGGCTATTGCTGCTGTATTGCTGGCCGGATCCACACTCGCTTATGCCCAGGCCCGCGGTCAGGCAGCAGCACCGCCTGCGGCGAGGGCCTACACTCCCGCGCGCCTGGCGGACGGACAACCGGAAATCTCACACGGAATCTGGAATAGAAGGGGCGTGGGTGGACTGGACCAGGGTGCACTTGAAGCGCAAGACCATCGGCCGCCCAATCCGCTGGACCCGACTCCGGCAAATCCGCTTTCGGTGTCGAGTCGCTCCGATGGTTTGGACAACGTCGACCGCGGATTTCTGGAGCAGTTCAGCGAACGTTTGAATGCCCAACCACAAGGGCAGCGGGGAAATCAGGCGCGGGAACGGCAACTGATGGGCATCGCTGAACCGGGCAGAATCCTGCCATGGAAACCCGAAGCGGACGCCGCCAGAAAAGCCTTCCTTTTGAAAACGAACCCGGCCGCAGGAATAAAGTATGTCGAAATGGATGCACGTTGCGCGATGCCCGGTCTTTTCTTCGGCAATGGTCCTTTCCAGTTCCTGCAGACCGACAAACAACTGACGATTTTGTCGGAATACCAACACTTCACCCGGACCATCAACCTGGATGCACGTCCGCATCTTTCAAAGAGCATCAAACTGTTCATGGGAGATTCGGTCGGGCATTGGGAAGGTAATACTCTGGTCGTGGACACCACGAATTTCAACGGCGTAACGGCGTATTCGCGCGAGATACCGTATCTCACGGATGCCTTGCATACCGTCGAAAGGTTCACCCTGGTCAATGCCAATAGAATGGATTACGAAATCATGGTCGACGATCCCAACCAGTTCACGCGGCCATGGAAAGTAACCGGTCAGTACAATCATGCGGCGGACCTTCCGGAAATTCTGGAATACGCGTGCGCCGAAGGCACTCAAACACTGAGAAATATTTTTGGCGATCTGCCAAGCAAGTAGGCGCCGGCTTCAGCCGGCGCGGGCCGGCTAAAGGCGGCCCCACAAGAAAGGCTGGAGGTTACTCCGATGGGTACAAAGTTTAGCGTTGCAATCGCCGGGTTCGGGCTGCTTCTGGCGGCGCGGCCGGCACCGGCACACCACGCATTTGCAGCCGAGTTCGATGTGGAGAAGCCGGTACAGGTCACTGGGAAGGTTACAAAGCTCGACCTGGTGAATCCGCATTCATGGCTTTATGTGGACGTCACAGAACCGGATGGCAAAGTCACCAACTGGCGCTTCGAACTGGGCGCGCCCAACGCGCTTTTCAGGCTTGGCTGGAAAAAGGATACGATCCCGGCCGGACTCGAAGTCGTCGTCAACGGTTTTCGTGCGAAGTTCGGTGGCCCCGTGGCCAATGGCCGTTCGGTGAAATTGCCAAGCGGCAAGACGCTCGAAAGCGGCGGGTCTAATCCTGTAAAGTAGGGCAAAATGACAATTGACTATTGGCCATCGCCCATTGACAAAGCTTTGTCAATGGGCAATGGCCAATAGTCAATTGTCATTTGTGCTCCATCAGAACCCCCCGCCAGGCCTCGAGTAGACCCTCTTCGCACCGACGTAGGTGGCGAGCGGCGTAATGGCGGGAATCTGCTCCTCGGGCACGGTCATGATGTCCTGAGAGAGAATGACAAAATCCGCAAGTTTACCCGCCTCGATCGAGCCTTTGACCTTTTCTTCAAACGTGAGGTACGCGTTGTTGATCGTCTCGACGCGCAGCGCCTCCGCACGGCTGATCTTTTGGGCCGCGCCCACGACCTCGCCCTCCATCGAACGGCGCGTCACATAGAAATAAATATTCCCAAATGGATTGTTGGAATTGCTGTTCCCTCCCCAGTCGCTTCCGCCCGTGACGATAATTCCGCGGTCCATGAACTCCCGTATAGGAACAGTGCGTTCGGCTCGCTCCTTCCCCAAAGTGCGAAGCGCATTCCCGCCTCCTCGGTATGGCTGAGCCTGCGCAGAGATCACGAGTCCCAACGCTTTTATGCGCTCCATCTGGTCCGGTTGTACATACGTCGCGTGCTCGATCGTCCAGCGTTTGTCGCGAATGGAAATCTCTTTGTCTGCGGCTTCGAATGCTTCCAGGACGAGATCCATTGCTCCATCCGAGTCTGTGTGAGGCGAGACGCGCCAGCCATAGCGATTGGAAACGAGAACTGCCTTCTTGTAGATTGCGGCTTCGATATTCGGAATGGGAGCTGGATTCCCTCCGCGCCACATGGTGCCCGGATTGAATTCGGCCAGGCAGTCCAGCCGCAGCCAGTTATCGCCAAAGCCCGGGCCTGCCCCGAAGGGCTTCAACATATCCTCGAGCGTTTCCATATCACTCGGGTTTACCTGAAGGCCCGCACTGATGCGCTCCAGCAACTTCCCGCCCCGCCACATCTCGTAGTAGGCCCGCATGAAGTCCGGGGCAAGCTGCAAGTCGCGAATGCTCGTCAAGCCGACGGCGAGCTGCTGCTTCTGAGTCTCGAGAATGAGCTTTTCCTTCTCGGCCTGTGTCGCAGGCGAGATCGTGTCGGCAGTGCGCGCTACAGTGCCTGACTCTCCGGTAATGCTGCCGTCGGGCTCGCCTTGATTGTCCTTCCTGATGGTGACCCGCCCGATTCTGTTGGTATCCCGCGTGACCCCGGCGATCTTGAGCGCCGCGCTGTTCAAATAAATCTGGCCGCGGTTGAGATAGATCACTACCGGGTTATTGGGCGCTACCTTGTCGATATCCTGGCGCATTGGCGGATGCTTTTCGGGGAATCTGTTCAGCTGCCATCCGGTTGCAACGTAGATTGCCTTCCCAGGCCCGGCTGCAGCCGCGGCCTTCCGGACTCCTTCCAGCAATGCGGCCAGCGATTCGACTTCCTTCAGATCGATCCCGCGATTCGCCATCGCGGCGTGATAGGCGTGGTTATGATTGTCCATCAACCCCGGCATCACGGCTTTCGCCTTCAAATCCACCAATTGCGTTTGGGGCCCGGCAAGAGCGCGCATCTCGCGGGTGGTGCCGACGGCCAGGAATTTGTCGCCCTTTACAGCGAATGCCTCCTTGATGCTGTTCGAGGAATCGACGGTGATCACTTTACCGTTGTAGAAAACCGCATCCGGCACCTCACGTATGCCCTGACCCAATAGTCCGGTTTGCGATGCCACAGTCAGTAAGACCGTGCTGACGATAGCCGCCATTCGCTTCATTTGCCTGCTTCTTGAATCCATAGGAATAGTCCTCGAGAGCACGTAGCCGTGGGCTTTATGCCCGCGTTCAAATACCTCCAGAAGAATTCTTTAATTGTGTTTGAACGCGGGCATAAAGCCCGCGGCTACGAGTCCGCTGCAACCCAGTTCCAAAAATTCACAGTGGCTGCCCGCCATCAGACAACACCCGGCGCGGAACATACACGTGTCCGTCCATGATGCGGCGGGCAGTACCGATCACTGCGGACTTGGTCAGGTCAAATTCTCCGGAAGGTTTCCTGGTAACGGCGACAACGAAGCTCGAGGCACCCGATGGATGGCCGATGCGCACGACGCCAGTTTCTTTGGCGCGCGCGCTGACCACTTCATTCACAACTGTCCCTTCGATGAGAGCGGCGGCGCTTACACAAATCCCCCCCGTCACCGCGTAAGCCTTGTGCATGACGGCCAGAGCTTTCGTTCGGGCCAGCAAGTCAAAATCGGATGCACCGACTGTTCTTCCGGTAATCGTCGTGTAAGAGCGCGGAGGCGCCACGAAGGCCACCTTGGGAACCGCCGGGCTCACCGCGCTGGGTGTGGCGGCGAGTCTCATCATGATTGCCGCCTTCACGCGGATCTCTTCCATGATCGCCAGAATCCGCGGGTCCGTTGCCGTGTCCGCGGGCAACTCGGTTCCTTTCATGCCGATTTCCGAAGCCTGCACAAACACCGCCGGATTGGCGGCGTCTACCAGACTGCAGCGCACTTTGCGGCCGTCCGCGAGTTGCATTTCGTCAATCACATTTCCCGATGGGAGCAGCTTTCCCGTCCGGGAGCCTGCCGAGTTCAAGAAATTCATCACAATCCCGGCGCCTGAGCCCGGCACGCCATGAAGCACGATGTCTCCCTCGGTGAGTGCCCTCCCATCTCGAACCGGAACCTCGGCTTCGATGAGCTTCTGTGTATTGGTGTTGAAGATTCGCACCCGGGTGATCGGCTCCCTGACGTGAACCAGCCCTTCCTCGATGGCAAACGGACCGACGCCTTGTGAAATGTTCCCACAGTTGCCCTGGTAATCGACGGCAGCCTCATTGATTCCCACATAGCCAAACGTGTAGTCGACATCCGCGTCTGGCCGCCCGGAGCGAGCGATGATGGCCACTTTGCTCGTCAAGGGGTCGGCTCCACCAAGTCCGTCGATTTGTCGCGGGTCCGGACTGCCGAAGATGGACAGAATGACTTTGTCTCTTATCGCATGATCCTTCGGCAAGTCGTCGGCGAGCAGATACACACCTTTGCTCGTGCCGCCGCGAATGATTGCCACCTTGATACGTTCGGATTCTTGCATTGGCCGGTATTCTACCGGAATTCAGGCCTTAAGTGGGTCAGCGAGTTCTTTACTGCAATATGCTTGACACCACGCGGAAGGGCCGCATATCTTCCCGCGAAAAGAACTGTATTCAAATCGGAATGGGGGAAATCATGCGGCAACGAGTATTCGCAGTCGTTGTGTTTCTGCTTCTTGTCCTATCGACTCACATCTTCGCTCAAACCAGCAATGCGACGCTGGGAGGAACGGTTTCGGATGCCACAGGCGCTTTGATTCCCGGCGTGTCCATCACGGCAACGAATACGGGGACCGGCATCGTCACGACCGTCGTGAGTAATGACGCGGGGGCATATCAATTTGCGAGTCTTCAAACGGGAACTTACAAAATCAGCGCAGAACTGCCGGGTTTTCGGACTCAGTCGTACAACGACGTGACACTGGGGATTTCGCAGCAGGTGCGATTGAACTTCACGTTGCAGGTAGGTTCCGTAGCACAAGCTGTAGAAGTGACTGCCACGGCCGACACCCTGATTGCGACAACGTCCTCATCCATAGGCAACGTGCTTCCCGACCACCAGGTGCGCGATCTTCCTCTTGGTGGGCGCAATGTGCTGGATCTGCTCCGGACGGCAGGTGGCGTGAGCAACTCTATCAGCGGCACCACCTCGAACGATGGTGCGACAGCCGGAGATTCCGGCTACTTTGCCGGTGGGCGTCTCAGTGCAGTGAACACGACGAGAGATGGCTTCGTCGTCTCCGATGGGAGATACAATCATGGCGCCTTTTCTGTGACCTACACGAGTCCCGACCTGGTAGAGGAAGTGCGCATCATCACCGCACCCGTGGACGCCGAGATGGGACGCGGTTCCGGACAAGTGCAGATGGTCACCCGATCGGGAACGAACCAGTTCCGCGGCAGCGCTTTTTGGTACAACCGCAACTCGGCGCTCGACGCCAGCAACTGGTTCAACAATTTCAATGGCGTCAAGAAAGATTATGAGAACCGGAACCAGTATGGAGTGCGCCTCGGGGGACCGATCATCAAGAATAAGACGTTTTTCTTTTTCCTGATCGACGAACAGCGGGACATCCTGAAACAAACTTTTGTCGCCCCAGTGTTGACGGCGCAGGCGCGGCAGGGCATTTTCCGTTTTTTCCCGGGCGCGGATAACCAGAATGCGACGCAGAACAACCCGGCGGTCGATCGCAATGGTAATCCTGTGAGACCGGCGGGCGCGACAGGAGATCTTCAACAGTTCAGCGTGTTCAACCGTGATCCATTCCGACCCGGATACGACACCAGCGGCTGGATCCAAAACGTCATCCTCGCACACATGCCGCAGCCGAACGATTTTACGAACGCTGCGAGCACTCCAACGGTTCCTGTCGACGGCCTGAACCTGGCCGGTTACCGCTGGACCCGCCGCATCAGTGGCCTGGACAATTTCGACGGAAGTACGTTCGACCAGACCAACCGGGACCAATTCAACATGCGGCTGGATCATCAATTCAACGCCAATCACAAGCTCAACGTGGTGTACACCTGGGAACGGGGGCTCAACAACACAACACAGGCAGGTATCCCGTTTTGGCCCGATGGCTACTCCGGCGCGAACGACAAGTGGCCAAAGGTGCTCAATTTCTCTCTGGTATCCACGCTATCCTCCCAGCTCTTGAATGAAGCGCGCGTCGGATATAAGGCGACAAAACAAGTCAGTTGGGCGCCGTGGTACGTCGGAAAAGACTTCTTGAACAACGAGAAGGCGGAAGCGGGCCCGGACGGAAAATCGGCGTTTGACCTTGTCCCAAAGTACAACGGAATTCCATACCAGCCAGTAGCGACAATCTTTCCGGAAAACCTCGTTAAATGGAATACCAATGCAGGCACCAGCCGCTTCAGCAACAGCCCTCAGTACAGTTTTGCGGACACGCTCAGCTGGACGAAAGGCACACACGCTTTCAAGTTTGGTGGGGAGTGGCGTTACGGTGGGACCCAGGGAGCCAATGAAGTCATGACGCCGCTGGCCCGGTTGGGCGCCGGTGGAGTCCCGGTAGCTAATATCGACAACGTCGCCATTCCCGGCCTGAGCGCGAACAATCAGACTACTGCGCGAAACTTGTTGACGGATCTTTCCGGATCGGTGGCAAGCATTACGCAAGCCTTTGACGTCCGGGATTCAACGGAGCGCGCATTTCGCGGCATCAGCGATGGAAGGATCCTGAAGCTCCGTGATTTTCGCGGAACGGAGTTCAGCGGATTTTTCAAAGACAATTGGAAAGTGCGCCCGGACCTCACGCTGAACCTGGGCATTCACTATGAGTGGTTCGGCGTGCCGTGGGAAAATCATGGGCTGTTGGGTGCCCCCGTTGGCGCAGACAAGGGATTGTGCGGAATCTCATGCGGCGCTCTGACAACGGCGGAATTTGTGGGCAAGAACTCCACACAGCCCGATAAACAACTCTACAACGATGACTGGAACAACTTTGCTCCCTCCGTCGGCTTTAGCTGGGCCTTACCGTGGTTTGGAAAAGACAAAACCGTCCTTCGCGCTGGATACGGCTGGAGCTATACCGGCAGGCCTATTAGTGGCGCGAATAGCGGAAACTCGATAACAGGTGTCGCGGGCGGGCTTCCGGGCACGTTTGGAGGTGTCGGGAACGGCCAGCTCACCTTCACGTCGGCGAATTACTTGTCACTGGCGAACCTGACATTACCCATACCACAACAATTTCCGGTGCTCGGCCCGATTCCAATAGACGGGGGCCGGGAGGACACGCTTGCGATGTATGACCGCAACCGCCGCTCTCCCTATATTCAGAACTTCAACTTTGGGATTCAGCGCGAGATTGCCCGTAACTGGACGCTGGATGTCGCTTACATCGGAACCAAGGGCACGAGGTTGTGGGGCGGAATTCCGCTGAACACCGTCGACATTTTCAAAAACGGCTTTCTGGATGCGTTCAACACCACGCGGACCGGCGGTAATGCGAAGCTGTTCGACGACATGCTGCGCGGTATGAATATTCCCGGCGCGGGTGTGGTCAACGGCACGACCGTTACGGGATCGGCAGCGCTGCGCGCGTATACGGCGACTCGAGCGTTCATCGCCAACGGCAGTGTCGCTCAACTGGCGGACTTTCTGAATCGCAGCCGGAACATCACCAACAAGGGTGGCGGGTTTGTGCGCAACAGTGGGTTCCCTGAAAACTTCTTCGTGCTGAACCCGCAGTTCAATGGTGTCATGGCGTACGGAAGCGGGGGTAGTTCGACATATCACTCGTTGGAAGTCCAGATGACGAAACGGCTGGCGCAGGGTTTCGCCACGCAGACGACGTATACGTGGAGCCGGGCTATCGGCGATAACGATGGGGACTTCTTCGTGGACTATATGGATCCCAGCAACCGCCGGCTGAACAAGGCGGTGCTGGGTTTCCATCGCACGCATGCTTTCCTGACGAACGCCACGTTCGAGTTACCCTTCGGGCCGAACCGATCGTTCCTCAGTGGCGGTCCTGGATTCGTGCAGCGCTTGGTCGAGCGTTGGCAGCTGGGCGGAATTTTCAGTTGGATTTCAGGGGCGCCGTTGAACATCACGGTTCCGATTGCGACGACGACTCAATTCTTTAACACGCCGGCAGGAACGACGACGCCGGCGTGCGTTGTGTGCACGCCGAACATTGTGGGGGACTTTCCCAAGAGCAGCGGGCAAGTGACCAAGGTGGCCAACGGAGTGATCTATTTTCCGGGCATCGTGCAGACTACCGATCCGTCGTTCGCTTCGGTCTCGCCGCTGAACGCACTGAACGGAGCATTCAGCAACAAGGCGATTACGGATTCGCAGGGGAAGGTCCTGCTGGCGAATCCCACGCCCGGACAGATCGGCAATCTCGGCCTGAAGTGGGTCGAAGGGCCGGCGGCGCTGGGGTTGGACATGAACCTGATCAAGCGAGTGAGGATTACAGAGAGCAAGGAATTCGAATTTCGAGTGGACGCGGTCAATGTGTTGAATCACCCTGTTTTCGGCAATCCCGAAACGAATATCAACTCGCTCAGCTTCGGACGGATTACCACGGTAGCCGGCAACCGGAGATTCACCATCGGTGCGCGGGTGAATTTCTAATGAACCACAAAGACAGGGGAATTAGCCGCGAATTACGCGGATTACGCGAATGGGAGCATCAAGGATCCTTTGATGCACCCATTCGCGTAATCCGCGTAATTCGCGGCTAATTCCCCTGTCTTTGTGGTCATTTGCAACCGTGCGCGGCCTCCTCAAACTGCGCAAATAGACGGTGCGCGCCATCGCCCGCCAGGGTTTGAATCCCGTGCCCCTGGTCTGGCTCGATACTGAAGCGGACGGGAAATCCTTTCGCACGGAGCATTTCAGCTTGCCGTTGCATTGGGGTCAACCATTCTGCATCCCTCTCGCCGACATGCATATAAATGCACAGCGGCTTGAGAGCGTTGATTCTGGACTCGGTCTCATCAGGCAGGTAACCGGGAAAACCGGTTACTGAACGGAAATACTGAGGATACATTGCCGCGATATGGAAAGCGCTGAGGCCGCCATTGGATGGGCCGGCAACATGCAGCTTTCCACCCTCGATCTTATAGTCCCGCAGAATCTGGTCCAGGAACTCGGGGAAGATGCGGTCGCCCCCTCGTTCGAAGAACAAGTTATTGCTGGGCGCAACCGGGCTCACGACGATGTAGCCACGTCCCTCGGCTTCGGCGCGCCAGTTTCTGTCGAGCATGTTGTTGACGCCGTCCAGTGTCTGAAGGCCGCCGGCAGATGCGAGTATGCCTGGATACGCCCGGGCTGGATCGTAACCATTGGGCAGAATGAGCTTATATCTGATAGTGATGCCGC
>Ga0066710_100000696_pt1 | contig 21813 bp, 19 predicted proteins | sample GraSoiAngelo_159_FD_79666 | JGI IMG/M metagenome (GOLD analysis project Ga0066710, IMG submission 79666) | Grasslands soil microbial communities from the Angelo Coastal Reserve, California, USA - 14_1009_16_40cm | ecosystem: Environmental > Terrestrial > Soil > Grasslands | place: USA...
AATCAATTCAATAAAATTGATGCCCGGCCGCAGCCCTAACGCGCGCCGCCGGCGAGGGTCTTGCCCTCGCGCTGGACGTCCCGGTAGGTGAGCCCGAGCTGGAGGTCCATCCCCTTGTCGAACTCCTCCTTGAGCCGCTCGCGGAGCTGGAGCACGCGGGGGACGTAGCTCCGGGTCTCGGCGGCGAGCTGGCCGACGCCGGCGCGGAAGTAGCCGGCGTTCAGCGGCCCGCCGTTGTACTCGGCAAGCACCATCTGGGGATCGCTGTACGTGGAGAAGAGGATGTCCAGGTAGAGGGCGGCGGCCTGGGTGTTCTTCTCCGGATCGTACAGCGCGCCCTCCTCGTAGCTCCAGCCGAGGGCGCGCAGGAGCAGGCGCCCGGTCGAAGGCCAGATCTGATAGAGGCCGCGGGCGTCGGCGTGGCTCTTCGCCTGCGGGTCGTAGCCGCTCTCGACGATGCCGATGGACAGGAGGAGGAGGGGGTCGACGGCCGGGTATTTCTCGCTGGCCGCGAGCGCGAGCTCGGCGTAGCGATACGCATCGCCGAGGCTCACGCGGGGGTTGGCCTTCAGGATGTGGTCCCGCATGCCGAGCAGGAGGTGCCGGCGGCGGGAGTCGTACGGGATCCCCGACTCGAGCTGCTGGACCCGCCGCTCGAACCGGGCCATGGTGGAGGAGATCTCCTGGTTCTGCCGGTCGAGCCCGCGCACCGCCTCGTGGCCCAGCATCACGACGCCCAGGAGCAGCAGGCAGAGGCAGAGGAAGGCCAGCGACTGCCAGGCGCTCCCGTGGCGGATGACGATCGTGCGCGGCCCGCGCGGCTCCCGGACATGGGCCATCAACGGACGCAGCGGGCGGTCGGCGACCTCGCTCGAGATGCCGGCTTGCTCATTCCTGATCATGGGCGTACCCCCTGACCGAGGCGCTGGCCTCCTCGGCGAGCCAAACGGCGACCGCGCTTTGGGTGAAGGAGAACCTGAGAGGGCTGCTCGTCAAACGACGTGCGCCCTGGCGACGCACCCGAGCAACGGCCGCAACTCCATCTCGACGGCCGCCAAGGTACGCCCGGCACTGGAGCTAGTCAAGCGCGGAAGCTAGCGCGGGAAGCGGTAGGCCAGGCCGATCGACAGGCGCGGATCCGCGTCCCAGCCGGCGTCCCAGTGCAGGAGCAGGTAGTCTCCCTGGCCGCGCAGGGCCCAGCGCGGCGACAGCCGATAGTCGACGCCGGCGCCGAGGGCGCCGCCCCAGCCCGTCTGGCTCGAGGCCAGCACGTCCGAGAACCGGCTGGTCGCATGGGAGCCGCCGATCATGGCCTGGCCGAAAGGCTGCCAGGTCCGGCCGCCGAAGAGCCGGCGCAGCCCCCCCATGAAATTGACCTGCTTCAGGTCCGCTCCCGCGAACGACCCGGAATGGACGCTGAGGTCCCCCAGCAGCCGCCAGCTCCGCCGGAGACGGAACGAGGCGGCGACGTCGGCGCCATGGAGGTGGGCCTCGCCGGAGCGGAGGAACGAATAGGACGCCGACAGGTCGGTGCCCGATGCGGGGGACCTCGCCGCGGGGCGAGCGCGCGCGGCCGCGCTCGCCCCGGCGGGGTGCGACAGGAGGAGGATCGCGCCCAGCGTCCAGGCCAGCCTCACATTCAGTCCTTCTGGATCATGACCTCGGTGGCCGTGACGCTGGCGGCGCTGGTGGTGCAGCTCGTAAGGTTGCCCCCCACGTGCACCTTGGATCCCGTCTTGAGGTTGCTCTTGCAGTCGCTGCCGCCCTTGTTCCCGTTGCACTTGTAGCTCGCTCCCGCGGCGGCCACGTCGACCAGCCCGCTGGAGCGGTTGCCGTTGACCCGCAGCTTGAACTGGCTGCTGGTGCCCGAGTCGACGTTGCCTTCCAGCTCGATGCCGGCCCCGGGCTTTCCGCCCTCGATCATGCAGGTCTTGGTGCCCTGGTCCCCGTTCCCGCTGCCGGTGTCGTCGTCGGTCTCCATGTCGACCAGCTCGACCTCCTGATCCGATACCCTGACCACGATCTTGATTGTGGTGCCTTCCGCGACGGCGGTGATCGTGATCTGGCCCACGGTCGCTCCGTTCACCGAGAACACCAGGGTGAAGCCCCCTGCCGGAAGGCCCTGGATCTCGAACGTGCCGTTGCCCGACACGGTGACCGAGAGGGAGGGATTCTCCTGGACGGTCACCACGATCTTGCCGGCCTTGGCGGCGGATCGGGCGGAGACTCCCGCGCTGGCCGAGGTCGCGGTCGCGTCCTGCACCACCACTCCCTGGAGCTTCACGCCGCCGGAAGGCGAGGTGGGACTCGAGCCGCAGCGCCACATCGCGGCGGCGGCGATCAGGACCACGAGATGACGCGCAGTTCTCAGGAACATGGGTACACCCCCAAACGCGGAAGGTAACCGATCCGCGCCCGCGGGGCCGTGAGGGGGCCCACATCCCACTTGCAGTCAGCCATCTGGCATGACAGAATTAGCCAAATGGCGGAGGGGAACACATGGTGGAGGGCACGCTCGCAGAGACCCCGTCGTCGCAACCAGCACCGATCGAGGCGTACCGTGAGGCAATCAGGGCGGGCCGGCCGGGCGCTTACTGGTACGTGGCGCTGGCCGGGCTGCGCCCCCAGGACCCGATAAGGATCTTCAAGCGCATCGAGAAGGGACTTGCCTTCCAAGCGCTCGTACGGTTTCAAAGGAACTCCGGCCTGTCGATGGCCGAGCTGGCCGCCGCGGTCGCGATCAAGCCGCGTACGCTGGCCCGGCGCAAGAAGCAGGGCCGCCTCGACCCGGAAGAGTCCGATCGCCTCCTGCGGCTCTGCCGGGTCTTCGGGCGGACGCTGGAGCTGTTCGAAGGCGACGCGGAGGGAGCCCGCCAGTGGCTGGCCAACCCGCAGGGCGGCCTCGGCGGGCAGCGGCCGATGGTCCTGGCCAGGGCCGACCTCGGCGCGCGTGAGGTGGAAGCCCTCGTCGATCGGCTGGAGCACGGCGTATTGACCTGATGCTGTCGGCCTGGCGGTTGACCAAGACGAAGCTGCTCTCTGGCGCCTGGGACGGCCAGGGCGCCCGGAAGTCTGGCGGCCGCTGGAACAGCGTGGGGATCGCCGTCGTCTACACGTCGGGCACGCTGTCGCTCGCCCTCGTCGAGGTCCTCGTGCATCTGCCGAGCGGGATCCTCCCCGCGTACTCGGCGGTGCGGGTGCACTTCGACGAGTCGATGGTGACCGCGATCGAGCCCGCGGAGCTTCCCGCGAGCTGGCGGGATCATCCGCCGCCTCCGGAGACGAGAGCGATCGGCGACCGGTGGGTCGCTCAGGGCGGCAGCGCCGTGCTGAGGGTGCCGAGCGTCGTGGTGCCCGACGAGTTCAACTACGTGCTGAACCCGTCCCACCCTGGCTTCGCGGACATCAGCATCGGAGAGCCCATGCCCTTTCCGTTCGATCCCCGGCTGCCCATGCCCTGAGAGCGGCGTCCCACGCATCGACGCGCCCTCGGGCGGCAGCGTTTATACGCAAAGCGTCACGGGCTCGGAGAGTGGACTCCGCCCGGCCGATGGGCTCCCGTCTCGAGGCCGGACCGCCACAGCCGAGCGCCGACGATGATGAACCACGCCGACTGGGCGAGGACGACCAGGCCGAACCCGTGCACGTCCAGCCTCAAGTGGCCGGACACGACCGCGACGACGATCACCGGGCCCGACACGAGGCCGTAGATGCCCACGCCGGGAGCGAGCGCTCGGCGGCTCACGATGGACAAGGACCAGAGCACGATGGCCGTCGCCGAAGCCACCACCAGGACTCTCGCGAACGCCTGGTTGAGCAGCCCGTTGTACTGGAAGAGGACCCGCCAGTGGTCGGTGGCCGGGGGCGACGCGTCGATGAGCTGCCGCGCGAGGCCCGGCGCGACGAAGCCGCTCAGCGTGGCGGCCGCCAGCCCCGCCGCCAGCGCGAAGCCGTACACCACGAGCGCCGCGACGGCGAGCCGGTCCGGCGCGGCCAGCCGCCGGGAGAGCGCGAGCGCGCCGAGGAAGGACAACGGCATGCTCGCGATGGCGATCGCATGGGCGAGCCCGGCCAGGAACGCCGTCGGCGAGAACTGGCCCGTCGCGAGGAGATCGCGCCCCGACGGGTGCAGGCTCATGGTCAGCAGGCCGAGGACCGCGCCCGCGATCAGCGCGGCGCCGCCTTTCCGATCGTCCGTCATGCGGCGTTCTTGTCGCGATAGTGCACGTAGAAGGTCGAGCGCCCGACCCCGGCGCGATCGAGCAGCTCCTCAGCGACGCCGAGGAGTTCTTCGAGGTAATGGCTACGGGACATTTCGCGCGGGGGATCGACCGCCGGCTGGCCGAGCTGCCACGCGGGCGGGGACTCGCCGCCGAGCGGCGCGCGGCGCTCGCCCACGCGCCGGCGGGCGCCCTTCTGTCGCTGCTGTCATGGTGGCTCGGCCGCGACATGCCGGAATCGCCGGCCGCCATGGACGACCCCTATCACTGGATGGTCTGGGCCGGGGTCAACGAGCCATGAGACCGCGGTTCACTCCCGATAGATCGTCAGGCGGAAGCCGTCAGGGTCGTCCACGGTCAAGCTCCGCCCGCCCCAGGACTCGTCCTTCGGCTCCTGGCTGAGGCGGCTGCCGGCCGCCTTGATGCGGGCGGCGAGGGCGTCGATGTCCTGCGCGGTCTGGCACCAGACCCGGAACCCGACACCCTTCTCGCGGTCGCGCCCCTTCGACCAGTCGTCCTGCGAGAGACCCAGGCCGCAGGCGCCCGCCTTGAGCATGACTCCCCGGAGCACGCCGCCGTCGGTCCAACGCTCGCCGACCGTGAAGCCGAGGACGTCGGTGTAGAAGCGCAGGCTCCGCTCGAGGTCGCCCACGGTGAAGCTGGGCTCGATCGAGCGCAAGCGCAGGGTCTCGGAGTCCTGACGCCGGCGCTCGCGCCGGGGCGCGGTACGGGCGGTCGTCTTCCGGGCGGCCGTCCGGCCGGCGCGCGCGGCCCGGCGGGGCTTTCGGGTGGGCATGGAAGAAGCCTCCTTGCTGGCGCGGCTGCCTCGCGCCGGCGGTGCATGCCATCATGAGCCAGCGCGCGAGGCGAGGCAAGAGCCCCACATCAGGCTGACCCTTCTCTTCTGCTCGGCCACCGCTGCGGCAAGGCGGCGACGTCTCAGCCTTCCGTGTAATACCCCTTGCGCGACTGGACGGTGACCGAGGGACGGTCGACCTCGACCTTGATCTTGCGCCAGCCTGCCTTTCCGCCTTGCGGCTCGTAGCCCACCAGGTAGCGATGCCGCAGGGTGACCGCGATCGACTCCACGGCCTCCTTGAGGCGATCGACCGGGCCGTGATCGTGCTCGAGGCCCTTCAGGATCTCGGCCCGCCCGCCGCTGTCGTCGGCCAGCTCTTGCAGGGGCCGCCCGTCGAAATCGGATTCCCCGCCCATCGGGCCCCCGGGCCCGCCCCGGCCGCCGCCGCCCGGCCACCCGCCGCGGCCGCCGCCGCCGGGCCAGCCTCCCCGGCCGCCCCCGCCCCCCCCCGGCCAGCCGCGGGGTCCGCGGCCGCCGCCTCCGAAGCCGCCCCCGGGGCGGAGCACGCTCCTGAGGAAGCTCGTCTCGCTGCCGATGCCGATCGAGAAGATCGGCACCTCGGACCGCCGGGCTAACTCGCGGACTTCCTCGAAGGAAGCCATGCTGGCCGTGTCCATGCCGTCGGTCACGAGCACGACCGCCTTGCTCTCGGCGGGGCCGGCCGCCACGCGGTGGATGGCCTCGATGGCGGCGTCGTAGAGCGCCGTCCCCTGGGCCGGTCGCAGCCGCGAGAAGACGCGCTCCAGCAGGTCGCGATCGGACGTGAAGTCCTGGTCCACGCTCACGTCGGCGCTGAACGTGATGACCATGATCTCGTCGGCCGGCTCGAGGAGGTCGATGAAGTGCCGCAACGCCTCCGAGACCTGCCTCATCTTGCCCGCCATGCTCGCGCTGACGTCCAGGGCCAGCGCGATGCGCAGCGGCCGCCGCTCGCCGCTGAAGTACGTGACGGCCTGCTTCTGGCCGTTCTCGGAGACCAGGAAGTCCTCGCCCCGCAGCCCCAGGATCGGCTGGCCGCGCTTGTCGAGGACGGAGACCGGCACCCGCACCGAGCGGGTAGTGGCGCCGAAGGTCAGCCCGCGCGGCCCTTCGGCGGCCGGAGACGACGTACCCTTGGGGGGGCGCGGCCAGGCGGTGGCGGTGGGCGTCGAGGGAGCACCGGCCGGAGCCGAGGCCGCGCCAGGCGGCACCGCCCGGCGGACGGCGACGACGAGGGTCTCGCTGGCCCCGGCCTCGCGTAGCGTAGCCTCCCGCGTGGCGTCGAGCGTCTCGGCGAAACCGCGGTCGCGCAGCTCGGCGAGTATGGTGCGCTCGCTGATCCCCGCGCGCAGGAACCGGACGAGGTCCGCCGTGGTGAGGGGATCCTCGACCCGGGCCAGGGCGACCCCGGCGGTCCCTGCCGCGAGCACCGCCAGGATCAGCACGGCCACCAGCCCTACGAACGAACGGTCTCTCGACATGGCAACCCTCCGTCCTCGGGGGAGACACCCCTGGTCAACGTCGAGGACAGCGCTCTCGGCCAGCACAGATTCGAGCAAAGTAGACCTATTGTCCCTTGCCGGCGCCAACACCAACAGTTCCAGGAACATCACGGCCCGCCCCACGCCCCGTGTCTAAAGAACCTTTGGCGAGGCCGGAAGATTTTGCGCCCCGTAGCCGCCTAAGAGCAGGATCCGTGCCCGCGTCACGGTACGGGCATTGCAACACGCCGCGCATGGCGCAAGGGCCACGAAGAGGAGCTGGCGCGATGAAACTGTCCCGGCAGACGCGGCGTGAATTCTGCACCCAGGCCTGCCAGGCCGTGGCGTTGGCTACGATCGGGAGCGCCCTGCAGGGCTGCGGGGCGGGGGCCGGGCTCACCTCGCCCAGCTCGGCGGCCGCCCTGTCCAGGGTCAGCGGCACGGTGGCCAGCGGGGTCATCAGCCTCACCATCGACGCCAGCTCGCCGCTGGCCTCGGTCGGAAGCGCCGCGCTGGTGCAGACCTCGAGCGGGCTCTTCCTCGTCGCCCGCACGGGCCAGGACACCTTCTCTGCGCTCACGGCGACCTGCACGCACGAGGCGTGCACGATCACCGGCTACGAGAGCCAGACCTACGTCTGCCCGTGCCACGGGTCGCGCTTCGACCCGAGCGGACACGTCCTGAACGGCCCCGCCGTCACGGCGCTACGCTCCTATACCACGCGCTTCGCCAACGGCGTCCTGACGATCGCCCTATGAGGAGGGCGCTCGTCGCCGGGGCGGCCGCGGCCGGCCTGGCCGCTCTGTTCGCCGCGAATGGACCGGCCGCGGCGAGGGAGTCGTGGCGCGTGGCACGGGCCGACGTCCGCGTCGTCTGCCCGCTGACCGTGGGCGGCTCTTTCGAAGCGCGGACGAGCTCGCTCGCCGGGTCGCTGGCCGTGGCCGGCGTGCGTCCGGCCGCGCTCACCGGCGGCCTGGCCGTCGACCTGCGGACGCTCGACACCGGAATCGGCCTGCGCAACGACCACCTCCGCGGCACGTACCTCGAGGTGGACAAGGGCGAGGGCTACGACACCGCCGTCCTCTCCGACATCCGCCTCGCCGACGCCGGAGCGGAAGGGTTCCCGCGCCGCACGTCGTTCACCGGCCTCTTCCTCCTCCACGGAGTGAAGAAGACCATCGCCGGCCAGGCGGAGGTGCGCCGCGAAGGATCCTCGGTGCGGGTGGAAGCCAGCTTCCCGGTGACGCTCGCCGACTACGGCATCGCCAGGCCGCAGTACATGGGGCTCGGCGTGAAGGGGCAGGTGCAGGTGAAGGTGTCGCTGGTGCTGTCGGCCGTCGCGCCGTCGGCCGTCCAGTGAGGAGGCTCGCCGCGCCCGCGCTCGCGCTCGTCGCCGTCGGGGCGAGCCGGGTGGGAGCGGAGCCGATCTTCCTGTCCCGCCAGTACACCCGCTGCACCACCTGTCACTTCTCGCCGACCGGCGGCGGCCTGCTGACGCCGTACGGCCGTTCGCTCTCCCGCGAGGAGCTGTCGACGACCGGCCGGAGCCACCCGTCCCCCTCCAGCGGAAAGCAGGACCTGCGGTGGAGCGTGGCCGAGGACCGGATGGGTCCGGTCAGCATCGGCATCGACGTGCGCCCCGCGCACCTGGACGTCCGCTTCGAGGGGGGAAGCGCCACCCGCGATCTCCTGATGACCGCCGACGTGCTGGCCGCCTACCAGGCGAACGGCTGGACCGTCTACGGCGAGGTCGGCCGCCAGCCGCGGCCGGAGGGGACGAAGGTCGACTCGTACGAGTACTGGGTCGCGCACCAGGCGGAGAAGGGGTTCGGCTTCCGCGCGGGACGGTTCCTGCCCGCCTACGGCGTCCGGCTCGCCGACCACACCGCCTTCACGCGCGCGCCGCTGGGGCTCGACGTCTACGACCAGATCTATGGGCTCGAGGTGAGCCACACCGGCGAGCGGCACCTGTTGCAGCTCACGGCGGGCCCCGGGCGGGCCGACTCGATCCTGCACGAGGACGGCCGGCGCGCCTTCACGGCCGCCGGCCGGCTCCAGATGGACCTCGGCCCGCGGAGCGTGCTGGTCGTCTCGGGCCTCGTCCGCAACACTTCGGCGGTGGTGCCGCGCAACGGATCGGGCGGCGTGGCGTTCGGGTTCGCTCCCCTTCCGCGCTTGACGACCTGGACCGAGGCGGATGCGCAGGTGCAGCACGGCGTGGCGGGAGCGCCCGCCTACGTCCTGCTCAACGAGACGGGCTGGGAGGTCTATCGAGGCCTGTGGCTGAAGTTCTCGCCCCAGCTCCGCACCGAGCTCGGCAACGCATCGGGCGGTGTGCTGAGGCTGCTCTTCGAGGCGAACCTGCTGCCGCGAACGCGGTGGAACGTCGACGTCTCGTTCTACCGCGACCGCGGCCGCGCGAGTGGTCTCGTGACCCGGACGCTGCTGGCCCAGCTTCATCTCTACCTGTGAAGCACTGGCCGCGCGGAGAAGACGTGCCGGAGCCGTTCAAGGGCTTGACTCCGGGCCCAGCCGGCGCTAACGTCCTCCCAACAACCGCGTTCAGGATCACTGGAAGGGGCCGTTCGGCGCCGTGCCCGCGGCATGGAGAGTCCGGGCATCGAAGCGCGAGGGGGTCGAGATCGCAGCACCGGCCGGATGGCGCTGGCATCTGGCGATTCTCTCCGCCTACGCCCTCCTGAGCGTCGGCCTTTCCTGGCCACTCCCGCTACATCTTTCGACCCACCTCACCGGTGACCCCGCCGGCGACACCGGTGTCTACGTCTGGAACCTCTGGCACTTCCGGCACGAGCTGCTGGCGGGGCGCAGCCCCCTCTACACGTCGGCCCTCTTCGCCCCCACCGGCCGCACCGACCTCACGCTGCACAACTACACGGTCTTCGCGAACCTGCTGTCCCTCCCGCTGCAGCCGCGGCTCGGCCTCATCGCCACCTTCAACGTCCTCTACCTGGTCCTCGGCGTCCTGAACGCCTACTCGATGTTCCTCCTCGCCCGCCACCTGAGCGGGAGTGTGATGGCGGCGTGGCTGGCCGGGGTGTTGTTCGCGTTTTCCCCGTTCCTGACCGCCCGCGGCACCGCGCACTTCAGCCTCGTGGCCGCGGCGCCCCTTCCCGTCTTCCTCCTCCTCCTGATGAAGATCGAGGAGACGCCGCGTGTCCGCTACGGCTTCGGCCTCGGTCTGACACTGGCCTGGGCCCTCTACTGCGACCCGTATTACGCGGTCTTCTGCGTGCTCATCGCCGGCGCGTACCTCGGAACGGCGAGCATTCGCGCCACGCGGGAGACCCGAGCGACGCCGCACGGCTCCGTCGTTCGCATCCTCGACGGCCTGGCCATCCTCCTCGTCGCGCTGGCGGCCTGGATCGCCCTCACCGGAGGCCGGACGGTGGAGCTGGGCGGGGTCCGGATCGGTGTGCACGCCGTGAACACCCCCGTGCTGCTCGCCGTGCTCGTCCTCGCCGCCCGCTTCATCCTCGGCCGCTCCCTGCGCCTGCGCCTCGGACCGCCTCCGCCCTGGCGGGCCTGGGCGTGGATCGGCGCCGCGGGCGTGCTGGCCGCCAGCCTGGGCTTGATGGCCTCCCTGCCGGCCTTCGCCGCGCGCGTCGCCGAGCATGACGTCGTCTCTCCTCCCGTCCACTGGCGCAGCAGCCCCCGGGGCGTCGACGCCCTGGCCTTCTTCATGCCGAATCCCAACCACCGGCTGCTCAGCGGGTCGGGCCCCGACTGGCTCCGGCGGGAGCGGCCGGACGGCTTCGAGGAGAACGTGGCCGCGCTGACCATGGTCGCGCCCCTGGTGATCGTGGCCGGATTCTGGCCCCGGCGGCGGATCCCCCGGCGCTGGGCCGTCCTGGCCGCGTTCTTCGCCCTGCTCGCCCTCGGCCCCTTCATCTGGGTCGGGGGAGTGAACACCCGGATCCCGACGCCATGGGCGCTTCTGCGCTACGTGCCCGTCATCGGCTTCGTGCGCTCGCCGGGACGCTTCGCCGTGGTGGTGATGATGCTGCTCTGCGCGCTCTTCGCGCTGGCCGTGAGCGAGCTGATGCGCCGCCACGCCGCTCGCCGCGGCCTCATCGCGGCGGGCATCGGCACCGCCCTCCTCTTCGAGTTGGCGCCCGTCCCGCGGGCCCTCTACTCCGCCGAGATCCCGCGGGTGTTCCAGAGGATCGCCGACGACCCGCGGGACGTGCGCGTGCTGGAGCTGCCCACGGGGCTGAGGGACGGCACGTCGTCGACGGGCGACTACAGCGCGGCCGCGCAGTTCCACCAGACGCTGCACGGCAAGCCCCTGGTGGGGGGCTACCTGTCCCGGGTGTCGCTCAAACGCGTGCGCGCCTGCCGGCGCTATGCGATCCTGAACGCGCTCTTCACGCTGAGCGGCGGCCAGGTATTGTCGCCGGCGCAGCGACGCCAGGCCTTCGCCCGCCGCTCCCGCTTCCTCCAACGCTCGCGGCTGGGCTACGTGGTCATCGATACCGCGCGGGCCACCGAGCACCTCCGCCACTTCGCCGTCCGACTGCTCGGCCTGGTCAAGGTGGACGAGGACGGGCCGTACGAGCTGTACGTCCCGGACCCGGAACGGCTGGAGCCGGACGCCGAAGAGCCGGGCGGGGGTGCCCGGCCCATGTGTGACCGGGAGCACGCCCGGATAACCGGTCCTCGGGCGTAGACTTCCGCCGTGCGTGGCTCCCTCCGCCCCGCGATCCTGGTGCTGACCGCCTTCGGGCTCGCTTCCTGCCGCTCGCCGGAGCAACGCGCCGCCGATCTCGTCGGGGACCTCCGGAGCCCTGATCAGGAGTCGGTGGACAAGGCGGTACGCAAACTCGTGGAGATGGGCGAGCCGGCCGTGCCCGTCCTCATCCCGGCCCTCCAGGATCCCGCGGCGAAGGTCCGCACCGCCGCAGCGTCGGCGCTGTGGGGCCTGGGGCCGAAGGCGAGAGCCGCGGTACCGGTGCTGGCCGGAGCGCTGGCCGACGCCGACGACGGCGTGCGGGTCGGGGTGGCGATGGCGCTCGAGTCGGTCGGCCCGGATGCGGCGCCGGCCGTCCCGGCGCTCGCCCGCGCCGTGCGCGACCGCGACGGCAACGTCCGCCTGTGGGCGGCCAAGGCCCTCGGCAACATCGGGCCGCCCGCCCGCCCGGCGCTGCCCGCCCTGGCCGAGGCCGCGCGCATCGACTCCACGCGCGTCGCCGCCGAGCAGGCGATGCGCCAGATCAGCGGCCAGCCGCCCATCAGCCAGTAGCGCGAGGCTGCGGCGCGGCCCTGCCCCCGTCGCCCTAGAACGAGTATCTGAGCGTGATCTGCACCGTGCGCGGGTTGTAGGCGCCGGCGGTGCCGACGATCTGGCCGAAGTTGCTGGCGGCCAGGTCCGCGCTGGGAAAGCCGAACTGCGCGCGGTTGAAGGCGTTGAACAGCTCCAGGCGCACGCTCAGGCGCTGATCGCCCACCGTGGCGAACGACTTGTAGATCCCGATGTCCAGGTTCCGCACGCCGTCGCCGAAGAACGTGTTCCGGCCGACGATGTCGCCCCCCAGATCCTGGAAGTTCGCCCGCCGGAAGGCGGTGCGGGGAAGCCGCTCGGTGGCGTGGTCGCGGTCGTCCACCGTCCGGTAGAGGATCGACGGGTCGAGGATCACCGGGCGGTTCTCCGAGAAGCCGTCGAAGTTGATGTCGCCCGTGCCGGTGTCGATGACGGTGAAGGGCGTGCCGGAGGAGATCTTCAGCACCGCCGCCAGCTGCCAGCCGCCGAATACCTTCCCGAAGGACTCCGTCCGATCGCGGAAGATCGGCAGCCGCCAGGTCCCATTGAGCGCGAGCCGGTGGCGGGTGTCGAAGCGCGACAGCCCGCGCGCGAAGCGCCGGTCGGGGCCGAGGATGTTCGAGTCACCCGCGCCCACGAAGGTGGCCTCCGAGGTGTCGTCGATGGCCTTGCTCCAGGTGTAGGCGACCTCGAAGCGGAGGCCGCCGCTCAAGCGCTTCAGCCACTCCACCTGCAGGCCGTGGTACCAGCTGTTGGCTCCGTTGCTCACCACCAGGTTGGTGGTGAAACGGGGGTCGGGCCGGCGCTCGTTGGTGCGGGGCACGCGGAGGCTGACCTCGTCGTTGGCGATGGGCACCGGCACGGGGCAGGCGGCGTTGGGGTTGATCCCGGGCAGGAATGCGGTTCCGGCGCATTGGAAGTCGTTGGCGATCCTGTCGATCTTGATCCCCCGGAGGTCGGGGAAGCCGGCCGCGGGCGCGTTGTTGGGATGGTCGACGACCACGATCCCGCCGGCCAGCGGCGACACGGGCAGGTTGTCGAGGCTGTAGCGCAGCAGGCCGAGCCCGCGGGTGCCGCTGTAGGTGAGCCGCAGGCTGGAGCTCCAGGGCATCTTGCGCTCGAAGGTGAGGTTCCACTTGTGGGTGGAGGGCATCTCGAGGCGCGGGTCGATGAGGGTCTCGCTGTGGCGCGCGGTCTGGGGCCCCGGCCGGAACACGAAGCCGCCGGTGGGGTCGCCCACGTTCAGGCTGTTGGTGAAGGTCAGGAAGATCGCGTTCGGGGGGTTGAAGCGGACGTTGGCCCCCGTCTGGGAGAAGATCGACTGGAAGACGCGGCCGTGGTAGACGCCGTAGCCGCCGCGGATCGAGGCGTTGCCCGCCCCGCCCGCGATCCGCCCCAGCACCCCGTGGCTCCAGCCCGGAGACCATGCGAACCCGAGCCGCGGCTCGACGTTGTCCTTGTCGGCTCCGTATGCGTAGTCCAGCCGTCCTTCCTTTTCCTTCGGCGCCTCCACGTACTCGTAGCGCAGGCCGAGGTTCAGGGTCAGGCTCGGCCTCACCTTCCAGTCGTCCTCGGCGTAGACGTTGTATTCCTTCAGCCGATTCTCGAGGAAGAAGTTGCCGTAGCCCTTCTGGAACGTCGTGACGCAGCCGTCGAGGAAGGCGGCGTAGGAGCTGGGATAGCTCACCCCCCCGCAGGTGGCGCCGAAGCTCCAGAATCCGCGGGAGAAGTTGTCGGCCAGGTCGTCCAGGCTCGAGAAGCGGACGTCGGTCCCGGCCTTCAAGCCGTGGGCGCCGCCGAGCAGGCTGGAGACGTTGTAGACGAGCTGGTTGTCCCGCTGGTCGCGGTGGATGGGGAACCCGCCCGCGTTGCCGATGATCGAGCCGGACACCGGGGTGCCGGCGAAGCGGACGATGGGGGTGTCGTTGCCGGCCTTGATGTCGACGTTGGTGTCGCGGATGCCGAGCCCGTAGCGGAACTCGCCCACCGTCCGGGTCGAGAACAGGTGGGTCCAGGTCAGGCCGTAGTTGATCTGCCGGTTGTTCTGCTTGGTGGCCTCGCCGACGATGATGTCCTCGTTGTCGAAGACCTGCCGGGTGTACTGGCCCCGGCCGGAGACGTGGTCGCGGGCGGTGGGGTCCCAGTCCATCCGCGCCGTGTAGTCGTCGAGGGGCTGGTCGAAGCCCACCGCCCCCTGGTAGGTGCGCGGGCTGCGGGGGTCGTTGGCGGACAGCGAGGCGGGGAAGCGGCCCAGCACCGAGTCGATGAACTGCCGGTTGGCCGGGCTGTCGTTGCCCCGGGTCAGCCGCGTCCCTCCCAGCTCGGCGGGCAGGAAGAGGTCGCGGGTGTAGCTCTGCGTCCCGTCCCGCCGGGTCTGGTCGAAGCTCACGAAGCCGAACAGCCTGTTCTTCATGACCGGGAAGCCGAGGGTGAAGCCGTACTGCTTGCGCTGGTTGTCGGGTTTGCCCCGGTCGAAGAAGCGCTTGGCGTTCCAGTGGCTGTCGTTGAAGTACCCGTAGACGTCCCCCGCGAACCGATTCGTGCCCTGCTTGGTCTGGACCAGCACCACCGCCCCGTAGCCCCGGCCGAACTCTGCGCTGTAGGTATTGGTGATGACCTGGAACTCCTTGATCGTCGACAGGGCCACTCCCTGACGGTTCTGGTTCTCGGACGAGTCGTCGTTGTTGACGCCGTTGATCTGGAAGGTGGCGCCGCGGGTCCCCGTGCCGTCGAAGTTGATCGAAGAGCCCGAGGAGGCGGTGGGGTTGTTCTGGCCCGAGGTCGGGTTTTCCTGGAAGCCGGCGAAGGTCTCGGCCAGGCTCAGGAAGGCGTTGGTCTGGGCCAGGGTCGGCTTGTCGATGATCTGCTCGGCGGTCAGGGCCTGCTTGATCTCGGCGTTGGTCGTGTTGATGGGGGGCCGCTCGGCGGTGACCGTGACCACCTCGGCGACGCGGGGGTCGAGGACGAGATCGACGACCATGGTGTCGTTCAGGCGCACGTCGACCTTGTCCCGGACGGCCGTGCCGAACCCCGCCCGTGAAGCGCGCACCTGGTAGCGGCCGATGGGCAGGAACGGGGCGCTGTAGAAGCCCTTCTCGGTGGTCGACAGCGTCCGCGCCAGCCCCGTCTCCGGGCTGCGGATGACCACCGTGGCGCCGGGCAGCACGCCGCCGCTCGGGTCGGTGACGGTGCCCTGGACGGTGCCGGTGACCGTCTGGGCGGCCGCGGCGGCGGCGAGGGCCGCGAACAGGCAGGCGGAGCAAGCCGCTCGAACGCGAGAGGGATGCGGCATGTCTCTCCGGAACAACTCGAAGCTATCGTGGCGCCGCCGGACGGTCAAGGGCACCGAGGAGGTTCGCGCGACCGGGATAAGATCGGAAGATGAGGGGCGTGCTGCTGGTCGGCCTGCTCCTGTCGGCGTGCGCGCCCCGGGATCCCACCGCGCCGGCGCTGCCGCCCGGCGACTACGAGCCGCGCAAGGAGGACGACACGCTGCCGCTGCCCACGGACCGCGCGGACGCGATGCGGGCCGGCGCGCTGGCCCGGGCGCGCGTCTGGCGCGAGCCGCCGCAGCCGATCGGAGAAGTGGACTTCCGGCGAAACCCGCCGGGAGAGAACTCGTTCTCGCCCGCGGACGAGATCAGCTGCAAGTTCGAGCTGAGGCGCTCGTACGGCCGGACCCCGAAGTTCTACTGCATCCTGGCCGGGGGCGAGGTCCTGAAGGTGAAGTACGGCCATCGCAACCCCGAGGCGCTGACCGAGGTCGCGGCGGCCCGCTTGCTCTCCGCCCTCGGCTTCGGGGCCGACCTCATGTACGCGGTCGCCCGCGTGCGCTGCTTCGGCTGCCCGCCCTATCCCCAGCCGCGCTTCCGGTGGCTGGACGCGTTCTTCAGCCGGGAGGACCGCGCGGTCGACTTCGCGCCCGCCTCGGTCGAGCGGCCGTTCCCCGGGAAGAAGATCGCCGCTCACGGCGCGCCGGGCTGGGCGTGGTACGAGCTGGAACGGATCGATCCGGGTGGCGGCGCCAACCGGGCCGAGCGAGACGCCCTGCGCCTCGTCGCGGTGCTGCTCGCCGACTGGGACAACAAGGCCCCCAACCAGCGGCTGGTCTGCTTGCCCGGAGCGGAGCAGGCCGGAGGCGAGTGCCGCGAGCCCTTCGCGTTCCTGCAGGACGTGGGCGCGACCTTCGGCCCGCTGGCCCTCGACCTCGAGGCGTGGAGGAAGGTGCCGGTATGGGCCGACCGCGAGGCCTGCCGCGTGGACATGAAGTCCCTGCCCTATCACGGCGCGACCTTCGGCGAGGCCGAGATCTCCGAAGGCGGCCGGAAGCTCCTCGCCACGGAGCTGAAGCAGCTTCGCGCGGCGCAGGTGCGGGACCTCTTCGCCGCCGCCGGGTTCGCCCAGTTCGAGGCGGGGCCCGACGCCAACCGCGACCTGGACGGCTGGGTCCGGGCCTTCGAGGTCAAGGTGGCCGAGGTCGCCGACGGGCCGCCATGCCCGACGCCGTGAGCGCCGCCGCCCAACCCGCCCCGCGGCCCAGCTTCTACCGGCGCTGGCTCTCCCCCGAGGGCTACCTCGGCCTCCACCTCGTCGTCGGCTTCTTCCTCGCGGTGGCCGCCGCGGCCGTCTTCGACCGGATCGCCGACTGGGTGTTCTCGACGCAGAACATCCGCCACGCCGACTTCCAGGCCCAGCAGATCGCCCACCGGCTCGTCTCGCCGCGGATGACCATGCTCATGATCGCGATCTCCCTCTTCGGCCGGCTGGAGATCATGGCCCCGCTCTCCGTGCTCGTCATCCTCTGGCTGCTGAAGATCAAGTCGCATCGCCGGCTCTACGCCTTCGCGGCGGCCATGGCCGGCGGCGCGCTGCTGAACGGGCTGCTCAAGGTCTATTTCCATCGCGCGCGCCCCGCCAGCTCGCTGGTCCTGGCCAGCGGCTACAGCTTCCCGAGCGGCCACGCCATGGGGTCGGTGCTCTTCTTCGGCAGCCTGGCCTACGTCGTCTATTTCACGATCGAGCATCAGCGCGCGTGGCGCCTGGCCGCCGTGCTCGCGTGCGGGTTGTCGGCCCTCGCCATCGGGGCCAGCCGGATCTACCTCGGCGTGCACTACTTCAGCGACGTGGTGGCCGGCTTCGTGGCCGGCATCGGCTGGATGGCGGTCTGCTTCTCCGGCACGGAGGCCTGGGTGCGCTGGCGCGACTACCGGCGGTCGCGTCACCAGGCCGCCGTCAAGGCTGCCGCTACGAAGGCGGCCGGCTCGCTGCTGCTCGCGCTCCTTCTCGGCCGGCCGGCCGCGGCGGCGACTGCGGTCGGGCCGCCGTGCGCGGAATGCGTGGCCTGGGAGGCGACCACGGAGCAGGCCGAGGCGCTGCTGGGCACGGGAGACCGGCTCGCCGGAGTCGAGGTGGTGATGCCGGCCGCGCCGGGCGCGGAGTGGCCGGTGGACCTGCTGCGCCGCCTGCGCGAGCGTGGCGCGCAGACGGATCTCCTGCTGAGAGCGGCCGGCGACAGCGTCGAGGAAGACGTCTTCCGCCTGAAGACGCGGGCCACCGAGTTGCGCTCGCAACAGCCGTCGATCCTGCTCGGTCTGGAGGCAAAGGCGCCGGCCTGGCCGCAGTTGTGGCAGCGCGGCCTCGGGGCGTACATCGACTTCGTCGTGGCGGGCGCCAACCGCCCGCTCCCGGCCGACATGGCCGGAGTTCCCGTCTGGCGCCGCTTCGAGGGCTCGCCGTCGATCCCGGCCCTGCTCTCGCTCACCACGGCCTCCGCAGGGGAGCGTGTGCTGGCCCCCGCCGTGGATCCGGCCCTGGTGCTGGCGATGGCCCGCCTGGGCGAGCTGCTACCGGCGGGCCTCAGCCCGCTGGGGCAGGTCCGCATCATGTGCGAGCCAGCGCGGCCATCAACCGCCGAAGCCTGCACGAGCCGGGTCTTCCTCCATCCGCGAACGCTGGAGGCGATCGCTCTCGTGGACCCCTACGCGCCGCTGCGGGCGGTCTCGGTCGCGCCCGGCGCGATGCGGATCGAGGTCCGGCCGCTCGACCCGGGCGCCGCGCCCGGCGAGACGTTCCCGGCGGCCCTCGGCCCCCACGCGGAGCTGCCGGGCGTGGACCGGACCTTCCTGCTGCGCATCGCCGGCTGGAGCGGCGCCGACGAGGGCCGCTTCATCTCCGCGGTAGACGTCACGGGGCAGAGGAGCCTGACCGTCGAGGAAGTCATCGCCCGCCACCAGGCCGCCGCCGCCCGCCAGCGCCGGCAGGTGCGGAGCCTCATCGCGTCGGGCACGATGGTCATCAGCTTCCAGGTGCCCGGCCTGGATGCGCCGATGACGATCAGCTCGGAGACGGTCATCTATGAGGCGCCGGGGGTCTCGGAGGTCGAGCAGCGCCACATCCGGCTCAACGGCCTCGACTACGAGACGGAGAAGGATGGCGTGCCGCGCCTGCCCATCGTCGAGCCGGAGAGGGTGAGCGAACCGCCCCTCGCGATCTCGCTCAGCGAGGTCTACCGCTATCACCTGGAGGGCCGGGAGAAGCAGCGCGGCCGGGACGCCTACGTGCTGGCCTTCGAGCCGAAGGCGGAGGGACGGTCGCTCTTCCGGGGCCGGGTCTGGATCGACGCCGACAGCTTCGCGATGCTCCGGGTCGCCGCGAGCCAGACCTCCCTGCGGGGCGCGATCATCTCCGCCCAGCAGGAGGACGAGTTCGTCCCCGTCGAGGCCGGCGGCCGCATGGCGTGGCTGCTCGGGCGGTCGGAGGCGCACCAGGTCTACGCCGGCGCCGGCTACCGCACGCCGATCCACCGCGTGCTCACGCTCGCGCAGCACGAGCCGAACCCGGCCGGCTTCGCGGCCCGGCTCGCCGCCGCCCACGCGTCGCCTGCGGTGATGATGCAGGAGACGCCGGAGGGCTTCCGGTACCTCCGGCGCATCGGCAAGCCGGTCGAGCCCGGGAACGTTCCGGGTCCGGGCACGCAAAGGGTGGCGGCGGGCAAGGCGCAGCGGGTGCGGACGATCGCCGCGGGCGTGCTCGTCGATCCCGACATCGACCATCCGCTGCCGTTCGCGGCGCTGAGCTACGTCGACTTCGACTTCCTCGGCACGGGCGCGCAGGTCAACGCGTTCTGTGGCGGTGCCTTCGCCCAGGCGGCCTTCGCCGTGCCGTCGCTGGGCGGTACCCGGCTGCAGCTCCACGGCACGGGCTTTGCGACCTTCGTGGAGTACAACGACCGCTCGTTCCGCGAAGGCGTCGAGGTCTACGCCGAGGACGTGCGCCAGCGGCCGGCCCGGCTCACGCTCGGCCTGCTCCGCCCGCTCGGCCCGCGCTGGCGGGCGCGGGCCGACTACGAGCTGGGCTACACGCGCTTCCGCCGGGCGGGCTTCGCCGACCCGGCCTTCGCGCCCCCCGCGAGCACGCCCGTGCACGGCCTGCGCCTCGCCCTCGAGGCGCAGCAGGGGCCGTGGTCGGCGTCCCTCTGGTGGGGCTACGCGCGGCGCCAGCGCTGGCCGGCCTGGGGATTCACGGGCAATCCGGAGTTCGGCCCGCAGGCGATCGGCTTCCAGCGGTACGGCGCGGACGCCGGCCGGTCGTTCGTGTTCTCGCCGCGGGCGGTCGGCCAGGCCCGGCTGTCGTGGATGGCCGGCCGCGGCCTCGACCGCTTCAGCCGCTTCACCTTCGACGGCTTCGACAACCGGCTGCGCGGCTACCCGAGCGCCGGGCTGCGCTACGACCGCGGAGCTCTCCTGCGCACCGCCGCGAGCTGGAATGCCGCGCGGCGCCTGCGGCTCGACGGCTTTCTCGACGGCGCGTTCGTCCGCGATCCAGGCTTCGGCCCGCGCGAGAAGCCATACCTGGGCGCGGGGGCGGGTGTGGAGACCGTGCTTCCCCACGGGCTTCTCCTGGCCGTCGATTGGGGCTACGGCTTCCAGGCCCGCGACCGCGAGGGGAGGAAGGGCGCCCAGGTCCTGAGGGCCACCGCATTCAAGGTGTTCTGAGCGGGGGAGGGTCGAAATGATTCGGCAACCCGAAGAGTGCGCCCTTCGGGTTGCCGGAGCGCGGAGACCGCAACCCCGTCGCTACGGCAGCGGGATGGCCACGCGCTCGAAGCTCGCCAGCTCGCGCTCGGCGCGCCGACGCTCCGGGATGTCGCGACCGGCGCCCGCGCCCGTCCAGACCTGGCGCAGGACGTAGCTGTCGCCGTACTTGTGGAAGATCGCCTTGGCCTGGTTGTCCGTGCGGGACTCGAGGCGATTGGTCAGGGCGATCGCGCCGTCGCCGTAGCCGCGGACGAGCAGCGACGTCTGCGACGTCGAGAAGGTGTAGACGCCGGCCGGCAGCGTCTTGCCGTTGACCTTGAAGCTGAAGGGGATCTTGGCCCGCATGTCGGCCGCGCCGGCCGGGACCGAAAGGGCCACGAGCGCGGCCATGAGGCCGACCGCTCCCAGAGCCTTGAAGAGCTGCTTCGTCATCGTATCCTCCTTTGCCGCCCGCATCGTGGACGGCTTACCCCAAAGAACGCTGGCGGCCCCGGGTTGTTCGGCGGGAGACGGCGGTCCTAGAAAAACCCTATAATCGTGGTTCCCAGCATTCAGGAGGACGTCATGTCATTGCGCATAGGAGACGAGGCCCCGAACTTCACCGCGGAGACGACCGAGGGCAAGATCGACTTCCACAAGTGGATCGGAGACGGGTGGGCCATCCTGTTCTCCCACCCCAAGGACTTCACTCCGGTCTGCACGACCGAGCTCGGCTACATGGCCAAGCTCAAGCCGGAGTTCGCGAAGCGCAACGTCAAGATCATCGGCCTCAGCGTCGATCCGGTCGACGACCACAAGCGTTGGGCCCGGGACATCGAGGAGACGCAGGGGGCGGCGCCGAACTACCCGATCATCGGCGACTCCGACCTCAACGTGGCGAAGATGTACGACATGATCCACCCCAACGCGGCGGGCGGCAAGCGCACCGCGGCGGACAACGCCACCGTGCGGTCGGTGTTCGTGATCGGCCCCGACAAGAAGATCAAGCTCATCCTGACCTACCCGATGAGCACCGGACGCAACTTCGACGAGGTGCTGCGCGTCATCGATTCCATCCAGCTCACCGCCAAGCACAAGGTGGCGACGCCGGTGAACTGGAAGCAGGGCGAGGACGTGATCATCGTGCCGGCAGTCTCGGACGACGAGGCGAAGCAGAAGTTCCCCGGCGGCTGGAAGGCGCCCAAGCCGTACCTGAGGATCGTGCCCCAGCCGAAGTGAACCTGGGAGCTTCAATGGACGCGTACCACAGCCAAGGGGACCTCGCCTGGCTCGTGGGACCGACCTCAAATGGAACGATCGGCTAGGCGCCTGGGCGCTCTCGGCGCGCTTCGGCGGCGCCACGGAGCTCCGGCTGAGCCGCACGCTCGCCTTCTGAGGTGAGACCGACGTCCCGTCCCGCTCAATGAAAGTCGTGGGACGGCACGGCGGCCCCCCGCGGGCAGGGCTCGACGCGCTGCGCCTTCACGGAAACGACGCCGTCCCGGTGCTGGAGCACTCCGTCCACGATGATGAAGGGCTCACCCACCAGCACCTCCCGGTTCGCGTCGAAGAGATCGGGGGTGACGATGGCGTTGGCGATGCCGGTCTCGTCCTCCAGGCTCAGGAACAGGAAGCCCTTCGCGGTGCCCGGCCGCTGGCGGCAGATCACGGCCCCGGCCACCTGCACGTGGAGTCCGTCGCTCAGGCGCAGCAGGTCGGCCGCGCGCAGCACGCCCCGGCGCCGCATCTCCGCCCGGCGGGCGGCCATGGGATGGGGGCCGATGGTGAGCCCGGTGTCGCGATAATCGGCCTCCCGCCGCTCGTCGGCCGTCATGGGCGCGAGCGGGGACGGGCCCTCCTCCGGGAGGGCGGCGCGGAACAGCTCCCCCGGCGGCCGCACGGCCCGGGGCGCGTGCCAGAGCGCGGCGCGGCGGTGGAGAGGCGCGGTCTCGCGGCGGATGAAGTTCAGCGCCCCCCCTTC
>Ga0066710_100000698_pt1 | contig 21809 bp, 15 predicted proteins | sample GraSoiAngelo_159_FD_79666 | JGI IMG/M metagenome (GOLD analysis project Ga0066710, IMG submission 79666) | Grasslands soil microbial communities from the Angelo Coastal Reserve, California, USA - 14_1009_16_40cm | ecosystem: Environmental > Terrestrial > Soil > Grasslands | place: USA...
CTCATCCCGCAATACGGTCTCGCCCTGCTCGAGTGCATCCCGGCCTACAGTTTGGTCTCCGTCCCCAATCTGTCGAAATCATCGGATCTCGCCGCTCCGTCTGTGCACGGGTTCATCCCTCCCCCCTGCACGGTCGACATCGACGAGTTCATCGCGGCGCAGCGACGGATCCTGAGCCACTGCCGGAAGATGGGCGAGCGGTTCGCGATCCTCGACCCGCCGGCGTCGCTTACGACGCCCGATCAGATCCGCACGTGGCAGGCGCGCATCGCCGATCCGCAGCTCAGCCGATTCGGAGCGATCTACTATCCGTGGGTCAGCGTGACGCTCGATTCCACCTCCGGTCCTGCGCACTTCATCCCGCCGTGCGGCCCGATCACCGGGTCGACGGCTCGCAACGACCGGCTCGCCGGCCTCGCGCGCGCGCCCGCGAACCTCACGCTCACCGGCGTCGTCGACGTGTCCGTCCCCACGACGCTCGCGTTGCAAGACCTCCTCTACCCACTGGGCGTGAACTGCGTCCGCAAACTCGGCGACGGCGTGCTCGCCGCGTGGGGGGCGCGCACGCTGAGCGCGGAGTCCTCGCACCGCTTCGTCAGCGTCCGCCGCATCCTGCTCGCGGTGGTGAAGGGGCTGACGCAGCAGCTGGCATGGACGGTGTTCGAGCCCAACGACAGCGGGCTGTGGGCGCGCATCGAAACGTCGCTGCGTGCTTTCCTCTCCTCGCTGCTGGTGGGCGGGCTCACCGCGGGGCAAACCGCCGCCGAGGCGTTCTTCGTGCGCTGCGATGCGACGACGACGCCCGAGGAGGCGCGAGAGTTGGGCGTCGTCTACGCGGACGTCGGTGTCGCCCTACACGCGCCGGCTGAATTCATCCTGCTCACCGTGCGACGCACGCCGGAGAGCGTGGTCATCCTCGAAGCCGACCTCTGAGCCGCGATGCGACGCCTGACCGATCCCATCGGTGCATTTCGCTTCCGTCTGGAGCTCGGCTCCATCGATGTCGCCGGGTTCAGCGAGGCGTCGGGGCTGAACCTCGAGACCAAGGTCTACGAGTTTCGCGAAGGCGGCCGCAATGACTACGCGCTCAAGTTCCCCGAGTCGGGATCGATCGGGAACGTGACGCTCAAGCGCGGCCTTACGACCGGCGCCAACGGCGACGCGTTGTTCCGGTGGCATGAGGACGTGCGCGGCGGGACGTTCGCCCACGCCAATCAGCGGCCGGCGCCGGACCAGCCCGAGTCGCGGCACGTCGCGATCGTGCTGCGCGACGATGCCGGCAAGGACGTCAAGCGCTGGGTGCTCCATCGCGCCTTTCCGGTGAAGTGGACCGGTCCTGATCTGAAGGCCGCGGCGAGCGAGGTCGCGATCGAGGCACTCGAGCTCGCCTGCGAGGACATCGAACTGGCCGCGGGAGCGGCCTGAGGACGCGTCATGGCCCTCGGCGACGCCAACGCCATCGGGGATGTCACCCAGACCCTGGTCAATCTGCTCACCGGGCTCAACGTGACACTGGATTCTCCCGCTGCGCTGCAGGCGGGGGCAGGGAGCACGACGTGGGCCAAAATCAACCTCTATCTGTACCAGGTGCTCGAGAACCCGCACTCCAAGAACCAGAGCTGGGTGACACGGGATGACGGGCAGCAGGAGTACCCGCCCCTCGCGCTCAATCTCTACTACTTGCTCACTCCGTATGCCTCGGATACCCCGAGCGCGCACACCGTGCTCAGCCACGCGATGCAGACCTTCTACGACCACTCGATCCTTGCCGGCGCCGATCTCGTGGAGCCGCTGCGCCTGGGCGTGGACCATCTCTCGTTGACGCTCGTTCCGCTCAAGCTCGAGGACCTCACGCGCATCTGGAACGCGTTGCAGACGCCGTACCGCCTCTCGGTCGCATACGAAGCGCGGATCGCCCTCATCAGGTCGCAGCAGACCGATGGCGGCGGCCGCGTCCTCACGAGCACCAACGAGTATGCCCAGATCGACTAGCGCGCCCACCGCACCCGCGGCGTTCGGCGACAATGCCGCGCACATCAAGGCGGAGCTCGCCTGGCTCGAGCTCGTTTTGCGGCGCGAGGTCGTGCGGGCGCGAGACCGGCGGCTTCCGGCCGCCGGACGCGACGAGTTCGCCGGCATGTACGTCTCCGATGAGGAGATCGACGCGTACATCGCCGACCCTCTCGCCTGCGCGGATGCGGTGATCGCCGAGGCGGCGGATGGGCCGGACCCGGTCGCCGCGATGCGGGGCGCGTTGGACGGGCGTCTCGGCGCATCCCACGCGCTCGGCGTGCCGTTGCGCCTCCCCGCGCTTGCCGCGGCATTCGCGCTCGACGGGGCGGAGACCGGGATCCTGCTCGCCGCCCTCGCGCCCGACGTCGCTGCGCGATTCGAACGCTACTACGCGTATCTCCAGAACGATGTGACGCGGCGGCGCCCCACTTTCCAGCTCCTGGCGAGGCTCTGCCTCGGCGAGGCGGCATCGGTGCTGCATTCGCGCCGGTATTTCGGCTACCCCGCCCCCCTGTGGCGTCACCGGCTGGTGGAATGGCCCGAGCCGCTCGACGGGCGCCCCGAGACGGTCTTCCCCGTCGAGCAGGTAATGGTGGCGCCGAACGTCGTCGCGTACCTGCTCGGCCTCGACCGGCTCGACGCGGCGCTGGACGGCGTCGCGCAGCTCGAAAGCGGACGCCCGCTCCCGGGCTCTGCCGACTACTTCCACCGCCACGCGCAGCTCGCGGCGGAGCTGCACGCCACGCTCGGAACGCGGCACCGACTCCCCTGCTACCTGTGGGGTCCGGCGCGATGCGGGAAGGCCGCGGTGATCTCCGCGGCGGCGCACACCATCGGGCGCAAGGTGTTGCGCGTGTCGGTGCCGGCGGCCGTCGGACTCGGCGCGCGCCTCCGCGACGCCCTGGAACGGATCGCGCGCGACGCGCGCCTGCACGGGTGCGTCGTGCATTTGCGCGACGCCGACGCCCTCCTCGATGATCCGGAGCACCCCGACCGCGTGTCGGCACCGTGGTCGCAGTTCCTGCGCGCCGCGGAGGTGCCGGTCGTCCTCACCGGCACCGCGCGGCTCGGGGATCTCCAGCGCGTGCTCGACCTGGCGTTGCACGGCGCCGAGCTGCCTCTGCCCGATCCCGAGGAGCGGCGCGATCTCTGGTGCCGCGCGCTGAGTGCCCGCAGGGCCGATGCGAAAACGCTCGAGAGCGTCGCGGCACGCTTCCGATTCACCCCCGGCCAGATCGACGGTGTGGTGCGCGCCCTCGCAGCGTCCGACGCCGCGAGCCCGGCCACCGGTGTAGCGGCCGAGCAGCTCTTCCACGCCTGCCGCGCGGCATCGAACCAACGGCTCCTCGCTTACGCGCGGAAGCTGGCGCCGCGTGCGCGGTGGGATGACATCGTGCTATCCCCTGATCACCGCGCCCAGCTCGAGGAGATCTGCGCCGCGGTGCGGCACCGCCGCACCGTCTACGAGACGTGGGGGTTCGACCGGCACTCGACCGCGAGCCGCGGCCTGAGCGTGCTCTTCTCCGGACCCTCGGGCACCGGGAAGACGCTCAGCGCCGAGATCATCGCGGGAGAGCTGGGTCTGGATCTCTACCAGGTGGATCTGTCCTGCGTCGTCTCGAAGTACGTGGGCGAGACGGAACGGAACCTGAGCCGGATCTTCCGCGAGGCGGAGACCAGCAACAGCATCCTGTTCTTCGATGAAGCGGACGCGTTGTTCGGCCGGCGCTCCGAGGTCAAGGACGCGCACGATCGCTACGCGAACATCGAAGTCGGGTTCCTGCTGCAGCAGCTCGACGCCCATGATGGGACCGTCATCCTCGCGACGAACCTCAAGAACAATCTCGATGGCGCGTTCGCGAGGCGCCTGCAACACATGGTGGAGTTCTCGCTCCCCGACGCGCCGTTGCGCGAGCTGATCTGGCACAAGGTCTTCCCGGAGACGACGCCGCTCGCCGCCGATGTGGACCTCGGCTTCGTCGCGCGCCGCTTCAAGTTGAGCGGTGGGAACATCCGCAACATCGCCCTCAACGCCGCCTTTCTCGCCGCGCAGGACGGCGGCTGCATCACCATGACGCACATCATCCGGGGGACCAAGCGCGAGTATCAGAAGGCCGGCCGGCTCTGCTCACGCTCGGACTTCGGCCAGTATTTCGGGCTCGTCCAAGAGGAAGGCGCCGCATGAGCGAGCACGAGAGGAAGCGCGCGCACGACGACCTGCCCGCCGTGCACCTGCCGGCACATGGGGCGGGCAAGTCCGGCCGGGACACTCCGGCAAAGACGGCCGCCATGGAACGGGAGGAGCTGCAGCGACTCACGGGGCGCCTGCGCAACGCGCGCAACGCGGCCGAGCGCGCGGCGTTGCTCGCGGCGATCGAGCATCGCTTCGGGAGCGCCACCGCCGATCGCGTCGTCGCCGAGCTTGGCCGCCATGACGCGGGCACAGACGAACCCGGGCACGCGCCGCACCGGAAAGGGCCCGCATGACGCCGCGCTGGAAGAACGCGGCGCTGTGGACCCGGCGGCTACGTGCGCGGTTGGCTGTGCGCCGGCGCCCCTTCGGCGGGCGCCAGCCCATCGCCACGTGGCGGCCGCTGCGCAGATCGCGCGCAGCGCCGCTGCATCGCGTGTGGTTGCGGCACGCTCTGCGCACCAGCGTGCTCTCGGCAATCCGCTTCTTTCCGGCGGCGATCGCCAGCTCGCGCACCTTCGTCACATCACCGCGTGGCGCGCCACGCGCCCAAGTCGGGCGGCCGCTGGCGACGAGCGGGAAGCTCGCCATGGCACGCACGCCAAGCGGGGCACCCCGGTCGGACCGGGCGCCCCCGCCGCGCACGCCGTTCGCGCGCGGCACTGTCCGGTCGGCGCGGATGCCCGGGAAGCCCGCGCGCCCCGCCAGCACCACGATCGGATACCAACGGGGGCCTAGCGCGCGGCAAATCGGTCAGCCGCTCCCGGTGACCGCATCGCCGCGGGCCTTGACGCGCACATCCATCGGGAAGGGCGTCTCGGGCGCCCCAGGCGCGCCGGCATCGCCGGTCCGACCGCTTGGGCGTGCCGTCGCACGCGCGCGAAACGACCGCGTTGCGCTCCTGGTGCCGGTGCCGCGACCCAGCTCAGGACCGGCCGCGCCTCATGACACCGGGGCCGCCGAGCGGCCTCATTCTCACGCCGATACGATGGCGCCCGCGCGGCTCTTCTCGCGGCCGCTGTCGCCACTCACCCCGCTCCTTCGCTCGGTCGGCACGACGACCGTCGTCCGCGCGGTCCGGGCGACGACTGTCCTCACCGCGGCCCCGGCAGTTATGGGCCTCCCCCGCGTGCGCGCCGCCGAGCGACCCACACGCCGTGCGTCCGCGCCCGTGGGGGAACGGAGCCACGCGCCGAAGCCACGATCCAGCGTCCCCGGCATGCCGCTCCTCGCCGCGCCCCGAGCGTTCACCGTGCCGCCGGCATGGTCCGCGCAGACGCGCACGCCGCACGTGACGCGCCCGAGCATGTTCGCGCCGCCGGCGACGGATGCGCCGACGGTCGTCACCACGGACGTCAGCGCATCCATGGTGCAGTTGGTCGAACGCACGGTGGAAGACCGCGTCAGCCGTCACATCCGGTCCCGCTCGCGTGCCGCGCGTGCGCTCGCCACGCAGCTGCAGAAGGATCTCTACGAATCGCTGCGCTTCGAGCGCGAACGGCTGGGGGGCTGATCCATGCCGCAGAACCTCCAGAAGTTGATGATCCAGAATCTGGACGTGAGCGGCAGTACGCGGTTCCCGGTGATGTTCAATCCCGCTGAGTACTCCGTGGATGATGGCGCAAAGTGGACCGAGCAGCCGCGCAAGGGACAGCTTGCCGAATTGCAGTACACGGGTCTCGAGCGGCGGAAACTCACCCTTGAGCTCTTCTTCGACACTTACGAGCGGAGGCCGGGGCAGCAGGACGTCCGCGACGAGACAAAGAAGATCGCGGACCTCATGGTGATGAATCGCGAGAAGCACCGGCCGCCCAAGGTGCTCCTGACCTGGGGTGACGTGGATCCCGCCGCGCACCAGCTGTTCCCGTTCACCGGCGTGATGCAGTCGCTGAAGCAGCATTTCACCCTCTTCCTGAGCGACGGCACGCCGGTGCGCGCCAAGCTCACCGCGGTCTTCATGGAGTTCTCGCTCCCGGTGGAGGACCTCCGCAAGAACCAGACGAGCTCGCCCGATCGCGTGAAGATGTATCGCGTGAAAACGGGCGACACCCTCAGCGGAATCGCGGGACTCTTCTATCAGGACCCGCGCGCCTGGCGGCCGATCGCCGTCAAGAACGACGTCCCTGACCCGCGCACGCTCGTCGCGGGCCAGGTGCTGACCATTCCCCGGCTCGACTGAACCATGCCCACCGGCGACCGCACCGTCCCCGAGGCGCGCATCTTCGTCAACAATGCGCAGCTCCCGGTGGACCTCCGCGCCGACCTGCTCGACCTCGTCGTGACGCAGCACGTCGAAGGCGGCGACAGCTTCGAGATCACCTTCAACACCCTCGACTCGAACAATCAGCGCCTGAAGTGGAATGACTCCACGCTCCTGGCTCCCGGCAGCGTGCTCGAGGTGCAGGTCGGATATCAGGGGACCTTCGACTCACTCATCGTGGGGGAGGTCACGGGTCTGCGCGCCGAGTATCCCCACGACGACGCGGCGACCCTCGTCGTGCAGGGCTTCGACCGCCTGCACCGTCTGCGTCGTGGGCGCCGCACGCGTGCGTTCTTTTCAATGAAAGACAGCCAGGTGGCGGCGCGGATCGCCCAGGACCTGCAGCTCACGGCGGACGTGGAGGACACGAGCATCGTCCACCGCTATCTCCTGCAGGCCAACGTCAGCGACATCGACTTCCTGCTCGACCGCGCGCGGCGCATCTGGTACGAGGTGCGCGTGGTGGACCGGAAGCTGATCTTCCATCGCGCCGCGAACAATCTTGCGGAGGTCGCGACCCTCACCTACCAGCAGGACCTCATGACGTTCTCCGCGCGGCTCTCCACCGCGCGGCAGGTGAGCGAGGTGCGCGTCCGCGGCTGGAACCCGTCCGCCAAGTCGGCGATCCTCGGCGTCGCCCATGCCGGCGACGAGACGACGCGCATGGGGGGTGACACGCTCGGGCCAGTGCTCAGCGAGCGGGCGTTCGGCGCGCAGACCACCGCGGTCGTGCACACGCCGGTGCGGTCGCAGGCGGAGGCCGATCAGATCGCGCGGGCGCGCTACAACGACATCGCCCTTGAGTGGCTCACCGCCGAGGGAGAGGCGGTGGGGACCACGGCGATCCGCGCCGGCCGCACGGTCAAGATCCAGGCCGTGGGCCGGCGGTTCAGCGGCATCTACTACGTGCGCCGCGCCGAGCATCGCGTGAGCCCCGACGCGGGCTACGTGACCTGCTTCAGCTGCGTCCGCAACGCGTCATGAGCCACTCCCTGTCCGAGACGCTGCTGCGCGGCTATGAGCTGGACTCGACTTCCGGCCGGATCTACGGCGTCGTCGTCGGCATCGTCACGAGCATCGACGACCCCGACCGACTCGGGCGCGTCAAGGTGAAGTACCCCTGGCTGGGCGACGACAGCGAGAGCGAGTGGGCGCGCGTGATGAGCTTCATGGCGGGGGGCAGTCGCGGCGCCGTGTTCCGCCCGGAGGAGAAGGACGAGGTGCTGGTGCTGCACGAGCACGGCGATCCGCGATTCCCCTATGTCATCGGCGCGGTCTGGAACGGCACCGATGCCATGCCCTCGGAGCGCGGCACGGACGTCGACAACAACGTGCGGATTATCAAGTCGCGCAGCGGCCACAAAGTGACGCTCGATGACACGTCGGGCAGCGAGAAGGTGGTCGTGGAGGACAAGCAGGGCAACACCATCACGCTGTCGTCCAGCGGCGTCGTGATCAAGAGTCAGGCCATCAAGGTGGGAAGCGATGGCGCGGCCGAGGGCCTCGTCCTCGGCGACACGTTCCTTTCGCTCTTCAACAATCACACGCATCCCACCGGGGTCGGCCCGAGCGGCCCGCCGGTGACGCCGATGGTCAAGGGATCGCACGTGAGCACGAAACACACGACGGAGTGACGGATGCCGCTGAGTAAGAGCTCGCTCGCGCAGGCCCTTGAGGACGTGTACAGCCACCGGCCGTCGTCATCGCCGCAGGCGGCGTCGGATTGGGCGCGCGCCTACGTGAGCTACGCGAGCGGTGCGACGTCGCCCACCGGAGGGCTGCCCGTGAGCGCGATGGCCGGCTTGCCGCTGCTCACCGGCGCGTTCACGGGGGCGTTGAACGTCCTGACCTCCGCCGGTTCGGCGGGGGTGATGGCGCAAGGCGTCACCGCCTTCTGGCAGACGATCGTGTGGGTCGGACCGGCCTACGCCGGCGTCACGACCGTGCCCGGGAATTTCGCCCTCGCAGGCGCGCTCGCCGCCGTGTTCGCCGACCTCGACAAGAAGAGCGCGCGCGACAAGGCGAGCGCGGTGGCAGACGCGTTCGACGCCGGCGCCAAGGTCGTCATGGTCATGGACACGCTGCTGGCACCGCCGTTCACCCCCGTGGTCGGGCCGATCTCCTGAGGGAGCGCTCCATGGCCGCCGAATTCCTCAGGCGCGGGTGGCGCTTCCCCGTCGAGCCGGACCAGAACGGCCGCATCGCCTACGCCGAAGGAGAGGACAAGGTGCAGCAGTCGATCCTGCTGATCCTCGGCACGGCGCGCGGGGAGCGCGTGATGCGCCCCGACTTTGGCAGCCGGTTGCGGGAAGTGGTGTTCTCCCCGATCGACGCGTCCACCAAGAGTCTCATTGCCCACCACGCGACGGAGGCCCTGGTGCAGTGGGAGCCGCGCATCGACGTACTCACCGTGGACGTCGACGATTCGGCCGCGTCCAGCGGCACCGTGCTGGTCAATATCGAGTACCGGGTGCGCGCCACGAACAGCGTCTTCAACCTCGTCTATCCGTTCTATCTCAAGGAGTCGTCGAGTGCCGGCACCGCCGCTCGATAGCCGCTCGCTGGAACTGATCCGCGCTCAGCTACGCGCTCTCGCCGGGCTGTACCTGCCGGCCCCGCGCTGGACAGGAGTCGGCGATTCTGCCGACCCGGCCTGGCGGCTGCTCGACGATGTCTTCGCGCGCCTGCTGGAACTGCTCATCGCCCGATTGAACGACGTGCCCGAGATGCACTTCATGCGCTTCCTGGACTTCGTCGGGGTGGAACGCTCGCCGGGGAGCGCCGCGGCAGCGCCGGTCACCTTCCTGCCTCCCAAGCAGGCAGCGGTGGGCGGGGACGTTCCGGCGGGGACGCTGGTCGCCACCACACAGACCGAGCACGCGGCGGCGCTGGAGTTCGAGACGCGCAGCGCGTTCTTCGCGACGCCGGCGAAGCTGACGACCGTCGTGGACGTAGTCCCGGGAGCGGACGCGTACGCGCAGCTGCTGCACGTCGACCTGCCGCCGCAGAAGCCCGCTGCCATCACTGCGGGCCTGACCGTCACCGCTCTCGCCGACGTCACGACGCTCACGCGCATCGACCATACGCTCTACCTCGGCGGGGCCGCCTTCTTCGGGCGGAAGGACGTCGTCGATCTGACGGTGATCTTGACCCTCGCCGACGATCGCCCGGACGTCTTCAGCGGCACACACCTCGCATGGGAGCGCTACGACGCCACGGCCAAGAAATGGTTGCCGCTCCTCACCGTGAGTTACTCGTACTCGCAGCTGTCGCTGCAGGCCTCGATCTCCCTCCCCGGATTCATTGGCTCGGCGCCGTCGCCGGTGAACGGCGTGACGGACACGTGGCTGCGCTGTCGTTACGTGGGCCCGATGCTCCCCGCGATCCAGCTCCCGACCATCGTGGCGGTGAAGGCGGCGCTCGGGACGCCGAGCCTGGGCGCTACCGCGGCGCCAACGCTCGCGTTCGCCAACGCGGCACCGGTCGATCTCTCGCGCACCTTCTTCCCTTTTGGCGAGCGGCCCCGGCTGGGCGACGCCTTCTATCTCTCGAGCCCTGAGGCTTTCGACCCGGAGGTCCGGAGCGTCACGCTCAGCTTCACGATCGAGCCGTATTCCGATCTGACGCTGCAAGGCGTCTTCTCGAAGATCAGCGCGATCGAAACGATGACCACCACGGTCCTCTGGCAGTACATGGATGCCTCGGGCCAGTGGCGGGATCTCACGACCTTCACGAACACGATCACCGCGACGCCAGGCGCGCCCGTCGCGATCGCTCGCACGCCCACGGCGGCGGAGCAGGATGGAACGCTCTTCGGGAACGGCGTCAGGACCACGGTATCCGTGACGTTGACCCCGCCAACGAAATTCGGTCGAGGCACCGTGAATGGAGCAGAGGGGTCGTGGATCCGCGCACTCCTCAAGAGCCGCGATCCCTACGGTCGGGATGGGTTCCTGGACACGAGCGGTGCCACGCCCGTGTTCGTGGGCCCGTCTTTCGTGCCGCCCACCGTTGATGGCATCAGCCTGTCCTACAGCCATCGCACTGACCCGGTGGCGGTCACCAACGCGGTGATCGTGGGGAATTTTGTGACGCAGCCCCTCGCGTTGCCCTCGCGCCCGTTCGTGCCCGTGGTGTCGCAGGCCGTGGGATCCTTGACCAACGCCATCGCCCCCGACCCCGCGTTGTATTTCTCCTTCGACCACCAATTCGAGCTGGGCTTCATCAGCCTCTTCGTCCACCTGGACGACCGCGTCACCGGGGTACGCGCCTTCCGTGAAGGCGGAGCACCTAGGCTGTCGTGGGAGTACGTCGCGGCGGACATCGCGGGGGTGAAAGTGTGGCGCCCGCTGCATGCGACGGACGAGACCGCCGACCTCACCGCGAGCGGCACCGTCGGCTTTCTGGCGCCGCGGGACCAGACGCCCGTCGCGATGTTCCCATCGCTCGCGTCCTCCGGCGAGGCGTACTGGTTCCGCGCACGCCTGGTGTCCGGCCACTACGACTATCCGCCGATCCTGCGCGGCATCTACGTCAACACGGTCATGGCCGACAACCGGACGACGAGCGCCGCGCCGGTCATCGTCGGGTCGAGCACAGGGGAAGAGAGCCAGCGCTTCAGGCTCGTTCACCCGCCGGTGTTGAGTGCGGAGGTCTGGGTCCAGGAGCCGGAGCGGCCGAGCAAGAGTGAGTTGGACGCGCTCTTCGCCGAGTTTCAGGCCGCGTCGCCGCTCGACCCGGCAGCGGTGCCCGCGGTGCACGCCCCCGAGGATCTCGTCGACACGCCTCCGGTAGAAGCCGAGCGCGTCGAGGCACCCACGTACGTGCGCTGGCGGCGCGTACCGACCTTCCTCGAGTCGAAACCGCGGAGCCGACACTACACGTTCGATGCCGTGACCGGGATGCTCACCTTCGGCGACGGCTCGCTCGGCCTCATCCCGCCGCCAGGGCCGAACGGGATCACACTGCGTGGCCAGCAGACCGGCGGGGGAGAGGCCGCCAACGGCGCGGGGCCGCTCGCGATCAGCGAGCTCAAGACTTCGCTGCCGTTCATCGACAAGGTGTTCAACGTCACGAGCGCGGCCGGCGGCTCCGATCCGTGGGACGAAGGCGCGACCCTGCGGTTCGGCCCGCAGGAGATCAAGAATCGCGGCCGCGCGGTCACGACGGAGGACTTCACCTGGCTCATCCTTCAGGAGTTCGGACAGGTGAAGCGCGTACGCTGTCTTCCCACCACGGCGCCGGTCGCCGGCGGCGGTCTGGGCTTCAAGCCCGGCGCGGTGACCTGCATCATCGTCCCGAAGGCGGCGGACCCGGCGCCGCAGCCGACCGCCGGGCTGCTAGCGCGCGTGCGCGCCTACGTGATGCAGCTCGCCCTCGGCGGTATCGTGAGCGATTTGTATTTTACTGGCCCGGACTACACCCCCGTCCGGATCAGCGCCGACATCCATCCGCTCGATCCCGGCGAAGCGAGTAGCGTCGCGCGCCGGGTCGTCAGCGCGCTGGAAGCGTTCTTCCATCCGCTGACCGGTGGTGAGCAAGGAACGGGCTGGAACTTCGGGCGCGACGTCTTCCTGTCGGAAGTGAACGCCGTGTTGGAGCGTACGCCGGGCGTCGACTTCGCGACCAACGTGACGCTGCTCGACTATCCCGGCGCCACGTCCGCGGACGTGCCGGACAACAGCCTGGTCGCCTCGGGCGCCCACCAGATCCGGATCACCTGATGGCCCTTCCCGCGAGTAGGGTCGACGATCGCACGTACGACCAGCTCCTGGCCGTGCTGCTCAAGCAGCTGCCGGTGGCCGAGTGGCGGGATCACAATCCTTCCGACCCGGGCATCACGCTCGTCGAGCTGCTCGCGTGGCTGGGCGAGATGACGCTGTACAAGATGGATCGCACCTCCCCCGAGCACCGCGAGCGCTATCTCGATCTGGTCATCGATCGCCCGGAGCCGGCGACGGTGCCCGTGACGTTCAAGTTGACCCCCCCGCGGGCCGTGCCCGCGACTGTGAAAGCTGGGACCCTGCTCGCGACCGACTTCCGTAATGGCGCGCGCGTGATCTACGAAACGATCACCGATGCGGTGCTGGTGAGGGCGGCCGCGGGGGCCGATCAAACCGCCACCGTGGTCGCGCGGGAATGGGCGGAGGTGACCAACGAGCGGCTCGGCCTGAGCGACGGAACGCCGAACCAGGTGTTCACGCTGAGCGGCGTGGGCACCACCAGTCATGTCCTGCTCGACTTCGTGAACGTTTACGGGCCACCCGGTCCGAATCCGCAGGTAAGCGTGGCCGGGGCGCCTTGGAACCTCAAGCCATTCCTGCGCACCGAGGCCTCCTATACCGGCGGCGGCGGCGCGGCACAGGACTTCATGGTAGACCAGATCGAGAATCGCATCCGCTTCGGTGATGGCCTGTTCGGGGCCGTGCCGCCCGCCCTGAGCGAGATCCGCTGCGTTCGTTATCAGGTGGTGGCCGGAAATGCTGCGCTCGTCCGGGAAGGCGAGTTACAGCATGTGCTGCGGCTCCAAGTTGGAAGTCTGACCCTCGCCGCAGGCGAATCTCTCCAGATCACGCGTCAGCCTGATGCCGACGGCGGCGGCGGGTTCTTCGGATCAGGCGAAGCGCGCGTGGCGCCGGCGCTCGCCAGGTTCAGACATCGGGACCGTCTCATCACCGCGGACGATTTCAGGACGGTGCTCGAGGTCGATTTCAACCAGCTCGAGACGGCGCTCAAGGCGCGCGCGATCCTCCCGGAGCCCGCGCGCATCGCCCGGGCTACGGCGCTCATGAATCGCATTGCGCCCGGGCTTTATCCTCGTGCCGGGCACGTGGCGATCATCGTGCTCCGTGAGGCCGACTGGAACGTGATCGTAGACCCAAGCGTGGCCGTCACGACGAAGCAGTCGGCGATCAACCTGGACATCACCCTGGAGGAGAAGCTACGCCGATTCCTCGATCGGCGCCGGCTCATCACCACGCGCCTTGGCTTCATCGCGCCCACGCTCGTGCCCTTGATCGTCGAGACGAGCGTCGTCGCGTCAACGGGCCGGAGCCTGGCGGAAATGGACCTGGCCGTACGATCCGCGCTACGCGATTTCTTTCACCTCCAGACCGGCCACTTCGACCACCGCGGTTGGCCGTTTGGCCGCTCGGTGTTCCCGGCTGAGATCTACCGCCTGCTCGAGGGGATCGACGGTGTCGACTACGTCACCCAACTGCTGCTCAACGGTAGCGACGGCCCGGTCGCGCTCGCCGACGCCGAGCTGCCGGTGCTGCAACAGGTCTCTGTCGCAGTGACCCGGTCATGAGGAACTCGCAATGACCGCGCCCAGCACCTACCTGCGACACCTGCCCGAGACGTTGCAGGACACTCCATCGGTCGTGACGTCGCCGTTCCTCGGTGAGTACCTCAAGATCGTCGAGGCGCTACTTGCTGATCGCGCTGATGCCCGCCCCGCCACCGCCGTCGTGGGCATCGAGGCCCAGGTCGAGCGCTTTGTCGAGTTCGTCGATCCGGCGCGCGTCCCGGTGGACAATGCCGTCGCCACGCCGCTCAGATCTTCGTTCTTGGTCTACCTGGCTTCGTGGGTCGCGCTGGTGCTGGACCAGAACTGGGACCTGGAGCGGCAGCGGCGTTGGCTGCAGCGCATCGACGCCCTCTACAAACGACGCGGCACTACCGCCGGGCTGACGGAATACCTCCGCATGTTCGTCGGCACGAACGCCTGGCTGGAAGAGCCCGAGGGCGAATTCATCGTCGGCGGTCCCGGCAATGAGGTGGGTGTGAGTACGTACCTCGGGGGCGCGCCGCCGCACTTCTTCCGCGTCATGCTCAACTACGGGTTCCCGCCGATTCCCTTCGTCATCACGGAATGGGTCGCCCAGCTCGGCGGGACGCGGGCGATCGTCGACCTCGAAAAGCCGGCGCACACCTACTACACGCTGGACGCTCGGGCGCCGGGATTCGTCATCGCCCAGCGATCAACCATCGCGCGCGATTCACTGCTGTGGCAGAACTCGACACAAGCGACACCGCAATAGGCCTCAGGGAGGAGCGGCGAGCATGGAAGGTTCGATCAAGCGCGGAACCTATTTTGACGGCCAGTTCCTGCAGCAGGCCGAATTCAACGATGAGGGTGATTACCACCGGCACATGCGTCGGCGCATCAACTACACCCTGTTTGATCAGACCGGGGTGCTCGAGCTCACGCCGACGGACCTCCGGTTCACGATCGTGAGCGTCGCCGCGAGGACCTTCCAGGTGCAGCCGGGGACGGCGATCAGCGTTCGCCCCGGGGACGCGGAGGGGAAAGAGGTGGTGTTGCGCGTGGTGTCACCGACGCTCGATGTCAGCGGTTTCCCTTTAGCGGTGACCACCGCGTGGGTGACGATCCGCTATGTGGAGACGCCGGTCGCGAGCCCTGCGTCGCCAGGGTCGCTCTTGCCGACTCGGGTGATCGAGGACTCGATCATCGAAGTGCACCAGGCCCATCCACCAGCGGTCGACCCGGCTGCGCCTCATGAGGAATACATCATCCTCGGGACGATCACGCTCCCAGCGATGACGCCCGTCTACACGCCCGACCGGATGGTGGCGCACCTGCGCGCCGGTTTGCTCGGCGGTATCGTCGCGCCCCCGACCGTTACCATCACGGGGATCAGCGTTCCGAGCGGCACGGCTGGAACGGTCGTCACGGCGGTCATCTCGGGGACGAATCTGGCCGGGGCGACCGGGGTCACCTTCAGCGCCGCCGGTGTGACCGCGGTCGTCAATGCGAGCACGGCTACGACGATCAACGTCACGATCACGATCGCGGGTGGCGCCGCGGTGGGCCCGTGCACCTTCACCGTGACGGTGGCCGCGGGGACGGCGACGAGCGCGGCCGGAGCGTTCACGGTCACGGCGGTGCCCGTGAGCGTGACCGCGGTGCTGCCGACCACCCAAGCCCCGGCGGGCCTAATCCAAATCCGCGGCACGAACATCCGGGACATCGCGCTCGCAGCAGGCGCCGCCGCGGCAGGCACGACGGTTACGTTTCTGGATCCTGCCAATTTGGCGACAGTGCGCGCTACAGCCGCGACGCCCACGGTCTTCGCCGACGCGTTCGGTGGGCAGGTTATCCAGGCCTCTATTCCTGCCCGCACGTCCTTCACACCGCTTCCTGCCTCCCCCTCGACAGCGACAGTAAAGGTGCAGGTTGCGTTCGGGGGCGGGGCAGGCATCTGGGCAAATCTTTTGACTCTCAATTTCTAGACGGTTACCGGGAGGAACCCCACGATGGATCTCAACATGAAGTTACGGAGTCTCGGTATCGCGGCCCTCACCCTCCTTTCGGGGGCCTCCAATGCCGCCGGTCAAGTCCCGTTCTATGTGTCGGTCCCGGCAGGGGGGAGTTATGTGCTCCTCCACGACTTTCCAAGGCCAGTGGGCACGGTGGTCAACGACAGTACGGTTTTCAGAATCGTCACTGCGGCACCTATAGCCGGGCTCTCCTTTCGGGTTGATACCGGAGTTGCGCTCGGCTCCCCTGGTGTGGTGGTTTGCCCCATCCATTCCACGGCCTGCGGGACGCCAGGCTGCACCTTCGTGCAAGACGGTGTCGGTAACCCCATGGTGGATGCTCTTTGTGTCGATTCGCTGCATGATCCGGTGGCGGCGTGCTGTACGATGTTTCGTGTGACCCTGCAGTATCACACCGGGTATGCCTTCCCAGGCACGCCGATGAATTGGCGCCTGTACGTCCTTCCGCAGGCTACCGCATACGACCACTTCGGGTTCTACGCATCATCGGATGCACAGGCGAAGCGATCGAAGATTGGACAGATCGCCACCCTCGACTTTGGGGATGTCCAAGAGGGTGTGACAACCGCCTTCGCGCCCGTCGAAAGCGTCGCGGTGCGCAATGTGGGGACCGATGCACTCCTCATCACCAGCGCTACCGTTCCGAGTGATCCCGCCTTCACCCGTCAACTGTTCCCTCTCCAGCCCGTTCTCCCGGGTGACTATTTGAGCAACGACTGGATCTCGGGGAGTGGGCTCTGGTATATGGCGGCGCCACAAGGGCTCGGCGACCGCTCGGCGACGTTCCATGTGCATTCCGCAACTGATGACGTAACCGGCAACCTCCACGTGCATGGGGTCTCTCTTTTCGCTCACTTCCTGATGGACGTATCGGGGAGTATGGGAGACTCCCCTAACGGCTCCTGGAGTCCGACGGAGGAGCAAAGTCGATTGTGGCAGGCGAAGTTGGCCGGTCAGGAAATCAACGCGTGGATCAATGACTTCTCCAGTGGAATGGCCTACATCGGTCTGACCACCTTTCCCGGATCCGGCGGCATTGGCAATAGTCAGGTCGTGCTCCATACCGATCGAGCACAATTCAATGCGCAGAGCATCACAAACAAGTTCAACACTATAGCCTCGGGCGGATTGGCGTCGGGCGACGCTACCCCAATGGAGTCCGGGATCATAGCGGCACGCAGCGACATGGAGACCCACGGGCCGACTGGCGCGACAGACCGCGCGAACCTTCGTCAAGCAATCCTGTTGCTCAGCGACGGCGATGAGAACTCCGGCAGCAGCGCCAGGAATCAGATCAGCGCACTGAATGCCGATCACATCCGGGTGTATACGATCGGCTATGGCACTCCAGACGGCACCGAGATCAACCACCTGTTGCTGAACGACCTCGCGGAGAATACCGGGGGGCCACCGGCGTTCGACGCCAACGCCTTGAACCCGTTTGCGCTGAAGAAGGTATTCCGTCAAGCCGTCACGCCCTGGCTTGGTCTTGAGCCCGTAGCGGATCCCGAAGGCACTATCCGCTCTGGGGATTCACGCAGCCACGATGTCTGTCTCGACGCTTCAGCCCAGGCGGTTTCCTTCGTCGTCGATTGGGATGACCCGGTCCAAGACGGGATCCTGGCCCGACTCCACACACCTAATGGCGAGATAATAACGCCGACATCATCGAACATATTCTATCATAGCGCGAAAACTTTCACGATGTACACAATCCGTGGCAACAGACTCCGCGGCGGCCAAGGTGCTGGACGCTGGACCATCGACCTCACCGGAGGAACCACCATTCCCGCCGGCACGGATACCCGCTACTCGTACAGTGTGGTGGTCCAAACCCCTGTTACCGCAGAGCCGCTGTTCGCAACCGCCACCCTCTACACCGGCTTGCAGTCGGTGTTCGAGCTGCGATTTCGTGGCCCGGTTGCCCCCGCTCTTCGAAAGATTCGAGCGACCGTGAAGTACGACATGCCTGGCCGCTCGTTCAACACGTACCTTGCAACAACTCCAATCGATCCGAACTGGGTGTTCCGACGCTCCGTCGCAGCGCGGGACTCCATCCAAACACGCATGCCCCCCACGGTGGCTACTGCTCAGCAGCGTTGGGCACCGGAGACGCTCCTGAATGAGCCCGCCACGGTGCGGCAGCGCAAAGCCTACGCACTAGCCCATCTCGCCGACAGGCCCTATGTGGACAAACGTCAAATGGACTCGACGTTCCTGTACGACGACGGGACCCACGGCGACAGCCTCGCTGGCGATGGAGTCTTCACCGCGTCAGTACCGACGCTCAAGTACGACGGCATTTACAACTTTGCTGTCGCCGTCACTGGCGCCGACATTGTGCCGCGCGGCTGCCTGCAGCGCGACATCCGGTTCGCGCGCTACGTGCCCGTCCACCTAACCGCCACAGGATTGGTGCGTAACGTGAACTTCGTCGCCCTCGATTCCACCGCCTTCTTTGATGCAGCTACGTGGAAAACCCTGAGCGGCATTGCACCGGCAGGATTCGAGCGCAAAGTCGTTCGGCTCACTCCGAAGGATGGGCTCGGCAACTATTGGGGCCCCGGCTACGCGCGCAGTGTCAAGTTCGCATTCACCGACGCCGAACCGGTCGGCGATGTCATCGACAATTGGGACGGCAGCTATCTCCAGGTCATCCAATATCGCAGCGGCGCGCACCCGCGAGTCGCGGTTACGGCCGGTGGCGTCGTCAGCCCGCCCGTGGCTCTGACCGCCGGGTTCCCGCTGCCGTGGTGGGCCATTCTCTTGATCTTGGCGCTCATCGCCGCGATCGCGATATGGCGGTGGAGCCAACGACGGCACGCCTAACAGGGAGCGGCCTCCATGCCCTCCTCCGACCGCACCTCCGAGCGTCGCGGGGCCGAGCCCACTCGCGCCCCGCCCGCTCGCGCCGCCCCTAAGGCCAAGGAGCGGTCGGCATCGCGCACCCCCGCGATGACGCCGGCCCAGCTCGCCGCACTCCTCGCTCGCGGTGAGGAGCAAAGGGAGGGAGCGACGCACGCGCCCGCCGATGTCGCGTCGGAACTGCAGAGCGGCTTCGGCAACCGCTACACCCAGGAGGTGCTCGCGGCGCGGGCCCGCACCCGAAAGCCGGGTGGGCAGCCCCCCCCACCCTCCCCCACAGCCACTCCCCCGGGTGTGCAGCGAGCCGTGGCGATCGGCAGCGCCGACGACAAGCTCGAGCGCGAGGCGGAGCAGGTCGCCGCGCGCGTCGCGACCGGCCACAGCGTGACGCGGGGCAGTATTTCGTCGGCCGATTCCGCCCCCGCACCCACGGCGCGTCGCGCCAAGAAGGCCGAGGAGAAGAAGCCGGTGCGCCGCCTCGTCGCGGAGGAGAAAGCCGCGGAGAAGGAGGAGGCGCGCATGGAGCAGACCGCCGCCCGCGCGATCGATGCGATGGACGCCGGCGAGCCCCTGCCTCCCGCCACGCGCGAGACGCTCGAAGCGCGCATGGGCACGAACCTCGGTGACGTGCGCGTGCATCGCGGCCCCGCGGCCGCCCGCTCGGCGCGCGACCTGCACGCCCGCGCCTTCGCGCACGACCGCGACATCTGGCTCGGCGAAGGAGAGTCGCCGACCGACCTCGGCCTGATGGCCCACGAGGCGACGCACGTGATGCAGCAGGGTGCCGGCGTGCACCGTCACCTCGTGCAACGGGTGGGACCCGGCAGTCCAGGCCCCGCTGGCGCGACGCCCGCCGTCACCCTCGCCGAAGCCGGCACGATCGACGAGGCCGCATCCCCGAAACAGGTCGTCTACAACACGATCTCCATCCCCGCATTCAAGGCCGCCAAGCCCAAGTACAGCACGACCCGGCTTGTGCGCTCGAAGGACTACAAATACGACGAGCGCCCCAACAATCAGCGCGAGGTCTGGGACGCAAGCCTCAACGGCGGCGGCGACGTCAAGTTGGGCAATGTCCTGCAGGAGAAGTTGGCGGCGGGGCCGTCCGCGGGCGGTGGTGGAGGCACGCGCGTCCTCAAGCACGCCCACGCGAATTTCTATCTCATCGGCACGCTCAACGAGCTCAAGGAGGCTGCTAAACGGCCGATGTGGAATCGCCATGGCAACCCGCAGCCCAAGGACGTCGACCACATCATCGAGCTGCAGATCTCCGGCTGGCCGCACGCTCCCTGGGCCAACGTGGCCGGGAAGAACCAGAACATGGAGTTGCTCGACAGCGCCGCCAATCAGTTCTCAGGGAGGGAGGTCCTGAAGGCCGTCACCGGCAACGTGAAAAAGACCCGGGACTACTACTGGCGGCGCGCGAGCGACCCCCGGGGCCCCGTGCCGTCCAACGCCAATGCGGCGTTCTGGTCCGGCGCGAAGCCGAGTCTCAAGAGCATCAAAGAGACCTACGATCTGGTGTTCCGCGCCGCCGCCCCGGGCGGTTCGGGCGGTGATCCCACCAACCATTGGACGTGGGAAGAAATCGCCGCCGGCACGCACTTGGCGGACTTTCATCCGGTCGCGGATCCGGCCGCCGGCACGACCGGCTGGGCGATCTTTCCGACTGCGAGCGGGGGCGTTCCTCACACCGTCGCCCATTCCGGCGGGACGGAGCGTGCGGCGACCGCGGCAGAGCGCGGCGACGCGTGGCTCCAGCCGTTCACTGTCACAAAAATCAATCTCGTCGCCCCCGGTGGAGCGGCGGGAAGCCCCGCCGACATCGGCCGCGTGTCGCTCGCGCTCCCCCCCGCCGCCGCCAAGCTGCTCAAGTCTGAGGCGGAACGTCTGGTCCCGGTGCGGCGGCTGGGGACGCTGCCCAACGCCGCCTATCTGGACGGCGCCGGCGTATTGGCCGTCTGGTGCGCCGCCTCGATCCGCGGACTCAGTCCCATCGAGATCACGGGCTGGGGCGTGGTCCCCGGCAAGGGATTCGTGGCCCGCGGCTCGATCCTGCCGAGCGTTCCGATCTTTCGCGCGTTGGCGATCGACCTCGTGGTCGAGGGAACGGACGTCCGCTTCAGCCGAGTGTTCGACACGGGAGACTTCGCCCTGCCGGGGCCGATTCAGGTGACGGACTCGAGCCTCGAGGTCTACGCCGGCACGAACGGCATCGGGATCCGTGGAGACGCCGCCTTCGAAGTCCAGCGGCTCGGGAAGGGCAAGCTCGAGGGTGAGGTGTCGACCGCCGGCGGATTCGGGTTGTCCGGGGAATTCGAGTTCGACACGGCCCTGTTCGATCCCGCCAAGATCAGTATGTGGTATCGCGATCATCGGTTCGGGGGCAGGGGAGAAATCGGGATCAAGGAAGGAAAGGTGCGCGGCATCCGCTCGGCGCACGTGGTCGCTGCCTTCGAGGGAGAGAACATCGACGCGACGGGCACCGTGCAGCCCGCCATCCCGGGCATCGAGCAGGGCGACCTCACCCTGCACTACTCACCCACCGAAGGCTTCGCCATCGCCGCGACGTTGCAGTTGAAGCGCGACATCCCAGGGATCCAGGGCGGGAGCGTCGAGGTCAAAGTCGAGAAGCGGCCGGACGCACCGGACTACAAGGTCAGCGCGCGCGGGACCGCCCAGCCCAAGATCCCCGGTATCGCCGCCAGCGTCACCGTGCGGATCGCGCCGTGGCTGCAAGGCACCGTGGGGCTGCGTCTGCTGCCCAACGGCGAGCTGGAAATCTCCGGCTCGATCGGCCTCCCCGCGAGCCTCGAGATCTTCCCCGAGAAGGCGATCAACAAACACATCTTCTCGATCAACATCGATATCCCGATCCTCGGCTTCGCCGTCGCGGGGCAGCGGATCGGAATCTTCCTCACGATTGGCGGCGGGCTCGACGCGCACGCGGGGATCGGTCCCGCCCAGCTGCGCGAGCTCGGGCTGGGCATCACGTACAATCCCGCCCACGAGGACCGAACCAAGGCACGGGGCGCGCACAGCCCTTCATTCCCCGCGGCCGAAGGGCGGCGGCCAACCGTCCACCCCGGCCCCGCCCCTGGAATCCCGACCGCAACCGCCAAGCCGGCCCCGAACTGGGCGGGGCGCCCGGCGGGGGGGGAACCTTCCGGGCCCGCA
>Ga0066710_100000699_pt1 | contig 21806 bp, 22 predicted proteins | sample GraSoiAngelo_159_FD_79666 | JGI IMG/M metagenome (GOLD analysis project Ga0066710, IMG submission 79666) | Grasslands soil microbial communities from the Angelo Coastal Reserve, California, USA - 14_1009_16_40cm | ecosystem: Environmental > Terrestrial > Soil > Grasslands | place: USA...
GGCGGTGCGCTTCGGCCCGCCGCGCACGCTCCAGCAGCAGATGTCGTGGAAGCTGGCCCGCGAGACGGCCGAGGGGTTCTTCGGCCAGTGCATCGTGATGGCCCTGATGAAGCACCATCGGATCATCACGCAGACGGCCGGTCATGACCCGGACGTGCTGGACTGCACCCCGCCGCTCGTCGCGACCGAAGCCGAGGTCGATTACTTCGTGAACGCGCTGGACCAGGTGCTGCAAGGCTGCAAGGACGTCCTGGGGCCGGTCTGGGAGATGGGAACGGACCTGATGAAGCGTTCGATGGAGAACGGCGTCGCGCTGCCGTCGCTCCAGCGCGCCGCCGCCGGCCGCCCGCACTCGCGGCTGTAGGCGCCGCGCCGCCGCAGGACCTGTGAAGGGACCGACAGATCGATGGACTTCCCTTCGTATCCGGAGCTGTTCCGCGGGCTGAGCGACTCGGCCCTCCGGGAGCTGGAGTCGGAGTTCGAACGGGTCCACCTTCCGAGCGGGGAGACCCTCATCCGGCAGGGTGAGCCCGGCGACTGCATGTACCTCCTCGTCAGCGGCCGGCTGCGCGCCTACGTCGAGCGCGCCGAGGGCGACGAGATCGTCGTCGGAGAAGTGGGCCGCGGGGAGGTCGTCGGTGAGATGGCGCTGCTCATCGACGAGCCCCGGTCGGCCACCGTTCGCGCGGTCCGGGACAGCGAGCTGCTCAAGCTGTCCAAGGAGGTGTTCGACCATTTCATGGAGAAGCACCCCCTGGCCATGAAGCAGATCGCCCGCGTCAACCTGATGCGGCTTCGACGCACGATACTCTTCCCCCGCGTCGAGAGCACGGTCGCGACCATCGCCGTCGTGCCGGCCGGACGGGACGCGCCGCTGTCCAGCTTCGCCGAGCGCCTGGCCCGGGCTCTCGGCGCGGTCGGGCCGACCTTGCACCTGAACCGGGATCGGTTCGAGCGCCGGCCCGGCCCGGCGCGTCGGCCGGGAACGGCGGCCGACAGCGCCATCGCGGCCTGGCTCAGCGAGCAGGAGACGAAGTACCGCTACGTCATCTACGAATCCGACGCGACGCAATCCGAGTGGACGCGCCGGTGCCTGCGGCAGGCCGATCACGTCCTGGCCGTCGGGCTCGGAGGCTCCGATCCGGCGATCGGGGAGGCCGAAGCCGAGATCCAGCCTTTCGACTGGCGCGGCCTGGCCGCCCGCCGGGACCTCGTGCTGTTGCACCCGGACGACGCGCGGCGGCCGATCGGCACCCAGGGCTGGCTGGCGGCGCGTCACGTCGACGGGCACCATCACCTTCGCGCCCACTCCGACGCCGATTACGAGCGGCTCGCCCGCTTCCTCACCGGACGGGCGGTGGGCCTGGTGCTGGGAGGCGGCGGCGCGCGGGGCATGGCCCACATCGGCGCGATCCGGGCGATCCAGGAGCTGGGCATTCCCATCGACCTCATCGGCGGGACCAGCAGCGGAGCCATCATTGCCGGCGCGCTGGCGAAGGGCCTGGACTACGAAGGCCTGGTGGCGACGGCCAGGGAACGCCTGGTCGCCCCCGGCTCGCTCCTGGACTTCACTCTTCCGTTCGTCTCCTTGATCTCCGGCCGGAGGGTCTCGAAGGCCCTGGAGCGCACGTTCGAGGACCTGATGATCGAGGACCTGTGGCTGAGCTATTTCTGCGTATCGAGCAACCTGAGCCGGGCCCGGATGGTGGTGCACCGGCGGGGCCTTCTCCGGAAGGCCATACGCGCGAGCGTCTCGCTCCCGGGGATCCTCCCGCCGGTCTTCCATGATCGCGACCTGCTGGTCGATGGCGGCCTGATGAACCGGCTGCCGGTCGACGTGATGCGGCGGTTCTGCAACGGGGGAAAGGTTCTCGCCGTCAACGTGAACACGACCAGCGGTCTCGAGTCGGGCGACGCGTTCGGGGAGCATCTCTCGGGCTGGCGAGTCCTCGCCCAGCGGCTCAACCCCTTCAAATCGCGCACCGAAGGACCGAACATCGCCAGCATCCTCCTCTGCGCGACCCTGCTCAACAGCGCCCAGGCCCAGGAGTCCCTGGAGCGGGAGGCCGATTTCTGCGTGCAGGTCTCCCCGGCCCCGATCGGTCTCTTCGATTTCAAGTCGCTCGAGGCCATCGTGACCGCCGGCTACGAAGCGGCGCTCAAGCAGCTCGAAGGATGGGCGGCCTCGAGATCCGGGGATTCGGCCCCCGGCCGGCTGGCCAAGCGCCGGAACTCCGGCCGGGCGCCGTCCTCACGCCCGGCCCTCTCCCCGCCCTGAGGCTTCGCGGTTAGACCCGGATCGGCACGCCGTGCGTCCGATCGTCGGTCAGGATCTCGAAGGCGGTGCGGTGCTGCGCCTTCAGGGTTTCCTGCCCGCCCGTGGACTTGTCGGTCACGGTCAGCCGGCAGGAGGCGAGCTTGCTGTTCAGGCAGTGCTTGATGCCCCCCGGCGGGTTGTAGTAGGTCAGCCCCACGAAGGCCTCCCGGGGCGCCGAGATCTCCCCGGCGATCTTGACCGCGTGGTTCTCGGCGCCGAACTCCCAGTGGAAGTAGCGGAACCTGCCCCTGGCCCTCAGGGTCTGCGGCAACCTGACGAACGCGTGCTCCTGGCCGCGATGACGCAGGACCATGGGCGTCAACATGGGCGTCCATACCGGCCCGAACTTCAGCCGGGCGGAGACGACCTCGAGAAAGCTGTCCGGGGCGTCGTCGAAGCCGGCCACCTGCCCGAACGCATAGTAGTCGGTGTGCCGGCTTCCCCAGTTGTGGTTCTGGCTCCCGACCCACTTCTGGACGTCGAAGCTCTTCCCGTCGACGCTGACCGAGCCGTCGTACACCGCCATCGGCACTCCGATGAAGCTCTTCGCCTTCGGAAAATTCCCTTCGTACATCGACCGGGGCAGGAAGAGGATCGGCGGCTGGTCGCCTTCGTAGGCGAGGTCCCAGCTCAGCGTGTGCGACCGGGCCGCGCACGTGCCCTTCAGCTTGCCCGGCGCCAGCACCGCGCCCCCCACCTGGGCGCCGAAGCCATCCGGCTCGAACCGGCAGGCCGAGAGCGGGTACTCCTCCTTCACGGCGACGTGGTCGCCCGTCTCGCCGTTGAAGAACATGGCCCACAGCTCGCCGATCGCCTTCTCCGGGTGTCCGGTGGGGCTGAAGATCGTGTAGCGGATCCAGAAGGCCAGCGGCCGCGTCGGATGGTTGGCCCGCTGGAAGAAGCTCTCGTAATGGCCTCGTGGCTGACCGGGCTTGTAACGCGTCCAGTTCAGCTCCTTGGTGTCCGCCGGCTCGGAGGGTGCTCGCTCTCCTCTCACGGGACCCGTCCCTCCGCCGTCCGGGCGCCCCGACGACTCAGGCTCTCGCGCAGCATCTGGAGCCGATCGGCCAGACCGAGGCCGGTCAGGTACGCCGACAAGCCCAGCGCCCGCAACGGATCGGGCGGGACCCTCGGCGCGCGGCCGCGCACCCACGGAAAGTCCATGCGCGGCGAGCGGCGGCGCATGACGAAATCGGCCATCGTCGCCCCGCTCGCCGTGGCCAGGGCCACGCCGTGCCCGTTCCAGCCCCCGGCGAAGAGTATCCCCGGAGCTTCGGCCAGCTCACCCACCACCGGCAGGTGATCCAGCGTCATCCCGACCGTACCCGCCCATCGCCTGACGATGGCCACGTCGGCCAGGGCCGGGAAGCGCCGCGAGAAGACCTTCGCCTGGCCTTCCCAGACCCGGGGATCGGCCACGTCGGTGGCGCCGCTCTGCCGGTCCTTCGCCGCCGCTTGATAGAGCGGGCGGCCCCCGCCGAACACGATGCGGTCGTCGGGCGTGAGACGGTAATAGTTGAAGATGTTGCTGGCCTCGAAGAACGGGGTCCGGCCCGGCCAGTTCAGCCGGCCGAGCTGCTCGGCGCTGAGCCGCTGCGTCTGGATGACATGGGTCTGGAGCGGGATGAGCTGGCCTCTCAACAACCCCAGCTGCGGGGTATAGGCGTCGGTGGCCAGCAGCACCCGGGCGGCGGCCAGCGTGCCGCCGGGCAGAGCCAGGGTCAAGGGATGGCCCGGCGTGAAGCCGCTCACCCGGGTCTGCTCATGGACCCGGACGCCCCGCCCCACCACGATGCGCTTCAGCTCCCGGCACAGCCGCACCGGGTTGAGCAGCCCGCTGTGGGGATAGCCCAGCCCGGCCCGGTAACGAACCGGCGAGATCCCGGCGATCTGCCGTTCGTCGTACCAGGACGCGGCGAAGCCGAGCCTTTGCAGCATGCGCCTTTCCGCCTGCAACGCGTCCACCTGCCGGCTCGTCATGGCCGCCTTCACCTGGGGCGTCTCTTCCAGGTCGCAAGCGATCTTCTCCGCGTAGATGAGCGCCTTGACCTGGGTCACCGCGTCGATCGTGGCTTGATAGAGGCGCCGGGCATCCGCCTCCCCGTACCGGCGGCACAGATCCACGAGCGAGCGGCCCACCCGCGGGCCCAGCATTCCCGTGTTGCGGCCGCTGGCGCCGCTGCCCACGCGGTTGGCCTCCAGGAGCACGACGTCCAGCCCCGGCCGCTCCTGGATCAGGTGATAGGCCGCGGACAGCCCGGCCAGGCCGCCGCCCACGATCGCGATCTCGGCCGTGGCCTCACCCCGGAGGGGGGCGCAAGGCAGCTCGTCCGGCGTCGCGACCCAGAAGCTGAGGTCGTCCCTCTCTATCGCGACGGACATGGGCCCGCTCTCACGGCCGCGGCGATCCGGCGCCCCCTCGAGTCCCGTCGCGCGGGTGGATCGTCATCAGCATGCCGTAGCGCGGCCGCAGCGTGATGGTCGCGTGGTTCATCACCCGGTGGCCGGGCACGTGGCGCAGCTCGTGGCGCTGCGCGATCAGGATCAGGAGCAGGTGCGCTTCCATCAGGGCGAAGCTCTTGCCGATGCAGATGTGCGGCCCCGCCCCGAAGGGTAGATAGGCGAAGCGATGCTGCGCCTTCCGCCTCTCCGGGGCGAAGCGGTCCGGGTCGAATCTCTCCGGATCGGGCCAGAAGTCGGGATGGCGATGGAGGTTGAACAGGTTGACCAGCACGCGCGAGCCCGCCGGCAGGTCGTAGCCCCCGAGCGTCGTCGCCCGCGACGTCAGGCGTGGGATGATGGGCGCCGACGGATACAGCCGCATCGACTCCTCGAACACCTGCAGCGTGTAGGGCAGGCTGGACAGGTCGGCCAGGGTCGGCGTCCGTCCCGCCAGCACGCCGTCCACTTCCTGCTGGAGCTTGCGCTCGATGTCGGGATGCTGGGAGAGCAGGTACCAGGTCCAGGTGAGCGTGATCGCGGTCGTCTCGTGTCCGGCGGCCAGGATCGTGATCACCTCGTCGCGCAGCTCCTTGTCGTTCATCACCTCGCCGGTGTCCTCGTCCTGCGCGCTCAGCAGCATGTCGAGCAGATCGTCGTGGGGCTGGCGGCCGGTGCGCCGCTCGTTGATGATGCGATAGAGCAGGCGGTCCAGCTCGCGCATCACCCTCTTGAAGCGCCGGTTGCGTGGGGTGGGCCAGCTGGTGGGCGGGCTGAACGGGTTCTGCAGGCGCTGGAACGCGTAGTCGATGGTGACGTTGACCGCCTCCGGCCCGATCTTGTCCAGGTCGTTCATCACGTTGGCGCTGAACATGGTCTGGCTGACGATGTCCAGGGTGACGCGCATCATCTCGTGGTGCACGTCCAGCCGGTCGCCCGCCGGGCAGGTCGCCCAGCGGGCCAGCATCTCCTTCGAGCAGGCCACCATCTTGTCGAACAGGATCGCCAGCCGCTGGCGATGGAAGATCGGCTGCATCATCCGGCGATGGCGGAACCACGACTCGTGGTCGGAGCTGGTGAGGAGCCCATCGCCCAGCACCAGCCGCAGGGGATTGTCGGGGCCGAGCTTGCCGTAGACGTTCTTGCCGTCCATGAACACTTCCTCGGCCTGGTCCGGGTGCGAGACGCCGTGCACGATCAGGGGGCCGAGACGGTAGCGCACCGGGTCCCCGAACTCTCGTTGCCCGCGCGTCATCGCCTGCAGGATGTCGCGCTTGAAATCGATGATGCTGCCCAGCAGGAAGAGGCCGCGTGGACCCGGGGCCTGACGCGTCGCCAGCGCTGGTGTGTGGGGTATCGGCGCTCTGGTAGCCATGGCCTGCTCCTCGCCCTCTCACTTCGAGCCGAGGGCGCACAGCCAGCCCAGCGCCCTGTTCGGCTCGGAGTGGTATCGGGCCTGGCGGAATCCCGCCTGGGTCAACATCGTCACCAGCTCGACCCCGGAGAGGATGGACATGCCGAGGGCGGCGGAGCGGTTTGCGTAACGCTGGCTGAGGTACTTCTGCAGCCTCGATTTCTGCGCGGCCGATTCCTTGCTCATCTCCATGGCGATGGTGATCTGGCCGCCCGGCTTCAGCACCCGATGAACCTCACGCAACCCGGCCATCGGATCGGGCCAGAAGTAGAACGTCTCGATGCCGCAGACCCTGTCGAAGGAGCCATCGCCGTAGGGCAAGGCCGACACGGCGCCCGGCTTGACCTCGACCCTGCCCTGCCGTACGGCCGCGTCATTGCGCCGGGTCGCCTGGCGAACCATCTCCGCGGAATAGTCCACCCCCGCCACGAACCCCGCGGTGGCGCGGTCGGACAGGAGCTTCACCGCCATGCCGCCGCCACAGCCGACATCCAGGACGCGGTCGGAAGGCTGGACGTTCATCAAGTCGATCACCCATACCGTCAACGTCTTGTGCTGCATGGTCATGATGTGGCCGAGCATCTGTCCGAACCACCCGGTCGGCTTGCGGAAGTTCGCCTCCACCAGCTCCAGCGGTTTGCGCACCTGGCGCCCTACGAATGTACCGAGGCTCATGTTCCCCTCTCCTGTGCGGTACACCACCGCCGACACCGGTGTGGCGTCGAGTATCTGCGCTCCTTCGGCCACAGATACCGCCCGAGGCTTCAGTGTGTCGGTTCGTCGATGGCGCCGATACTACGCCCGTCGGCCAGGCTTTCGCAATGAGTCTCTGCCTCCAGCGCCGCGAGCCGCCCGCGCCCCCGACAAAGGCAGCGAGCGGAGCGGGATTCACTCCCGCGCAGCGAGCGGGGGGTCTGGGGGGTGCGCCGCTAGCACCCCCCAGCTCAATGAGGCAGCGAGCGGAGCGGGATTCACTCCCGCGCAGCGAGCGGGGGGTCTGGGGGGGTGCGCCGCTAGCACCCCCCAGCTCAATGAGGCAGCGAGCGGAGCGGGATTCACTCCCGCGCAGCGAGCGGGGGGTCTGGGGGGTGCGCCGCTAGCACCCCCAGCTCAATAAGGCAGCAAGCCGAGCGGGATTCACTCCCGCGCAGCGAGCGGGGGGTCTGGGGGGTGCGCCGCTAGCACCCCCCAGCTCAATGACGATGCGGGGAGGCCGAAGCGGCCGGAGCCGGTGAGGAAGCCGGGGATTCCGCGCCGTGCTCGTGGCCCTCTCCCCCCGCCTCTGCGCCGGGATGGTGCTCCTCGAGGCCGGCTCCGGTCTTGAGGGCCTGGCGCTCGGCATCGGTGAGCTGCGGGACGTGGCGCACGAAGGCGATGATGTCGCGGATCTCCTCGTCTTTGTGGTTCACGCCGAAGCCGGGCATGCCCGTCATGCGGATGCCGTTCTTGACGACCCAGAACAGCTCGGCGTCGGACTCGTGCTGCACCACGGGGGAGTCCATGCCGGGCGGGGTGGGGTTCATGCCCTCCTGGAACTCCTCCGCATCCACGCCGGGCGCGCCGTGGCAGGGCAGGCAGTTCTCGCGGTAGTGCGACATGCCGCGGGCCAAGGCTCCCGGATCCTTGGCCACCGGATCCGTGATGTCCCGGGCCCGACGCTCGAGGGACTTGTCGAGAGCCCAGGGCGCGAGCTTGTCGATGATGTCGGGGGGAGCGGTGGCGCCCACGTTGAAGCGACCGGTGGCGAACACGAAGCCGGCCACCGCGACGATCACGACGATGGTGGTGATCACGCCCGCGATGAATCTCATGGAAGGCCCTCCTCGCAACATCTTATTCCGTTGCCGCGCGCCGCGGGACTGGCGCCGCGGCGCAGACTACGCGGGCCCGGAGCCGGGAGACGCCCCCGGGGGGGCGCTGCCTTGCGGGCGGTAGGCGGCGCAGCTCAGCACCGGCTGGGGCGGATAGGCGCGGAAGACGGGGCAATATACGAACACCGAGCCGCGGTCGCTGGTCACGTAGCGCGGCGGCGCCGCGCACGAGTGGCAGAGGCTCTCGGGGAACGGCCGCGCTTCGGTCAGGGCCGGCGGGTCCGGGGCGGGCTCAGCTCGGAGCGATGGCGGTCGCGCCGCGAGAGCACTTCCCCGCCGCTGCGCAGCGTGCCCGAGTCTTCCTCCTGCAGGCCGTACGCGCGCCCGATCTCGTCGACGCCGTTCTGGTCGGGCGTCGGAGTGGAGCCCCCCGGCGTCTCCTCGCCCACGTACTCGTTGGCGAGCGTGTCGTCGTCCGGATCTCCCACTCGGATCGTCTCGTCCTCGCCCGGAATCTTCCATCGCCGCGCGTCGGGCGACACGGGCAGGACGCCGGTGCGCAGCGCCTCGGCGGCCACCGCGGTGGGCGAGCGGTGCCGGCGCGTCGCTTCGTCGACCGGACGCAGCCGGGGGGCGAGGCGACGGTCCCGCGCGGGACGTCGGGTCGCGGCGCTCATGGACAGGCGCTCATGGACACTCCTACCCTGTCCCTTTCTTCCCCCGGCGTCAAGGCTTTTTCCGCGATACGTCAGGTCACCTTCACGACCGCCCGCCGGGCCGTCAGGCCGACGCCGAGCAGGAGGGCGCCGAGCAGGACGTGCACCGCGTTGTCGGGAGTGAGCTGACGGGCGGTGAGCGGGGCGTGGCCGAGCGCCGTCGCCACCAGGCCGGGGGCCAGGAAGCCCAGGGCCGCGAGCAGCAGATAGACGGCGCCGAACAGGAGGCAGAACACGCGGGCGGCCTCGAAGCCGGCCGCGAAGCCGACGTAGAGGGCGATCAGGCCCGTCAGCAAGTGGACGATGTTGTGGATCGTCGTCAGGTGCAACCCGAGCAGCGTCGGCGCGGCGAAGCCGGCCAGCCCGGCGAGCCCGAGCGCCACCCCGACGATGCGGCACAGCGTCCTCGGCATGGTCTCCTCCCTTCTTCGCGCCACGCGCATGAATGCAACGGCGGCCTATTGGACCGAGAAGCTCCGCTTGCCGGCCGACACCTCGTCCAGGAAGACCTCGACCTGGTACGCGCCCCGGGGCAGCCCGTCCGCCTTCGAGATGTGGAACTCGCTGACCGTGGTGCCGCTGGGAGCGATGTCCAGCGACGACTCGGCCACGACCTCGGAGCCTCCCCGCGTCCACTTCGCCTTCAGCTGCGCGCTGGGCGCGGTGCCCTCGGTGACGACGGAGGCGTAGATCATGTCACCGGGCGCGAAGGAATCGCCGGGCTGGGCCACGCGCCGGTCGGGTGCGACCGTGCGCCCGAGCTGGATGTCGCCGACCGTCACGTCGGAGCGGCGGGCGGGCGCAGGCGATCCCGCCGCCGGAGCGGCCTGGCGACCGCCGCACGCCACGAGGGCGAGGATCAGCGCGAGAAGGGGCGCCATACGGGTCGACAATTTTTTGCGTCCTCGCTCCGGCAGGCTTGCGCAGGCGGCCTCTTCGAGCGAATCTAGGATGACGATGAGTGGGTGTCAACGAGACCCGACGGCATCCGGCATCGGGGGCGCCGGTATGCGCCTTGCAGCGCACCCGGTATGACCCTCCGCTACCGCGGTTCGATCCACGCCCTGGCTGCGGTCCTGCTCGGGATCGGACTGGGGGTGGCCGTCATCATGTGGGGCGACCGGCCCCAGCCGGCCGAGCTCGCGGTCCCGCCGCCGCCGAACGCGCTCACCCCGCCGGTCGTGCGCTCGTGGCGGGAGGCGGCCCGGCGGGTGGAGGAGAGCCGGGGCGAGCCGGTCGGCCGCGCGGCGGCGGTGCTCGTCCCGCCCGAGCTGCGCCACTACAGCGACCACCGCCGCTTCCTCGCCGTGCAGGTGGCGGAGAGCCGGGCCCAGGACTTCGAGCTGCCCCACGACTACGCGGAGCTGGTGCAGCTCATCGAGCGGGGCCAGATGGTCGAGATGAAGCCGGTCGGCGACGACTACATCCTCTACGGCGTGGGGGCGAGCGTCAGCGACGATCCCCTCACCCACTACGACGAGGCGACCGGCACCGACATCCCCCTCTACGAGAACTACGCCGATTTCCAGGACGCCGAGGCGGCGATGGCCGAGTCCATCGGCGAGCTCAAGGACAAGGCGGCCGGAGTGCAGCAGCAGCTGCGTGCCCTGCGGGCGCCCCGCCTGCGCAAGGAGCGCGCGGCATACCTACGCAGGCGCAAGGCGCTCCAGGCCCAGGTCAAGGGCACCCAGGCCGCGGCGGCCCTGCTCGACAAGAGGCGGCGGCGCGTCGCCTCCTTCTACGAGGACTACGACAAGCGCCGGATGCTGGTGGCTGAATACCGGGTGCTGGCCGGCAAGGCGGCCGACTTCGACGGCCGGAGCTACGACCTGCGGGCGGCGGCCGGGCGAGCCCAGTTCAAGGCCCGGCTGTTGAGCTTCATCCGGCCCGAGGCCCGGGACGTCCTGCTCGAGATCGCCCGCGTCTACCACGCGAAGTTCGGCCGGCCCCTGCCGGTGACCTCACTGGTGCGCACCGAGCGCTACCAGCAGATGCTCGGCGAGGTGAACCCCAACGCGACCCGCATCGCCACCCCGCCCCACACGACCGGGCTCGCCTTCGACATCTACGACCGCTACATGACGGGGGAGGAGCAGAATGACCTCATGCGGTACGTGGCCCGGCTGGAGGACGAGGGCCGGGTGGAAGCGCTGCGCGAGAACCGCGACCACATCCACGTGTTCGCCTTCGCCGAGGGCCGTCGTCCGGACGAGAAGCTCATCGCCAGCTCGCTCGAAGCGGTGGGGCCGGCCGGGCGGCCGGCCGCCGCACGGCCCGCGGCCACGCCGCGGCACCGGCGGGTCGCGGTGGGGGCCAAGGCGCTCCGGGCCGGCCGCCAGACGGCCGCGCGGGCGTCCAGCCGGACGCGACCCGTCCCCGGCGTGCGGGCGCGCTGAGGCCGCCGACCGGTCGCGGTCGGCGCTGGCTCAGTACTTCGCGTGCAGCTTCGTCTGCTGCATGACGAGGCCGGAGCCGACCTCGCGCGGGAGGGGCACGATGGTGCCGAGGTCGACCACGTCGCGGATCGTGCCCCACACCTTGACCCGGGCCCCCTGGCGAGGCATTCCGCGGGTCGAGTAGACCCAGATCGTGCCCGTGCCGTCGTCGAGCTGGTAGATGCCGTGACCGAGCACGCCCAGGCTCTTGACGACGTCGCCGGTGAGGGCGACCTCCCGGTGGTAGTAACGAGACGGCTGCGCCATCAGCTTGTTGACGGTGGTGTGGGCGCAGCCGGCGGCCAGCAGGCCGAGGCCCGCCGCCAGCACGAAGGCCGCCGCCCGTCTGGTCCTGCTCATGGTGCTCCCTCCCCGTGCGCCTCGAAGGCGAGCCGTCTTCGAGGGATGACGCCTTCCAGGCAAGGTTAGCACGCGGCGCTCAGCTCGCGGGACGGCCGGCGCCGCCTTCGGGCTCCAGCTTGCGGCCGCAGTGATAGCAGATGCCGCCCATGATGGCGGCCAGGCGGGCGAGCGCCTGCTCGGCCCGCTTGCGCTCGATGGCGTAGCGCAGCGAGCGGTCGAGCAGGCGCGGCTCGAGGCCGTCCTTCATCAGGAAGTCCTGGGCTCCGGCCTGCACCGCCTTCAACCCCGCTTCCTCGTCGTCCAGGCCGGTCAGGACCACGATGGGCACGAAGGGATGGTCGGCGGCGATGCGGCAGACGCCGTCGAAGTTCCAGGCGTCGGGCAGGTTGAGATCCAGGAGCACCACGTCGATTCCGCCGCGGCGAAGGCGGTCGAGGGCGGCGGAGAGCCGGTCGACCCGCTCCCGCAAGAAGGGCCGCCGGACGGCATCGAGGGCCTGCTCGACGAGGACGATATCGTCGGGATCGTCCTCGACCACCAGCACTCGGGGAGATGCCTCGGCCATGGGTCCAACGCTAGCACGGCCCCGGCGCGTCCGGAGCGCCCACGAATTGATCTATCTAGAGGACACTCGCCTCGTACCGTAATCTGTTCAAGTTACTCAAATCAAGCAGTTTATACCTGGCACCTTGCTTGCTTTACAAACGGCTGAACGCCGGAGCAGACGTCAGGCGTTCAGGAGGTCGGAGATGAGGATGCCTGTCATGGGAGCGGCGATCGGCGGCCTGGCGCTCGGCGCCATGGTGGTCGCCGGTTCGCGTTACGTGGCGTCGCCGGTGCAGGCCTCGATCCCGGCCCCCTCGCTCGGCAGCACGCAGCTCGTGAGCCAGGGTGCCGGCCTCGCGTCCAACCCGGTTCTCGTCGACTGTGCCGACGGCCAGCGTGCCCTCGTGAAGCACGTCAGCGTCGGCGGCCAGACCGTGGCTCAAGTGCAGTGCGTCGGAGAGGCCCTGGGGACGGCGAACGCCTTCGACGAGACGTCGACGGCCGCCCCGGCATACACCAGCGCGCGGGCGTACCCGGTGTCGATGAGCCGCCCGCCCGCGTCCTACAGCGCGCCGGCTCCGGTCCGGACCCGGACGGTGGCCGCGCGCGAGCCGGTGGTCTATCGGACGGCGTCGTCCGAGCGGGTGACCCACACCCCGCGCTCGTGGAAGAAGAGCGCGCTGATCATCGGCGGCTCCGCTGCGGGCGGCGCCGGATTGGGCGCGATCGTGGGCGGCAAGGGCGGCGCCGTGAAGGGCGCCGTCATCGGCGGGATCGCCGGCACCGTCTACGACATCGCGACGCGCAACAAGTAAGACGTCACGACGGCACGTTGTGGGCCCGGCTCCGCGCGAACGGAGCCGGGCCCTTTCTCTTCTCGAATCCGGGTGACAATGGCCCTGCTGGCGTAGCCCAACCGGCAGAGGCAGCCGGCCTAAACCCGGCCCAGTGGGGGTTCGAATCCCCCCGCCAGCACCAACCCCGGCGCGAACGACGACCGGCGGCGGCCCGGCGTTCGGATGGACCTCAGGACTCCTTCCGCTTGTGAGCGATCCAGACCGCCGCGTCCCACGCGTTGTGGATGCCGACGTACAGGAGCAGGAGCGCTGTGGCCGCGACGACGTACAGCGCCGGGGTGACGTGCCGCGCGGCGGCTGCGCCCGCGGCGAGCAGACACGCGTACGCGACGACGGGCAGGCCCACGTGCCACACCCAGTCGGACAGCACGGGAGTGTAGCCCTTCTGCCGCCGGGCCAGCCGCAGGACCTGGAACGCATACGCAAGGCCGGCCAGCCCGGAGACGACGAGGCAGACGCTCAGGCTCGCGGGCGTCTGGCCCGGCGTCGAGAGGATGGCCGCCAGCAGCAGGACGGCGCAGAAGTGCACCACGGTGGGCGTCCCGAAGGCGTTCATCTCCGCCTCGCCCCCGACCTTCGCCTCCGCGCCGAGCGCGACCACCACGAACTGCAGTCCGGTCAGCGCCGCGGCCGACGACCCCACGATCACGTAGAAGCTCTCCCACTCGGTCAGCAGCGGCAGCGCGGGTTCGGGCATGGATCCCCTCCTGGCGAGCGCGGGGCCTCTCTCAGCGGGCCTTGCCCGCCGCGCTGGCCGCGCCGCGCTCGGCGGCATCCTGGCGCACCACCTCCAGCATCGGCCGGTGCAAGGCGCCGTTCGTCGCCACGATGTTGCCGGCGGCCAGGCTCAGCGGCGAACCGTCGAAGCGCGAGACCGTGCCTCCCGCCTCGGTGACGATCAGGATCCCGGCCATCATGTCCCAGGGATGGAGGTGCTCTTCCCAGAAGCCGTCCACCCTTCCCGCGGCCAGGTAGGAAAGGTCGAGCGCGGCGGCGCCGTCGCGCCGGATGGCCTGCGCCTCGCCCATGAACCGGTTGAACAGACGCAGCTTTCCGTGGAGGTCTTCCCGCAGGTCGTAGGGGAAGCCGGTGACCAGCATGCTCTGCAAGAGGTCGGAGGCGGTCGAGACCCGCAGCGGCCGGCCGTTCAGGTACGATCCCCCACCCTTCTCCGCGGTGAACAGCTCGTCCTTCAGCGGGTCGTAGACCGCCCCCGCGGTGACGACCCCGTCGACGGTCAGCGCCACCGACGCGCAGAAGAAGGGGTAGCCGTGAGCGAAGTTGGTCGTGCCGTCGAGCGGGTCCGAGAACCAGACGTAGCGCGAGCCCACCTGGTCGATCACCCGCTCCTCGGTGACGATGTCGTGGCCCGGGAAGCGCGTGCGCAGGGTCTCCAGGATCGCGTCCTCGCAGGCGCGGTCGACCTCGGTCACGAGGTCGATCTCGCCCTTGTGGGAGACCTCGAACTGCTGGCCGTAGCGCCCCTTCTGGATGGCCCCCGCCTTAAGGACCGCCTCGGCCGCCACGGCCAGATGGCGCGCGCTCAAGCCTTGCTCATGTCGGACGTCGGATTGTAGGATGCCGCCCCGGTGCCGCCAAACGAGCCCCCCGAGGCGGGATACCCTGCGCCGGGAACGCTGCGGCCGGCGGCCACGGCGCTGCTGCTGGCCCTCACCGCGGCCCTGTTGCTCTTCCGCCTCGGCCGCGTCCCCCTGATCGGCCCCGACGAGCCTCGCTACGCGCGGGTGGCCGTCGAGATGCACCGGAGCGGCGCGCGCGTGACCCCCACGCTGCAGGGCCGGCCGTGGCTCGAGAAGCCCCCGCTCTATTACTGGCTCGCGGGAGCGGCGTTCTCCTTGCTGGGCGAGACGGAGACCGCGGCCCGGCTGCCGTCGGTGGCGGCGGCGCTGCTGCTCGTGGGCGCCACGGCCCTCTGCGGCGCTCGGCTCCACGGCGGCGGCGCGGGCCTTCATGCCGGCTTCGTGGCTGCCACCGCCCCGCTCGCCTTCATCTACGGGCGGGCGGCGGCGATGGACATGCTGCTGGCCGCCACGGTCACCGCCGCCGTGGGCCTCATCGCGCTGCGCCTGCTCGGGATCGCCGGCCGGCTCGCCGTGCCCGCGGCCTGGCTCTTCATGGCCCTGGCCACCCTCGCCAAGGGCCCGCTCGGCTTCATCCTCCCGGGCCTGATCGTGGCCGGCTACATCGCGGCAACACGGGAGTGGCGGCAGGCGCGCACCGTCCTGTCCCCGGCCGGCATCGGGCTCTTCCTCCTCGGGGCCGGGCCGTGGCATGCGCTCATCTGGCACGATCAGGGCCGGGCCTTCGTCGACGTGTTCCTCCTCAACCACAACCTGCAGCGCTTCACGTCGACGATCCACCGCCATGGCGGTCCGATCCTCTATTACGTCCCGGTGCTCCTCCTGGGCCTCTTTCCATGGTCCGGTCTGCTGCTGCCCGCCTTCGCGAAGGCGCGGCCGCGCCGCTCGCGCGCCGATCTTTTCGTGCTGCTGTGGGCGGCCGTGCCCTTCGTGCTCTTCTCGATCGCCGGCTCCAAGCTGCCCGGCTACGTCCTGCCCTGCCTCCCGCCCCTCGCCCTGCTCGTCGGCCGCGCGGCGCACGAGATGGTCCGGCGCGAGCTGCGCAGCCCCTTCGGCGCCGGGCCGCGCGCGGCGGCCGTGGTGACGTTGCTGCTGGCCTGCGTCCTGGCGGGGGCGCCGCTGGTGCTGCGGCGCCTCGGAGAGCCCGACTGGCGTCTCCTCGTCCCCGTCTCCCTGTGGGGCCTGCTCGTGGGAGTGGGCTTCCGGTTGCGCGTGGAGCGCGATCCAGCCGGGGCGCTCGGGCTGCTCCGGGTGGGCGCGGCGGGGACGCTGGTACTGCTCACGCTGGCGGCCCCGCCGATCCTGGCCCGGCGCGAATCGGGCCGCAGCCTCTTCGCTCGCGCGGCCGGACGCGAGGTCCTGGCCTGGGGCGCCTGGCGTACGGCCTGGATGGCCGGCTACTTCTACAACGACGGCAAGGTGCGCGAGGTGGCCGGAGAGGAGGAGATTGCGGCCGCGGCGGCCGCCGGGCCGGTGCTCGTGCTGTGCGGTCCGGGCGAGCGACGGCGGCTGGAGGCGGCCCCCGGGCTCTCGGCGGCTCTCGTCGCGGAAGGGCCGCGCTCGTCGGCCCTTCTGCGCGTTCGGCGCCGTTAGCCCGGCCGCCGCTTGACCATCGTCACCTCCGTCCCGCCGCCGGAGGGAAATGCGTATGACACCTCGTCCATGAACGAGCGCATGAAGAAGATGCCACGACCGCCCGCCTTGAGCAGGTTCTCGTCGTCGGTCGGGTTCGGGACCACGCTGGGGTCGAAGCCGCTGCCCTCGTCGCGGACGCGCACCTCGAGCGTCCCGGACTCGAGCACGAAGGCGACCGCCACCCGCTTGCGCTCGTCGCCGCGGTTGCCGTGCTTGATCGCGTTGACGACCGACTCCCGCACCGCGACGCTCAGGTAGTGCGTGGCTTCCTCGTCGAAGCCGGCCAGGCCGCTCAGGTGCGCGAGCACGGTCTGCACCGTCTCCAGCAGGTCGAAGCGGCTCGCGATGTCGAGCTTGACCGTCCGGCTCGGAGAGCGCTTCATGTCGTTGGGGGGCCGGAGAAAACCGTAACATGCGCTCCCCTGGCGATCAAGCCACAGCCGGTCAGACACTTGCGGGACGGACGTGCTAGGCTCCTGACCGTGCGTCTCTCGCCCGCCCCGCGCTTCCGCGGCCGCTTCACGCTCCCGGGTGACAAGTCACTCTCCCACCGGCTCGCGATCTTCGGGGCCCTGGCCGAGGGAGAGACGCGCATCGGAAACTTCTCGACCGCCGCCGACTGCAGCTCGACTCTGCGCTGCCTGAAGGATCTCGGCGTCGAGGTCCGCGGGTCGGGGCGGGCGGTCGACGTGGAGGGGCGCGGGCCCGCCGGCCTCCGGGCGGCCAGCGGATCGCTCGACGCGGGCAACTCGGGAACCACGCTGCGCATGCTCGCCGGCGTGCTGGCCGGCCGGCCCTTCCGCTCCGTCCTCACCGGCGACGCCTCCCTGCGGCGGCGGCCGATGGAGCGCGTGGCGGAGCCGCTGCGCGCCATGGGGGCCACGGTCGCGACCCGCGACGGGACGCCGCCGGTGATGATCGAGGGGGCCGCGCTGCGCGGCATCGCCTGGCGCCTGCCGGTGGCCAGCGCCCAGGTCAAGACCGCGGTCCTGCTGGCCGGCCTCCAGGCCGAGGGAGTGACCACCGTGACCGAGCCGGGCCGCAGCCGCGATCACACCGAGCGGCTCCTGCCCGCTTTCGGCGTGCCGCTCGTGCAGGAGGGACCGGCGGTGTCGGTGCGCGGGGGGACGCGGCTCAGTCCCCTCACGATGGAGGTGCCGGGGGACGTCTCCAGCGCGGCGTTCCTCATCGTGGCCGCCCTGGTCCTTCCCGAGTCCTGGATCCACATCGAGAACGTGCTGCTCAACCCGGCCCGCACCGCGTTCATCGACGTGCTGCGGCAGATGGGCGGCCACATCGAGACGGCCTTGCGGTGCACGGAGCCGGAGCCGGTGGGCTGGATCGAGGCCCGAACGTCGCGGCTGCGGGGAGTGGAGGTCGGGGCCGACGTCGTCCCGTCCCTGATCGACGAGATCCCGGCCCTCGCCGTCGCGGGCACCCGCGCCGAGGGAACCTTCGCCGTGTCCGGCGCGGCCGAGCTGCGGGTGAAGGAGAGCGACCGCATCGCGGCGCTGACCGAGGGCCTGCGGGCCATGGGCGCTCGGGTCGAGGAGCGGCCGGACGGCCTGGCCATCGAGGGGGGTCCCGCCCTGCGGGGCGCCGAGGTCCGCGCCCACGGCGACCACCGCATCGCGATGGCGCTCTCGGTCGCCGCGCTCTCCGCCCGCGGCGACACGCACGTCGAGGACGCGGAGTGCGCCTCGGTGTCCTTCCCGGAGTTCTACGCCTTCCTCGAGCGCGGCGTGGCGGGGGACCGGGGGCGTCATGACTGAGCCGCCCCGCCGCGTCGTGCTGGTGGGCTTCATGGGCAGCGGCAAGAGCACGGTCGGAGCCCACCTCGCCGGTCGCCTCGGCTGGGCGATGCTGGACATGGACACAAGGATCGAGGAAGAGTCCGGCCTGCGCGTCGGCGAGATCTTCCGGCGCCGCGGCGAGGCCTTCTTCCGGGAGCAGGAGAGGCGGCTCGCCCTCGTGCTGGGGGCCCGCGACCGCCTGGTGGTGGCCGCGGGCGGTGGGGCCTTCGCGGCCCCGGCCACGCGCGAGGCGCTGCGCCGAGGCGCCGCCACCGTGTGGCTGAGGTGCGGGCTGGAAACGATCCTCGGCCGGATCGTCCTCGACGGCAGTCGACCGTTGGCGTCCTCCCGTGAGACAATCCGCCGACTGCTCGCCGAACGGGAGCCGTCCTACCGTCTGGCCGACCTGACCGTGGACACCCTCCGGTCTCCCGCGGCGGTGGCGCTGGAGATCGCGGGCTGCCTCTTCGGGGGCGGTGCCGGCCAGGGCCCCGGAGGACGTGCGGAGGAATGAAGTACCTCATCCTGTCCGACATCCACTCGAACCGCGAGGCCCTGGGTTCGGTGCTCTCCTTCGTCCGGCGCAAGCCGTGGGACAAGGCGGTCTGCCTGGGCGACGTCGTGGGCTATGGGGCCAACCCCAACCAGGCCGTCGACATGCTGCGCCGCCTGCGCCCCCTGGCCGCCGTGCGCGGCAACCACGACAAGGTCTGCTCGGGCCTCGAGGAGGGAGAGCTCTTCAACCGCATCGCCCTCGAGGCGGCCATGTGGACGCGGCGGAAGCTCACCAAGACCAACTCCCGCTGGCTGCGCGTCCTGCCCCAGGGGCCGGTGGAGGTGGACGGCCGCTTCGCCATATGTCACGGCACCCCCATCGACGAGGACGCCTACATCTTCGGGGAGATCGAGGCCCTCAACGTCTTCCGCCACACCGAGTACCCGATCTGCTTCTTCGGCCACTCCCACTTCCCGGTGATCTTCGCCCTCTCCCCCGACGCGATTACCACCATCCTCACCGTCGCGCCGTCGTTCCGCTTCAAGCTCCGGGAAGGAGTGCGCTACCTCGTCAACCCCGGCTCGGTGGGCCAGCCGCGGGACGGCAACCCGCTTGCCTCGTTCGCCCTCTTCGACAGCACGTCGCGGGTGGTGACGATCCACCGGATTCCCTACCAGATCGAAGCCACCCAGGAGAAGATCCTCAAGGCCGGCCTTCCGCGCCCCCTGGCCGACCGGCTCTCTATCGGCCGCTAGGCCAGTCCGCTCGACGCGGCTAGACCGCGCGGGCGAGAAAGGCGAGCAGGCCCAGCAGGAACAGCGCCGCGCGCGGCCGGGCCAGCCGCGTGGGCTGCACGGCGGCCAGGCCCAGCAGCGCGACCGCGGAGGCTTCCGCAACGCCGGCCGTCGCGTAGCTTCCTTCGGCCCACCAGCTCTCGACGCCGGCCGCCGCGGCGGCAACCAGCGTGGCGGCGGCCGCCCAGCCGAGCAGCGCGGCGCTGCTCCGCCGGCTGGCCCTGGTGGACGAGCTGTCTGTCCTCGGCGAGGAAGCCGCGAGCAGCCGGCGAAGGCTGCCCGCGAGAAGGCCGACCGCCAGCAGCAGCGCCGCCAGGTCCACCGCTCCGCGAGCGAGCGCCTGCGGGCGGCGGCCCAGGCCCTGTCCCGCGACCACCCCCCACCCCAACCCGGCCAGGCCGGCGCCGAGGATCAGCAGCCGCCGGCCGAGGAGCGACATCCGGCCGCTGGGGCCGGTCGAGGCGAGTCGGTGCGCGGCGATCGACAGGGTCCCCCCGAGCGACGCGAGCAGCGCCAGGCCGAGGACGAGCGCCGCTCCCGGAAGCTCGATGCGGGCGCCGTCGCCGCCCAGGCCATAACGCCAGCGGAGGATGCGGCCGCCGTCGAGGGTCGAGAGCAGCAGGCTCAAGGCGGCCCCGGCGAAGACCGCGGCCCCTTCGGCGCTCGGACGGGACGCTGCGCCGGCCTCCGACGCCTGAAAGGCCGCCGCCGCGAGCGCGAGCGCCAGGGCCGCGACGAGGAGGGTCACCTCCCCTCCGGACGCCGTCGCCGGCGCAGGGCGCAGCGCGGCCAACACCGCCGCCGCGGCCGCGATCAGGCATACGAGGCTGCGAGGCGCGACGAGGGCGGCCGCCAGGGCGAGAACGGCCGCCGTCCGCGCCGCGGGCCGGTCGAAGGCGAAAAGAAGCGAGAGGCCGGCGGCCGCCGAGAGCAACCGGCTGACGAGCGTCCGCGTCGACCGCGGGGCGTCCCGGTCGACCTCGGCCAGGACGGCGGCGACCAGCAGGGCGAAGGCGGCCGCGACCGCGAAAGGGCTCACCGGCGCGCGCAGGCCAGGCCCGCCGCGGCGAGCAGCACCCCGGCGAGGGCGACGGGGGCCGCCGGCTCGTGGCTCACCCGCAGGCTCGCCGCGCCGCGCGGCGCCACCCCGGCCAGGGAGAGCACACGGTCGAGTCCTTCCGGCCGGTGGATCCCGGGCATGGCCTGGATGACGAACACGCGCCAGCTCTGGCTCCCGCGCGTGACGCGGAGGAGCGCGGCGGGGTTGCGCGGCTCGGGAGAGCGCGAGTACGGGCGCCGCTCCGCGTCGAGCGCGAAGTCGGGGAAGTAGCTCTCGAGCGCGACGTGGAGCCCGTCGGCCGTCGCGGGCTCGCCGGGGGCGACCTCGACCATGCGCGACCCTCCAGGTCCGGCGATCGCGATACGAAGCACGCTGGGCTGCCCGCCCGGGCCGGCCGCGAGGCCGAACCGGAAGCCGCCGTGCGAGGCCGCGCGCCGCCGGCCCGGGGCGATCGTGGCTCCATCCCCGGCTCGCAGCACGACGGCGCCCCCCGGATCGAGCCGCGCCAGGACCACGCCGAAGCCCAGCGGGCGCCGGCCGAGCGCCCGCCCTTCCGGTCCCTGCTCTTCGAAGCTCTGGGTGCCCTGCCCGACCTCCAGCGTGAGCGTGCCCCGGTGGCCACGCAGCCCGTCCGATGCGAGCGCGGCCACGATCGCGACCGCGCCGAGCCCCACGAGCCGCTCCCCCGGGCCACCCGGACGTATGAGGAGAGCGAGGGCGAGCAGGAGCGCCGTCGCAGCCACCGCCACGAGCGGTGGTCGCAAGAGAGACCGCAGCGCGGGGTGGAGCGCGGCCCCGAGGAGGACCGCGCCTGCGGCGGCGAAACCGGGCGAGGCCAGCAGCCTCACCGCTTCTTCAAGGTGACGGCGAGGCCGGCGCCCTCGCGATAGATGATCGTCTCGAGGTCGGGGTTGGCCGTGACCTCTTTCACGTACTCCGCCACCATCCCGACGTTGTGGGCCAGGATCAGTCCCCCGGGGCGGACGAGGGGGAGCAGCTTCCTCAGGTAGTCGACGTAGCCCTCCTTGTCGGCGTCGATGAACACGACGTCGACGGGTCCCCTGAGGGCGGCGACCTTCTCGTGGGCATCGCCTTCGACGACCGTCGCCAGCCCGGCCACGCCCGCCTGCTGGAAGTTCTTGCGGGCCGCCGCTGCGCGGCCGGGGTCGATCTCGAAGGTGATGAGCCTCCCGCCGGTCCTTTGCAGGGCCAGGCAGAACCACAGGCCGGAGTACCCGGTCGAGGTTCCGATCTCGACGACCGTCTTGGCGCCGACCGCCTCCGTGAGCAGCCGAAGCGCGCGGCCGTCCTCGGGCGGGACGCTGAGGTACGTCCGGCCCTGCGCGCGCATCTCGGCCAGGACGGACAGGACCTGTTTCTCGGCGTCCGGGCCGGCCGGGACCGGCGCCGCGTCCGCCACCCCGGCCCGCGGCACGCCGAACTCGCGCAGCAGCGCGTCGATCTCGCCCCGGCGCCGCTGGATGACCCCGTCCAGCTCCCGGCGCAAGCCGTCGTCGCCCCGCCGCACA
>Ga0066710_100000700_pt1 | contig 21806 bp, 22 predicted proteins | sample GraSoiAngelo_159_FD_79666 | JGI IMG/M metagenome (GOLD analysis project Ga0066710, IMG submission 79666) | Grasslands soil microbial communities from the Angelo Coastal Reserve, California, USA - 14_1009_16_40cm | ecosystem: Environmental > Terrestrial > Soil > Grasslands | place: USA...
CACCGTTCGATCTGGCTGCACTCGATGCAGGTCTGCTCGCCGGAGGCGTTCGGGCTGACCGGCCGGGACAAGGTGCTCGGCATCGTGCCGATGTTCCACGCGATGGCCTGGGGACTGCCGTACGCGGCGCTGATGTCCGGCTGCTCGGTGCTGATGCCCGACCGGTTCCTGCAGGCCGCTCCGCTGGCCGCGATGATCGAGTCGGAGAAGCCGACGCGGGGTGCCGCGGTGCCGACGATCTGGACCGACCTGCTCGCCTACCTGGACAACCACCCGGCCGACGTGTCGTCGCTGCGCGAGGTCGTGGTGGGCGGTTCGGCGTGCCCGCCGTCGTTGATGCGGGCGTTCAAGGACCGGTACGACATCGACATCATCCACGCCTGGGGGATGACCGAGACGTCGCCGCTGGGCTCGGTGTCCCGCCCGCCGGCCGGCGCCGAGGGCGAGGAGGCCTGGCGGTACCGGTACACCCAGGGGCGGGTACCGGCCGGGGTGGCCGCCCGCATCGTCGGCCCGATGGAGGACGTGCTGCCCGACGACGGCGAGGCGGTCGGCGAGCTGGAGGTGCGCGGACCCTGGGTCACCGCCACCTACCTCGGCGACGAGGAACCCGACCCGGGCAAGTTCCGCGACGGCTGGCTGCGTACCGGCGACGTCGGCACCCTGTCGCCCGACGGCTTCATCACCCTCACCGACCGGGCCAAGGACGTCATCAAGTCCGGCGGCGAGTGGATCTCCTCGGTCGAGCTGGAGAACCACCTCATGGCGCACCCGGCGGTACTGGAGGCGGCCGTGGTCGGGGTACCGGACGACCGTTGGGGCGAGCGGCCGTTCGCGACCGTGGTGCTCCGGGAAGGGGCGGGCGCGACGGTCGAGGAGCTGCGCGAGTTCCTGGCCGGGCAGGTGGCGCGCTGGCAGCTGCCGGAGCGGTGGGCGTTCATCGAGGCGGTACCGAAGACAAGCGTCGGCAAGTTCGACAAGAAGGTGCTGCGCAGCCGGTACGCCGAGGGGGAGCTGGACGTCCGGACGCTGAGCTAGGCGGACTTGCGGGCGGTCTTCTTGGCCGGCGCCTTCCTGGCGGCGGTCTTCTTCGCCGGCTCGGCCTTTTTCGTGGCGGTCTTCTTCGCGGGCGCCTTCTTGGCCGGTGCGTTCTTGGCCGGTGCGTTCTTGGCCGCGGTCTTCTTGGCGGCCGGCTCGGCCGGCTCGGCCTTCTTGGCCGGGGCGGCCTTGCGCGCGGACCGGGCGGAGGTGATCGGGGTCGGTTCGGCCGACCCCGCTTCGCCGCGGGCGGCGCGGGCCCGCTCGACCGAGGCGCGCAGCGCGGCCATGAGGTCGACGGCGGCCGGGGCGGGCTCCTCCTCCTGCGGCGCCACGACCTCGCGGCCCTCCACCTTGGCGTCGATGACCTCCTGCAGGGCCTCGCGGTAGTTGTCGGTGTACGTGTCGGGGTGGAAGTCGCCGGACATCGAGTCGATCAGCGACTCGGCCATCGCCTTCTCCTGCGGGCGGATGCTGGTGTCCTCGTCGAGGAAGTCGAAGTCCGGCGTGCGTATCTCGTCCGGCCACAGCATCGTGTTGAGCACCAGCACATTGTCCTTGACCCGCAAGGTGGCCAGCTGCTCCCGCTGGCGCAGCGCCACCTTGACGATCGCCACTCTGTCCACATCGGACAGTGCCTCGCGCAGCAGCGCGTAGGGCTTGGTGGCGGTGCCCTCCGGCTCCAGGTAGTACGCCTTGGCGTAGAGGATCGGGTCGACCTGGTCGGCCGGCACGAACTCCAGCACCTCGATCGCCCGCGACGTGGTCAGCGGCAGGTCGGCGAAGTCCTCGTCGGTGAGGACCACCATCTCGCCGCCACCGAGGTCGTACCCCTTGGCGATGTCGTCGTAGGACACCTCTTCGCCGTCGACCGAGCACACCCGCTTGTACCGGATGCGCCCGCCGTCTGTCCGGTGCACCTGATGGAACCGGATGTCCTTCTCTTCGGTTGCCGAGTACAGGCGGACGCCGATCGACACGAGGCCGAACGAGACCGCGCCCTTCCAGATGGCCCGCATATTCGCAGAATACGGGCTGTCCCTGGATTCTGGCAGGTCAGCAGTGGTGGGTTGGTCAGCCGGGCTGGTTCCATGCCGAGACGACGAGGACGACGGTACCGTCGGCGGCCACCGCGGCGACGTCCACGAGCGCGATCTTGGGGGTGAGCCCGTCCGCCAGCGCGGCCGGGCCGGACGTCGCGACGCACAGGGCGGTCCGCGGTTGCACCGGTATGCGGACCCGCCCGCCGAGCGCGCCGGTCCGGATCGACTCCGCGCATTCGCCCGCCGTCGCGCCGGGGTTTCTCGTGACGCTGACGGCGGTACCGGCGGCGAAGGTGAGCGCCGGATGGCCGGCGCACGAGTCCAGCGACAGGTCGGCCACGGTGGTGTCCACGTTGACCCGCGGTTCGTCCAGGTCCACCGCCAATGTGCAGGCCCCGCGCGGGCGCAGTTGCAACTGCTGCCGCATGGGATACGCCGCGGTGAATTGCGGATCGGGCGCCAGGTCGCTGGATGCCGTATCCGGTACCGGTGCCGGCGCGACGGTTTGCGCCACCCGGGCCGGTTGCGCGACCCGGTACACGGTGCCGGTGGATCCGGTAATCGCGACCGCCACCGCGATAAGAGCCGGAATCCGCACCCGGCGGTTCTTCGCCAGCCCTGCGGGAGTTTGAACGATCACGCTGTCCTCGGTCTTCGATTGCGCCTCGCTATTCATTATGGCGAAACCGGGTCCGGTCCGGTTCCACCGATGAAACGAACCTGAACCGGTGACGTCAGCCGGGTACCGTCCACGCGGAAACGACGAGTGTCACGGTCTCGTCGGCCGCGATTGCCTTGACCACCACGACCGCGATTTTCCGCTTGATGCCCTGCTCCAGTGCGGCCGGCAGCGATGTCGCGATGCATACGACGAGGGTGGCCTGGATGGGCAGCGCGGCGTTGCTGCTCAGCGAGCTGGTCCGGATCGAGTCGGCGCATTCGGCCGGGGTGGCGTTGGGATTGTCGATGACGCTCGCCGTGGAGTCGCCGAACTGGAAGGTCTGGCGCTCGTTACAGCTGTGCAACAGGAAGTCCGCGCCTTTGGACGGGTTCACCCGGGGCTCGTCGAGGTCGATGGAGATCTGCGTGCAGCTGTCGGCTGGCCGCAACTTCAATTCCTGGGACTGGTACGCCGGAGTGAACGGGGCGCTGGGGTTGATGTCGCTCGGCGCGGCGTTCGGCGTCGGGGTGATGCCGTCGGTCGGCTGGTCGGTGGGTTGCGCGGTGGGCGTCGGCCGGGCCGGCGGCGTGGTGCCTCCGGTGGGCGTGGGCTGCGCGGCGTTGGACGCCCGGCCGGCCTCGTACCCGGCGAACGCGACCGCACCCAGCGCGACGAGCGTGGCCACCACCGAGATCAGGACGAGCACCAGGATGCGCCGGCGTTTCGGCGGTACCGGCGGCGCAGACGCCCCCGGTGGCGGGGGGAACGGCGGTTGGGCGTCGGGGGACTGCGGGGTCTGTGTGCTCACCGTGCCTCGCTTATTTTCGGACTGACGTCGGATGCGGTTATCGGTGGTGCAGTTCGGGGTCGATGAGAATGGCCGAGGCCGACGGGTTCTGGCAGCCGACCTCGATACGCAGGTCGTCCACGTCGGTGACGTCGACGTCGATGTCGACGTCCTGCGGCTGCCCGATGGCGAACCGGAAGGCACGCCCGTCCTGCTTGTCCAGGAACAGCGTGACCTGAACAAGCGACTCGTCCGGCGTCGGGTTGAATCCGTGCAGCGTCGCGTGGAAACCGATGTACCGCTTCGCCAGTGAATAGGTCACGTCCCGGACGCGATCGGTGGCCGGATCGGTGGGGCACGCGACGACCAGCGGACGGCTGTAACGGCCCTCCAACCCGTGCGGCAATACCTGCGTGACATTGCTGGTACCCAGCTTGGGCGGCAAATCACCGAGGAACACGTCGTATCCGGACTGCAACGGCGCGGCTGTCCGGGTACCCGGCGACTGGGTGTTTCCGCCGTTTCCGCCGTTCGCGTTACCGGGTCCCTGCAGGACGAGTACCTGAACGAGCGTGAGACCGACCAGGACAGCCAGCGCGGCGGCGAACACGACGCGATGCGTGCGTGGCGACCTGGCCACCCACGGTGGCGGCTTCCACCAGTTACCCAAAAGGCCGATCAGGGCGGTCACGACGACAACCGCCACCGCAGCAAGGGCCGGCCACCACCTGCTCATTTGAGCGATGTTGGCACGCTTTCCCATCGACTGCCATCAGCCATTAGGTAGCCTTTCCAACGCGAAGTAGTGAATTGCGCCAGCCGTACGCGGGTTCGGGCCTCCATGATCGCGATACGATCGCGAGGTGCCCGGCGCGCCCATGCTCGCCACGACCGGTCCGCTGCCGGTCGGGCCGGGGTGGGCCTACGAGTTCAAGTGGGACGGGGTACGGGCGCTGGCCACGGCACACGGCGGCCGGCTGCGGCTGCGGGCGCGCAGCGGTGCGGACATCACGATCGCATACCCGGAGCTGGCGCCGCTGGGCCGGGTGCTGGACGACGCGGTACTCGACGGGGAGATCGTGTCGCTGGACACCGACGGGCGGCCGTCGTTCACGATCCTCGCCGAGCGGATGCACGTCCGGGAGCCGGGCCGCGCCGCGAAGCTGGCCGCCACTCGCCCGGTGACCTACATGATCTTCGACCTGCTCCGCCTCGGCGGGACGGATCTGCTCGACCTGCCGTACGCCCAGCGGCGCGCCGCGCTCGACGGCCTCAACCTGGCCGGCGACCGCTGGCTGACGCCGCCGTCGTTCACCGACGGCGCGGCGACGCTCGCTGCCGCCCGGGAACTGCGGCTGGAAGGCGTGGTGGCCAAGCGGCTGAACTCGCCGTACCGGCCGGGTGTCCGCTCGCTCGACTGGATCAAGAACAAGGCCGAGGACACGGCCGAGTTCGTCGTCGGCGGGTTCCGGCCCGGGGTACGCACGCTCGGCGCGCTGCTGGTGGGGGTACCCGGTCCGGGCGGCAAGCTGCTCTTCCGCGGCCGGGTCGGGGGCGGCATCTCGGCGGCGGCCGAGCGTGCCCTGCTCGCGGAGCTGCGGCCGCGCGCGGTACCGGAGTCCCCGTTCGCGACCGAACTGGCGCGCGAGGATGCGAAGGACGCGACCTGGGTACTTCCCGAGGTTGTGGTGGAAGTCAGGTACGGGCAGCGCACGCCGGACGGCCGGCTGCGCTTCCCCCGGTTCCTGCGGCTGCGCCCGGACCTGAGCCCGGAGGAGTGCGTCGATGCCTGACCGCCTACGCGTCCGGGTCGGTGACCGCGATCTGGAACTGTCCAACCTCGACAAGGTGCTGTACCCCGCGGCGGGCTTCACCAAGGGCGAGGTCATCGACTACTACACGCGGATGGCCGAGGTGCTGCTGCCGCACCTGGAGAACCGGCCGCTGACCCGGATCCGGTACCCGAACGGCGTGGCCGGCAACGGGTTCTTCGAGAAGAACGCGCCGGGCGGGGTACCGGACTGGGTACGCGTCGAGACGCTGCCCGCACCCGGTTCGACGAAGGACCGCGAGACCATCGACTACGTCATCTGCGACGACCTGCCCACCCTCGTGTACCTCGCCAACCTCGCCGCGCTGGAACTGCACGTACCGCAGTGGAAGGTCGGCTCGGCCGGACCGGACCGGCTGGTCGTCGACCTCGATCCCGGGCCGCCGGCGGGGCTGGCCGAATGCGCGAAGGTCGCCGTGCTGCTGCGCGACCGGCTGGCCGCCGACGACCTGGTCGCATACCCGAAGACGTCCGGCAAGAAGGGCATGCAGCTCATGTGCGCGCTGGCCGCCGAGCAGTCCGCGGAGGAGGTGTCGGCCTACGCGAAGCTGGTCGCCGAGGAACTGGCCGGCCGGTACCCGCGGATGATCACCGCGAAGATGGCGAAGAACCTGCGGCCGGGCAAGGTCTTCATCGACTGGAGTCAGAACAGCGCGGCCAAGACGACGGTGGCGCCGTACTCGTTGCGCGCGGAGTCGGTACCGACCGCGTCGGCGCCGCTGACCTGGGACGAGGTGGAGAGCGGCAAGGTGCGGCCGGTACAGGCGGGGCAGGTGCTCAAGCGGGTCGACAAGTACGGCGACCTGCTGGCCGCCCTGTGCGATGGCGGCCCCCGCGTGCCGCCCCCCTGACCGCCGCCCCGCCCCGCGCGCCCGCGAACGCCGATCTTGGAGTTGTGTCGGCGACAAAGGCCGCGTTGTTCCGCGATTCGGGCACCACAAGTCCAAGATCGACGCGGGTAGGCAGCGCGCGGGGCGGGGCGGCGCGTGGGGCGGGGCGGCGCGTGGGGTGGCGGACTTCGTGTCCGGTACCTCCGCCGCACAGAAGGTCGGTGCGCTCGCCCTGGGCGCCGCCGCGCTGCTCGCGCCGCTGCTCCCCGCCGGCCGCAAAGCCGCTGGTCAGGAGGCTACGGAGCCGGCCACCGAACTCGTGGCGGCCGGCGGCTGACGGGTACCCCCGGGGCAGGCTGGCCAACCGGCTCGGCTTGCCCCCGGGCACGCCGCTTGTGCACCATGGCGAGATGCGTGCCCTTCGGTGCTTACCCTCCGGCCTGCTCGGCGCCGCCGTCGCGGTCGGCGCCACGCTGGCCGTGACGGTCGGCGCCACCCCGGCGACGGCGGCGCCCAACTTCGCGGCGAGCCTGGCCCTCGACCCGCCGGCCGGCAAGGCGAGCACCACGATCACCGCGACCTTCCAGCTCAACGCGCCGGACAACGTGCGCTGCCGGATGCGGGTGGTCTTCCGCTGGGACGACCACACGCTCGGCCAGAAGGGCTCGGACTCCTGCACGCTGACCGTGCACCTCAGGGCGCCGAAGGACGGCCGGGACCAGGGGCCGCACACGGTACGCGCGGTCGATCTCGTCAGCCGCCAGGACGCCAGCGCCACGTTCACGATCACCAACGGCGACGCGACGCCCACGCCGACCAGCCGCGCCACCCAGCCGACCGACAACCAGTCGATCGACGCCGGGCCGCCGCTGCCGGTGGACACCGCGACCGTCAACCCGGCCGCGGCCGCACCGCCGGTACCGCAGGTCGCGTCGTCCTCGTCGACCTTCACCTGGGTGGCGTTGTTCTTCGGCGGCGCCCTGCTGCTCGGCGGCGTGGTGATCCTTGTGCTCGTGGTGCTGCGGATGCGCCGCGGCGACGGTGCGCCGGACGACTACGGCGACGGTGCGCCCGACGACTACGGCGAGCCGCTGCCGGTGCCGGTGACCTCGCCACTCGGTGGGTACCCGACGCACCGGCTCTACCCCAGCAGCCCGGAACCCACGCAGGTGCTCGGATATCCGCGCCCGCCGGAGGTACCCCGCTAGCCTGTTGACCATGGCGACCGCCCGGGACCGCATGCTGACCACGGTCGACACGATCAGCGAGTTCAGCCAGCGGTCCCGCGCCACGGTGGCCGACCGGTTCCGCCGGGCCCGAGCCGGCCTGCTCTTCGCCGCCCAGGCCGGGCTCGCCGCCGGCCTGTCCTGGCTGGTCGCCGACAACCTGCTGCACCACCCCCGGCCGTTCTTCGCGCCGATCGCCGCGGTCATCGCGCTCAACGTCTCCATCGGCCAGCGGCTGCGCCGGGTGGTCGAGCTGGTCGTCGGGGTCGCGCTGGGCATCCTGGTCGGCGACACGGTGATCTACTTCATCGGTACCGGTGCCTGGCAGATCGCCCTCGGCGTGGCCGCGGCGATCCTCGTGGCGGTGTTCCTCGGCGGCGGCCCGATCGTGATCGGCCAGGCCGCCAGCTCCGCGGTACTGGTCGCGACCCTCGCGCCGCCGTCCGGCGGGATCTACTACAGCCGGTTCCTCGACGCGCTCATCGGCGGGGTGACCGGCATCGTCGTGATGGCGCTGCTGCTGCCGGTGAACCCGCTGACGGTGATCCGCAAGGCGGCCCGTCCCGCGCTGGACGTCATCGCCCAGGGACTGCGCGACTGTGCCGGGGCGCTGCGGCACGGCTCCCGCGCGGAGGCCGACGCGGCGCTCGCCACGCTGCGCGCGGGCGAGGCGTCCGTGGTGGCGTTCCGCAACGCGCTGGCCGGAGCGCGCGAAGCTGCCACGCTGACGCCGGTGTACTGGCGGTCCCGCGGGCCGCTCACGCAGTACCTGGACGCCGCCGAGCACGTCGACCACGCGCTGCGCAACGGGCGGGTGCTGGCCCGCCGTACGGTTGCGCTGCTGCGCGACCAGGAAGCGGTACCGGACGGGCTGGTCGAGGCCCTGCGCACCCTCGCCGACGCGGTGACCGCGCTGCGTGACGAACTTGCCAGCGGTACCGAGCCGGAGCGCACCCGCGCCCTCACCCTGCAGGCGGTCCGGACCGCCGCCGACGTGTACCGCGCCGGGATCGGGTTCTCCGGTGGCGTCGTGGTGGCCCAGGTCCGCACCATGGCGACCGACCTGCTGCTGGCCAGCGGGCTGCCCCGGCCGGTCGTGGAGAAGGCGGTCCGACGGGCGGTCGGCCGGCTGCCCAGCCGATAGGCTGCCGGATGTGAACCCGATTCCCGCGCCGGGCTTCGAGCCGGTGGTGGCGGCGCCGGTGGTCGCCGCCGCGCCGCCGCGGTACCAGTGGAAGCGGGCGGTGCTGCTGGTCAGCATGGTCGTCGGGTTCGCGGTGTGCGGCATCGGCGTGCTCGTGTACCTCGGCCTCAACATCGGCATCACCGCGCTGCTCGTCGGTGTCGTGGCCGCCATCATCCCGGTACCGGTGCTGGTCTTCTGTTTCATGTGGCTGGACCGCTACGAGCCGGAACCCATCAAGTACCTCGCCGCGTGCCTCGCCTGGGGCGCCTGCGTGGCGACCGCGATCGCGTTGCTGCTCAACGAGGGCGCCGCGGCGCTGGCCAAGCACGAGCACCTGCCGACCAGCCTGGTCGCGGTGCTGACCGCGCCGGTGGCCGAGGAGACCATGAAGGCGCTCGGGCCGCTGCTGCTGTTCCTGTTGCGCCCCAAGGCGTTCTCCGGCGTGGTGGACGGGATCGTCTACTGTGGACTGTCCGCGACCGGCTTCGCGATGGTGGAGAACATCCTGTACCTGGGCGGGTACGGGTACGCCGCCGGTGCCGACCGGGCCGGGGTCGCCGGCGGGGTGGCCAACATCATCGGCATCTTCGTGGTGCGCATCGCGCTGTCCGGCTTCGCCCATCCGCTGTTCACCGCGATGACCGGCATCGGGCTAGGGGTGGCGGCCCGGTCGGCGGACAAGCGGGTACGGGTACTGGCGCCGATCGCCGGCTGGCTGACCGCGATGATCCTGCACGGCTCGTGGAACCTCATGGCGCTGCTGGCCAACCAGACCAAGCAGATGCTGATCCTGCTGTACGGGTACTTCTCGGTGATGATGCCGATCTTCTTCGGCATGGTCGCCTTCGCGCTCTGGCTGCGCTCCTGGGAAGGGCGGCTGACCCAGCGGATCCTGCCCGAGTACGTGCGCGCCGGCTGGCTCTCGCCGCCCGAGGTGGCCGCGCTGGCGACCATGGGCCGCCGCCAGTCCGCGCGCACCTGGGCCCGCCGGGTGGCCGGCGACGCGGGTGCCGAGGCGATGCGCGGCTTCCAGTACGCCGCCACCCGGCTGGCGCTGCTGCGCGACGGGCTGCGCCGCGGCCTGCACCTCAGCTCCGACGACCTGGCCGAGGCGCTCGCCGAGGAACGCTCGCTGCTGGAAGGCATCACCGCCTACCGGGCCGCGTTCACCGGCCGCGATCCGGTGGCGCCGCCGGCACACTGGGACGGCCAGCGGTACCACGTGCGGTTCCCGGACGGATCGGTACGCACGCTCGACCCGCCCGCGCAGCCGGTGGTACCCGTCCCCGTGATGCTGCTGCCGACCTACAGGTAGAGCCCGGTACCGTCGATCTCCACCCGGCTCGCCGCGACCGCGTGCACGTCGCGCTCGCGCAGCAGGACATACTCCCGCCCGTGCAGTTCGACCTCGGCACGGTCCTCCGGATCGAACAGCACCCGGTCGCCGGTCACGATCGAGCGCACGTGCGGTCCCACGCCCACCGCGGTCGCCCAGGACAGCCGCCGGCCCATCGTGGCGGTCGCCGGGATGACGATGCCCGCTTTCGAGCGCCGCTCTCCCTCCGGCCCGTCCTGGCGGACGAGTACCCGGTCGTGCAGCAGGCGGATGGGCAGTCCGACTTCGGACTCGGTGGTGGTCACGTCGGAACGGTACAACGACCTCGCGGCGCCGCTGGGTACGGTATGGGGTGAGTGCAGCCGGGCGCGGCGCCGCCTGGACCGAGGAGCGTAGCGACGACGGAAGGTGGCGCACCGAAGCGCGTGGCGGAGCGAACAAGAGGAGCCGTTATGGGTCGCGTGGAGCAGCTGCGGGCGAACATCCGGCGGGCATACCTGGCCGGGCGGGCCACGGTGCGACCGAACAGCCACGAGGACCTCGACGACGACCCGATCGCCCTGGCGGAACCGTCGGTCAACGGCTCGCGCAGCGCCGACCAGCAGGTGCCGTACCCGCTGCGGATCGCCGCCGCGTGGTCCTGGCGGATGCTGATCGTCGCCGCTGCCGGTACCGTGGTGCTCTGGGTGGTCGCGAAGCTGCACCAGGTGGTCATCCCGGTGGCCATCGCGATGCTGATGTCGGCCCTGCTCAGCCCCGCGGTGGTGTGGCTGCGCAAGCGGGTACGGCTGCACCGCTCGCTGGCGACGGCGATCGTCATGGTCGGCGGCCTGGCCCTGGTCGCCGGTACCTTGACCCTGGTCATCACACAGTTCGTGTCGAGCTGGGAAGACCTCAGCCAGAAGGCGCAGGGCGGCATCCAGCAGATCCAGGGATGGCTCAAGCGCGGTCCGCTGCACCTGTCCGACCAGCAGCTCAACTCGATCGTGAGCGAGGCGCAGCACTGGCTCACCGATCACCGCTCGACGCTGACGACCGGCGCGGTGACCACCGCGACGACCGCGTTCGACGTGCTCGCCTCGACGTTCCTGGTGCTGTTCTGCACGTTCTTCTTCCTGCGCGACGGGCGGCGGATCTGGCGCTTCCTGGTGCGGCTGCTGCCTGCCGGCGGCCGGGAACCGTTGGGCAGCGCCGGTGACGCGTCGTGGCAGACGCTCGTCGCCTACGTGCGGGCCACCGTCCTGGTCGCCTTCATCGACGCCAGCGGTATCGGCATCGGGCTGGTGATCATGCAGATCCCGCTGGCGTTCCCGCTGGCCGCGCTGGTGTTCCTCGGCGCGTTCATCCCGATCGTCGGGGCCACCCTGTCCGGCACCGTGGCCATCCTCGTCGCGCTCGTCGCCCGGGGGCCGGTGTGGGCGCTGGCGGTGCTGCTGCTGGTGATCGGGGTACAGCAACTGGAAGGCCACGTACTGCAGCCGGCGATCATGGGCAAGGCGGTGGCGATCCACCCGCTGGCGGTGATCGTGGCGATCGCCACCGGCGTGGTGCTGGCCGGGATCGTCGGCGCACTGGTCGCGGTACCGATCGTCGCGGTGCTGAACACCGGCATCCGGCACCTGGCCGCCCGCCGCAGCGACGAACCCGAGCCGGGTCCACCCACGGAAGTCGTGGTGCGCGGCTAACCGCTCAACCGGCGTAAGGCACCCAGGACGACCTCCTGTTTCGTCGTGTACCAGAAGGGCGGCAGCGAGGCACGCAGGTAGCCGCCGTACCCCCGGGCGGTCTCCAGCCGCGAGTCGAGCACGGCGACCACGCCCTTGTCCCCGGCCGTGCGGATCAGCCGGCCGACGCCCTGCGCGAGGCGTACCGCGGCGATCGGCACGCTGACCGCCGCGAACCCCGACCCGCCGGCGGCGTCGACGGCCGCGGCCCGGGCGGCGGCCAGCGGCTCGTCCGGCCGCGGGAACGGCAGCCGGTCGATGACGACGAGCTGGCACGCGTCGCCCGGCACGTCGACGCCCTGCCAGAGGGACAGCACACCCATCAGGCAGCTCGCCCGGTCTTCCCGGAACCGGCGTACCAGCAGCGGCAGCGACTCCTCGCCCTGCAGCAGCACGGTCAGGTCGGTCTTCGCGCGCAGTACCTCGGCCGCCCGCTCCGCCGCCCGCCGTGACGAGAACAGCCCGAGGGTGCGCCCGCCGAGCGCCTGGACGAGCGCGACCAGTTCCTCCGCGGCAGCGTCGGACAGGCCGGACTGGGTGGGCCGGGGCAGCTTCGCCGCGACGTACAGGATGCCCTGCCGGCCGTAGTCGAACGGCGAGCCGACGTCGAGTGAGCGCCACGTGCCCGCGCTGTCGTCCGGTTCGCCCTCGACCAGCCCCAGCGCCCGCGCGATGCTGTCGAACCGGCCGCCCAGCGCCAGCGTGGCCGACGTGGCGACCACGGTGCGGTCGGCGAAGAGGTGGTTGGCCAGGGTACCGGCGACCGACAGCGGTGCCACCACGACCGCGCGCCGCCGGTCGTCCCGGTCCACCCAGGCGACGTCGAACTCCGCCTCGGCCAGCAGCCGCTGGACGGTCTCGGCCAGCTCGCCGATGACCGCCTTGGCCTGCTGTCTGCGTACCGGATCCGGGTCGTCGGCCTTGACGTCGCCGATCGCGTCCAGCGCCCGCCGGCACGCCGGGTTGAGCAGCGTCAGCCCTTCCCGCAGCGGGCCCGGCAGCCCGTCGGTGATCCGGCCCGGCGGCGCCGCGGTCAGCCCGGCCGCGAGCCCGTCGCCGGCTTCGGTCAGCGCCTCGTAGTGCTCCGCCGGGATGAACGGCCGCGCCCGCCGGGCCGCCCGGTCGACCAGTTCCGCGGTCAGCTCGGCCTGCGCCGCGCTGGACACCCGGTCGGCCAGCTCGTGCGCCTCGTCGACGACCAGCAGCTTGTGCGGCGGCACGATGTGCCGGCCGGCCAGCATGTCCACCGCCAGCAGGCTGTGGTTGGTGACCACGATGTCGGCCTCGCGTGCCCGGGCCCGGGACGCCTCGGCGAAGCACTCCGCGCCGTACGGGCAGCGGGCGGCACCGACACACTCGCGCGCCGGCATCGACGCCAGTCGCCACGCCGAGTCGTCGACGCCGGGGTCCAGCTCGTCGCGGTCGCCGGTCCGGCTCTGCAGCGCCCAGTCGCGCAGCCGCTGGACCTGCTTACCGAGCCGGCCCGCCTCGCCCAGCCACTTGGTCTTGCCGCTGCTCGCGGTCTCGAAGAGCGCGTCCTCGGGTTCCTCCTCGGTGCTGCCTTCCAGGCGGGCCAGGCAGGCGTAGTGGTGGCGGCCCTTGAGCACCGCGAAGGTCGGGCGGCGACCGAGCACCGGTTCGGCCGCGTCGGCCAGCCGGGGCAGGTCGTGGTCGATCAGCTGGGACTGCAGCGCGAGCGTGGCCGTGGACACCACCACCGGCCCCTCGACCAGCAGCGCGGGTGCCAGATAGGCCAGCGACTTCCCGGTACCGGTGCCGGCCTGCACGAGCAGGTGCTCGCCGGTCTCCGCGGCGTTCGCGACGGCGGCGGCCATCGCCTGCTGGCCGGGCCGGGCAACGCCGTCCGGGACGGCGCCGACGGCGGCGGCGAGAAGCTCCTCGATGGTGGGCCGGCTACTCACGGGGACAGACGCTACCCGGTACCCCCGACGGGACGCGTACTCCGTCCACAGCGTGGCGAGTTATCCACAGCCGCAGATCTGGCCATTGTCTAGCCACCAGGTCGACCTTCACCGTGGCAGGGTGCTAACCGAAGGAGGATGGTCAGAGTCATGGCTGCCGAACCAGTTGCCGCAGACCGACGCTTCACCCGGGCCGACCTGGAGTACCTGCCCGACGACGGGCGCCGGTACGAGCTCATCGACGGCGAGCTCATTGTGAGCGCCGCGCCCGGTCGGGTACACCAGCGGGCCGCCTTCGCGCTCGCCCGGATTCTCCATGCGGCTTGTCCGGACGAGTTCGAGGTGCTGATCGCGCCGTTCGCGATCGGCCTCGCCGAGGACACGGAACTGCAACCCGACGTCCTGGTCGCCCGCCGGGACCAGTTGACCGACAAGGAGCTGCCCGGGCCACCCGCGCTCGCCGTCGAGGTGCTCTCGCCGAGCACCCGGATGGTCGACCTGAACAAGAAGCGGGCACGGTTCGAGCGGGCCGGCACCCCGTCGTACTGGGTGGTCGATCCGATCGCCCGGCCAGCCGAAGCTCGGCTGATGGCCTGGGAGCTCGACGGTCACGCACCGTACCGGCTGGTGGCCGATGTCGCGGGGCCGGAGGTGTTCCACGCCACGCGGCCGTACCCGGTGTCCGTCAATCCCGCGGATCTGGTCCGGTGAGCCGCTACTGTTCGTAACATGCCACCCGATGTCGTGCGGGTTGACTACCGGAAGTACGACGGTAGACCGCACCGCAGCTATCCCGCCCTGCGCCTGGGCGAGGATCAGCACGGAGTGTGGCTGGGAGTAACACAGGCGATCGTCGACGGGGCGAGCTTCAAGTACGAGGAACCTTACGTGCTGCTGGTACCCCACAACGCGTGGTACACGGCGATGTTCAACGCGCCGCCCCGGCGCACCGAGGTGTACTGCGACATCGCGACGCCGGCCGGCTGGCCGACCAACGACCGGCTCGAACTGGTCGACCTCGACCTCGACGTCCGGCGGCGCCGGGTGACCCGGACCGTCGAGCTGGTCGATCAGGAGGAGTTCGAGGTTCACCGGATCCGGTTCGGGTACCCGGACGAGGTGGTGGAACAGGCGTGGAAGGCGGCGCACTGGCTGGTCGGGGCCCTGGCTGACGGTACGGAACCGTTCGCCGGTGGCTACCACGCCTGGCTGGACCTGGTGCGTTGAGCCCGCGCGCCGGTTGAACGGAAGGCGGCGGGTGAGTGAACTAGCATTCCCCCTACCTGTCCCGGCCCAGCGTGAGGTGTCCCTGTGCGAATCAAGCTCCGTCCCGGTGACGACACCTTCTTCGATTTCTTCAGCCGGGCCGCCCAGAACCTGGTGCGCGGCACCGCGCTGCTGTCCGAGCTGATCCTGCCCGAGGCTGATGTGGAGTCGGTCAGCGAGCGCCTGGTCGAGGTGGAGCACGACAGCGACGCGATCACCCACGAGCTGTACAAGAAGATCAACTCTTCGTTCATCACGCCGTTCGACCGGGAGGACATCTACCGGCTCGGCTCCGGCCTCGATGACGTGATGGACCACCTCGAAGCCGTCGGCAGCCTCATGTACCTGTACGGCCTCACCCACCTGCCGGCGCTGCCCCGCGAGATGCACGAGCTGGTGGACGTGCTCGACCGGCAGGCAAAGCTGACCGCCGACGCGATGCCGCGGCTCAAGGTGATGAAAGGCCTCGAAGAGTACTGGGTCGAGTGCAACCGGCTGGAGAACGAGGGCGACAGCACCTACCGGATGCTGCTGGTACGGCTGTTCTCCGGCGAGTACGACGCGCTGACGGTACTGAAGATGAAGGAGGTCGTCGACGAGCTCGAACGGGCCTGCGACGCCTTCGAGCGGGTGGCCAACACGGTGGAGACCATCGCGGTGAAGGAATCGTGACCGCGGCCGCCGTGGCGACGATCGTGGTGATCGTCGTCGCGATGGGCTTCAACTTCACCAACGGGTTCCACGACGCGGCCAACGCGATCGCCACCTCGGTCTCCACCCGCGCGTTGACTCCGCGGGTGGCGTTGATCATGGCAGCCATCGGCAACCTGATCGGCTCGTTCTTCGGCGGCCAGGTCGCGGCCACTGTGGGCAAGGGCGTGATCAACGCGCCGCACGGGATCAGCGGGCTGGGGCTGGTGTTCGCGGGCCTCAGCGGCGCCATCGTGTGGAACCTGATCACCTGGTACTTCGGCATCCCGTCGTCGTCCTCGCACGCGCTGATCGGTGGGCTGGTGGGGGCGACGCTGCTGGTACCCGACGGTGTCGTGCTCTGGACCGGCATCTGGCAGAAGGTCGTCCTCCCGATGCTGCTGTCCCCGGTCGTCGGCCTGCTGCTCGGGTACCTCGTCATGCTGGCGGTGGTGTGGGCCTTCCGGCACGGCCACCCCGGCAAGCTCAACCGGATGTTCCGGTTCCTCCAGTCGATCTCGGCGTTCGCGATGTCGCTCGGGCACGGCACGCAGGATGCCGCCAAGACCGTCGGGGTGGTCGGGCTCGCCCTGGTCACCGGCGGGTTCCTCGGGGCCAAGGAGAGCATTCCCTGGTGGGTGTTCGTGCTCACCGCCACCGTGATGGCGGTGGGCACCTACTCGGGCGGCTGGCGGATCATCCGTACCCTCGGCCGCCGGGTCATCCACCTGCGCCCGCCGGAGGGGTTCTCGGCCGAGACCACGGCGAGCACGGTGCTGTTCGTCACGTCGCGGCTGGGCTGGCCGATCTCCACCACGCACACCATCACCTCCGCGATCATGGGGGTGGGTGCGACCAAGCGGCTGTCTGCGGTGCGCTGGGGCGTGGCCGGCAACATCCTCGTGGCCTGGGTTCTCACGTTCCCGGCCGCGGCCGGTATCGCCGCGCTGATCTACGTGGCCATCCGGCCGCTGTTCAGCTGAGCGGCTGGGTACCCTCGGTCGGTGGACCCGGAGCAGCAACTGGTCGAGCACGCCCGCCGGTTCGCCGAGTCGGGGGCGGCTGCGGCGCCGACGCGCCTGGCCGCCACCGTCCTGCTGCTGCGCCCGCCGCTGCAGGTGTATCTGATCCGCCGGGTCCGCACGATGGCGTTCGCCGCGAACATGTACGTGTTTCCCGGGGGTACCGTCGACCCGCGCGACACCGACGTCGACTGGATCGCCCCGGCACACCGCCTCGGCCTGCCCGACGCGCAGGCGCGTGCGGTGGCGTGCGCGGCGGTACGGGAGGTGTTCGAGGAGACCGGCGTCCTGCTCGCCGGCCGCTCCGCCGGCGATGTCCTGCCGGACGTGTCGACGCCGGACTGGGAGGAGGCGCGCCGGGCGGTGGAGGCGCGCGATGTCGCCTTCGCCGACCTGCTCCGCGAGCGGGATCTGGTACTGCGTGCCGACCTGCTCGTACCGTGGTCGCGCTGGATCACGCCGGAGTTCGAGCCGCGCCGGTACGACACGTTCTTCTTCCTGACCCGGCTACCGGAGGGCCAGCGGACCCGCGAGGTCGGCGGCGAGGCTTCGCATGCGGTGTGGGTACCGGCGGAGCAGACCGCGGACCTGCCGATGCTGCCACCGACCCGGACCACCCTCGGGCAGCTGGTCGCGGCCGGATCGATCGACGCGGCGGTGGCGGCGGCCGCCGACCGGGACGTGGCCACCCCAGTGACACCACGCGTGGTCGACGGCCGCCTCGTCTACTAGACACGCAAGCGCCCTTGCCGGGTTGCGCACGTTCGCGCACGCGGCTTGAGATATCTGCGGATCTCAGCGCAGACTCGGCGTCACCAATTGGAACCCCACCAAAGGGGAGACTCGATGGCACGCGGCGGCCCGATCGCTGATCATGGCAGCGATCGGGAGCCTCGACGGTCAGCCGAAGCGGCCGGTGATGTAGTCCTCGGTCCGCTTCGCCGACGGGTTCGTGAAGATCTTGTTCGTCTCGTCGTACTCGATGAGCCGGCCGGGGTCGCCGGTCTTGTCGATGGAGAAGAACGCGGTGCGGTCGGAGACCCGGGCCGCCTGCTGCATGTTGTGCGTGACGATCACGATCGTGTACTGGTTCTTCAGCTCGCTGATCAGGTCTTCGATGGCGAGCGTGGAAATCGGGTCGAGCGCCGAGCAGGGTTCGTCCATGAGTACCACCTGCGGCTCGACGGCGATCGCCCGCGCGATGCACAGCCGCTGCTGCTGGCCGCCGGACAGCCCGGCGCCCGGCCGGCTGAGCCGGGTGTGCACCTCGTTCCACAGGTTCGCCGAGCGCAGCGCCTTCTCGCAGGCGGTGTCCAGCATCGACTTCCGGCGTACCCCGTTGAGCCGCAGCCCGGACACCACGTTGTCGTAGATGGACATGGTGGGGAACGGGTTCGGCCGCTGGAAGACCATGCCGATCAGCCGCCGTACCGCGGTGACGTCCACATCGCGGCCGTACAGGTCCTGGCTGTCCAGCGTCAGCTTGCCCTCCACCCGGGCGCCGGGGAGCACCTCGTGCATCCGGTTGATCGAGCGCAGGAACGTCGACTTGCCGCAGCCGGACGGGCCGATCAGCGCGGTCACCGACTTGGGCTCGATGACCATGTTGATGTCTTCGATCGCCTTGAACGCGCCGTAGTAGGCGCTGATCCCGGACGCTTCGATGCGCTTAGCCATGGTGCCCTACCTCAGCTTGTTGCGACGTGACAGCAGCTTGGCTGCGATGGTCAGGGTGAGTACCAGCGCGACCAGGGTCAGCGCGGCCGTCCAGGCGCGGGCCGGCGCGTACGTGGACGCCGATCCGGCCTGGTCGTAGATGAAGATGGACAGCGAGTTCTGCAGTCCGTGGAAGGGGCTGAAGTTGATGCCGGCGCCGCCGCCGGCCACGAGCAGTACCGGCGCCGTCTCGCCGGCCGCGCGTGCGACGGCGAGCATCACACCAGTGACGATACCCGGCAGCGCGGTGGGCAGGACGATCCGCATGATCGTCTTCCACTTCGCGATCCCGAGCGCGTACGCCCCCTCGCGCAGCGCTACGGGTACCAGGCGGAGCATCTCCTCCGACGACCGGGTGATCGTCGGCAGCATGAGCACACTGAGCGCCAGTGACGCGGCGAAGCCCGAGTAGAACGGCAGGCCGTCCGGGGACAGGTGCGGGCTGACGATCAGTACCCAGAACGCGAGGATGAACAGGCCGGCCACGATCGACGGGATGCCGGTCATCACGTCGACGAAGAAGCGGATGGCCAGCGCCAGCCGGCCGCGGCCGTACTCGACGATGTAGATCGCCCCGCCGGTCCCCAGCGGTACCGTGATCAGCGTCGCGATCGCGACCTGCTCCAGCGTGCCGATGATCGCGTGGTATGCGCCGCCGCTGTTGTCCTGCGGCCCGATGTTGCGCATCGAGTGGCCGAAGAACTCGGCGTCCAGCCGGGCGGTGCCCTTGCTCACCAGGGTGAACACCACCGACACCAGCGGCAGCAGGGCGAGCGTGAACGCCGAGTAGATCAGTGCCGTGGCGATCCGGTTACGGGCCGCCCGGCTGCCTTCGACGATCCCGGACGCGAGGGCGAGACCGGCCAGGAAGAACACGACGGCGCCGACGACGGTGAGCACCGGGCCGCCGCCCAGTACCCCGCCGAGCGCGAAGACGATGTAGGCGAGTGCCGCGGCGGCGACCGCCGTGGCGGCCGGTGCCCACCGGGGCAGCCGCCGGGCTTCGAGCGCGTTGGCAACTGCCGCCGTCATGCCGCGCTCCCGATGAACTCGCGGCGCCGGTACACGATCAGCCGGGCGATCATGTTCACGACCATGGTGATCGCGAACAGCACCAGGCCGGAGGCGATCAGTGCGCCGCGGCCGGTCTCGCTGGCCTCACCGAACTTGTTGGCGATGTTCGCCGCGATCGAGTTGCCGCCGTTCTCGATGAGGTCGATCGAGAAGGTGTAGGTGGCGCCCAGGGTCAGCGCCAGCGCGATCGTCTCGCCGAGCGCCCGGCCCAGGCCCAGCATCACCGACGCGATCAGGCCCGGCCGCCCGTACGGCAGGACCGCCATCCGGATCATCTCCCACTTGGTGGCGCCGAGGGCGAGTGCCGCCTCCTCGTTCATCTTCGGCGTCTGCCGGAAGACCTCGCTGCTCAGCGAGGTGATGATGGGCAGAATCATGATCGCGAGGACGGCGGAGCCGAGCAGCACCGACTTGCCGTACGGGCCGCCGCTGCCGAACAGCGGGATCCAGCCGAAGTACCTGTGCAGCCAGGCGGAGAAGTCCTGGACCGGCTTGTAGAAGTAGTCGCGTCCCCAGAGACCGAACACGATGCTCGGTACCGCGGCCAGCAGGTCGATGACGAACCCGAGCGCGCTGGCCACCCGCCGGTGCGCGTAGTGGGTCAGGCACAGCGCGATGCCCAGCGCCACCGGTACCGCCAGCAGCAGCGCCAGCACCGAGGCCTCGACGGTACCGAGGGCCAGCGCGGCGATGCCGAACTTCGGATTGGTCGGATCGTCCGGGAACCAGTCCTTGTAGGTCAGGAAGTTGGCTTTGTCCGCGCGCAGCGCCGGTACGGCCTTGGCGATCAGGAAGATCGCGATCGCGACGATGACGACGAGCACCACCGCCCCCGAGGCGGTGGTGAACCAGCGGAACAGGCTCTCCCGGCCGAACCGGCGGCGCGACGGAAGTCCGCCGCCGCCACCGAGGGGACCGGTGGGACCGAGGTCGGTTGGCGCCGCCAGCCCCGCCGTGACCGGTGCGGTCTCGGCGGGGCCGGCGATCGGTGACTGACTCATGGATTTCTGGTACCGGTCAGGACAGGCTCGCCACGGTGCTGGCGACCTTGGTGCGTACCTCGTCGGGCAGCGGTGCGTACCCGACCTTCGCCGCGGCCGCCTGCCCGTCCGCGCTGGCGGTGTAGGTCAGGAACGACTTGACCAGCGGAAGCGAGCTGGACGGGGTGCCCTTCTCGCAGACGATCTCGTAGGTGACCAGCACGATCGGGTACGCCCCCGGGGTCGTGGTGTGGTAGTCGATCGCGAGCGTCATGTCGTTGCCGGTGCCGGCCGTCTTGGCGCTGGCCACGGTCTTGCCGGCCGCCTCACCGGTGAGTTCGGCGTACTCCCCGGCCCCGTTGCCGACCTTGGCCATCTTCAGGTTGCCGGACTGGGCGAAGGACCACTCGACGTACCCGATGGTGCCGTCGGACTTCCCGATCGCCGCCGAAACACCGTCGGAGCCCTTCTCGGCGTCGCCGCCGGGCGCCTTCCAGGTCTTGTCGTTGCCGTACGTCCAGTCCGTGCCGGCGGTCTTGGACAGGAACTTGGCGAAGTTGTCGGTGGTACCCGAGCTGTCCGACCGGTGTACCGACAGGATCTTCGTGGCCGGCAGCGTGGCGCCCTGGTTGTCCGCGGCGATCGCCGGGTCGTTCCAGGTGGTCACCTTGCCAGAGAAGATCTTGGCGATGGTGGCCGGCTTGAGCTGCAGGCCGGAGACGCCGCTGACGTTGTAGACCACCGCGATCGGTCCGACCACCATCGGCAGGTGGATAGCCGCGCCGCTCTTGCAACGCGCGTCGGCCTTGGGCTGGTCGGCCTGTGCCAGCGGCGAGTCGGAGCCGGCGAAGTCGGCGGTACCGGCGATGAACGCCTGCTGCCCCGCGCCCGACCCGTTGGCGGTGTAGTCGATGGTCGCGCTACCGCAGGCGCTCTGGTAGTTCTTGGTCCACGCGGTCATCGCGTTGCCCTGGGCCGTCGAGCCCTGTGCCTTGATCGAACCCTGCGCGCAAGAAATGGCGCTGGACGGGCCGCTGCTCGCGCCGCCTCCACCGCCCGAAGACGTGTTGTTGTCCGAACCACATGCGGCGAGCGCAAGCGTCGCGGTCACTGCGAGGCAAGCCAGGATGCCGTGCCGCTGGAGCTTCACGTGGAATCCTTTCGAAATTTCCTTCAGATGTCCCGCCGGCCAGGTGCGCCGGCGACCGCGGCACAATGGTCCGCTCAACCGGACGCTATGAGCGCGAGGTAGCCGAAGATTCTGTCGTGAGTGAACGCACGGTGAACAGGTCAAAGCCTCGGTATGACGTTCTACTGAGCCCGAGATGTCTGTTCCGTGAACGCTGGCCCGGCTGCGCTCGTCAGTCCAGACCGGGCCGCGCCGCTCTCGTTCGCTCCCTCAACCTGCCCCGTCCGCTCACTTCGCGGCGCTTGGACGCCCGGTCTTCCCTCCTCGCTGCGCTCGTCAGTCCAG
>Ga0066710_100000701_pt1 | contig 21780 bp, 18 predicted proteins | sample GraSoiAngelo_159_FD_79666 | JGI IMG/M metagenome (GOLD analysis project Ga0066710, IMG submission 79666) | Grasslands soil microbial communities from the Angelo Coastal Reserve, California, USA - 14_1009_16_40cm | ecosystem: Environmental > Terrestrial > Soil > Grasslands | place: USA...
GTGCCGATGCGGTCGGCGGAGGTGCCGCCGTCGAACGGTCCCGGCTGGAGCGCCGGGTCGCCGATGCTGGCGTCGTTGCTGTTTGCCAGCACGTGGTTGTTACTGAGGACGTACACATTCCCCGAGCCGTCCACCACGCGCGCACCGATGCTCCCGGCGGTGATGGCCGGATGTCCGACCGAATAGCCCATCGGGGCCGGCCGCTGGCGTGTGGTCGGGTTGCTGCGCGCCAGGAACATGCCGGTGACCTGCGTGGCGACGGGGACGCCGTCCAGGACCGTCGGGAAGCCATGCGCGCTGCCGTCAGTCAGCAGGAGCTTCACGCCCACCCGGCCGTCCGGCAGCAACCCCACGGCGGTGCCGACGACGCCGGGCAGGCGCATCAGGGCGGCGGTGTGGCGGTGCTGGGCGGCGAGCGCGGCGCGAATCGCGGGTGATTGGGATAACGCTGAGGACAGCGAACCCGACGGTCCGGTGAGCGCATCCGCCGCGCGGTCGGAGCAGCCCGAGAGGAGCGCGGCGCCGACTCCGAGAGCGGCGGCGAGCGGGGCGGCGCGATGCAGGGAGCTTCGCATGAGTCTCTCCAATGGATGAGGAGAGGGCGCGGGGTGCATAATGAGCGCGTCTGCCGCACACGGCAAGGGGGGCCTAGGTCCGGAAGCTACCCTTGCTCACCGATCAGCTCGCCCGCCAGCGCCGCGATGCGATCGGCGAGCGACTCCAGCTCGCGCGCGCGCCGTTGCGCGGTGGAGTGATAGGTCGTCCGCGCCGTAGCGTACGTGACCAAGAGCCACACGGGAACGATCAGGGGCAGCAGCGCCGGCTGGTGCAACGCACCGCCGACGATGCCTGAGATCATGCCCATCCCCCCGCCGCCCATCCCTCCGCCGATAGGGCCGTACACCAGCGCGCCCGCTTGGCCTCGCGTCACCGCCGCGGCCGGTACTCCCCCCACACGCGTCGCAACACATCGCTGACCTCGCCCAGCGTTGCGCGCGCGCCCACCGCCGCGACGATCGGTTCCATCAGCGGCGCCGCGCTCGCCCGCGCCGCCGCCTCCAGCTCGGCCAGCGCCCGGCTCACCCTTCCTTTCTCTCGCTGCCCGCGCGCCGCGTTGACGCGCGCCCGCTGCGCCTCGGCGAGCGCGGAGTAATCCGGCGCCGGCAGCGACGGTCCCGCCTCGTCGGACGCGTACTGATTCACACCCACCACGACCCGGTTCCCCGCCTCCACTTCCCGCTGCTGCAGATAGGCGCTGCGCGCGATCGCTTCCTGAAAGGACCCGCGTTCGATCGCCGCCACCGCCCCTCCTTGCCCCTCGATCTGGTCGAGCAGCGCGCGTGCCTCCAATTCGATCCGATCCGTCAGCGCCTCGACGTGCCAGCTCCCGCCCAACGGGTCCACCACCTCCGGCACGCCCGTCTCGTACGCCAGCAGCTGCTGGGTCCGCAGTGCGAGGGTGGCGCTCTGCTCGGTCGGCAGCGCCAGGGCTTCGTCGTACGCGTTCGTGTGCAGCGACTGCGTCCCGCCCAGCACCGCCGCCATGGCCTGGATCGCGACGCGCACGACGTTGTTCAACGGCTGCTGGGCCGTGAGCGTCGCGCCACCGGTCTGGGTGTGAAACCGCAGCCGGCAGGCCGCGTCGCGCGCCTGAAACTTCTCCTTCATGAGCCGCGCCCACAGGCGCCGCGCCGCGCGGAACTTGGCGACCTCCTCGAACAGGTCGGTGTAGGCCGCGAAGAAGAAAGACACCCGCGGAGCGAAGGCGTTCACGTCCAGCCCCGCCGCCACGGCCCGCCGCACGTACTCGAGCCCGTTCGCGAAGGTGAACGCCACCTCCTGGACCGCCGTGGCCCCCGCCTCGCGCATATGGTAGCCCGAGACCGAGATGGGGTTGACCTTCATACCTTCCGCGGTGGTGAACCGGAAGATGTCGGCCACGAGCCGCAGCGACGGCTCCGGCGGGTAGATGTACGTCCCGCGGGCGATGTACTCCTTGAGGATGTCGTTCTGCAGAGTGCCCTCGAGCTTTTCGCGCGGCACTCCTTGCTCATCTCCCACCACCACGTACATCGCGAGCAGGGTCGCCGCCGTCGCGTTGATGGTCATCGACGTGGACACCCGGTCGAGCGGGATCTCGTGGAACAGTCGCTCGAGGTCGTCCACCACGTCGATCGCCACGCCGGCACGCCCCACTTCGCCCTCGGCCATGACGTGATCGGAGTCGTAGCCCATTTGAGTCGGGAGGTCGAAGGCCACCGACAGACCGGTTTGACCCGCGGCGCGCAGGTGCCGAAAGCGCGCGTTGGTTTCCTCGGCTGTGCCGAAGCCGGCGTACTGGCGCATCGTCCACAGCCTGCCCCGGTACATCGAGGGATGCACGCCGCGCGTGAACGGAAACGTCCCCGGCGCGGCGAGTGGATCCTCGCTCACGTGACGGGGGCCGCCGCCTCGGCGGCCATGATCTCGGTCGCGAACGCGACGTCCGCCCGGCTCCCGATCACGAGGGGCGTGCGCTGGTGCAGCGCCGCCGGCGCGATGTCGAGGATATCCCGGCGCCCGTCGGTCGCCGCCCCACCGGCCTGCTCCACGACCAGGGCCAGGGGCGCCGCCTCGTAGAGCAGCCGCAGCTTCCCCTGCGGGTGCTTCGTATCCGCCGGATAGAGAAAAATGCCCCCCGAGAGGAGGTTGCGGTGCAGGTCGGCGACCAGCGACCCGATATAGCGCGCGTTCCTCGGCTCCACTCGGGCGTCGCCGTTCTTGAACGCCGCCGCGACCCGCTGGACCGCCGGGCTCCAACGATTCCAGTTGCTCTCGTTCACGCTGTAGTACCGGCCCACGTCGGGCGTGCGGATCTGCGGGTGGGAGAGCAAGAACTCCCCGATCGTCGGATCGAGCGTGAATCCGTGCACCCCCGAGCCCGTCGTGTACACCAGCATGGTGGAGGACCCGTAGAGGATGTAGCCCGCCGCCACCTGCTTGCGGCCCGGCTGGAGTAGATCGCTGAGCGAGGCCCGGGAGCGCGTCTTCGACAGGCGCTGGTGGATCGAGAAGATCGTCCCGATCGAGACGTTCACATCGATGTTGGCCGAGCCGTCGAGCGGATCGTAGAGGATCACGTACTTGCCGCTGCGCGACGTGGCCGGCACCATCATCGGTTGCTCGTCCTCCTCCGACGCCATGATGCAGACGCGGCCGGTGTGCTGGATGGCGTGTTGCATCGTGTCGTGAGCGAAGAGATCGAGCTTTTGCTGCAGGTCGCCCGAGACGTTGACGGCGCCCGCGGCGCCGAGGATGTCGGTCAGTCCGGCGCGGCGCACCTGGCGGGAGATGATCTTGGCGGCGAGACAGATGTCGTACAGCAGGTTCGACAGCTCCCCCGTCGCTTCCGGGTGGAGCCGCTCCTGCTCCATGATGAACCGCTCAATCGTGATCACTTCGGACATGGAACGCACGCTGACCGTCGCTTGAAAAAGTGATCGTGCCTTGCCGGTCCGTCCGATACACCACGATGCCGTGCGCGCTCAGCCGGGCGAGCACCTCGGGCGCGGGATGGCCGTAGTTGTTCCGTGCTCCCACGCTGATCACCGCTTCCTCGGGTCGCAGCTCATCCAGCCAGGCGTCCGAGGTCGCGCTGCGCGAGCCGTGATGCCCCACCTTGAGCAGCGTCACCTGCCCCACTTGCCCCGCCAGCCGCGCCTCCGTCGGCAGGCCGGCGTCCGCCTCGAACAGCAGCCGCGCCGCACCGTAGCTCACCCGCACCACCACGCCATGCTCGTTCACTTCCAGGGGCGCGGCGAGCCAGGCGCTGTCGGGGCTCAACACGTCGAACCGAACGCCGTCCAGCTCCAGCCGATCGCCACGGCGTGCCGGGCGCCAGTCCGATCCCGCGCCCGCGACCGCGGCCAGGAACTCGAGATAGAGCGGCCGCCCCAACGGCTCTCCCGGCTCCAACACGAGCCGCGGACCGAGCGTCTCGATGACCGCCGGCAGCCCGCCCAAGTGGTCCGCGTCACCGTGGGTCGCGATGACCGCGGCCAGGCGCCCGGCGCCCTGACGTCGCAGGAACGGGACCACGACCCGCCGTCCCGCGTCGCGCACCGGGGTGCGGGGGCCTCCGTCGATCAGGACGAACCGCCCGGCAGGGGTCTCCACCACGGCCGCATCGCCCTGTCCGACGTCGAGGAAATGTACGATCAAACAACGGCAATCAGAAAGGCGTGTAAAGGCGTGGAAGAGCGTGGTGAGCGAGAGAACCGCGCCGACGAAGGCGACGCGCGCGCCGATCAGCCAGGAGCGGCGCGGCGTGTTCCACAGCCACCACGCGACCGCGAGGACACCGAGCCACAGGGCCGCCGCGGGCCAGCCCGCCGTCATCACGACGTGCCCGCCGGGAAGAGCAGCCGCCCACTGCGCGACCAGATCGAGCAGCGCGAGGCACAGGCCGGCCCCGGCCGCGAGGAGTCCGGACGAGAGGAGCAACGCGATGATCAACCCCGGCACGGCCACGGCGCCGAGCGGGATCGCGACGAGGTTGGCGAGCACGCCGACCGGGGCGACCGTGCCGAAGGTGAGCGCGGTGATCGGTGCGGTGAGCAGTGTCGCCGCGGCGGCGGGCGTGAGGACCCGCACGAGCCGATGGCTTCGGTGCGTGGCCCGCGCGGCCCAGATGACCGCCGCCACGGCGGCGACGGACAGCCAGGCGCCGACAGAGCGCACCGCCCACGGGTCGATGGCGAGGACGGTGAGGGCGGCCAGCGCGAGGATCCCGCGCGGCGCGACGACGGACTGACGCAGCCGCGCCACGCCATCCAACGCGAGCATCACCGCGGCGCGAGTGGCGGGCGCGGGCAGGCCGAGCAGCCAGCAGTAGGCGGCGATGAGCGCGGTCGCCGCGGCAAAGCGCGTGCGCGGGCCGAGGCGCAGCGCGCGGAGCACCAGGCCGAGCCACGCCGCGATGAAGCCGACGTGCAGACCGGAGATCGACAGGATGTGCGCCAGCCCGGCGCGGGCATAGCGCTCCCGCACCGCCACGTCCAGATCGGCCCGGCGCGCGATCACGAGCGCGTCCACGAGCGGCGCCCGCGCGCCGAACAGCCGCGCGCTGCGTGCCGCCACCCGGTCGCGCAGCCCCCCGCGGCCGCGCGGGTGCGCGTCGAGCAGGCGTACGCGGCGCGCGACCAGGATTCCCCGATCCGCCGCGCCGAGCCACCGCCCCGTGACCACCCACGTGGTCCCGCCGCGCGCGGGCTGCCCTCGGAGCCAACGAATCTTCAGGGTGCCGCCGCAGGGACCGCCCTCGACGTCACCCTCAACGACGCCGCCCGCGCCGGGCACGGGATCTTGGAGGCGGACCGTCGCGGCGCGAGTGAGGCTGTCCCGTTCCCCCACCAGCCCGCCCCAAACCCCCGCACAAGTCGCCGTCCGCTCTCGCCCCGCCGCCCCCCCCCACAACATCCCGGCCACCAGCATCACGCCGCACGCCGCGCCGATGGGCGCGCGGCGCGACAGCACCGCGGCGCCAACCAGCACCGGCAGCCCCGCGTACAGCGCACCGCGCACGGCGAACGCGTCGAGCCCGGCCCACAGGCCGACGCCGAAGGCGATGGTTACGTAGAGGATCGGCGGCCGCACCGTCGGGCCGCCGTCAACGGCTGATTACAGCTGGACGGGTTTCGCGCCGCAGCGCGGCGCCAACGCCACCTTGCGGAATCCGTCGAGCAACGCGACGTCGAGCTTCGCCTTCTCCTGATCGCTCTGCAGCGACAACTCGGTGAGGATCTCTCCCTGGCGGGTCGAGACGTAGTGCGCGGACAGCCGGTTGAGCGCGTACACGAGCACGTCGCCGCGGCACGTGTCGCAGCCGCAGAAGGCGGGCACCCTGTCGCGCAGGCTGCGGTACTCCCGCTGCACCACCTCCCACGTCACGTTCGTCACCCCACGACGGCCAACTCCTTCGCGAGCGGCCGCGCGATGAACGTGGACCCGGTCGTACCCGTGAAGCGGACGCGCCGGTAGGTTCCGATCCACTCGTCGGGCGCTTCGACCAGCGCGATCTTGTTGGTGCGCGTGCGGGCCTGCAGCAGCGCGCCGCGCTTCGCGCGCCCCTCGACCAGCACCTCGTGCGTCGTGCCCACGAGCCCGATGTTCTTGCCCCTCGCGACCCGCCGCACGACGGCGATGAGGCGCCCGAGCCGCTCCGCCTTGACCTCCTCGGCGACGTGCTCCTTGAGCTTGACGGCGGGCGTGCCCTCGCGCACCGAGTACTTGAAGGTGTAGGCGTCGTCGAACCCGACTTCGTCGACCAACGACAGGGTCTCCGCGAAGTCGTCCTCGGTCTCGCCCGGGAACCCGACGATGATGTCGGTCGAGAGAGCGACACCCGGCACGGCCTGCCGCAGGGCCGCGACCACCTCGAGAAACCGGGGGCGGTCGTAGCGGCGCAGCATCCGCTTGAGCACCCGCGAGCTCCCGCTCTGCACGGGGAGGTGCACGTGCTCGCACACGGACGGTGTGTCGGCCATCGCGGCGAGGACCCGGTCGCTGAAATCGGTGGGGTACGGCGACGTGAAGCGCACGCGGCGGATGCCGGCCACCGCGCCGACGGCGCGCAGCAGGTCGGCGAAATCGTGCTCGCCGTCGTGATAGCTGTTGACGGTCTGGCCAAGCAGCGTCACCTCGGTGGTCTCGGACTGGGCGAGGCGCGTCACCTCCCCCACCACGTCGGCCAATCTGCGGCTCCGCTCCGGCCCGCGCGTCATCGGAACGATGCAGAAGGTGCACCGATAATCGCAGCCACGTTGTACCGTCACGAACGCCGAGGCGCCATCCCCGCGCGCCGGCGGGACGTCCTCGTAGTGCTCCCAGCTCTTGAAGGCGACCGCGGCGGCCCGCTCGCCCGCCCGGGCGCGCGTGATCAACTCGGGGAGGCCGCGATAGCCATCCGGACCGACCACCAGATCCACCTGGGGGACGCGCTCGAGCAATCGGGGGCCGAGCCGCTGGGCCATGCAGCCCACGACGCCGAGCACGTCGCCGGGCCGCTTGTGCCGTTTCAGCTCGCCCATCCGGCCCAGCACGCGCTGCTCGGCGTGGTCTCGCACCGCGCAGGTGTTCACGAGCATGACGTCCGCCTCGGCCGGGTCGTCGGTGCGAACGTATCCCTCGCGCCCCAGGACGCCGAACATCAGCTCGGAGTCCGACACGTTCATCTGGCAGCCGTAGGTTTCGATATAGACGCGCGGCATCGTCAATCCACCATCACCTCGAGGCGGGGACGCCCGTCCCACTGCTCTACAGGAAGATAGACGGAGAGGTAATCTTCCGTGAGGACGTCGACCCGCCCCGCAAGCCGGCCCGACACCACGCCGTCCGCCCGCTGCCCCACCCGCCGCGCGCGATAGGCGCGCGCCTTCGCGTCCCCGAGCGCGCGCAGCTCGCGCGCCCGCTCGCGGATCGCAGCCGGCGGCAGGTGACCGGCGAGCTTCGCCGCCGGGGCGTCGGGGCGCACGCTGAACGGGAAGACGTGCAGGTACGTGAAAGGCAAGGCGTGTAACAACGTGAGAGAGGCGTAATGATCGGTGTCGGATTCGCCCGGAAAACCGGCAATTACGTCCGCGCCGAGCCCAAAGACGGGCAGCCGTTCGGCGAGCCACTCGAGGCGCGCGCGGTAGGCCTCGGCCGTATACCAGTGACGGCCCATGCGCTTCAGGACGCGGTTCGAGCCCGACTGGAGCGGCGCGTGCAGGTGTGCGGCGACGTGACGGGGAGCCTCGATCAGAAGGCGGGCAAGGCAATCGTCGACTTCGGTGGCCTCGATGGACGACAACCTAAAACGCACGTCCGGAACGGCATCGATGAGGGTCTCAAGCAGACTGCCCACAGTGTGTGAACCCCGGGGCCGTGCCCCGGGGTCGACCAAAACCCCAGGGGTCGGGTTCTTTGAACCCCGGGGCGTGGCCCCGGGGTTCTCCAGCCGGTCCTGCCCGTACGTCCCGATATGGACTCCCGTCAGTACGATCTCGGCGTGATGCTGCGCCAGCGCGCGCGCCTCCTGCACCAGCTCGGCGACCCCGCGCGACCGATTCGCGCCCCGCGCGATCGTGGTAGCGCAGAAAGTGCAGTGCTCATCGCACCCATCCTGGATCTTCAGCCAAGCGCGGGCGTTGCTGGTGAAGCGCCGCAGGACGGGATCGACGCCACCAACCGGCAGCCCCGCCGCCCGCAGCACCGCGGCCGGATCCGCGCCCCCCACCACCGCGCGCACCGACGGCAGCGCCGCCAGGGCGCCGCCGTCCAACGCCGCGGCGCAACCCATCACGATCGTCCCCGCGGAGCCCGAGCGCGACACGTGCCGCACCAGGCGGCGCAGCTTGGCTTCACTCTCGTGCGTCACCGTGCAGGAATTGACGACGGCGAGGTCGGCGGCGGCGGGATCGTCCACGACGACGGCGCCACGGTCCGTGAAGGCCTGGCGCACCAGCTCGGTGTCGTACTGGTTCGCCTTGCAGCCGAACGTGTGGAAGTAGACGTTCACGGCCGCACGGTCAGGCCCAGCACGAACGTCCACACCCGCTCCCTCAATCCCGCGCCCTTGCGCTCCAGGCGTTCGAGGCCGAAGTCGAGGCGCCCCCGGCCCCCCGAGAATTGCTTTCCCAGCCCCGCCGTCACGCCGAACTCGGTCGGCGCCTTGGCGCCGGGGCCGAACGGCAGCTGACCGCCGCGCACCCCGATCCGCAGGGGGGACGCGAGCGATCCCACCTCCCCACCCAGCGACCAGGAGAAGGTGTCGTGCGAGTTGGGGCCCGACCCGCCCCACAACCGCCACGCGACCGCACCAGCCACCGCCGCCTCCGTGCCGGCCCGCCACTGCACGCCGCCGCCGAAGGCCAGGGGTAGTTCCGTCGTGGCGGTGGTGCGACCGCCCACGTCGGCGGTCAGCTTCGAGTCCGACCGGACCCATCCCGCCAGCCGCAGGTCCTGGGTCACGTCGAGTAAGCCGCTCACCGACGCCCCCCGCCCTCCGTAGGCGACCTCATCGCGTGCGAACGACGTGCGGTAGGTCGTGGAATCGTCGAAGCGGCGCACCGCCGTCACGCGCGTCGAGCCGGTGAGCGTGTGCAGGGCGACCCCGACCGCCAACCACGGACGCACGCGGACCGCCGCGGCGAGGCGCAGGTCGGCGACGGCGCCGTCGCTCGTGATCTCATCGGTTACGCCCTGGCTCTGCCCCCGCAGGTCGACCGTGTCGCGCGTCACCACGCCGAACGATTTGTCGAGATACGTCGCGAAGCCGCCGGCGACCACCAGGCGCCGGCTGAGCGGGCCCGCGATGACGAGCGCCGGGAAGCGGGACGCGCGCAGCGCGGTGTTGGTGCCTCCGAGTTCCAGGGAGCGCCACGACGTGCCCGTGGTGACCCCGGCCGAGAGGCGGCGCACGTCGGCCAGCGGGGCCTCCGTCAGCGCCGAGAAGGCGTCGAACGGAGCCCAGGCGCCGCCGGTCGAGCGGGCACGGACGCCCTCCCAGCGGCCCGGTGTGCCGAGCCCCCGGATGCCGAACTGGGAATCCTGAGCGGTCAGGCGGTCCGCCGGACCCGCGATCAGTAAGCCCACCGCCAGCAGGGTCGTACCGGCCGCCTGTCTCATGGTGCCCCGAACGGGAAGCGCCGGACGTAGGTGACGTGCAGGCTGGGGCGGAAGGCCGGGGCGCGCGAGGAATAGAAGCGGATCTGCGCGTAGGTGGCCGCCTCCGGCCGCTGGCTCAACACGAGGGCCGTGGCCGCCGTAGTATCGCGCGACCATGCCCGCACCAGGTCGGTCAACTCGATGCGAATGGTGTCGGCGGAGCCAGGGCGCACCGTCACGCGACCCCACAAGCTGGTGTTGCCGTTGAGGGGCGATTTGGGACCGAGATCGGTCACGACGGGAGTGGCCACCACGCTGAACGAGTCGCCGGCGGCGGCCCGCACCGCCGCCGTCGGCACGAGGACAAGCGTCGCGCGCACCACGTCCGCTGTGTCGCGCAGCAACGAGGGCACCTTCACGCGCACCAGGCTGCGCACGGCCGGCGCCCCTCCCACGACGAGGGTCGAGGCGACGGCGCCGGAGTCCAGGGCAGGGTTGGGAGGGTCGAAGACGAAACTGTCGAACGTGCTCTGCTGCTCGGCGACCGCGTAGACGGTCGAATCTCTCGTCGAATCGATCATCAGGCTGTAGTGGTAGAACCGGCGAACCGACGCGTCGCGCCCCATTTCACGCGTGCCCAGCGCGACGCCCGCGAGCGTGTCGGCCGCGACGCGGACGCCGAACGCGAGCTGTCCCGAATCGCCGGCCGAGAACGGCGCCTGGAGCGAGTCGAGCGCGAAGTAGAGGCTGAGAATCGAGTCGGCGTCGACGACGCGAAGCACATGTCCCGCCCCGTCGGTCCGGAACGGCCCGCCCCACGGCTTCGTGAGGATCGTGTCGGTGATGACCGTGTCGGCGAGCAGCGCCTGGATGTTGGCGCTGTCGACGGGCGCGGCGCTGAATGCCGGGATGAGATCGGCGAAGGCCGTCGTCGAATCGAGGGCGAGCGGCAGGCTGTACACCTTGACCCACAGGTTCGTCTCGTTCGGGTCACGGTGCACGATGTTCATATGCAGCCACGACGAGTCGAGCGTCGCTGGGATCGTGTCGCCGCCCGAGACCGCCAGCGCGGTCTTGCTCATGAGGAACAGCGCGCGGCTGTCCACCACGCCCGGCACGTTGGCGACCGCCAGGGCCTCGCCCTGGTACGCCTGCACGTACCCGGAGTACGCCGAGTCGCGGCGGATCACGTCGGTGAGGACGAGGTCCTCGACCGTGAGCGAGTCGGTGGGACAGAAGTTCGGACAGACGCCCGGGGCGGTGACCTGGTCGGTGCAGGCGCCGATCGCGAGCAGCAGGGGGAGGAAGGTCGGTCGCAGGCACCGCATCACCGGTCGAGACTCTCCTTCGTGAAGGCGTCGGGCAGCAGGGCCGCGAGCGTCCAGCGCCGCTCGCTCGTCGGGCCCACCGCGAGCACTTCCAGATCGAGACCGAACTCCGCGAGCAACTGCCGGCAGGCGCCACACGGCGCCGCCGGGGGATCGACTTCCGTCGTCACGGCCACGCGCCGCAACGCCCGCGCCCCCGCCGCCACCGCCGCGCCCAGCGCCATGCGCTCGGCGCAAATCGTCAAGCCGTACGAGGCGCTTTCGACGTTGCAGCCCACGAACACCCGCCCGTCCGCCGCTTCTATCGCCGCCCCCACCCGGAACTCGCTGTACGGCGCCCAGGCGTTGCGCATCGCCTCCCGGGCCCGCGCCACCAAGTCGGTCACGCCCACACCTCCCGGAGGAACGACACACCGGCGTCGAGCGGATCCAGTCCGAAGAACGCCGCCACCGTCTGGCCCATGTCCGCGAACGTGCGGCGTACGCCGAGCGCCACCGGCGACACGCGCGGGCCGAGCGCCAGCACGGGCACGACCTCACGCGAGTGATCGGTGGAGGGCGTCGTCGGGTCGTTGCCGTGATCCGCCGTCAAGATCACGAGATCGTCCGGGCGCAGCCGCTCCAGGAGACGCGGCACCCAGGCGTCCAGCTCCCGCAGCCCTTGATGAAACCCCGCCACGTCGTTCCGGTGCCCCCAGGTCTGGTCGAACTCGATCACGTTCACGAACACGAACCCTGTTTCCAGGGTGTCCAGCGCCCGCTCGATCCGCCGGTACGCGTCGGCGTTGGTGGGCGTGTGCTCGCTCGTGATGTTCCGGGCGGCGAACAAATCGTCCACTTTCCCGATCCCCACGCGCGGCACGCCCGCGGTCGCGAGACGGTCGAGGAGCGTGGTCCCCACGGGCTCGAGCGAGAAATCCCTCCGGTGCGGTGTCCGCCGGTAGTCCCCGGGCTCGCCCACGAACGGCCGGGCGATCACCCGGCTCACGGCCTGCTCCCCCACCAGCAGCTCCCGGGCCACCGCGCACGCCCGGTACAATTCTTCCAGCGGCACCGTCGCTTCGTGCGCCGCGACCTGGAACACCGAGTCCGCCGAGGTATACACGATCCACTTTCCGGTGCGCTGGTGCTCCGCGCCCAGCTCGGCGATGATCGCCGTCCCCGACGCCGCCGTGTTTCCCAGCCACTCCCGCCCCGTGCGGCGCGCGAACTCGTCGAGCAACGTCCGCGGGAATCCGCCGGGATACGTGCGGAACGGCCGCGCGAGCAGGACGCCGCAGATCTCCCAGTGGCCCGTCGTGCTGTCTTTCCCGTGCGAGGCCGGCTGCGCGATCCCGTACGCCGCCGTCGGACTGACCCCGGGCGCAAGCCCGGGGAGCTCGGCACCCACCCGGCACCTCCCGAGCCCCAATCTCTCGAGGTTCGGCAGGTGCAGCCCTCCGACCGCCCTGGCCACGTTCCCCAGGGTATCCGATCCCGCATCGCCGTAGGCATCGGTGTCGGGGGCGGGCCCGATCCCGAGCCCATCCAACACGATGATCGCTGCGCGCTTCCTGCGCGCGTCCTTTAGGGCCGCGCGCCGGGCCCGCCCCTTCATGCGTACACCCGCGGCAGCCGGGCTCCGAGCCCCGCGAGGACCTCGTGTTGCACCGCCCCGCTCCAGGCTGCCAGCTCCTCCAACGTGATCCGCTCTGTCCCCTGCTCGCCCACCACGGTCGCGACGTCGCCGACCTGCACGTCCAGCGGCCCCGTCTCGACGAGGGTCAGGTCCATCGCCACCAGCCCGACGATCGGGCAGCACTTGCCGCGGAGCAGCACGTATGCGCGGCCGTCGTGGTTGACCGTGCGCCGGAGCCCGTCGGCGTAGCCTATACCCAGAGTGGCGACCATAGTATCGCGTGGCGCGACCCAGGTGGCGTAGTAGCCGACGCTCTCGCCCTTCCGCACGCGCCGCACGCTGAGGACGCGGGACCGCACCCCCACGACCGGCCGCGGCTGAGTGGGGCCCTCCCCAGGCGAGCCTCCGTATAGGAACACCCCGGGGCGCACAAGGTCGAAGGCAAACTGGGGCCCGCGCACGGCCGCAGCGCTGTTCGCCACGTGCAGCAGCGCCGGGCGTCTTGGTAAGCTGCGAACCGCCTCGAGAAACCGCTCCACCTGCCGCTCGGCCGATCCATCGGCCCGGTCGGCGGAGTGGAAGTGGGTGTAGCATCCCTCGAGCTGCGGCGTGTCCACCGCCGGGCCCAGCTCGTCCACCTCGTCCCATCGCACCCCCGCCCTGCCCATGCCCGTGTCGATCTCGATGTGGAAGGGACGGTCGCCGCGCGCCGTCCACTCTAGGATACTCCCCGCGTCGCTCAGCGCCGGCGTCAGGCCATGGCGATCGTACTGGTCGAACAACTGGGCGCGTGCCGGGAGGAAGACGAGGATGGGCCGGGTGATGCCGGCCTCCCGCAACTCGGCGCCTTCTTCGATCGTCGCCACGCCGTAGCCCCACGGCTCGAGCTGCTCGAGGGCCTTAGACACGGCGACGGCTCCGACCCCGTAGGCATTGGCTTTCACGACGGGGAGGAGCCGTGTACCCGCGACTCGTGCCACGGTGCGGGCGTTGTCGACTAGGGCGGCGAGGTCGACCTCGACCCAGGCACGGGTGTCACGCCCGCTCATTGACACGCTCACAGGCGCGGGTATCATACCCCGCCCGGAGGCTAAATGCAAGGCGATTCAGCGCTTGGACGCGCGCTCGCACTCGTCCGCGATTTGCGGAGCCGCTGTCCGTGGGACCGCGCCCAGACCCCCCAGACGCTCCGACCCTACCTGGTCGAGGAAGCGCTCGAGCTCGATCACGCGATTCAGACCGACGACCCCGCGGCGCTGCGCGACGAGTTGGGCGACCTGCTGCTGCATCTCGCGTTTCAGATCGTGATCGGCGAGGAGCGGTCGCAATTCAACGCCGAAGTCGTGACGCGCGGGCTCGAGGAAAAGATGTGGCGCCGGCACCCGAATCTGTACGCCGGCGCCCGCGGCTCCGATCACGCCAACTGGGAGCTGGTCAAGCGGCGTGAGCCGCGCGCCGGCGGGAAGCGCGGCACACTCGCCGGCCTCCCCCCCACCCTGCCGCCGCTCCTGATGGCATACCGGCTCCAAGAGCGCGCCGCAGGCGTCGGATTCGATTGGCCGGACGCGAGCGGACCGATGGCCAAAGTGAAGGAAGAGACCGCCGAGCTCGAGCGGGAAGCCGAGCGGGATGCGCGAGAGGCTGAGCTCGGCGATCTGCTGTTCGCCGTGGTGAATCTCTCCCGCAAGCTGGGGATCGAGCCGAACCAAGCGCTCGAGAAGGCGAACGCCAAGTTCACCCGCCGGTTCGAAGCGGTGGAGCAGCTGGCCGGGGAACGCGGGCTGGACGTGGGTAGAGCGAGTCTCGAGGAGCTGGACAAGCTCTGGAATGAAATCAAAGCGTCAGAAGGCGTGTAAATGCGTAGCAATGCGTCCTACGCATTCTCACGCTGTCACACGCCTTTTCACGCCTTTCAATCCTTATACGGATCGAACTCGTCCGCCCCCGCCATCACGACGATCAGGGGGCGGAGCGTGTGCAGCACCTCGACCGTCGGCCCTTGGGCGGCCAGGACGTCGCCGAGCCGGCGGTACACGTGCGGGCTCTCGTCGGTGCCCCCGCCACGCAGCACGACGCCCTTACGCCTCACCCACTCGAGCATCATCTCGCGCGAGACTGCGCCCGGCTTGATCACGCGGCCTCCTCCCCCCCCCTTGCGCGTCCGCTTCCCCGCCGCCGCGGTGCGGCTCATCACGCGGCCCGCGCCGTGTACGGTCGAGAAGAGCGCGCGCGCCTGGAGGGCACGCACGACGGGATCGTCCGAGCTGGCACCCCGGATGATCACGGCGTCGTCTCCCATCGAGCCCCCCACGAACCCGAGCTGGCCTGGGAACGCGGGCGTGGCGCCTTTGCGGACGACGTGGAGCCGCTCGCCGCCGTGCTCTTCCACCCAAGCGAAGTTATGGTGGTTGTGGACCAGCTCCACCTCGTGCCCCCCGATGATCTGGACGACCTTGCGCGCCACCCACTCGCGGCCGGCATACGCGTAGCGCCCGGCGAGACTCATCAGCTGCCAGTACGCGTCGCCTACGGGAGTGGTCACGTCGAGCAGCGTCTCGCGCTCGGGGACGCGCTCCCCCCACGCCCGGTTCTGTCCCAGGGCGAGGAAGCCGTACGCCACGCCAAAGCCGAACCCGCGAGACCCGAAGTGCACGCCAACCCAGATGCGGTCGGCCTCGTCGGCGAAGACATCTACGTAATGGTTGCCGCTCCCCACGGTGCCAAGCTGGTCACGCGCCTTGGCGCGCAGCCGGTCGCGCTCGTGCCGATCGGGCACCGCGTCCCAGGCCGGTGCATCGAAGAGCGGGTGGTCCAGCGGCGCGTCGTCGGCCCGGTTCTTCCGCCCTACGCCGAACGACAGCGTGGTCTGGATTTCGTCGGCCACCTCCCCGAGGCGGCCCTCGAGCTGCGCGCGGGTGATGTCCGTGCGGATCGCCGCGTTCCCGCAGGCGATGTCGAACCCGACGCCCACGACCGAGACCTTGTCGCGGTACGCGGCCACGCCGCCGATCGGCATGACGTAGCCCAGGTGGCCGTCGGCCATGAGGGCGGCGCGCTCGGCGCGACTCGCTACATCGTGGAGCTGGGCGAGGGTGTTCGGCTCGTGCTGTCCGAAGATCTGGGGCGTGGCCATCCCACCTTTTCAGGGCCAGAGCTTGTACAACGTCCGCGGAAACGCGATGGCCTCCCGGATGTGGGGGATCCCGCAGATCCACGCCACGGTCCGCTCGACGCCGAGCCCGAACCCCGCATGGACAAAGGTGCCGTATTTGCGCAGGTCGAGATACCAGCCGTAGGCGTCCTCGGGCAGCCCCTCGGCGCGGATTCGCGCCACCAGCTTGTCGTAGTCGTCTTCGCGCTGACTCCCCCCGATGATCTCGCCGTACCCCTCGGGCGCCAGGCAGTCGTTGTTCAACACCGTGCGGGGGTCGGCGGGGTTCTCCTTCATATAGAAGGCCTTCACCTGCTTGGGGTAGTTGAATACGAAGACCGGGCGGTCGTACTGCTTGGCCAGTAGCGTCTCGGCGTCGCCGCCCAGGTCCCGACCCCACTCCATCTCCGAGCCCAGGCCTTTGAGCCGTTCCACAGCGTCCGTGTACGAGAGACGAGGGAACGGTGGCACCACGCGCTCGAGGGGCGCCGTGGCCCGCTCCAGCTCGGTCAGCTCGGCCCGCTTGCGCTCCAGGCAGCGGGCGACGATGTAGGAGACGAATTGCTCCTGCAGCGTCATATTGTCGTTGGAGTCGTTCCAGGCGACTTCGGGCTCCACCATCCAGAATTCGGTGAGGTGGCGCCGGGTCTTCGACTTCTCGGCGCGGAAGGTGGGGCCGAAGCAGTACACCTTGCCGAGCGCCGCCGCCGCGGCTTCGACGTACAGCTGGCCGGTCTGAGCGAGGTAGGCCTTGCCCAGATCGAAGTAGTCGGTCGCGAACAGCGTGCCGGCGTGCTCGCCGATGGCCCCCGTGAGGATCGGGGTATCCACGAGCACGAAGCCACGCTCGTAGAAGAAGTCGCGAATCGCCTGGACCACCTCGTGTCGCACCCGCGCGATCGCCACCTGCCGGCGCGATCGCAGCCAGAGGTGGCGGTGCTCGAACAGGAAGGCGGTGCCGTGTTCCTTCGGCGTGATCGGGAAATCGCGACTCGGCCCGAGGATCGCAAGATCCGACGCTTGCAGCTCCACGCCGCCGCCTCCGGGCGCCCGCGCATCGGCGCGCACGCTCCCGGTGACCTCGATCGACGTCTCCTGGGTGAGCTGCCCGAACGCCGCCCAGGCGGCGTCCGGCACTTCTTTCTTCGAGAGGACCGCTTGCAGGGAGCCCGTGCCGTCCCGCAGCACGACGAACGCGATCTTGCCACTCGAGCGCGTGGTCATTACCCAGCCCCGCACGGAGACTGTCTGACCCACGAGCGACGGCAGCGCTTCGATGCGATGGCGTTCCGGCATAGGCGCGGCATACTAGTGGCGGCCCTGTGGGCTGTCAACGCGATGGCGTGCGCGCCCGTCGTGCGCCCCGGCCCCGCCCACCAAGAGCTCGCGTGGCCCGCCTACCTGGGGAGCCCGCGCCACGACGCGGCGGCCGGCGAGACGCTGAACCCCGACCCGCGCCCGCTCTGGCGCACCAACGTCGGCCGCGCGGTCCGCGGCAGCCCCGCGCTGGGCGAGGCGGTCCTCGCCGCCGGGACGGCCGATCGGCACGTCGTGCTGGTGGACCGGGCGAGCGGCGACGTGCGCTGGCGCCAGCGCCTGGACGGGACCATCCGCGGCGGTCCCCTGCTCGATGACGACCGGCTGTATGTCGCGACCGAAGCCCAGCCCGCTGGTCGGGTGTACGCGCTCCGCCTGCGCGATGGCACCCCGATCTGGCGGCGCACGGTGGGCGGCAGCGTGGCGGCGCCCCTCGCGCTCGACGGCGACGCGCTGTACGCGGGCACCGAGGACGGTACGGTCCTGCGGCTCGACGCCGAGCGCGGCACGATCACCTGGCGCCGCCGGTTGCCGGGCGCCGTTCGCGCTGCCCCGGTCCCGACACCGCTCGGTCTCGTCGTCGCGACGACCGCTGACACGCTCTACCTCCTGGATCTGCAGACCGGCGCTGTGGCGGCGCGGTTCGCCACGCCGGGGACGGTCCTGGCGACGCCCGCGTTCGGCGGGGACCGTCTCTACCTGGGCACGACCGGGGGCCGCGTCCTCGCGGTGACCCTGCCCGAGTTGAGACTGCTCTGGGAGCAGGCCGCCGGCGACGCGGTGTACGGCGCGCCGGCGCTCGCGCGCGATACGGTGTACGTCCTCGCTCGCAACGGCATCCTCTGGCTCATCCCCGTTTCGGACCCTGCCGCCGCGACGAGCCACGCCCTGGGTATCGTCGCCACGGCGGGGCCGACGCCACTCGCTCCCGGGGCGGGGGGTGGAGTGTTGGTTGGGAGCGTGACCGGCGAGGTGCTGCTGGTGGATCCCGCGCTGGGCACGATCCGCTGGCGGGCGCAGGTGACGGGGCCGATCGAGGAGCCGCCGCTCGTCCAGGGGCGCCAGTTGGTTGTGGTCGCCGGGCGCGGCGATATTCACGCATACCGATGAGGCGCTGGACGGGGATCTGGCTGGGCGTCGCGCTGTGCATGCCGCGCCTACTAACGGCTCAGAGCAACGACGTTGTACGACGCTACGACGCTACGTTGTACGCGGGAAGGATGCCGGACGTACAACGTACAACCTGGCGTCGTACAACGGTGCACTACGGCAAATGGCTCACGGCCGGCGCCGCGGCGGCGTTCACCGCCATGGCGGCGCACGAGCATCGCCGGTCGCGTCACGACTGGAATCAGCTGCTCGACATCTGCCGCTCCGCCGACGACGCGTGCGCCCGCGGGGCCGATGGACGATACCTCCGCACCGACGCCGAGGCGCTGTACCAAGCCGCGCTGCGGTACGACCGGCGTGCCAACCGCCGCCTGGTCGGCGCCCAGGGGAGCCTGCTCCTGACGGCGGCGTTGTTCATCCTCGACCTGCGGGGAGGCCACGACGAGCCGGAGAACATTCCGTTTGCGCCCCTACGAGTGACGGCGGAGCCGACGAGGGACGGGGTGGCAGTGGGACTTCAGTTGAGGTTTTAGCCGACCCGAAACAGCTCGAATCCCCGCTCGTACCGCGCCACGATCCGCTCGCGGTAGGCGGTGTGCTCTCGCCGCTCGAGCGCGGGGTCGTTCGCGATGATCCCGGCCGCGGCCCGGCGCGCCGCTTCGAGCAGCGGGAGATCCGTTTCCAGGTTGGCGTAGCGCAGCGGCACGCCGCCCGACTGCCGCGCGCCGGCCAGCTCGCCCATGCCGCGCTCCTTCAAGTCCAACTCGGCGATCAAGAAGCCGTCAGTCGTCTCGCAGAAGGCCTGGAGTCGTGCCGCCGCCTCCGGAACGTCCGACAAGAGGATGCAGTGGCTCGCCGCGGCTCCGCGCCCCACCCGGCCGCGCAGCTGGTGCAGCTGCGCCAGGCCGAAACGCTCGGCGTGCTCGATCAGCATCACCGAAGCGTTCGGCACGTCGATTCCCACTTCGATGACGCTGGTCGCGACCAGAATCTGCACGGCGTTATCGCGGAACCCCCGCATCGTCGCGTCTCGCTGCTCGGCCTTCATCCGCCCGTGCACCAGGCCGACCCGGAACTCGTCGAATGTCTTCGCCAGCTTCTCGGCCATCGTGGTGGCCGCCTTGAGATCGGCCCGCTCCGATTCCTCGATCACCGGATAGATGACGTAGACCTGGCGCCCGACGGCGCATTCACTCCGGATGAAGGCGTAGATCTTCTTCCGGGCCGCCTCCGTGCGCAGCGCGGTCTTGACCTCGCCCCGGCCCGGAGGCCGCTCGCGGATCTGGGTCACGTCGAGGTCGCCGTACAAGGTCAGGGCGAGCGAGCGCGGGATCGGCGTGGCAGTCAGGAGCAGGACGTCGGGAGCGTCGCCCTTTTCCACCAAGGCCGCCCGCTGCTCGACGCCGAAACGGTGCTGCTCGTCGATCACGGCGAGCCCCAACCGGCGGAATGAGACCGACTCCTGGATCAGGGCGTGCGTCCCGACCACCAGCCGCGCCCCGCCCCCCGCGATGCGCTCGCGCGCCGCGCCCTTCTCCGAAGGCGTCATCCGGCCGAGCAGCAGCTCCGGCCGAATCGCGAGGGGCTCGAGCAGCCGGGTCAGCGTGGCGCCGTGCTGTTCGGCGAGCAGCTCGGTCGGGGCCATGATCGCCGCTTGGTACTCGTTCTCGGCGGCGAGCAGCATGGCGAACAGCGCCACGACGGTCTTCCCCGTCCCCACGTCGCCCATCAGGAGGCGGTGCATCCGCAACGGCGCGGTCATGTCCTCCGTGATTTCGCGCACGGCGTGACGCTGGTCGGCGGTCAACTCGAACGGCAGGTGCTCCTTGAGGCGCGTCGTCAGCTCGCGCTTCAGCTCGAACCTGATCCCGGCGCGCGCCCGCTTGGCGAGATGACGGGCCCGCGCCTGGACCAGCTGTTGGTCGAACAGCTCGTCGAAGGCGAGCCGCCGGCGTCCCATCTCGGTCTCGGCCACGTCGCGGGGCCGGTGCAGCAGTGCCAGCGCGCGCCGCAGCTCGATCAGGCCGTGCGCCTCGCGGAACGCCGGCGGATGTGGGTCCGCCGCCAGCGCCAGCAGCACGTCGAGGTGCTGTTGGACCAAGGCGCGAATCTGTCGATGCGTGAGCCCCTCGGTCGCAGGGTACACCGGCAGGACGACGCCGCGGCCGGGCGCCTCGTCGCCGTCGTCCCCTTCCTCCGCGAGCACGATGAACTCGCGCGGGACGATCTGCCGCCCGTGGTAGTAGCGCACCGGCCCCGTGACGAGCAGCAGCTGGCTTTTGCGGATCTGCCGCTCGAGAAACGGGCGTCCGGGCCAGGCGCACTCGAGCAATCCGCTGTCGTCCCGGAGCACGGCCCGGAACACCCGCAGACCGCGCCGCGTCGGGAGGACGCCGGTGCTCACGACGCGCCCCACGCACGTCACCTCACTCCCCACGTCGGCCCGCGCCAGCGGCGTGACGGTCGTCGCGTCCAGGTAGCGATGCGGGACGTGATACAGGAGGTCGCCGACCGTCTTGATACCGAGCCGGGCCAGGGCCTCGGCGCGCTTCGGGCCGACTCCCTTCAGGTATTTGACCGAAGTCGTCAGCGCGAGCGTCATCCGGCGCTCACGGCAGCCCCTGACGCCGGCGCCAGGCCCACTCGGCGACGAGCGCCGCGATCGCGATCACGTACAACCACCAGCGGTCGCGCAACGGCACGCGCGCCACCCGGCCCTCCGGCTGCCCGGCCTGCGCCGCGAGCAACGCGGCCGCGGGCGGGGGACGCCACTCGTCGGAGTACTCCTCTACCGCGACGACGCCGCGTTCCGCGCCACCGGCGAGCGCGTAGCGGTAGACGCCGGGCGGCAGGCGCAGCTCGCCCCGGCCCGCCGCGTCGAAGCGCAGCGTGTCGGTGCGCGGCCGGCCTTCGCCGGACAGGTCGATCGGGAGCGACCGCGGTTCCGCCCCCGCCTGCGTCCAGCGCCACACGAGGGGCAGGCCATTTGGAACCTCGAGCGTGACCGGGACCGCCCGGTCGCCCCGCCCCGCCCGCTGCTCGCCGAGGAGCCAGTCGGCGAGGGCGGCCACCAGGCTGCGATACGCCTCCTGCGGCGCTCCCCCTCGGAACGCCCAACGCCACAGCCCCGACGCGGTGACCGTCGCACGGCGCGCCGCGCCACGCTCCGCGAGCGTGACGATCGGCCGCGGCGCTCCCCGGCGCGCCAGGCGGGCGGTGAGCGCCGTCACGACTCCCGAATCCTGCGGGGACGAGGAGGCCGGCGGCTCGGCGACCGAGACGGCAGGGGGGAGGGAGTCCCAAGCGATGCCCACGAGTTCCCCCGTCAGGGGCGATGCCAGCGGTCGGTCGAGATACCAGTCGCCGGCCTGGCCGCGGCCCGATGGCCAGACAAGCTGCGCGGCGGCGCCCGCGTCCGTATAGCGGCGCGCCCGCTCCGGGTCGCCGCCCAACACGACCAGGCGCGCGCCTTGCGCCGCGCGGGCGAGGTCGCTCGCGGAAACGAGCGCGAGCGTCGCCGCGTCGCGCCAGCGGCCCGGCTCGGTCTCCACGAACATCCTGACGGGCACGCGTGCCACGTCGCCGAGTGCCCGCGCGAGAAAGCGGGTTTCCCAGTCCGGGGGCGAGGCGAA
>Ga0066710_100000702_pt1 | contig 21776 bp, 26 predicted proteins | sample GraSoiAngelo_159_FD_79666 | JGI IMG/M metagenome (GOLD analysis project Ga0066710, IMG submission 79666) | Grasslands soil microbial communities from the Angelo Coastal Reserve, California, USA - 14_1009_16_40cm | ecosystem: Environmental > Terrestrial > Soil > Grasslands | place: USA...
ATCGAACCCGCCACACGCGAAGCTCCGCGATTACCAGAAAGCAGAGGGGCGCGACCACGGCAGCCGCCGCGAGGCTGCCCCAGGGCGAAGAGAAGGTGAGATGCATCAGTAGCCGTGCCCGGTCGGGCTCACGACCGCGCCGACGGTCGCCGCCTGGTTTCCGCGCCCGTTCCCCTGGTTGCCGATCCCGCCCTGGCCGGAGAGGGAGAGCGCGAGCTCGAGGTTGAACTTCGCCGCGCTGTAATCCGGGTTCGCTTTGAGGGCCGCCCTGAGCTCGTCGAGGCTGCGGCTTTGGAGGGTCGTCGCCGCCTGTGGATTGGAACGGGACGACTCGAACGCGATGATGCCGAGCAGGTTGGCCGCCGCCGCCTTCCGCTTTGAGTCCGGATCTTTGCCCGCGAACGGCTCCAGGGCCTTTTCGGCGGCCCTGCTCGCACGCACGCCGGCGAGTCCGCCCGGCGGGTTCAATGTGCTTGGGCGGCTGTCCTCGAAGCTCTCTGTGGCGCGCCGGAACGCGAGATCGTCGCCGAGCCCCAGCAGTCGCCTGCCGAGCCCCAGCGGATGCGCTCCCACGTCTTCCCACCCCTTCGGGCTCGAGCGCTCGAACCTGGCGTCGGCGTGACCCATCTCCGCGGCGGAGCGCCGGACTTCGATCGCTACGGTGACGAGCGCGGCCGCCAGGACCAGCGCGACGCCCGCGAGGACGAGCGAGAGTCGCCGGCTCACGCGGCTGCCTCGAGCCTGTGCCGCCATGAGAGGCGGCGGCAGAAGTATTCGTTCCCGGCGAGCAGGAGCGTCAGCGTGACCGCGATCGTCACGAGCCAGTACGGCGAGGGCCGCGAGCTCGAGATCCGTGTCGACGGCGCAACGGTGAGGCTGGTCGGCCGCCCGGTGAGCCGGCTGTAGTAGTTCAGGCCGCCGCGGCTCCCGGAGAGATCGACGATCTCCAGCTTGATGCCCAGCTGGCCATAACGCAGCAGTGTCTGGGTCAGCTTGTCCTGGTCGAGGGCCGACTCATTCAGGTCACTGACCAGGATCACTCGCCCGTGCTTGATCCCGTCGCGGTCGAGAATGCGCTGGGCCAGATCGAGCCCGGTCGAGACCTGCGTACCGCCGTGATAGGACGACGACCAGGGGTTGTCGTAGAAGCGGGGGTTCTCGATCAGCCGCTCCGGGAAGGGAGTGGGGGTGCTCGGGACCGCGTGCGGCTTGAAGAAACGCGCGATCAGACCGAGCTCGACCGGCGGCGTTCCGGGCGGGACGACCTCGTACGCGCTGTCAGAGAAGATGACAACGCCGAGCCGTTCCTTGTGGGCGGTCAGCGTCCCGAGGGTGCGCTGAATTTGGCCGTACCGCGAAGGGCCGACGCTCCCCGAGAGGTCGAGGACGAGGACGCCGCTCGACCGCTCCGCCGAGGTTGCTGTCTGGGAGCGCCCGAGATCGCGGGCGAGCAGGAACGCCGCGACGCCGAGTGCGCCGATCAGAACGGCCAGAGCGACCCGGAAACAGGTCGTGCGACGAGTTTCTCGCTCGAAGGCGCCCGCGTCGGCGAGAGGGATCGTGGGCGCGCGGCGGGAGATCAGCATCAGCTCGTCACCCCCACGGCGCGGAGGACCTCGTCGGCGAGCGCGTTGGTCGCCTTCGCACGCGGCTTCGGCTCAGACCAGGCCAGCCTCCGTGCGGCGCGCGCCAGACGTGGAAGCCTCGCTCGCCGCAGCTCTGTCGACAGCCGCTCGAGTGCCTTTCGCTGCATCACGGGATCGCCGGCTGCTGCTGCCTGCCGAACGAGCGCGAGCGCGGCTTCGAGCGGGGAGAGCGCCCCGTTCGTCTCCGGGACTGCGGATGGGGTCGGGCGGAACTGCGGGCGGGTGCGGGTGCGGACGACGAGCCCTGCCGCCGCGAGCACGAGCAGGACGGCGGCTCCGCCCAACCCGAGCTCGAGCCGCCGCGGTGAAATCCGGTACGAGACGCGTGGCAGCGGCCGTAGGCCGTCACGCATGTGCGGGCTCTTGACGTCGGTCGCCTCGATGCGCGGAACGACGACGAACTGCGGCCAGTCTGCCGAGACCTCCTTGGCTTGGGGGCCCCGGTACCTGATGATGGCCTGCGGGAATTGGAACGGCTTCGCCTGCGGCAGGCACTCGCGTACGAGGCAGTCGAGCACGTAGCGGTAGCGGAGAAGGGTCGAATGGCCGGAAGCGCCTTCGCTCCGCTGCGGCGAGCCGATCGACCTGTACGGAGAGAACGAAGCCTGGACCTGGACCGACCCCGGGTCGACGAGGCGGCGGTCGACGACGACGCGGAGCTCGGCGGTGACGCGGTCGGCGAAGGCCGGCAGCTGCGGCGAGATCGCGGTCGTCGCGACCACGGCTCGGCCTGCCGACGGGCCACCGCTGCCGCCGCCGCGACCAAGCAGCCACCCGGCAACGAGGGCCGCCAGGATCAGAGCCGAGCCGCCGCCGATCGCGAGCCGCCGCCTACTCACCGTCTGTATCTCCTACCCGCCAGCCGGTGGTCTGCCCACGAAAGAAACGCTTCCAGAATCTCGGCCGGATCACTCGAGGAGATCAGGATCGGCTCGAGGTCGCGCGCACGGAAGTCGTAGAGGAGCCGTTCGAGCCGTTCTTCGTTCGCGGCCTTTCGCTCGCGCGCTTCTCTCGCCCGGAGGCGGACAGGCCGGATCCGGCCTGTCTGGGGGTCGGCGAGTGGGACGACGATCGAGCCGACCGGCGGGAAGCTCTGCTCCCAGACCGGATCCTGGATCACGACCGGGACGATGTCCCATCGGTGCTCGACGGCCGTCAGCCACGACTCCGCGCTCGGCGCGACGAGAAAATCGGAGAGCACGAATACAAAGCTCCCCGCCGGCATCGACTGCCGCACGAGCGTGAGATGCTCGAGCGCTTGTGTCAGGTTGTCGGCCGGCGCGTGCCAGTGGGGCCAGAGAAGGTGACTCTCCTTCACGCGCCAGTGCTCACGGTTGCTGTTCGGAGCTCGCCAGAAGATGGGCGCGCGCTCGCTCTCGTCCGGGTGGTCGACGTTCGCCAGGTCGAGATAGCCGACGAAGCCCCGCGCGTCGGCCGTGCTGTCGGCGATCAGCCCACCGGCTGCCTGCACAGCGGCCGGCTTGTGCAGCCAGGGAAGCTCGGACGGAAACAGCCGCATCTCGGGGCGGCGGTCGGAGACGATTGTCACGCGAGGCGCTTCCTCTGCGAACCACTCCCGCACGATGAACTCGTCCTGGTCGTGCGCGGATGACAGGCGCGCGGACGCGAACCAGTCGATCGTCTTCATGTCGTCGCCCGAGCCGTACGGGCGCGAGCCGGCCACGTCCGAGCCGGTCCCGCGGCGAGCGCTGTGCATTGCGCCGAACGCCAGCCCCGTCAGCCGTCTGCGGGGAACGAGCGGGAACGTGAGCTCGCGAACGGTCATCCCACTGCCGGGACCTACTGGTGGTCGAGCGGCACGACTTTGCTCTCCCAGTCCGGCCCGGGCCTGGGGGCGACCGCGAACGTCAGGCGCCGGAACTCTTCCATCGCCTCCTGCCAGCCGGTCTTCCGGGCTTCGGCGATGAAGATCGGCGTAAACACGATTCGATGGCCGATCACCGGCAGGAAGAGGCGCTCGACGTCGTCCGGGGTGGCGAACTCGCGCTCGTCGAGAAGCGCCCAGGCACGGGCGGCGCGCTCCAGGGCAAGGCTGCCGCGAACCGAGGCGCCGATCGCGACTTCGTCGAGCGTCCGCGTGGCCCGGACGAGATCCACGATCCAGCGCTGGATCAGCTCGTCGATGTACACGTCGTTGACAGCGCGTTGGAGCTCGTTGATTTCCTCGGCGGTGACGACCGGCTGAAGATGCTTGATCGGATGACCGTCACGCTGAAGCCGGATGATCTCCAGCTCCTCGTCGGGGGCGGGATACCCGAGAGCCGCTTTCAGGAAGAAGCGGTCGAGCTGCGCCTCCGGAAGCGGGAATGTGCCCTCGTGCTCGATCGGGTTCTCGGTCGCGAGCAGTAGGAAGGGCTCAGGCAGCGGGCGGGTGACGCCGTCGATCGTCACCTGGCGCTCCGCCATCGCCTCGAGGAGCGCAGACTGGGTCTTCGGCATCGCACGGTTGATCTCGTCGACGAGCAGGACGCTGGTGAAGATCGGCCCCGGTCGGAACTCGAAGTCGCGGTCCTTCTGGTTGTAGACGGAGAGCCCGGTGGCATCGGTGGGCTGCAGATCGGGCGTGCATTGGATGCGCGAATGACTCGCTCCTGTGACGCTTTGGGCGATCGCGCGCGCAAGGATGGTCTTCGCGGTGCCGGGGACGTCCTCGAACAGCACGTGGCCTTCGCAGGCCAGCGCGGTCAGCACGAGCTTGACCTCGTCACGTTTGCCGAGGATGACGTTCTCGATGTTGTGGAGAAGCCGCTCGGCTACGTCGACGGCTGCAGGGATTCGGTCAGACGATCTCTCCGCTTGGCTCGGCCGCTCCATCCTTCAGTGAAGACTAGCCGTGGCGCTCAAAGTTTCTTCGCGTAGCGGCGCCCTGTGTGCTCGTAGCCGAGCGCCTCATAGAACGCGTGCGCGTCGGCGCGGCGGTGTGCGGAGCTGACGACGATGTACATCGCTCCGCGCTTCCTGGCCTCCTCTTCGAGCGCGCGAGTCAAGAGCTCGCCGATGCCCCGGCGGCGGAAGCGCTCCCCGACGACGAGCCCTGCCACCTCGCACCCGGGCTCGTCGCGCTCGACGAGGTTCTGCTCATGGAGGGCCGCCAGGGCTGCCACCTCGCCGTCGAGCTCGGCGACGAGGACCAGCGTCGATGGATCTGCTGCGATCCGCTCGAGCCGCTCGGCCGCTTGCTCGCTCGTCGACGGGTAGCCCAGCTCGCCGAGGAGCGCCGCGACCGCGGCCGCGTCCTCCGGTCCGGATGCGCGGAGCGTTACGGAGGTGGCGGAGGACCGCCCGGAGGCGGCGTGTCGTCCTCGACGTAGGTCGTCCTTCTGCGTCCCCACGATCCGCCGTAATACCACGGCCGGGCGGGACCGCCCTCGACGTACGTCGACCGGCTGAAGTAACCAGGGCCCCACCAGGACTGCCAGAGCACCAGGCTGAGAACGAATCCGACCAGCCCGACGACCATCAGGACGACGCCGATCGCGTCGAGGTTGAGACCCGAGGGCTCGCTGGTGATCCCCCAGGTCAGGATGGCTCCTGCGGCGATCACGATCAGGCTGACTCCCAGTCCCATCGCGGTCCTCCTGCCCGGTTTGAGCTGAGCCCTAACCCTGGCGGTGCCGTCGCCACCAGAAGCGCTTCTCGGGCTGCTCCGCGGCCTCGAGCTCGTCGAGGGAGATGCCGCCGTAGTTCCGGAGCGTGAAGTGGGCCTGCGCCACGAAGCCGACGGCTGTCAGCGAGAACGTGAGCGGGTGGGTGGTGATCTCCCAGCCCTCCAGCGGGCCGGGGTCGGCCAGCTTCGCTTCTTCGCCCTCGGTTCGCACCTCGAAGACGGCGAAACCGCCGTGCCTGCCGATGAAGTGGTCATGGGAGACGATGAGGCCGCGCTCGCGGTCGCCGATGTACTCGTTCAGCTGTTCGTTTGCCTGTCTCGCGCTCACACCCTCGGGCGCCAGTGCATAGACGAGAAAGCAGCGCGCCCGATTCTCGTTCACTCGGGCTTCCTCGCCAGCAGGGCGAACTCCCAGGGCACGCGGCGGTCGCGCTGAAGCCAGTTGTAGAGCGTCTGGAACTCGACGAGCCGAGTGACGCCCAGTCCCGCGCCGGTGATCGCGTCGACGATCTGTCCGAGCTGCCAGTGTCGCTCGTGCTTCTGCTCCGTCGCAGCCGGCCCGGTGAGCTCGAAGTGCTCCCAGCCGCTCGTCACCTGCAGCGCGTCGTCGAAATAGTCCTCGCGCCAGTGGCCGAGCGGATCGACGCACTCGCTGAGCGGATGGTTGTCGTAGAGGAGCAGGAGGCCGCCCGGCTTGAGGGCGGCGGCGATCCCTACGGCCCAGCTGTCGAGGTCGTGGAGCCAGTGCAACACACCGCCGCCGGTGTAGACGAGGTCGAAGCGCGCGCGGCGCAGCTCGAGCGGCAGGTCGTGCGCGTCGGCGTGGACATACGCGACGTCGGGTGCTCGCTCGCGGGCGACCTCGAGCGCTTCTGTGGAGATGTCGACGGCGCTGACGAGGGCGCCGAGCGCGACGAGCTCGGCGGTCGACTCGCCGGTCGCGCACTGAAGGTGGAGAACGTGCTTGCCCGCGACCTCGGGCAGAAGCTCGCGGATACCGTCCGGGATGCCGAGCTGGCCGGCCATCGCCTCGGCGCGGCGCCGGTGGATCTCATCCCAGGCGCGACGGTTGTGCTCAGTCGGTTCGACGGTTCGCCTCCAGCGCCTGTCGCGTGAGCTCGAGGACGAATGCGTGCTCGGCCTTGTCGACCATGACCCACTCGGAGGCCCGTGCACGGCGCAGCGCGCGCTCGTCGTCGAGGCGGTTGATGAGCTTGCCGGTCAGGCGGATCTCGACCCAGTCTCCGTGCGCGTGCACGATCTCGCGCCCGTCGATCCAGATCGCGGGCTCGCCGGTCCACTGCGAACGCTCGACCTCGACGTCGGGCAGGCGGCGCAGCTCGGCGAGAAGCTCCTCGTTCATGCCGGGAGCGAGAAGCCGCCGTCGACGACGAGCACGTGGCCGCAGACCATCGCCGCTTGCGGCGAGCAGAGGAAGCTGACCGCGTCGGCAACGTCGCCGGGCTCGACCAGGCGGCCGACCGGCGAGCGCTCTCGGCCGATCGCGAGCATCCGTTCCTTGTTCGGGAAGTGGTCGAGCGCCTCAGTGTCGACGACTCCGGCCGACACGGCGTTCACGCGGATCCCGCGCGGCGCAAGCTCGACGGCGAGGTAGCGGACGAGCGACTCGAGCGCGGCCTTCGAGGTGCCGACGAGCACGTAGTCCTCGAGGACGCGCGTCGAGCCGAGGCTCGAGATCGCGACGATCGACGAGCCGTTCGGCATCTGCGGCGCAGCTGAGCGCGTGAGCGAGAGCAGCGCCCGCGCGTTTGCCGAGTGGGTCCAGTCCCAGTGCTTGTCTTCGGTCTCGAGCGCGGGGCGGATGACGCCGGTGGCCGCGGCGTGGACGAGCGCTCGGAGCGGTCCCAGCTCGGCGACCTCGCGTGCGACGCGTTCGGAGGAAACGTTGCCGCGGACCAGGAGCGGCTCGGCGCCCCGGCCGCGCAGCTCCTCCGCCGCCTCTTCCGCCGCGCTGTCGTTGCGGAGGTAACCGATCGCGACGCGTGCTGCGCCGAGGTCGGCGAAGCGGAGCGCGATCGCTCTCCCGATCCCCCGCGAGCCGCCCGTGACGAGCGCGGTGGCGCCTTTCATCGTGCCTTGTGGCGGGGGCGGTTGATCCGGATGTGTCGACTGGTCATTTCAGACGGACTCACGGGCAGAGCCCGTGCGTCCTAAGGGCGGCGCCGCAAGGGGCGCCTTGGGCGGCAGCGGCGCGTCGGCGGGCGCGGCGCTCGGGATCGTCTCCCAACCCGGCCGCGTGCGCGGCTCGCGCGGGCCTTCCTCGGCCTTCGACGAGGCATAGCCGAGCCGGTCGAGGAGCTCGGCCTGCTCCTCGGCGTAGCGCCGGACCGCGTGGTCTGCGGGGAGGCCCTCGACGAGCTCGAGGACGCGCGCGCGGAGCTGGTAGGCGAAGTGCGGGGTCGCGGGGCCGACGATGGCGTCGACGTCGTCGCGGGTCGGCTCGGGCATCGGGAAAAAGCCTAGTGGGTAGTGTCGTTTGAGTGCGCCGCGACTCTCTGGCCGACGCCATGTTGCTCGCAACGACGCTCCTCTGGGCGCTCAACTTCACAGTCTCGAAGTACATCCTCGAACACGGTCTGCGGCCGCTCGCGTACTCGGGCGTCCGCTACTCGGCTGCGGCGCTCGTCTTTGTGGCGATCACCTTCCCTTGGGAGCGTTCCCTGCGGATCGCGAAGCGCGACTGGCCGCTCGTCGCCCTCGCGATCGCGCTTCTGCTCGGCAATCAGCTCAGCTTCGTCTACGCGCTCGACTTCACGACGGCGGCGACGACGGCGCTCCTCTTCGGCACGCTGCCGATCTGGACCGCTCTGATCTCGCGCCTCGTCGGGATCGAGCGGCTCGGCAACCGGTTCTGGATCGCGGTGTTCCTCTCGTTCTCAGGAGTCGCCCTCGTCACGGCCGGATCGGGCCGAAGCCTCTCGGGTGACGTGAAAGGAGACGTCCTCGCGGTGCTGGGAGCGGCAACCTGGGGCGCGTACTCGGTGACGATCGCGCCGCTCATGCGCCGCTACTCGCCGTTTCGCCTGAGTGCAGTCCTGCTCGTCATCGTGTCCGTTCCGCTCTTGCTGCTCGGCTCGCACGAGCTCGCGCACGAGGACTTCCGCTGGGGAGCGCTCGTCTGGATCGGCTTCGTCTTCGCCGTTTTCGGCCCGCTCGTGCTCACGAACCTGCTCTGGTTCACGGCCATCGACCGCGTCGGCCCCTCGCGCGCCGCGATCTTCGCGAACCTCCAGCCGTTCCTCGCGGCGATCATCGCGTTGATCCTCCTCTCGGAGAACCTGACGCGGTACCAGGTCGCGGGCGGCCTCGCGATCGGGGCGGGGATCCTTCTCTCCCGCGCGCGGCAACCGCCCCTGGAGCCGGCTGAATAGATGGGTGCCTGGGTACGCTGAAGCCGATGGGGTCGATCCGCGCCCGCCTCGCTCGGAAGCCGCCGGGATACCGCTTCACGATCGGGCGCATTCTCGCCATCTACGGCGCGCTCATGCTCGTGCTCCTGCTCGCGGCGCTCGACCAGACGATCGTCGCCACGGCGCTTCCGCGGATCGTCTCCGACCTCGGGGGCCTGACCAGCTACTCGTGGGTCTTCACCGCCTACGTGCTCGCGATGACGGTCACGATCCCGCTCTACGGCAAGCTCGGCGACGTCTACGGACGGCGCCCGCTGTACATCGTCGCGATCTCGATCTTCCTCGTCGGCTCGGCGCTCTGCGGCCTCGCCCAGAACATGCTCCAGCTGGTCGCCTTCAGGGCCGTGCAGGGGCTCGGCGGGGGTGGTCTGTTCGCGCTCGCGCTGGCGACGATTGCGAACATCGTCCCGCCGCGTGACCGGGGCCGCTACCAGGGGCTCATCGGCGCGACCTTCGCGATGGGCTCGATCGCAGGTCCCGCTCTCGGGGGCTTCATCGTCGACCACGCGACCTGGCGCTGGGTCTTCTACGTCAATCTCCCTGTCGGCGCGATCGCTCTGACCGTGATCTCGATCGCGATGCCGAAGCGGACGCAGCGCCGGGAGCATTCGATCGACTATCCCGGCGCCCTGCTGCTCGCCGCTGGGACGACCGCGCTCCTGCTCGGGCTGGTCTGGGGCGGGCGCCAGTACTCGTGGGGCTCGAGCCACGTGCTCGCCGCGCTTGTCGCAGCAGCCGCTCTGCTGGCCGCGTTCGGCCTGGTCGAGCACCGCGCGCGGGAGCCGATCCTCCCCTTCGAGCTCCTGCGCCGTCGAACCGTCGCGGGCGGTGTGGCCGCGATCTGCCTCTCGGCGATGGCGATGTTCGGGACGATCGCGTTCGTGCCTCTCTTCGTGCAGGGGGTGATCGGAACCTCGGCCACCTCCTCGGGAATCGTCCTGACGCCCTTCATGCTCGGTGCCGTCGTCGCGAGCGCCGTGTCAGGGCAATGGGTCTCGCGGAGCGGGCGTTACCGGCCGAACGCGATCGCCGGGCCGATCGTCCTCGGGACGGGGCTCCTCCTCCTGTCGCGCATGGATACCTCGACGACGAATGCCGAGGCCGCGCGGAACATGGTCATCGCGGGGATCGGGCTCGGGCTCATGATGCAGGTGTTCGTGCTCGTGGTCCAGAACGCAGTCCCGGTGCGGACGATGGGCGCCGCGACGGCGCTCACCCAGTTCGGACGCTCGATCGGCGCGACACTCGGCGTGACGCTGATGGGCGTGATCGTGAACCAGGGCCTGCCGGGTGGCTCGAAGCTCGACTCGCAGGCCGTGCACCGGCTGCCGCCGCACCTGCGGGTCGAGCTCGCCGACGCCCTCCGGCCTGCCTTCCTTTCCGCCGCGGGAATTTGTGGGCTCGTGCTCCTCATCGTGCTCGTCGCGATTCGCGAAGAGCCGCTGCGCGAGGGCTTCGAGGAGCGAGTCGAGGATGCTGCGCCGGAGATGCTCACGCAAGAGGCGCGGTGATCTTCGGCTCCGAGCCGAGCGGCCGAAGACGCCGCGAAATCCCCGACGCGGCTTTCTTCAGCTCTGCTCAGGCCTACCGGGAGGGAGTCGCGCACATGGGTTGGGTTGGGCGGCCCAGGCCGACGAACGCTGGGGATTCCCCGGGGTGTGTCCAATAACAAGATGAAGCAGAAGCTGCGGAGAAGTGTCAGGAAACGCGCCGAAGTTTCCACGCGCGGCGCACTACGCCTTGTTCGGGGAGAGCGGCGAAGTGGAGGTTTTCCGCGGCCGAGCGCGTTAACATCAGAGCAGTGGCTGAACATGACTTCATGCCGATCAAGGGCTGGGATCATCTCGAGCTCTACGTCGGCAACGCGAAGCAGGCCGCCTACTACTACGAGCAGGCCCTCGGCTTCACCCAGACCGCCTACTCAGGGCCGGAGACCGGCGTCCGCGACCGCGCCTCGTACGTCCTCGACCAGAACGAGATCCGGCTCGTCCTGACGAGCGGGCTGCGTCCCGACAGCGAGATCACCCGCTTCGCGTGCTCGCACGGAGACGGCGTCAAGGACGTCGCCCTCGCGGTTCCCAGCGCGACCGAGGCCTACCGGCAGGCCGTTCAGCGGGGTGCGCGCAGCGTCGTCGAGCCGCACTGGGTCGAGGACGACTACGGCCGCGTCGAGCTGGCCTCGATCGCGACCTACGGCGACAACATCCACACCTTCGTCAACCGCGACGACTACGCGGGCCCCTACCTGCCGGGCTATCAGTCGGTCGTCGAGAACGGCGTGCCGACGACCGGAATCGGCCTCCAGAACATCGACCACGTCGTGGGCAACGTCGAGCTCGGCCGGATGGAGCACTGGGTCGAGTTCTACGAGCGCGCGTTCGGGATGACCGAGCTCATCCACTTCTCCGACGAGGCGATCTCGACCGAGTACTCGGCGCTGATGTCGAAGGTGATGATGGACGGCGAGGGCAAGATCAAGTTCCCGATCAACGAGCCCGCCGAGGGCAAGCGCAAGAGTCAGATCGAGGAGTACCTCGACTTCTACGGCGGGCCAGGGGTCCAGCACGTGGCCATGGCGACCGACGACATCGTCGCCACAGTCGAGGAGCTCCAGGATCGGGGCCTTCGCTTCCTGCGTACACCCGAGGCCTACTACGCGGAGCTCGAGGACCGGGTCGGCGAGATCGACGTCGATTACGACGACCTGGAACGGCTCGGCATCCTGGCCGACCGCGACGAGGAGGGCTACCTGCTCCAGATCTTCACGAAGACGGCGCAGGACCGGCCGACGCTCTTCTTCGAGGTGATCGAGCGGCACGGCTCGCGCGGCTTCGGAGAAGGCAACTTCAAGGCGCTGTTCGAGGCGATCGAGCGCGAGCAGGCTCTGCGGGGGAATCTCTAGCTAGCGAGAGGAGAAGCCGGTGGGCATCGGCGCTGTTCTGATCATCGTCGGAATCGTGCTCCTGTTGGTGGGGCATTGGTTCTGGGGCCTCATCCTGATCATCCTCGGGTTGCTCTTCGGCGGCTTCCGCCGCGGCCGCTGGTACTGAGAGCCGCCTAGCCTTCCCGGCATGACCCCGCAGCGGCGCACGGCGCTGGTCTCCGTCGTCGCGGCCTGCGTGCTGATCGCGCTGAAGCTCGCGACGGGTCTCGCAACCAACAGCCTCGGTCTCGTCTCGGAAGCCGTCCATTCCGGCACGGACCTCGTCGCGGCGCTGCTCACGTTCCTTGCGGTCGGCGTCTCGGGACGCCCGGCCGATCGCGGTCACCCGTACGGGCACGGGAAGGCCGAGCACCTCGCCGCACTGGGCGAAGCCGGCATCCTCGTGCTCGCTAGCCTCTACATCTCGTACCGTGCGCTGGCGGTGCTCGTCGGCTCGGCGGAACCGAGCGTCGATCCAGCCGGATATGCGCTCGTCGTCGTGGGGATGGTCATTGCCGTCGACGCAAGCAGGACCGTGATCTCGGTCCGCGCCGCCCGCCGCTTCGAGAGCCCTGCGCTCGCCGCGAACGCCCTTCACTTCGGCGGCGACCTCGCCGGCTCCACCGCCGTCTTCGCCGGCCTCCTCCTTGTCCGCGCCGGTTGGCGCGAGGCCGACTCAGCCGCCGCGCTCTTCGTTGCGATCCTCGTGCTGATCGCGGCCGGCCGGCTCATGCGGGGCAATGTCGACGTGCTGATGGATCGCGTTCCGGCCGCGGCGGAGCGCGCGGCGCGGGCGGCGATCGCGCGGCTCGAGCCCCGAGTTCAGCTGCGGCGGCTGCGGATGCGGCAGGCCGCCGGGCGCCACTTCGCCGACGTCGTGATCGGAGTCTCGCCGGATGCCGCGGTCGGGCAGGGCCACGCCGCCGCGGATGCCGTCGAGGAGGCGGTGCAGAGCGCGCTGCCCGAGAGCGACGTCGTCGTCCACGTCGAGCCGGCCGAGGACGAGGCCGCCCTCCGGGAGCGGGTGCATGCCGCGGCGCTCACAGTTCCGCGGGTCCGAGAGGTGCACAACCTGCGCCTGGTCGCCGTCGAGGGCGGGGTCGAGGTCGCGCTCCATCTGAAGCTGCCCGGCGAGCTCACGCTCGAGACCGCCCACGCGGTCGCCTCCCGCGTCGAGCGGGCGATCAGCGCAGCCGTGCCCGAGGTCGTCTCGGTGCAGACGCATCTCGAGCCGCTCCGCGAGCCGGGCCTCGGCCGCGCCCCGGCGGAGGCGGACGTCGAGGCGGATGCGGAGACCGTCCTCCAGATCGTGCGCCGGCGGACCGGAGCGGCTCCCCGCGAGCTGCGCTTCCTCCAAACCGACGAGGGGCTCGTTGCGTTCCTGACGCTGGCGCTCGATCCTGCGACCGCGCTCGCCGACGCGCACGAGCGCGCGAGCGAGGTCGAGCAGGAGATTCGTCACGCGCTGCCGGGCCTGGCCGACGTTAGCGTGCACACCGAACCATGAAGCTCTGCATGTTCAGCCCCAAGGGCCACAACCTCGAGCGGGGCTGGCCGGCCCGAATCGAGGGTGACCGCGTGATCCAGCTCGCGGCTCAGACGCTCCAGTCCTTCTTCAGCGGCGGCGGCAAGTCGCGCGAGCACGCGGAGTACCGGCTGGAGGATGTCGATCTGCGCCCGCCGGTCCTCCACCCCCCCTCGGTGCGCGACTTCTACGCCTTCGAGCAGCACGTGAAGACCGCCCGGGCGCTCCGTGGGCTCGAGATGGTTCCAGAGTGGTACGAGATCCCGGCCTTCTACTTCTCCAACCCGGCTGCGATCTACGGGCCGGAGGACGAGATTCCCTACCCCGAGGGGACGAAGGAGCTGGACTACGAGCTCGAGGCCGCGGCCGTGATCGGGAAGGACGGCGACATCGGCGGGTTCACGATCATGAACGACTGGTCGGCGCGCGATCTTCAGCGCCCCGAGATGAAGATCGGTCTCGGTCCGGCGAAGGGGAAGGACTTCGCCACCAGCATCGGGCCGGTCGTCGTCACGCCAGACGAGCTCGGCGACCTGCGGCTCGAGATGCGTGCGCGCGTGAACGGGGAGGAGCGCTCACGCGGGAACATGGGCGACATGCATCACTCGTGGGACGCGATCGTCGGCCACGCCGCGCGCAATACCCACCTGCGCCCGGGCGACATCCTCGGCTCGGGAACCGTCGGGACAGGCTGCATCCTCGAGCTGGGCGACGGGCGCTGGCTTCAGCCCGGCGACGTCGTCGAGCTCGAGATCGAGGGGATCGGGGTGCTGCGGAACCGAGTAGGAGCTAGCCCAGCAGATCCGGGTTGAGGTCCCAGCCGACGCCGAACGGGAACGAGGTCGCCAAGAAGGACTCCTGGGGAGGGTCGAACGACTGCTCGTTCCCGGGCCCGCCTTGCGGAGCATCGGGCGGAACGCCCTGTGGGACGAACGAAGTCCGAGTCGCCCGCACCAGATAGCCCGCGGGCCCGGATGAGAGCACCTGAACCGAGACGCCCGCTGCGGCGTCCTCGAAGTGGGACACCTCGCCCTTCGCACTGTCGAACGGCGCGTTGTAGAGCGGTCCGCAGCGGTCGAAGAGGTCTCCGGCATGGTCGCGCCTCGCGGCTCGAACGTGGATCGGCCCGTACCCGGTGCGGACGGTCGAGTCGACGGAGTAGACGAGCACGCCCGATTCGCAGAGCCGCGCGTCCTGCCCGATCCGCCTCCGAGCCTCGACGACGTACGCAGAAGAGATGCCTGTGGGAATGACGATCGCCTTCAGCCCGCCCGCTCGCTCCAGCGGAGTGATCCTGGCCGCCACTTCACCGGGGCCGTTCAGGCAGGTGAGCTGCGACGGCTCGAGCCAGCCCAGCTTCCACTTCTCCCATGCGAAGAAGTGCCCGCCGGGATCGTTCCAGCTCATCATGTCCCACCCGCCGGCGAAGCGGAACAGCGTCCAGTAGGCCGGGTTCGGGACGTCGTAGAGATCAGGCAATCCGAGGACGTGACCGGTCTCGTGGGCGAGGACGTGCGACGCATAGGTGGCGTCGCCGCGGATGTCCTCGCCGAACGTCGCGCCGTAGCGGAGCTCGTTTCCGTCGGCTGTGACACCGTCGCCCGCGTAGGTGTGGAAGGCCGGTGAGCGCTGGAGCGGAGAGCCCTTGGCTGCGACGACGTAGACGACCTGGTAAGGCGAGAAGTCGATCTCGGGGTCGGCGGCGGCGACCGCGTCCCGGATGAAGTTGCGCTGCGCCTCGAAGGTCAGATTGCCCAGGGAATAGTCGCCCACGTTGTGCGGCAGCCGGTACCAGTGCAGCACCGGAGCGACCTGGAGGTCGACGTGGCCGTACGAGACCTCCGTGTACCAGGCCCGCGCGCTCGGAACCATGTCGTTGTAGAGCCGGCTCGCCGACTCGGACGCGTGCAGGTCCTGGAAGTCGACGAACAACATCACGGCGGAGATCCGCGAGACGGGACGGAGCGGCAGGCTCGAGTTGGTGTTCCCCTCGTTGTTGTCTGTGAACGGAGCGGAGTAAAGGGATGGCGAGCAGGGCGGCGGCGGGTTGGGGTTCGCGTCGGCGAGAGCGTTTGGAGAGCCTGAGCAGCGGGCCACGGCGCGCTTCAGCCTGGCCAGCCTCGCGCGCTGGGCCGCGAGGAACCGGCGCCGCGGGCGGGCCTGCCGGTGCTTGCGGAAGAACGCCGCTCGGGCCGGCTTGATCCTGTGCTCGAAGGACCGGAGCGAGATGACACCGACGGAGCGCGTCGCGAAACTGCAACTCAGGCCCGTCGCTGCCGAACCGCGCGCCGAGAAACTCGCGGCCAGCGCGAGTGCGAGACCGATGATGAGCGCGACGCCTGCGAGGCGGCGACGAAGAGACTGGGCCGCGTGGTACACCGGCCCTTGTCATCGGGAGGTCCCGCGGTTCGATTGCGGAAACTCCCTCGAACTGTTGCCCCCTATCGAAGGCCCCCGAACGAGGGGCCTTCTCTATCCTTCCGGCATGCCTACCTACCAGCGCCGAGGCGACGTCCCTCGAAAACGGCACATCCAGTTCCGCGACAACGGGTCGCTCCTGACCGAGGAGGTCATGGGGCTCGAGGGCTTCTCGGGGAACGAATCGATCCTGTATCACCTCATCTCGCCGTGCCGGATCAAGGAGCTCGGCGACTTCGAGCCGATCAAGCGCGAGGAGTGGGTGCCCGATGCGCACGCGCACCGGCACCTGAAGACGATGGGCATTCAGCCCGAAGGCGATGCGGTCTCAGGCCGGCAGCTCCTGATGTGGAACTCCGACGTCGAGATCTCGCTGTGCCGGCCGGCCGAGGCGATGGAGGGCTTCTACCGCAACGGCGAAGGCGACGAGATCATTTTCGTGCACGAGGGCTCGGGCACGATCGAGACGATCTTCGGCGACCTTCCCTACCGGGTCGGCGACTACGTCGTCATCCCGCGCGGCACGAGCTACCGCGTCGTGCCGGAGGGGCCGCAGCGCTACCTCGTCTTCGAGTCGCCCTGGCTGATGGAGATCCCGAAGCGCTACCGCAACGAGTACGGCCAGCTGCTCGAGCACGCCCCGTACTACCACCGCGACATCCATCCACCGACCGAGCTGCGGACGCACCGCGACCGGGGCGAGTACGAGGTCAAGGTGCGGGTGCGCGACGGGTTTCAGACCTACGTCCTCGACTACCACCCCTTCGACGTCGTCGGCTGGGACGGATACGTCTATCCCTGGACGTTCAACATCAACGACTTCGAGCCGATTACGGGCCGCATCCACATGCCGCCGCCCTCGCACCAGACGTTCGAGGGACGGAACTTCGTCATCTGCTCGTTCTGCCCGCGGAAGCTCGACTTCGACCCGCTCGCAGTGCCGATTCCCTACCACCATTCGAACCTGAACTCGGAGGAGATGATCTATTACGTCTCCGGGAATTTCGGGTCGCGGCGCGGGATCGAGGTCGGTTCAGTGACGCTGCACCCGTCGGGGATCCCGCACGGGCCACACCCTGGCCTCGCAGAGAAATCGATCGGCCAGACGGAGACGCACGAGCTCGCGGTGATGTGCGACACGTTCCACCCGCTGCGGCTGACGAAGCTCGCGCTGGAGCTCGACGATCCAAGCTACGCCTACTCCTGGCACGAGGAATCGGGCGCGGCCGCGAGCGCCGACGAGGATCCGGCGGGAGTCACCTCCCACCTGTAGGCCGCTTCGACCTCCGTCCTAGGCCATTCGTCCTGCAAATTAGCCGTTTGTCCTATTCCCAGGACGTCGAGCGTCTGCCACGCTCCTTTGTGGGAAGAAGAGGGAGGTTGCGGCAAGTGGCGATCAAGGTCCTGTTGGCGGACGACCACCCGCTGACCCTGCAAGGTATCCGTAGCGCGCTCGAAGACGCCGGCGACATCGAGATCGTCGGCGAAGCGCAGTCGGGGAGCCAGGTGCTGCCGCTGATCGGTCAGACGGATCCCGACCTCGTCGTGCTCGACATCCGGATGCCCCAGCTCGACGGTCTTGCGTGCCTCGTTCGGATTCGCGCTCGCTACCCCAAGGTGAAGGTCGTGATGCTTTCCGCCTACACGGACCGGCAGCACATCGAGGTAGCGCTCAAGCGAGGCGCGAGCGCTTACATCGCCAAGGGCGTGAACCCGCTCGACCTCGCCTCAGCCCTCCGCCAGGCGGTCGAGGGCACCGTCTTCACCACGTTCATCCCGGCGGGCGGCGAGGAAGAGAGTCCCGGGGGGCTGACCGAGCGTGAGCTCGCGATGCTGAATGCGCTGACCCGGGGTCTCTCGAACCAGGCGATCGGGAAGGAGTATTGGGTGACCGAGCAGACGGTGAAGTTCCACCTCAGCAACATCTACCGCAAGCTCGGCGTTGCCAATCGGACCGAGGCCGCGCGCTTCGCCTACGAGCACGGTCTCGTCGAACCCTCGGCCGCAAACCTAGGCTAATACTCCTAGCTAGGACTAGCCCGCCGGCAACGTCGCGGTCACGGCGGCAACATCGCCACGCCCGGCTTCCGTCTCTGCCTCGAGGGGTCGCCACCGCGGGATGATCGCCGAGATCGTGGTTGGGCCTCCGCGGCTGCTCTGGAGGTCGAAGCGCCCGCCGAGCAGGCGGACCCGCTCGCTCATCCCCACGAGACCGAGGCGCCCCTTCCTGGCGGCCTGAACGAGGGTGCGCTCGACGTCGAAGCCACGGCCGTTGTCGGTCACCTCGACGGAAACGTGGCTCCGCCCGGGGAACACGGTCACCGAGACCTCGCTGGCTTGGCTATGCGCCTGCACGTTCGAGAGGGCCTCCTGGATGATGCGAAGGATCGTGATCCGCTGAGAGGCCGTCAGGGAGTCGAGACGGCCGCGAACAGCGAGCTTTGGCTCGATCTTGTGACGGACGGCGAAGGCCTGCAGCTCGCTGGTCAGGAGCTCGGGGAAGGACGTGGCCATCAGGGTCGAGGATTCCGCCGAGATCGCCAACTCCCTGAGCTCGCGGTCGAGCTCCACGAGCCGGGCCTCGAGGTCATCGATGCGGCCGAGGACGATGTCGCCGTGCTCGTTCGCGGCGATCACGCGCGCGAGCTGCCGGCGCAGCAGATGCAGGTCGCCGGCGAACGCGGCGAGCTCCTGGAGCGGCCCGTCGTGCAGGTCCAGTCCGAGCCGGGCAAGGCGCCGCTCGCTCGACTCGACGAGATTTCTTTCCCCCTCGGCGCTTCGCTCCAGCAGGGCCTGCCGCTCGAGGGCGCAGGCAAGCGTCGCCGTTGCCTCCTCCGCGAAGACGAGGGCGCGCTCACGCTCCTCGGGTCTGGCCCGCACGACGAGCGCCGCGAGGGGATGCCCCCAGCGGAGGACTGGAATCGCGTGGATGAGGCCGTGCTCGTTCGGCAGCCCCTCCGGCTCGAGCATTGCCGCCCGCGCGGCCGCGCGCACCCGTCGCGTCGCCGGGCGGTCTCCGAGGAGGAGCATGCAGCGAAGGCGCCCATTGGGCTCAGACGTCCACAGAGAAACCTCGCTGATCGGGGCAAAGCCGATCAGTAGCCTCAGCTGGGCCTCGACCGCCTGGTCGGGCGGCAGCTCGAGCAGCTGAGGGTCGCGAAGCGCTTCGAGGTAGAGAACGAGCCCGACGAGGTCGGACGGAAGCCCGGCCGTCCTCGCCAGTTGCCGCGTGAGCCTGTCGACTCGCTTGCGCCCGAGACGGCGTGCTGCGGCCAGGGAGGCGAGAACTTGGGCGATCGCCGCCGTCTCGGCGAGTCGGGCCGCCGCGGCGCCGTCTCCGGCGGCCCAAGCGAGCGCGGAGCCTCGACCGCCGGCGGCAGAGAGAATCGCTTCAGCATCGTCTTCCCGCAGCCCGAGAGCCGAGACAACGCCCGCGAGACGCGTGAAAAGAGAACCCTCGGTCGGGTCCTGAGACTCTGTCCCCTCGGAAGCGGCCGTGCCGTTCCGTCCCATCGAGTTCCCTTCGCCGCAGGAATGTCGAGCAAATCGCATTGTTACGCGCTTGCGCCAAATGTCAAAGCGTCTGCCTCACCCGAGGAAGATCGCGACGGCGGCTCCCAGGGCGAGAAACGGCCCGAACGCGATCGCGCTCTTCCGCGCTGCGGCCCCGTCCCGGAGCAGGAGTGCGAGCGCTACGAGGAAGGAGGTGAGCACTGCGACGGCGATCGCCAGGACGACCGCTTGGCCGAGAGCGGCGCCGAGGAAAACGGCGAGCTTGACGTCGCCCATGCCCATTCCGCCGGGAGAGACGAGCATCGGCAGGCAGAAGAAGAGGCCGGCAGCCAGCGAGATCGCGATCAGCAGCGGCGTACGGCCGGGATCGATGACGATCTGTGCGGCGAGGACGGCGACGGTCGCCGGCAGCACGATGCGGTTCGGGATCCTCCGCTGCTCCAGATCCACCACCGCCAGCGCGGCCACGACACAGAGGAGGAACGCAGCCCCGAACGCACGCCCGCTCGGTCCGAAGCGGGCGAGCGCAAGCATGACGAGGAGAGACGTCGCGACCGCGACGGCCAGCCGGAGCTGCCTTCGCCGGTCGGAAGAAGCGAGCCGTACCGTCTCACTACGCAAGTCCATGCGAGATCTCTCCCTTCCCCTGAGCGTCCTCTGAGAGCCGTTCGACCTCCTGGACGAGCCGGTCGAAGGAGGTCCACTTGTGGAGGATTCGGACGCTCCTCGGAGAGGATGCCTCTGGGGCCTCCGCTACGACGAGGACTGCGACCGAGTACGGGAGGGCCTCGATTTCGGCGAGAGCGCGGGCGGTCGTCGTCAGCGAGTCCATGCCGTCGAGAATGACGACGTCCGGGCGGTGTCGTTGGACCATGCCGAAGAGATCCTCGAGGCTGCGGGTCGACTCGACGAGGAAGCCCTCACGGGCGAGAAGGAAGCTCGTCACTCGCAGGAAGCGGCGATCGCGGGCAGCGAGCACGACCCGGCAGCGGAAGGGCACAACGCTCTCGAGGTGGAGGCGGGGCCCCCGCATCAGCGCGCCCCCGAACGGACATTCGTCTGACGCACGCGAAGGTACGAGCCGGGCGCGATTGCCCGCCGCAAGCTCTCTCCGGCGGCGAGCTCGAGGACCGCGCGGGCGCCGCGGCGGGCCGCGAAGCGCCATGGCCGGAGGTTCGGGGCCACGCCCACCACCACGAGCCTCCGGTCGAGAAAGACGGCGTCGATCGCACCGCGCATGAACCACGTGTGAATCGCCGCCGCCGGGCGCAGAAGAAGACCCTCTCCTTCGTTGAGCGGGCGTCGGCCGAGCAAACCCCTGAGACGGGTGAGCGGAGTATCGGCCACGAGGCACCGCTCGCAGGCGACGCGGCCGTCAGCGTGATCGACTGCTATCTCCACTAGTACCCCACGTGGATGTGGTCGGCATGGTCGCTTAGTGGGAAGGACGGGCCGCCGAGGCCGAGCAATGAGATCACCTGCTGCGGTTGCAGCTCGGCCGGCAGGAGCAGGATGCTCTGCACCGCGCGCTCCGTGATCCCGCCGGGCTGCTGGTGGCCGGCGATCGAGGTCTCCCCGAGGGCGGAGATGTCGATCGCCAGGCCGTAGACGTGCGCTGAGACGATTCCCGGCCGCGCGTAGAGCCGGTGACCCGAGAGAAGGCTCGACACGCTCGCCTGGCCGAAAACGTCAGTGAGGTAACGGATCAGAACGATCACTCGCACGTCGATGAGCCCGCTCGAGATGTCGTCCCGCCCGCCCGCATAGATGTCGATTCGCGGGTCGTCCAGCACGAGCCGAGCGAGCCGCGGCTTCGCCCGTTCGAGTCCGGTCACGAGCGAGTAGAGGCCGGCGGCCCGGTTGTAATGTGCGAGGGCGACTGCCTTCTCGGCGAAGCTCGCGGAGCCGGTCAGCGCGCCAACCGCGTCCGTGGCGTTCAACCCCGCTCCCAGCTCCGCGAGCCGTCTGGCAAGGGCGCGGAGCTCACCCGAGCTTGCGGGCGCAGGCCCCGTTTGCCCCTCGACGCGCAGCACGGCGAGCATGAGTGACCAGCTGACTTGTGCGCTCCTGGCCTCGAGAGCGAGCTGAACGGCAAAGTCGAGCGAGAGACGCTTTGCCGGAGGCGTGGGGTCGGGCAGCGACCGGTGCAGCCAGATCGTCGCGGCGCCGCTGGGCGCGTGCGCCTCGGGATCGAGCGCCCTCGACGCTCGGCTCCGCGGGGGCTTCAACAGTGGTTGCGGTCGCGGTGGCTCCGAACGCTTCTTCATCTCCCGAGCGGCCGCTACGTTCACTCGATGCTGCATTCCCCGAAGGACAGGCGCGGACGCGCGGCGCGCTGCGCCACTCGCCCCCAGACGCGACCGGTAGGCCCGCAGGAGTCGGTGGACACGCAGGGCCGGGTCCTGCTCGGATCCTTGAGGCTCGTACGGGACGGTTCCTTGTTCCGTCGCTGTCTCGACTGCCGATACCTCGCCCGTCTCGTCGGTCGAGCCGGTGAGCGCGCCCGCCTCGCTGCCGGCCCTCGCGGAAAACGACGCACCAGCGAAGAACAGCGCAACGAAAGCGAGGCTCATCGGGAGCAGGCGACCGACCGTCTTCCGGACAAGCGGTCGGGGGCTTCGATCTCGTCTGCGCATCGCTTCTCCTGCCCGTTGGCGCTCGCCGCCCCGAAGCTCGGCGCGGCCGCGCCCTG
>Ga0066710_100000703_pt1 | contig 21757 bp, 22 predicted proteins | sample GraSoiAngelo_159_FD_79666 | JGI IMG/M metagenome (GOLD analysis project Ga0066710, IMG submission 79666) | Grasslands soil microbial communities from the Angelo Coastal Reserve, California, USA - 14_1009_16_40cm | ecosystem: Environmental > Terrestrial > Soil > Grasslands | place: USA...
CCGAGCGCAGCGAAGCGCGGCGGCGCCTGGACTGAGGAGCGTAGCGACGAGGGAAGGCGGCGCACCAGAGCGCTTCGCGAAGCGACCCGGGAAATGCCGAGCGCAGCGAAGCGCGGCGGCGCCTGGACTGAGGAGCGTAGCGACGAGGGAAGGCGGCGTACCAGAGCGCTTCGCGAAGCGACCCGGGAAATGCGGAAGGAAGAGAACGCCATGGATGAGCAAGCCCGACTGCGGGTGTTTCTCGTCGACGACCACGCGATGTTCCGCGCCGGGGTGCGCGCCGAACTGGGCGCGTACGTCGACGTGGTCGGTGAGGCCAGCTCGGTGGGGCAGGCGGTCACCGCGATCGCGGCGACCCAGCCCGACGTGGTACTGCTGGACGTGCACATGCCCGACGGCGGCGGCCGGGCGGTCCTGGAGTCGGTGCGCAAGTCGCATCCACAGGTCCGGTTCCTGGCGCTGTCGGTGTCCGACGCGGCCGAGGACGTGATCGGGCTGATCCGGGCCGGAGCCCGCGGGTACGTGACGAAGACCATCGCGCCGGAGGACCTGGTCGACGCGATCCGCCGGGTCGCCGACGGGGATGCGGTGTTCAGTCCGCGGCTGGCCGGGTTCGTGCTCGACGCGTTCGCCGCCCGCCCGGACACGCCGGTGGCCGATCCGGAACTGGACCAGCTGACCAACCGGGAGCGCGAGGTGCTGCGGCTGCTGGCGCGCGGGTACGCCTACAAGGAGATCGCCAAGGAGCTGTTCATCTCGATCAAGACGGTCGAGACGCACGTCTCCAACGTGCTGCGCAAGCTGCAGATGTCCAACCGGTACGAGCTGTCGAGGTGGGCGGCGGACCGGCGACTGGTCTAACCGGTACGCAGGACGGTGAAGGCCTCGGCCAGGGAGCCCTCGGGCAGGCCGGCCCGGCGGGCGTTGAGCTCGAACACCGGCCGCATCCGCGCGTCCACGTCTTCGTGCGAGGTCTGCGTCACGTGCGCGGCGAGGGCGGCGAGCTTGCGGGGATAGGTGGCGGTCACGTCGACGGCGTGGTCGGGGTTCGGACCGCCCTGGTACCAGACCTCGCGGACCACCCACGGCTGCAGCCCTTCCTCGCGTAGCAGCTCGGGAAAGGCGAACGGGTTGCGCGCGTCCGGATAGATCGCGCACGTGGTGGCCTCACCGACGGCGAGGTGGTCGGGGTGGCCGGGGCCGGCGATCCGGTCCCAGCGGCGGATCGGGGAACTGGTGAGGATCCGGTCGGGTCGATATCGACGGATCGCCCGGGTGATGTCGCGGCGCAGGTCCAGCGATGGGGTCAGGGTGCCGTCACGGTACCCGTCGAGGAAGTCCACCTGCTCGACGCCGACGGCCTTGGCGGCGGCGCGCTGCTCGGCCTCGCGCAGCACCGGCATCCGGTCGCGCGGGGTGTCGTCGAACCCGCCCGCGTCGCCCCGGGTGACGATCAGGTAGGCGACGTCGAGGCCCTCGTCGACCCAGCGGGCGACGGTACCGGCGGCGCCGAAGTCGACGTCGTCCGGGTGCGCGACGACCACGAGTACCCGCTCGACGTCCGGCAGCGGCTCGACCGACGGCGGAAAGCTCACAACTTCTCCCGGGTCACAGCGGTCCGCGTCCGGCGCGCAGGACCAGCAGGGCCAGTTGGGTACCGTCGGCGCCGAGCGCGGTGCGGAACCGGTCGAGGATCTCCCGTTCGCGGGACAGCACCAGCCGGGTGCCTCCGGAGGCGACGCGGGTCACCCCGACCTCGCGGGAGATGGCGGCGCGCTCCTGCCACAGCTGGATCAGGCTGGCGTCGATCTCGTCCAGCCGGGCGCGGAGGGCCGCGATTCGGGCCTGCGGATCGTCTGCGGTGTCGGTGATCGGCGCCGTGTCGGTGCCCGGTGCCGTGTCGGTGCTCGGTGCCGCGGAGGGAGAGTCGCTCACCATCGTGCCATTCATTTTAGGTGCTCCTTCGGGTCGGTCGGGTCCGTTCGCCCGGGAGCATGGAAACGCCCCGGGCTCGTGGAGCCCGGGGCGTTCGCAGGTCTTTGGTTCAGGCGCGACCTACGGCTGCCGGACTCCCGGAGCCGTAGTAAAAAAATCGCACCTGATGGATCACGCTCACGAGTATGCCATCCCGGTGCCAGGGTGCGTCAAGCCTGTCCCGTCCGGCCGCGTCCCGTCCGGCCTGTTCCCGACCGGCCTGTTCCCGAGCGGCTCAGCCACAGCAGGCCGAGGACCGGCAGGATCAGCGGCACGAAGCCGTACCCGATGCCGTACACCGACCACACCGTGGCCTTCGGGAAGGCGGCCGGGTAGACGAGGCTGGCGGTGCCGATGACCAGTACCCCGATCAGCTCGACCGTGCAGCAGGCGAGCGCGAGGCGACGGTACGAGCGGGCGAGCGCGACGGTCGCCACGATGTAGATGACACCGGAGAGCGCGGACAGCAGGTACGCGAGCGGCGCGTGGGAGAACTGGGTCGCCAGTTGTACCGTCGCGCGCGCGGTGGCCGACAGCGCGAACAGCCCGTAGACGCCGACGAGTACCCGGCCGGGTCCGGTGTTGATCGCGGTTCGCTCAGGCACCGCCGCTCCAGAGCTGGTTGACCCGCAGTACGAGTACCGGTACCACCAGCGCGGCGATCAGCACGATCACCGCACCCCACCGGGTCGGTTCCAGCCGGGCCAGCAGCATGGCCAGCGGCAGGAGGATGAACAGCGCGACGAGGTACCCGATGAACGTCACGTACTCGCGCGGGTGCGCGCCGCCCGCCAGATGCCCGACGGCGACGAGGGTCTCCGCGACGACGAGCGCCTGGACGAGGATCAGCCCGACGAAGTGGGTGCGGCCGGGTGGCCGGTTGCGGATGACGGGTACCAGACTCCAGGCCGCCAGCAGCAACCCGGCGACGGCGACGGCGGTACCGAGGGATCGTGGCGGCATGGCGGATACCTTATGCGCGACGTCGGCGCGGACCGCGCCGGCCCGCCGCCTGAGTCTTGTCGGTGGGTCGGCATAGACTCGGTCACGCGATGGCTGCCGTCTCAGAAATCCCCCCCGCCGCCCGGTCCGACGAGGCGCCCAAGCGGCGCAATGACCCGGAGAGATTCCTGTCCGGCCTCAACGGGCCGCAACGCGCGGCGGTGACCCACAGCGGGTCACCGCTGCTGATCGTGGCCGGTGCCGGGTCGGGTAAGACCCGGGTGCTGACCCACCGGATCGCCTATCTGCTTGCCGCCCGCAACGTGCGTCCCGACCAGATCATCGCGATCACGTTCACCAACAAGGCGGCCGGCGAGATGAAGGAGCGGGTCGCCACGCTGGTCGGCAACCGGGCCCGGTTCATGTGGGTGTCCACGTTCCACTCGGCGTGCGTGCGCATCCTGCGCGCCGAGCACGAGCACGCCGGGCTGAAGTCGACGTTCTCCATCTACGACGCCGACGACTCGCGCCGGCTCATGCAGATGGTCGCGCGCGAGCTCGACCTCGACCCGAAGCGGTACCCGCCCCGCTCGCTCGCCGCCCAGGTGTCGAACCTGAAGAACGAGCTGGTTGACCCGGAGACCTTCGCCGCGCGGGCGCGCGGGCCGATCGAGCGGACGGTCGCCGAGGCATACACGATGTACCAGCGCCGCCTGCGCGAGGCCCAGGCGCTGGACTTCGACGACCTCATCATGACCACGGTCCACCTGTTGCAGGCGTTCCCCGCGGTGGCCGAGAAGTACCGGCAGCGGTTCACACACGTCCTGGTCGACGAGTACCAGGACACCAACCAGGCGCAGTACGTCCTGGTGAAGGAACTGGTCGGCGACACCGGCGAGCTGTGCGTGGTCGGCGACGCGGACCAGTCCATCTACGCCTTCCGCGGCGCCACCATCCGCAACATCCTGGAGTTCGAGCGCGACTTCCCGAACGCGACCACCATCCTGCTGGAGCAGAACTACCGGTCCACGCAGACGATCCTCAACGCCGCCAACGCGGTCATCGACCGCAACACCGAGCGCAAGCCGAAGCGGCTGTGGAGCGACGCCGGTGCCGGCGAGCAGATCGTCGGATACGTGGCGGACACCGAGCATGCCGAGGCCGACTGGGTCGCCCGGGAGATCACCCGGCTGACCGACGCCGGGGAGACCCGGCCGGGCGAGGTGGCCGTGTTCTACCGCACCAATGCGCAGTCCCGGGTGTTCGAGGAGGTGTTCATCCGCAGCGGGTTGCCGTACAAGGTGGTCGGCGGGGTGCGCTTCTACGAGCGCAAGGAGGTCCGCGACGCGTTGGCCTACCTGCGGGCGGTGGCCAACCCGGACGACACGGTCAGCATCCGGCGCATCCTCAACACGCCGCGGCGGGGGATCGGCGACCGCGCCGAAGCCTGCGTGGAGGCACTGTCCACAAGGGACAGAGTCTCGTTCAGCGCCGCGCTGCGCCGGGCCGGCGAGGCACCGGGTATCGCCGCCCGGTCGGCGTCCGCGATCGCCGACTTCGTCGCGCTGCTCGACGGGCTGGCGGAGCTGGCCGAAACGGCGCTGCCCGAGGAGGTACTGGAGGTCGCGCTGCAACGGTCCGGATACCTGTCGGAGCTGGAGGACAGCCTCGACCCACAGGACGCCGGGCGGGTGGAGAACATGCAGGAACTGGTCAGCGTCGCCCGGGAGTACAGCGAGCGGACGCTGACGTTGGCCGCGCTGTCCGAGGAGCCGACCGAGCCGCCGACCCTGCAGGGCTTCCTGGAGCAGGTGTCGCTGGTGGCCGACGCCGACGAGGTACCGTCCGACGACCCCGACCACCGCGGCGTGGTGACGTTGATGACCCTGCACACCGCGAAGGGTCTGGAGTTCCCCGTGGTGTTCCTCACCGGCCTGGAAGACGGGGTGTTCCCACACCTGCGGTCGCTGGGCGACAACCGGGAACTGGAGGAGGAGCGCCGGCTCGCCTACGTCGGCATCACCCGGGCGCAGCACCGGCTGTACCTGTCGCGCGCGGTCACCCGGGGGGCGTGGGGGCAGCCGCAGTACAACCCGGCGTCGCGGTTCCTCGAAGAGCTGCCCGAGGACCTGCTGCGCTGGGAGCGCACCGGGGCGGCATACACGTCGTGGTCGGGCACCGGCGGCGGGGTCGGCGGCCGGGCCGGGCGCGGCGGGTACGGGAGCAACTCGGCGAAGGCGGCCGAGCTCGCGGACCGGCTCGGTGTCGGAGCGGCCGGTTTGACGATGGCGAGCGAACTGGCGAAGGTACCGAGCCTGGCGCCCGGCGACCGGGTCAACCATCAACGCTGGGGCATCGGCCGGGTACTGGCCGTGGAGGGCACCGGTGCGCGCGCTCAGGCGCAGATCGACTTCGGTGACCAGACGATGTGGATCGTCCTGCGCCACGCCCCGATCGACAAGCTGTAGTGAGTGGAGCGAACCAGCTAATTCAGCTATCGACGGCTTCGGTGGCCTTGGTGAGGTCGACGCCCTTGGTCAGCATGAAGGTGACCGCGTCGATCGGCTTGCCGTCGCGCTGCACCTCGTAGTACAGCGTGCTGCCGTAGGCGTACCCGCTGCTGCCGACCAGCCCGACCAGATCGCCGGCCTCGACCTGCTGCCCTTCGTGTACCAGCAGCCGGGAGGCGTGCCCGTAGGTGACCGTGGTGCCGTTGCCGGTGTCGATGACGACGGTGAGCCCGAGGCCGCCCGAGTACCGGGCGAGGACCACCTTGCCGCTGTGCGCGGCGACGAACGGGGTGCCCTCCTGGGCGGCGAGGCTGATGCCCGGGTGGATCCCGGCGTGCGCGCCGAACGGTGCGGCGACCGTGTAGTTGCGCAGCGGCAGCAACCACAGGCCGGCGTCGACCGCGTCCGGCGAGGCCGGGCTGGTGCGGTCGGTGGCCCGGTTGGCCCGGTCGGCCGCGGCCTGGCGGGCATTGAGGTCATTGACGGTGAAGGCGCCGCTCGCGGACGTCGCGGTCAGCCCGCTGTCGGGTGTCGTACCCGGAAGCGCCGCTGATCCCATCGCCACCACGCCGGCGCCCAGGAAAGCACCGGTGACCACCACGGCGTACCGGGTGTACGGGGGACTAGGCGCCCGACGGCGCCCACGATAGCGGCCGCGATCTTCCCGAGAAGACACGCACACCCTCCGAAATCCGAGTTGAGCCGCGGGGCGGATACCGGGCGGGGTGGGGGTGGGGGCCCGGCGGCCCGCTGGCTGCCGCCATTCGGCGGTGACCGGAATGGCAACAGGGGTCACCGTAGCTAATCCGTTACCGGCCTCACAAGTCGACCGGGAGTTTTCCTGGTGCCAACCGAGGCGACACGCCGGGTTCGTTACCTTTGAGGTTACGACTTCGTTAGAGGTCAACGCTTTCTGTCATCGCGCATTCACTTATTGTCGTCAACGTGCTGTGGTACCCGACACATCGCAACACGCCGTCACGGGTTACCGTTCGTTCAAGCACACGTGGAGTAAAGGGGTGGACACATGGCCTCGCGCATTCGAGTCGTCGTCGCGAAGCCGGGGCTGGATGGCCACGACCGCGGCGCGAAGGTGGTCGCCCGGGCCCTGCGCGACGCCGGCATGGAGGTCATCTACACCGGGCTGCACCAGACCCCGGAGCAGATCGTCGAGACCGCGATCCAGGAGGACGCCGACGCCGTCGGGCTGTCGGTGCTGTCCGGAGCGCATATGACGCTCTTCCGCCGGGTGGTCGAACTGCTGCGGGAACGGGGAGCCGAGGACATCGTGGTGTTCGGTGGCGGCATCATCCCCGACGAGGACATCCCGGAACTGGCCAGGCTCGGGGTACCGAAGGTGTTCACGCCGGGCGCCTCGACGCGGGCCATTGTGGAATGGGTACGCGCCAATGTCGGACAACCGGTCGAAACGAGCTGAGGAAAAGGGAGTGGCCGGACGCACCCCTCACACGCCCGGCCACTCATGCACGACGCCCCGCCGCCACCCCTCGACCGACAGGGCATCGGCCGCTTTTGGTGCCGGCGCCGTCACGCGGCGCCGACATGCTGCTCAACGACGCCCTCGGGCCGGGGTTACGTGACCTTTGGCGAAATTCACCCGGCGAGTACCCGGATGAATGCCGGCGGCCCGCCGCCGATTAGGCTCCGGGCAGGGATGCTCAGGCGAACGGGAAGGGTTCCAGGTGGACCTGTACGAGTACCAGGGGCGCGAGCTGTTCGCCCGGCACGGGCTGCCGGTGCTGGACGGCGGGGTGGCGGACACTCCCGAGGAGGCTCGGGCGATCGCCGAGCGGCTCGGCGGCCGGGTGGTGGTCAAGGCACAGGTGAAGGTCGGCGGCCGGGGCAAGGCCGGCGGCGTCAAGCTGGCCGACGGTGTCGACGAGGCGCAGCAGCGCGCGCAGGACATCCTCGGCATGGACATCAAGGGCCACACCGTCCACAAGGTCATGGTGACCACGACGGCGGACATCGAGGAGGAGTACTACTTCTCGTATCTGCTGGATCGCGCCAACCGCACCTTCCTGTGCATCGCCAGCACGGCCGGTGGCATGGAGATCGAGCAGGTCGCCCACGAGACGCCGGAGAAGGTGGTCCGGGAGCCGATCGACGCGACCGTCGGGGTCGACGAGGCCAAGGCGCGCGACATCGTGACCCGGGCGCAGTTCCCGGCCGACGTCGCTGACCAGGTGACCGCCATCGCGGTGAAGCTGTGGAAGACGTTCGTTGACGAGGACGCCACCCTGGTCGAGGTCAACCCGCTCGCGAAGGTGGTCGGCGGCAAGGTGCTCCTGCTGGACGCCAAGGTCACCTTCGACGACAACGCCACGTTCCGGCACTCCGACCACGAGGCCTGGGCCGACCGGTCCGCGGTCGACCCGCTGGAGCAGCGCGCCAAGGAGCGCGACCTCAACTACGTCAAGCTCGACGGCGAGGTCGGCATCATCGGCAACGGCGCCGGCCTGGTCATGTCCACGCTGGACGTGGTGGCCTACGCGGGCGAGGAGGTCGGTGGGGTACGCCCGGCCAACTTCCTCGACATCGGCGGCGGCGCCAGCGCCGAGGTCATGGCCAACGGGCTGGAGATCGTGCTGTCCGACCCGAGCGTGAAGAGCGTGTTCGTCAACGTGTTCGGCGGCATCACCTCCTGCGACGCGGTCGCCAACGGCATCCTGCAGGCGTTCGCCCTGCTGGGCGAGCGCGGCGAGGCGGTGGACAAGCCGTTGGTCGTGCGGCTGGACGGCAACAACGCCGACGAGGGCCGGCGGATCCTCGACGGCGCGAACAACCCGCTCGTCGAGCGCGTCGACACGATGGACGGCGCCGCTCGGCGCGCGGCGGAACTAGCGAGGGCGTGACATGGCGATCTGGCTCACCAAGGACTCCCGGGTCATCGTCCAGGGCGTGACCGGCTCCGAAGGCTCCAGGCACACCCGGCGGATGCTGCGTGCCGGTACCAACATCGTCGGGGGTACCAACCCGCGCAAGGCCGGGCAGCAGGTGGACTTCGACGGCGTCAAGGTGCCGGTGTTCGCCGGTGTCGCCGAGGCCATGCGGGAGACCGGCGCGGACGCGTCGGTCATCTTCGTCCCGCCGGCCTTCGCCAGGTCCGCCATGACCGAGGCGATCGACGCGCAGATCCCGCTCGCGGTGGTGATCACCGAGGGCATCCCGGTGCACGACACCACCGCCGCGTGGGCGTACAACGTGGCGCGCGGCAGCCGTACCCGCATCGTCGGCCCGAACTGCCCCGGCGTCGCCTCGCCCGGCCAGTCCAACGCCGGCATCATCCCGGCCGACATCACCGGGCCGGGCCGCATCGGCCTGGTCAGCAAGTCCGGCACGCTGACCTACCAGATGATGTACGAGCTGCGCGACATCGGCTTCTCCACCTGCGTCGGCATCGGCGGCGACCCGGTCATCGGCACCACCCACATCGACGCGCTGGCCGCCTTCCAGAACGACCCGGACACCGACGCGATCGTGATGATCGGCGAGATCGGCGGCGACGCCGAGGAGCGGGCCGCGGAGTTCGTCAAGGCCAACGTGACCAAGCCGGTGGTCGGGTACATCGCCGGGTTCACCGCGCCGCCGGGCAAGACCATGGGGCACGCGGGCGCGATCATCTCGGGCTCGTCGGGTACCGCCGAAGCCAAGAAGGTCGCGCTGGAGGCCGCCGGGGTGAAGGTCGGCAAGACGCCGAGCGAGACCGCGCGGCTCATGCGCGAGGTGGTCACGGCCCGCTGAGCGCCATGGCCGGCACCGAGGTAGCGGGGGCGGCGGCCCGCCGCCGCGCGCCGGTGCTGCTGGCCGCGACGGTGACGACCACCTGGGCGGCCCTGGTCTCCTACATCCCGGTGGTCGCGGTGGTCGGCCTGGTGACCGGTCACCTGGAAATTCCCGGGGGTACCGGGGCCTGGCTGCTCGCGCACGGCGTGCCGCTGTCCACCAACGCGGGCCGGTTCGGACTGGTGCCGCTGGGATTGTCGGTACTGGCGGCGTGGCGGGTCGGGCGGGCGGGGGTACACACCAGCCGGGCGATCGGGGCGCGGCGGCTGGCGCCGGCCGGCCTGGCCGCCGGTGCGGTCGCCGTGATCTACGGGCTGCTCGGCGCGCTGGCGGCGGTACTGACCCGGGGGCTGGCGGAGCCGTTGCCGGCCGGCCTGACGCTGGCCGGGTTCGGCCTGGCCTTCGCGGGGATCGGCGCGCTGGCGGAGAGCCGGGTGCTGCGCCGCGCCGCGCGACGGCTGCCGGGGGTGCTGCGTGATGCGCTGCGCACCGGTACCGTTGCCGCGCTGTTGGTGCTCGCGGCCGGGGCCGCGGTCGCCGGAGTGGCCCTCGCGGTGTCCGGCGGTCCGGCCAGCGCGACGCTGGCCAGCTACCACACCGGGGTGCTCGGCCAGGCCGGGGTGACCCTGCTGTGCCTCGCCTTCGCGCCGAACCTGGCGACCTGGGCGGCGGCCTACCTGATCGGACCGGGGTTCGCCCTGGGCAGCGGTACCACGGTCAGCGCGGCCACCGTCAAGCTCGGCGCGTTGCCGGCGGTGCCGGTCCTCGCCGCGCTGCCCGACCAGGCGGTGTCCGGCGTGGCGCCGCTGCTGCTCGGGCTACCGATGGCCGGCGGCATGGCCGCGGGTTGGCTGCTGGTGCGCCGGCGCTCCCGCGAGACGGCGACCGGACTGGGTCGCGGCGCGGCGCGGGACAGCACCGAGCCGGACCGGCCGAAGGTACCGGGATGGGGCCCCCTGATGGCTGCCGCGCTGCTGGCCGGGCCGGTGGCCGGGGTGCTGCTGGGCGCGGTGAGCTGGGCCTCCGGTGGCCCGCTCGGCTCCGGCCGGCTCGCGGTGGCCGGCCCGGTCGGGTGGACGGTCGTGCCGGTCGCGGCCGGCGTGGTGGCGTTCGGCGCGCTGATCGCGACGGCCGGCGCCCGGGTGCTCGCCGGCTCCCGGACCAGCCGCCGCCGCGCTCGCGGCGACTAGCCCTGCGCGGCGACCCGCCCCGCGCGGCGACCAGCCCTGCGCGGCGACCCGCCCCGCGCGCCGACCCGCCCCGCGATCTTGGACTTGTGTCGGCGACATAAGGGATCGCGCTCCGCGAGTCGGGCACCACAACTCCAAGATCGGCGCGTCGGCGCGTCAGCTATAGGTCGGGGTGGCGAAGTGGAACGCGGCGACGGCGATGATCCAGAGCAGGCCGAGGAACCCGGCGATCCCGCCGCACACGATGCCGGCGATCGCCATGCCCTTGTTGTCGGCCTCACCGCGGTTGGCCTTCTGCAGGCCGACGATGCCGAGGACCACCGCGCCGATGCCGATCGCGGCGCCGGTGTAGAAGCAGCACAGCATCGGCAGCGCGACGATCCCGAAGATCATCGAGAGTAGCCCGAACGTGTTGTTGTTCTGGTTCATGGCCATCATCGGCGGCGGCATCGGCGGCACCGAGTAGCCGGCGGCCGGGTACTGCGGCACCGGTACCGGCGGCGGTGGCGCGGCCGGCTCGGGGTACAGCGAGTACTCCTGGGGCGGCTGCACCGGCGACGAGGGCGGCGCGAAGGGATCCGGCGGGTACGGGCTGCCGGCCCCCGTCGGGTCGTAGGGCGGGCTGGACTGCGGCGAGAACGGATCCGGGTACTGCGGGACCTGACCGTAGTTCGGGGGGTACTGGTTGTACGGGCTCTGCTGGTACGGGTCCTGGCCGGGTCCTGGGCTGCCAGGCTGCATGGGTCTCCTCTCACCGGACGACCCGCAGCGTACCCGCTCCCCGCCAGTGCCGCAGGTACCACGAGATAGGGTGCGGTGGTGACTGCGCGGCTCGTGGTGCTGGTGTCCGGATCGGGTACCAATCTCCAGGCGCTGCTCGACGCCTGCGCGGATCCCGGATACGGCGCCGAGGTCGTCGCGGTGGGCGCCGACCGGGACGGGATCGAGGGGCTGACCCGGGCGGCGAAGCACGACGTGCCGACGTTCGTGCATCAGATATCCGACTATCCGTCGCGGCCGGACTGGGACCGCGCGCTGACCGCCTCGGTCGCGCGGTACGAGCCGGACCTGGTGGTCTCGGCCGGGTTCCTGAAGCTGGTCGGTGCCGAGTTCCTGGCCGCGTTCGGCGACCGGTACCTGAACACGCACAACGCTCTGCTGCCGGCGTTCCCGGGCATCCACGGGCCGCGTGACGCGCTCGCGTACGGCGTGAAGGTCGCCGGCGCCACGCTGTTCTTCGTCGACGCCGGGGTGGACACCGGGCCGATCGTGGCGCAGGTCGCGGTACCGGTGCTGGACGACGACACCGAAGAGTCGCTCACCGAGCGGATCAAGGACGCGGAGCGGCGCCAGCTCGTCGGGTACGTCGGCCGACTGGTCCGCGAGGGCTGGACCATCACCGGAAGAAAGGTACGGATACCGTGACCGCCGAGCTGCGCCCCATCCGGCGAGCGTTGATCAGCGTGTACGACAAGACCGGGCTGGACGGGCTCGTGGCGGCACTGGCGCAGGCCGGGGTGGCGATCGTGTCCACCGGCAGCACGGCCGAGCGGATCGCCGGGCTCGGCGTGTCGGCGACGAAGGTCGAGGAGCTGACCGGGTTCCCGGAGTGCCTGGACGGGCGGGTCAAGACGCTGCACCCGGCGGTACATGCGGGGCTGCTCGCCGACCTGCGGCTGCCGGCGCACGCGGAGCAGTTGGCGCAGTTCGGTATCGCGCCGTTCGACCTGCTGGTCGCCAACCTGTACCCGTTCCGCGAGACCGTCGCCGCGGGCGGCGACTTCGACGCCTGCGTGGAACAGATCGACATCGGCGGTCCGGCGATGGTACGGGCGGCCGCGAAGAACCACGCGAACGTCGCGGTGGTGACGGCGCCGTCCGGGTACCCCCTGATTGTGGAGGCGTTGCGCGACGGCGGGACGACGGCGGCGCAGCGGCGGGCCCTTGCGGCGCGGGCGTTCGCGGACATCGCGGAGTATGACGTGGCGGTGGCCGAGTGGTTCGCGGTGCGCGAGGCGCTCGACGGCGGCGACTGGTGGCCGCGGTTCGGCGGCATGGCGCTGCGCCTGGACCGCCAGCTGCGCTATGGCGAGAACCCGCACCAGCAGGCGGCGCTGTACACCGACCCGGCCCGCCCGGCCGGCCTGGCGCAGGCGAAGTTGTTGCACGGCAAGGAGATGTCGTACAACAACTACGTCGACGCGGACGCGGCGTGGCGCGCGGCCAACGACTTCGCCGATCCGTGCGTGTCGGTCGTCAAGCACGCCAACCCGTGCGGCATCGCGGTCGGCGCGGATGTGGCGCAGGCGCACCGCAAGGCGCACGCGTGCGACCCGGTTTCGGCGTTCGGCGGGGTGATCGCGGTCAACGGGCCGGTCACCGTGCCGCTGGCCGATCAGATCAGCGAGATCTTCACCGAGGTCGTCGTCGCACCGTCCTATGTGGACGGTGCGGTGGAGGTGTTGTCCCGCAAGAAGAACATCCGGATCCTCATCGCTCCACAGTGGACACCCGAGCGGGTCGAGGTACGCTGGCTGTCCGGCGGGATGCTGACCCAGACGGCCGACCGGATCGACGCGCCCGGCGACGCCCCGGCCGCCTGGACGCTCGCCGCCGGTGCGTCCGCGGACGCCGCGACCCTGCGCGATCTGGAGTTCGCGTGGCGGGCGGTGCGCGCGGTCAAGTCCAACGCGATCCTGCTCGCCGCCGACCGGGCCACCGTCGGGGTCGGCATGGGACAGGTCAACCGGGTCGACGCGGCGCGGCTGGCGGTCGCGCGGGCCGGCTCGCGGTCGGCCGGTGCGGTCGCCGCGTCCGACGCGTACTTCCCGTTCCCGGACGGGTTCATGGTGCTCGCCGAGGCCGGGGTGCGGGCGGTCGTCCAGCCGGGCGGCTCGGTCCGCGACGAGGAGACCATCGCCGCGGCCAAGGCGGCGGGGATCACCCTGTACTTGACGGGTACCCGGCATTTCGCCCACTGACCGCCTTTTCTTCGGAGATCTTGGACGCGTGTCCCCCCTGCAGGGGGCACAAACGTCCAAGATCGAGCATTCGGGAGGGTACCGACGCTGGCACGAACCGGGGAGCCGGTGCGGTCGGTGCCCCGCATAGGTTGTGCTCATCGAACGGCAACGACAAGGGAGCAGCAGCGATGAGCGGCGACTACTACGAGGTTGACGGGTCCGGCGTCGAGGTCAGCGACGGCCAGGGCGACGGCGCCTACGGCTATGAGGTCACCGACAACCAGGGCAACGGGTACTACGAGGACGGCGCGTACGACAGCCAGGGCGACTCGTACCACGAGGCGGCCGGGTACGACGCGGACGGCAACGCGGCGTACGAGGTCGAGGGTACCGACGCGCAGGGCGACTACGTGCACGGCGCGGTACTGCAGGACGAGTACGGCAACACCTACACCGAGGTCGACGCGGTCGACGCCAACGGCAACGTGGCCGTGTACCAGGAGTACGAGGGCAACTAGCGCAGCAGCTCCGGGAAGTGACAGGCGGCGCGGCCGAGGCCCAGCACGGGTTCCTCGGTCGCGCAGAGGTCCTGCGCCTTCCAGCACCGGGTGCGGAAGCGGCAGCCGGACGGCGGGTCGGTCGGCGACGGTACCTCGCCGGTGAGCCGGATCGGGGTGAGCCGGCCGCGCAGGGCCGGATCCGGCACCGGTACCGCCGACAGCAGCGCCCGGGTGTACGGGTGCGTCGGCCGTTCGTAGACCTCGGTCACGGTACCGGTCTCGACGACCTTGCCGAGGTACATCACCGCCACCCGGTGGGCGAGCCGGCGCACGAGGGTGAGGTCGTGCGCGATGAACACGTACGCCAGCCCGTACCCGCGTTGCAGATCCGCGAGCAGGTTGACCACCTGCGCCTGGATCGACATGTCGAGCGCGGACACCGGCTCGTCACAGATGACCACCTTCGGCCGCAGCGCGAGTGCCCGGGCGATGCCGATGCGCTGGCGTTGACCGCCGGAGAACTGGTGCGGGTACCGGTCGGCGTCCTCGGGTCGCAGCCCGACCAGGTCGAGGAGTTCCCGCACGAGGCGGCGCCGGTCGCCGCGCGGCGCCACGTCGCGGTGGATGTCGAAGGGCTCGCCGACGATCGCGCCGACCGTCATCCGCGGGTTCAGCGACGTGTACGGGTCCTGGAGCACCATCTGCACATCGCGGCGCAGCCGCCGCAGCTGCCGCGCCGGCATGGCGAACACGTCGGCACCGTCGACGTAGACCCGGCCCGCGGTCGGCTTCTCCAGGCGCATCAACAACTTCGCCAGCGTCGACTTGCCGCAGCCGGACTCGCCGACCACGCCGAGCGTCTCGCCGGGCGCGAGGTCGAAGGAGACGCCGTCGACGGCGTGCACGGTGCGACCGCGTACCGCGAAGTGCTTGACCAGACCGTCAGCGCGCAGCAGGCTCAACGAGCACCTCCCGCGCGAAGTGGCAGGCCGCCGAGCGGCCGCCGAGGTCCACAGTGGACGGTGCGACGGTGCGGCACACCGCCGCGGCGTACCGGCACCGCGGGTGGAACGCGCAGCCGGACGGCAGGTCGCGCAAGCTCGGCGGGGTACCGCTGATGGCGGCACCGCGCAGCAGTGCGGCGGTGTACGGGTGGGCCGGTGCGCGGAACAGCTGGTGGACGTCGGCCTGCTCGACGACCCGGCCGGCGTACATGACCGCGATCCGGTCGGCGACCTGTGCCACGACGCCGAGGTCGTGGGTGATGAGCATGAGTGCCATGGTGCGTTCCCGGCGCAGCTCGCCGAGCAGGTCGAGGATCTGCGCCTGTACCGTCACGTCCAGCGCGGTGGTCGGCTCGTCGGCGATGAGCACCGCGGGATCCAGCGCCAGCGCCATCGCGATCGACACGCGTTGCCGCATGCCACCGGAGAACTGGTGCGGGTACTCGTGGACACGCTGCCGCGCTGCGGGGATGCGCACCTGGTCCATCAGCTCGACCGCGCGGTGCAACGCTTCCCGGCGGCTCAGGCCGTCGCGGATCCGGAGCGTCTCGCCGATCTGGTACCCGACGGTGAAGACCGGGTTGAGCGCGGACAGCGCGTCCTGGAACACCATCGCGATCTCCCGGCCCCGGATCCGGCGCCGTTCCCGCTCGGGCAGCGTGAGCAGATCCTGCCCGCGGTAGCGGACGCAACCGCCGACCACGACCGCCGGCGGGTCGAGGATACCCATGACCGCCTGCGCGGTGACCGTCTTGCCCGAGCCCGACTCGCCCAGCACCGCAAGGGTCTCCCCGGGATCGAGGTGCAGCGACACTCCACTGAGGACAGTCGTCGGCCCGAACGCGACGCGCAGGTCGGTCACGTCGAGAAGACTCATCGCCCGCACCGCTTCGCGGTGCGGGCGCTTCGCGTGGCACTGAGCCCATGATTCGCTCGCTGACGCTCGCTCATCGCGACCTCGGGTCGAACGCGTCGCGGATGGCGTCGCCGAGCATGATGAACGCCAGTACCGTCACCGCGAGGAACGTGCTCGGCCAGATCAGCGGCCACCACGCCTGGCGCAGCCGGGCCTGCGCGGCGAAGATGTCGCCGCCCCACGAGATGCTCGGCGCGCGCAGCCCGATGCCGAGGAACGACAGGGTGGCTTCGCTGGCGATGAAGGTACCGAGGGTGATGGTGAGCACGACCACCGCGGGCGCGACCGCATTGGGAGCGATGTGCCGCACCAGGATCCGGCCGTGCCCGGCGCCGAGCATCCGGGCGGCCTGCACGTAGTCCTGCTGCCGCGCGGCGAGCACGGAGGAGCGCACCACGCGGGCCGCCGTGGTCCAGCCGAGGATGCCCAGCGTGCCGACCACCGGCCAGATGCCGTGCCCCGACCCGTTCGCGGTGGCCCGGTGCAGCAGCACGATCGCGGCCAGCAGCAGGGGGATGCCGAGCACGATGTCGGTCAGCCGGGACAGCACCGAGTCCAGCCAACCGCCGAGGTACCCGGACGCCATGCCGACCCCGGCGGCGATCAGCCCGGCGAGCGCCGTCGCGAGTACCCCGACCAGCAGCGAGGAACGCGTGCCGTAGACGGTGCGGGCGAACACGTCGCAGCCCTGGAAGTCGTACCCGAACCACGCGGCCCCGCTCGGCGGGGCCATGCTGCGGTCCAGCGTGCAGTCGGCCGGGTCGGCACCGGCGAACAGGCGCGGCGCGACGGCCATCACGACCACGACGACGAGGATCGCCACCGATACCCAGAACACCGGCCGCCGCCGCAGAGCCCGCCACGCCCCGCTACGCATAACGGATCCGCGGGTCGAGCACGGCGTACAGCAGGTCCACGGCAAGGTTCACCACGAGGAACACGATGACGAGCAGGCTGACGATCGTCACCACGGTCGGGCCGTCCTCGGTGCGCACCGCGCGGGCGAGCGTGAACCCGACCCCGGGGATGTTGAAGATGTTCTCGATGACCACCGCGCCGGCCATCAGGCTGCCCAGTTCGACGCCGAGGAACGTGACGACCGGGATCAGCGAGTTGCGCAGCACGTGCACCCCGACCACGCGGGTGCGGCTCAAACCCTTGGCGCGCGCGGTTTTCGCGTAGTCGGCGCGCAGGTTCTCCACCACCGTGGTACGGGTCAGCCGCACCGCGGTCGCCAGTGACAGCATGCCGAGCAGCAGCGCCGGCAGGATCAGCGAGTACAGGTCGCCCTCGTTCGCGACCGGGAACAGCCGCAGCCGGATGCCCAGCAGGTACTGGCCGAGGAAGCCGAGCACGACCACCGGTACCCCGATGACGACGAGGGTCAGCGCAAGCGTTGCGGCGTCGAACAACCCGCCGCGGCGTACCCCGGCGAGCACGCCCGCACCCACCCCGACCACGACCACGACGACCATCGCGAGTCCGGCCAGCTTCAGCGTGTACGGCCACGCGCCGGCCAGCACCGACGAGATCGGCCGCAGCGTCAACGTGTCGCCGAGGTCGCCGCGCAGCAGCCCGCCCACGTAGTCCGCGTACCGGTACCAGAAGCCGTGGTCGAGATGGAAGTGCTCGGTCAGGTAGGCCCGCTGCGCCGCGCTGACCGGCTTCTCCCCGGCCAGTGCCTGGATCGGGTCGCCCTGCGCGCCGAACATCATCGCGTACACGACCAGCGTGGTACCGAAGAACACGATGACCATCTGCAGCAGCCGCCGGACGACGAAGCGGACCATCCCGCCTCAGGTCCCCGACACGGTGATGTCGAGGAGGTTGACGTCGCCGAACAGGTCGACCGACACGTTGGACACGTTCGCCGAGTACACGAAGTCGTTCTGCCCGAAGCGCAGCGGGATCACCGGCATGTCCCTGGCGAGCAGGTCCTCGGCCTCCTGGTACAGCCTGATGGCGGCGGCACCGGTGGGCTGCTGCGAGCCCTGCGCCACGAGCTGGTCGAACTGCGGGTTGCTGTACCCGTAGTAGTTCGCCGAGCCGCCGGTGCTGTACAGCGGCGTCAGGTAGTCCTCCATCGACGGGTAGTCCATCACCCAGCCGAGCCGGAACATGCCCACGCCCGGCGTCTTGTTCTGCAGCTTGGGAAGCAGGTCGGCGAGCTTGGCCTCGGCCTGTGCCACGCATTTCACGCCGAGGTTGCGGGCGAGCTGGTTGCAGGTCGCCTCGACCCATTCCTTGTGCCCGCCGTCGGCGTTGTAGGTGATCTGCACCTTGGCCGGCCCGTTGCTCTGCTTGTACAGCTCCTTGGCCGCGACCGGGTTGTACTGGCACGCGGCGCCGCACGTGTTGGCGCGGTACCCGGGCAGGACCGGCGAGACGAACGAGCGCGCGGCGATCTGCGAGCCCGCGAACACCGACTTCACGATCTGGTCGCGGTCGATCGCCATGGAGATCGCCTTGCGCACGTTGACGTTGCTGTAGTCCGGGTCGTACGTCGGGAACGCGAGGTACTGGAACGCCGACGAGGGACTGTGCCGGTACCGGTTGCCGAAGTCCTTCGCCGCGGTGGCCAGGTTCGGTGTGGGTACCCCCGGCAGCACGTCGAGGGTGTTGGTCAGCGCGTCGGAGTACGCGGTCGTCAGGTCCTGGTAGATCTTGAAGTCGATCTTGCCGACCTTGGGCTTCGTGCCGGAATAGCTGTCGTACCGCTGCACCTCGATGGACTGGTCGTGCGCCCACACGTCGCGCATCTGGAACGGGCCGTCGCCGACGAGCTGGTCCTCGAAGCCGCGCGCGATGTGCCCGGTCGCGTCGAACGCCGCGGCCGGCAGCGGGAGGAACGCGAGGTACCCCAGTGCCGCGGGGAAGTCGCTGTACGGCGCGGACAGCACCACCTGGAAGGTGAGCGCGTCGATGCGCCGCAGCCCGGAGAGGGTGGTCGCCGTCGGGGTCGCCTTCGGGTCCGTCGGGTTCAGCGCGGCGTACCCGGAGATCTTCGCGAAGTACGGGTTGTTGTCCTGCCCGTTCGGCCCGTATGCGCCGAAGTTCCACGCCCGCAGGTAGCTGTCCGAGGTGACCGGCTCGCCGTTGTGGAAGGTGTACCCGCCCTTGAGCCGGATGGTCCACACCCGGCTGTCGGTCGCGGTGATCGAGTCGGCCTGCGCCGGTACCGGCTTGTTGTTCCGGTCGAACGTCACCAGCGGGGTGAACAGCGCCGCGAGCACCTGCGCGCCGCTGGAGTCGGTGGTGTTCGTCGGGATCAGATGCGTCGGTTCCCCGATGCCGATGCTGACCACGGCGGCCGTGTCGGCGGCGGACACCGTCGCGGGACCGCCGGTGCACGCGGCCAGCGTGCCGGCGGCCACGACGGCCACCACGATGCGGGCGGTCGCCCGACGGACGTGCATTGCGCCTCCTGGTGTGGTGCACACAGCGGGACGCGCGGCGGCTGTGGGTGGGCCGCCACGCGCGTGTCCGAGCCAAGGTAGGTCGTTACTAGCCGGGCAACCAAACCGGTCGCTGGTTTCGGCCGCTAACCGACGAATTGTCGCCCGTGCCGCCCGGCCCCCGCTGCCCCGGCCCCCGCTGCCCCGGTCACCGCCGCTCACGTTAGGGTGCGACCCATGGGCAAAAAGGTCACCGTCGTCGGCGCCGGCTTCTACGGCTCGACCACCGCGCAGCGCCTGGCCGAGTACGACGTCTTCGAGACCGTCGTATTGACCGACATCATCGAGGGCAAGCCCGCGGGGCTCGCGCTGGACCTCAACCAGTCGCGCCCGATCGAGGGCTTCGAGACCAAGGTCGTCGGCGTCACCACCGGGGCGGGCGGCGAGGGGTACGAGGCGATCGAGGGCTCCGACCTCGTCGTGATCACCGCCGGGCTGCCGCGCAAGCCGGGGATGAGCCGGATGGACCTGCTCGAAGTCAACGCGAAGATCGTCCGGGGGGTCGCCGAGAACGTCGCGAAGTACGCGCCCAACGCGGTGGTCATCGTGGTCTCCAACCCCTTGGACGAGATGACCGCGCTGGCCCAGGCCGCGACCGGCTTCCCGCGCCACCGGGTGCTGGGTCAGGCGGGGGTACTGGACACCGCGCGCTTCACCCACTTCGTCGCCGACGAGCTGGGGGTACCGGTCCGGTCCGTGAAGACCCTGACGCTCGGCTCGCACGGCGACACGATGGTGCCGGTACCGTCGCAGTGCACCGTCGACGGCAAGCCGCTGTCGGACGTCATGCCGGCCGCGAAGATCGAGGAGATCGTCACCCGCACCCGCAACGGCGGCGCCGAGGTCGTGGCCCTGCTCAAGACCGGCTCGGCCTACTACGCCCCGTCCGCGGCCGCCGCCCGGATGGCCAGGGCGATCGCCGAGGACAGCGGCGAGGTGTGGCCGGTGTGCGCCTGGGTCGACGGCGAGTACGGCATCTCCGGCGTCTACCTCGGCGTGCTCGCCGAGCTGGGCGCGACCGGGGTCGGCCGGGTCGTGGAGACCCCGCTGACCGACAGCGAGCTGGCCGCGCTCAAGGAGGCGGCTGAGGCGGTCCGGTCCAAGCAGTCCGACGTGGCCGGGCTGTAGCCGGAGGTAGGGTTTCGTCATGCCGAAGATCAAGGTGACCAACCCCGTCGTCGAGCTCGACGGCGACGAGATGACCCGGATCATCTGGAAGCAGATCCGCGAGCAGCTGATCCTGCCGTACCTCGACGTCGAGCTGGCCTACTACGACCTGTCCATCCAGCACCGCGACGGTACGGACGACCAGGTCACCGTCGACGCGGCCAACGCGATCAAGCAGCACGGCGTCGGCGTGAAGTGCGCCACCATCACGCCGGACGAGGCCCGGGTCGCCGAGTTCGGGCTCAAGCGCATGTGGCGCTCGCCGAACGGGACGGTCCGCAACATCCTCGGCGGCGTGGTGTTCCGCGAGCCGATCATCATGGCGAACGTGCCGCGGCTGGTACCCGGCTGGACCAAGCCCATCGTCATCGGCCGTCACGCGCACGGCGACCAGTACAAGGCGACCGACTTCGTGGTACCCGGCCCGGGCACGCTCACCATCACGTTCACGCCGGACGGCGGCGGGGCGCCGATGGAGTTCGAGATCGCGAAGTTCCCCGGCGGCGGCGTGGCGCTGGGCATGTACAACTTCGACGAGTCGATCCGCGACTTCGCCCGCGCGTCGTTCCGGTACGGCCTGGACCGGCACTACCCGGTGTACCTGTCCACGAAGAACACCATCCTCAAGGCGTACGACGGCCGGTTCAAGGACCTGTTCGCCGAGGTGTTCGAGAGCGAGTTCAAGGCCGAGTTCGACGCCGCCGGCCTGACCTACGAGCACCGGCTCATCGACGACATGGTGGCCGCCGCGCTCAAGTGGGAGGGCGGCTTCGTCTGGGCCGCCAAGAACTACGACGGCGACGTGCAGTCCGACACGGTGGCGCAGGGCTTCGGGTCACTGGGGCTGATGACCTCGGTACTGATGACGCCGGACGGCAGGACGGTCGAAGCGGAGGCCGCGCACGGCACGGTGACCCGCCACTACCGCGCGTGGCAGCGCGGCGAGAAGACCTCGACCAACCCGATCGCGTCGATCTTCGCGTGGACCCGGGGCCTGGAGCACCGCGGCAAGCTGGACGGCACGCCGGCCGTGACCCGGTTCGCCCAGGCGCTGGAGCAGGTGTGCGTCGAGACCGTGGAGAGCGGTCAGATGACCAAGGACCTGGCGCTGCTGATCGGCCGGGACGCGCCATGGCTGACCACCGACGACTTCATGAACGCCCTTGAGGAGAACCTCGCCAAGAAGCTCGCGTGACCTCATCCGGGCGGCGCTCGTTGGTCAAGGTGTGAGAGTGGTGCCAGCCGCGCTCACACTGCCGTTCCCTTCCCTGTGACCCGGCCGGGCCGGGGTCCGCATGCCGGACCCCGGCCCGGCTGTGGTATCAGGCG
>Ga0066710_100000704_pt1 | contig 21751 bp, 11 predicted proteins | sample GraSoiAngelo_159_FD_79666 | JGI IMG/M metagenome (GOLD analysis project Ga0066710, IMG submission 79666) | Grasslands soil microbial communities from the Angelo Coastal Reserve, California, USA - 14_1009_16_40cm | ecosystem: Environmental > Terrestrial > Soil > Grasslands | place: USA...
GGTAGACCGTGATCGCGTCCTCACCGGACCTGCGGTCCCGGATGTGAATAGCTTTCTCCGCACCCGCTTGCCGGAACGCGTCGACGGTACGACCGTATTCCTTGTTGATTTCACTGGCGGGCAATTCGTGTCCCATCGGGTCGTTGCCATTCACAATCCAGACGTCGCGATGGGCCAGGGTCGCGACTAGATCGGGCAAGTCATAGAACTTCAAGGCGCGAGGAACGATGCTCTCAAAGACTTGCCGGTGAACTTTATTCCTCACGACGGACTCATAGGAAGACAACATGCCTTCGAGAGCAAGTTTCTTGATCCGATGGTCGAGCACTGCGGCGTACAGGGCTGGTACCGCGCCTCCGTCTTTGCCATAGACATAAACGTTGTTTGGGTCAACGTCCTGACGCGCCGAGAGCAAATCAACGCCGCGCGTGATGTCAAGGGCGCGCATTCCGACCATCGTCTTGCCGACTAGCAAAGCCTTCATTGCGTCGTCGTAATCTCCGAAGTAGTGATCGAATTCTCTGCTGTTGACCTCCGCGGTGACTCTGGTTTCGCCGAAGCCTCTGGCATCGATGGAGAGCACGATTACGCCGGCTTTCACGAATTGCTCAGCCTCCGGTGCCGAATCTGCCTTGCCGTCTCCAGTAATCATCAGCACCGCAGCCTTCTTTCCAGCTCCCGCATCGGGAACATATAGCAGCGATGGAATCAAGATTCCGGGCTCGCTCTCGTAGATCAGCCTGTCAATGTGATAACCGGAACGGGGGAGCGTGCCATAAGGATTCTGCTTTAAGGGCGCGCTCGCAGGTTCGTAGTGGGCCAACTCACGCGCTTTGCGGATGACTTCATCGGGCCGCGTGAGACGACTCGCCTTCGCCTGCTCCAGACGCTTCAGATTTAAGGTAAAGACGCTCTCACCGCCTAGTGAAGTAGCGACCTGGCCGGTCGGAGTGGCGCGCAACTCCTCAGGAGTGGACATCTCGATCTCTGGCTCTGGATTTTTATCTTCCGCGCCATTCAGCCAGTGGGCGAACCAGTCGTAAGCCGCCAGGCGACGGCCCTTGTTATATCCGTGACCGTCGTCGGCTTCAAACATCCCGACCTTGTCCTTTGCACCGATCGCCTCGTACACCTTGGCCGCTTCGGAAAACGTCTCTCGGGCGCCTGCGATCGGAAAAAAATCGCGAATGGCGGAGAGCATGAGGTAGGGCTTGGGAGCGAACGCGTACAGATAATCAGGATAGTCGATCCCGTCTTGCAGCCACCAGGGGAACACTTGTTCCCCGTCTTGCGGACCAATCGTGCGCAGCATCAAATTCCACGAAGTGATATAGCAGGAAGGCGCAGCGACCTTGATGCGGTCATCCAAAGCCGCGATATAAGCAGTGTGGGTGCCGCCACCCGAATTTCCCGTCAAGCCGACCCGTGCGGGATCAACTTCCCTGCGCGAGAGAAGATAATCGAGGGCACGCATGCCATCCCAGATGGTGTAGCGGGCCACATGGTCCCCGGTCAGCATGCACTGCGTCCCGACTATGGTGTGCTCAGTAGTTGAATCACCCACTTTGGACTCACGCAGGTCTTCGTCATAAATCTGCAGCCGTTCGCCCTGGCCAATCGGGTCCCAAGTCAGGGCAACGTAGCCTTTTGTCGCGAGCGACCCGAGCATCTGCTGCCAGGTTGGATTGGTCTTGCCTCCACGCTCATGCCCCAGGGGAAACAGAATCGCTGGATAAGGCGGATGTCCGGTTTTCGGCAGATAGAGATTTGCGGTTACATAGAAGTGTGGTTGGCTCTCGAAAATCACCTTCTCGATTCGGTACTTGGGCCGCTCCACAATCCCCACCACACGAGGGTTCAGCGGCGTTCTCTCGGGAAAGCCCCCGAGATCGTCCAGCATCCGCTCGCGCAGATAGGCTTTCCGTTTGTTCACCCCTTCGATAGTGGAAAGCCGCTCCATCTGGACCTTGCGCTCCGCGAGCATGCGGAATCCGATATTGTTCAAGTACGACGGCAACATGCGCCGAAGATCCTGGAACTGCTCCAGTCCGGAGGCGAAATTCAACTCCTCGGACTGCTGCGCCGCTGTGGGCAGGACGAACAGGCAAACGAGGATACTAACGATGTGCACGGATCGCATTCTTGCACCCCTTCGCATCGTCCCCCATCCACTGCGATTACAGTTTGACCAGATCCTGGATCTTGATCGCCTGACTGCCGCGTTCGATACTGTGACGTGCGGCAATTCCGATCAGACTTGAAAGAGCACCGGCGCGCAGATCGGCGCGCAGATTTAGCGGATCAGAACTCTGTGGTCCGCGAAAAATCAGATCCTGTATCGAGTTGTCGGCCCCACCATGCCCGCCAGCCCGCGGCTTCTCCAGATCGTTTACCACTTCAGATTTGCCAAAGCTGCGTGTCAGGCGGACTTCGTTGTTGGCGAACCCGTTGGCTTTGACTTCGTTGTAGTCCAGCCGTCCACGGCGCCCATTGATCGAAATGGCCTGACCTTCATAGGGCAAATAAGTATTGGCCGTGTAGGTGAGATAGACGCCGTTCTCGTATTTAACAACCACGGACATCGTATCGTAAATGTTGATGTCCTCCCGCCAGACGCAACCATCGCGGAGGTAGCCATCTTCGGATTCACATTCAGTGTAGAGCTTCACGTACTGCGGGTTCTGGGTGACGTCCCAGTAGAATTTGCACTGCTGCTTGAATGGACAAACGCGGCAGTGCGTGTTGCGAAAGGAATTGTTACGCCCATAGAATTTCAAATCACCGAAGGCTGTCACCTCCACCGGCTTGGAATCCAGCCACCAGTTGGCCAAATCAAAATGATGCGAGGCTTTGTGGACCAGCAACGTCCCTGAGTTCTCTTTCAGCCGGTGCCAACGGCGGAAGTAGTCTGCGCCGTGACTAGTGTCCAAGTACTCGTGAAAGTCCACCGAAATGACATCGCCAATGGCTTTCTCCAACAGCAACTGCTTCACTTTCTTAGCCTCCGGAGCGTGGCGGGCGTTGAAGGTCACAGTAACTCTCTTGCTGCTTTTCTTTTGTGCGTCCAGGATCGCCTGACACTGCTGTTCATCGGTGCACAGCGGCTTTTCGGTCATTACGTCTGCGCCCAGTTCCAGCCCGCGAACGATGTAACGGTAGTGAGTGCCATCCACGGTAGTCACCATCACCGTATCGGGACGAGTTTCCTGAATCATCCGGTCGAAGTCCACGAAGGTGGGGGCGCTGATCCCAATCAGCTTCTTGGCCGCTTCGACGCGCTTGCGGTTGATATCGCATAGCCCCACAATTTCGACCACGTCACTGTAGCCTTTCACAACGTCTTGTCCCCAAGTGAGGGAGCCACGATTACCGGTGCCTACGATGGCCATTCGCAGACGTGGCTGTGGTGCCGCCTGCAGCGAAATAAAGGGAGTTGCCGTCGCGGCCAGCGCCGCCCCGCCGGCGGCGATGAATGCGCGTCTGGTGATGGTTGAATCTTTTGTTGTCATCTTCGTTTTCCTCTAAATGACGATGGCGCGGTTAAACTCGAGGCGACAATTTTGGTGATATGTTATATATCACAGGCAGGCATGTGGGCACACTTTTGTGTGAATGTCTCGGGCAAGCTCTCAGGTGCTGCGGCAGATTTCACCGGAAGGTCGTGAATACCGTCGCAGCCTCAGTCGTCAGCACTGCTATGTTTCGATGGTCATCGACACCCACCGATCAGTGGGCGACTTTGACAATGATCAGGTCACTTGGCTATAAGCTGATGTCTCGCCTGTAACCCATTCTGTTGTGAAGTGCGCGAGGGCCCAATGCAGCACTCCTTTTCACGCAGGCAGTTTCTTGCCACCATGGGCGCGGCCGCCACAGTCTCAGTTTCCAGGGGTGCGGTTGCGACAAATGCGATGCTACCGGAGGGTTCGTCGGCTTCTTCCGAAAAGCCCGCGGGCCGGATTGTTGATATGCACGTTCACTTTGACGAACAGAACCCTAACTTCGTCGACGATCTGGTGAAGGTTACAGAACCGCTGAATGTAACGGCGTGCGTGCTCACTCCCTATCGCAGCCGTATGGTAGTCGCCGAAGCGGCGAAGCGGCATCCCGCGAGGATCGTTCCTTTCGGCTACGTCGACATGGACGCGCCCGACGCCGCTCGGCAGGCGGAGGAGTTCCACGCGCTCGGTTATCGTGGCCTCGGTGAACTCGAATTCGTAAAGAAGCCTTACACCGACCCTTCATACTTGCCTGTTTACGAGCTAGCTAACCGGTACAGCTGGGTTATTTTGTTCCACACCGGTATCGTCCTGCGGCAAAAGTTCGAGGAACCTGAGGACGTGGCGTCTTACCGGATGCGGGCTTTTCACTTGGAGGAAATCGCGCGGCGTTTCCCGAAGATTACGGTGCTCGGCGCACACTGCGGCAATCCCGAGTATGAATGGGCGGGAGAAGTGGCGCGCTGGAACCCCAACGTCTTTTTCGACCTGAGCGGCTCGACTTTGACAAAAATGCGCGACCGTCTGGGTGATTTCCGCAAGATCTTTTGGTGGACAGGTACCAAATGGGGAACGAAAACGCCCGAAGACGACCCCAGTGCCTTTGTCAAGTTAGTCTTCGGGTCCGACGAGGGTCTCGATGGGATTGCCCCCGCATTGGATCAGTATCGCGCCATGTTCGACGCCTGCGACGTTCCCGCGCACACGCGAAAGTTGATCTTGGGAGGGACGCTAACCACGATATTGGGCCTGACGGCATGATTTTTCAAGGCTTCGGCAAAATGTGGATCTGACTTCCGTCGAGCGGCGGAAATCGCCGGATTTGGGCACAGGTTTACTTTCAGTTTATGTTTCGTAAGCTCCGATAAGTGCGCGATCTGCGTGCGCGTGGGTAGAAACTGTCATCAAGTGCCCAACATTTACCTTGACAGTGCAAACAGATATATTGTATACACCACGCCGGACGTCACGGCCTATGAGGTCCCAGACAATGATTCGGGCAGAGTCGCTCACAGATCAGGTGTACTCCTGGCTGGAACGGGAGATTGTCGAGGGGCGGATGACACCTGGCGAGCGGATCCGAGAGAAGGAGCTCTCGCAACGGTTGGGAATAAGCCGTACGCCAATTCGCGAGGCGCTGCTGAAGCTGGAGATGGCCGGCATTGTTGTTTGCAACAGCAGACGCAGCTACAACGTGCGCATACTGACTGCGGCCGACGTCAGTGAGATCTTTGAGATCCTCGGAATTCTGGAGGGGGCGGCGGTGACCGCGGTTGTGCAGCAGATTACAGAGGAGGACCTGGATCTGCTCGAACAATACAACCAAAAAATGGCAGAAACTGCCAGAACTGAGGACTTCCACACCTTCGGTGCGTGGAACGAAAAGTTTCACGACGTCCTGCTTTCTAAGTCCAAGAATCACAGCCTGCGTGACGTTTGCGACTCCATCCGGCGGCGAATCTACGTTTTTCCGGTTCAGCCGCGTACGTTGAGTCACTTGATCGATCAATCGGTTCGCGAGCACATAGAGATAATTCGCCTGGCGAGGGCCAAGGATGCTGCGGCATTGGGAGCGTACTTCCGCGACATCCACTGGAATTACCAGGCACATTTGCCTTACGTCGAGGAGGTGTTTGCAAAGGGTCCCGTTGTTCCCGCGGAAGGCCCGGATAAGTTTCGTCGCTTACGGAGGGGGCGTGAGTCGTCTGTCCTGTCCACCAAACGCATTGGACGGGAGAGGCCGTTACCAATGGCTAAATGATGAGTAACGTCTGACGTTCTTCAAAAGTGCATTCTTGGTTGTTGGGTATTGATGGCCAGGAGGATTGTATGAAGCTGCGACAGGTTAGGTTGATCGCATGGGGATTGGTCTTCGGAGTGGGCACTGGGAGTTGGTTTCCTTCGCAAGCCCTGGCGCAGACTGGTAAAGCCAGTGTCACTGGGACAGTGCGGGATGCCGGACACGCGGTGGTTACCGGAGCCAACGTCGTGATCACCAATTCGGAAACGAACATTGGTACTAAGACTCAAACCAACGACGAGGGTATCTATTATCTGGGCGGCCTTCCGCGTGGTCCCTATACGCTGAGTGTCGAGAAGGAAGGATTCAAAAGATGGGAGGGAAAGCTGGAGCTCTATGTCGGGCAGAATGCGGTGGTTGATACCGTGCTCAACGTAGGCAGTGTGAAGGAAGTCGTGGCAGTCACGGACGCGGCCCCGGTCATAACTACGCAGAGCTCGGAGGTATCTGACGTAAAAGACTTCGAGCGCATCCGACAGTTACCGCTGAATGGCCGTGAGGTAACGCTGCTGTTAAACCTGACTCCTGGACTCGAGGGTGAGGGCTCATGCAACGACCGCGCTATCACTGCGCCATGCACCAGCTTTCGTGTCAACGGCACAAAAGTTGGAGCGCTGGATATCACGGTGGACGGGGTCTCGGAGGTAGATCGCTTTGGCGGCGGAGCCTCACGGGTGCAGCCGGGACTCGATACGGTGCAGGAATTCCGAATCGAGACGGCTGGCTCCGATGCTCGCTACTCGCGACCCTCGACGGTTACGATCTCAACCCGCAGTGGAACGAACGCGATTCATGGCAGCCTCTTTGAAACTCATCGCAACAACTCGGGCGGCCTGCGCGTTCGCCGGCGTGAGGACCTTCCGGATCCTGTTACCGGCGTCTTCAAACCTGGACAGCTTATTCGGAACGAATATGGGGCGTCGGCTGGCGGGCCCGTCTACATTCCGGGCCTGTACGACGGGCGTGGCAAGAGCTTCTGGTTTGTGGCCTTCGAGGGATTGAGGGCCCTGCAACAGAGTCTCAATGTAAGTGATGAGAATGGCCAGCGCGTGCCCACCCAGGCTATGTGGAACGGAGATTTGAGCAACGCCCAGGATACAGAGGGTAACCCGATCACAATCTATGATCCGCTAACCACAGACGCCAACGGTGACCGCCAGCCCTTCCTGGGTAACATTATTCCAGCAGACAGGATCAGCGATACTGCAAAGGCATTGGCCGCGATCACCGCCCGTCCCTCGAGCGCTAACAATCCTTACCTGGGGCCTAATTTCGTCCACTTCTATCCCGACAGAACCAAGCTCTGGAACCTGACCATTAAAGGAGATCAGCACTTCGGCGATAAAGACTCCCTTTCGGTCAGATATACCCGAAGCGCTCGCAATCACACCACGGAAGGTGGCGTTTTCGCCGATCCAGCAACCGCAGCCGACGGCGCCGGAACATCCCGTACTGACACCACAATTCACGATGTTGCGGCAAACTATAACCGGCTGATTTCGAATTCCTTCTTGAACGAACTTTTGGTGGGAGTGCACCGATCGTTTCACGATCAGGGAACCTTGGCTGACTTTACCGACTGGGCGGGCAAACTCGGCTTGCCCAACCCGTTTGGCGTAAACGGGTGGCCTACTTTCTGCGCCTCCAACCTGGGGTACTACGGCTATTTTTGCTGGGACGCGGACAACCATTCGAATCAGGCTTTGACGGCCGAGGTCCTCGACGACAATGTCAGCTGGACCAGGGGCAAGCACACCATCAAGTTTGGTGGCAGGGTCCGCCTGGAGCAGAATAACGTTCGCGAGCTCCAGCAGGCTCAGGGATCGCATAGCTTTGACGGAGGCTGGACGGGACTCACTGCGAATGATCCCAATGATCCCGGGAGGCTCGTGGATTTCACCAGCGACGGATTCGCTGACTTGCTCTTAGGCCTGCCAAGTTATTTGAGCAATCAGTACAACCGGGGTTACTTCTATTTCCGGCAGAAGGAAATAGGTCTTTACTTCAACGACAATTGGAAAGTCTCGCCGCGTTTGACACTGAACCTGGGACTCCGCTGGGACAAGTGGACTCCCTATCACGAAAAATTAAATCGCCTGACCACCGCCGATATCGCTTCCATATCCGACCCGAGCAAGTTCGAAGTGATTACTCCGGGAAACCACGACATGCAATCGCTGCCTGGAATTCCTCCGGGCGTGTTGACCTCGTGGGAAGCGCGTGGCTTGACCTTCAACACGGCGCGGGCCGTCGGCTATCCCGACAGCCTATTTGCTGCCGACAATAATAACTTTGGTCCCCGTGTCGGCGTCGCTTTCAAGATCACGCCTAATACAGTTTTGCGCGGCAGCTACGGCGAATACTTCTGGACTATGCCGCTCTCCCAGTTGTTGCAGGCCTCAAGGACGAATCCTCCTCTGAACCTTCGTTTCGAAAACATAGTGAACGACCGGAATTTTCCGCTCAGTAATTACACGAAGATCAGCAAACCGGGGCCCGGGGACTTTACTCCCAACGCGACCGTGGATACTACCGGTGGCTCCATCCCGCCAGGAGCGCAATTGGAACAAGTTTGGGATGGGCGTCACTGGACAGACGACCGCGTCCAGCAATGGCATATCACGCTCGAGCACGAACTCCCCCACCAGACCGCTGTGCGCGTCAGCTATCTCGGAACTCATGGCAGCGATCTGGAGCAGAACTACGCCTTCAACACGCGGGAGGCCACTTTCAACTACGCAACTCGCACCGGGTTGGCGCCCCCGAGTGACCGCGACTTGCTCCGTATCAACCCGAACTGGAACCTCAGAGCCAAAGACCGCAGTGGGTATTCGAACAGCAACTCGGCACAAGTCGAGATTGAACGCCGATTTTCCAAAGGCCTGGCGTTCCAGTGGTTTTACACCTACATTCATTCCCTGACCACGACCGACGCGGGAGGGTTTACCAGCGGCAATTCTGGCATCAACGATACCAAATCGGGAGCCGCGCCACCTGAAGTCATTGACCTTCGTGGCGAGCCCAACCTGACTTACAGCCAGCGGCTTCACCTCGTCTATCTCAACTCCACCGAAGTCCCCCCCCACCACATCCGCTATAACGCGGTCGTGGATCTTCCCTTTGGCCGAGGCAAGAAGTTCGGTGGCGGTACTTCTGGAGTTCTCAATCAAGTGATTGGCGGTTGGCAGGTCGCCACCATTGGAGATTGGCGGGGCGGCTACTGGAGGAGTGTTAGTTCCGGCCGGTTCCAGGCGGGCAATCCGATCCTCAATCCCAACCAGCGGCTGGAGATGGATATTTTCGGCCGGCACCAACGTTTGTGGTTCAAGGGAGACTTCGATCCTACCCAAGCCACGAACGTGACCGGAGGGGACCTGATAGCTTTGGTGCCGGTGGATCGAAGTCAAAGGACCGTTCGCCCCTTCGGACCCGACTGCGGCGGCAGCTTTGATACCAACCGGCTGGCCGTGACTTTGGCTAACGGTGCCGGTTGCTACGACGCAAGTGCTTCTGAGTTTTTCAATCCGAGCAAACGTGCCAGTTTGATCGGCTCAGGCGCATGGAATACAGACATCTCCGTGTTCAAGAACTTCAAAATCAGGGAGGTGGCGAATCTACGATTTACGGCGGATTTCTTTAACGCCTTCAATCACCCAAACGACATAGACCCCGACAGCACGACCGGTCTGCAGGATTTGAGCAAGCAGCTGAATGATCCGCGGATCATTCAATTCTCGCTCCGCCTGGACTGGTAGCTGGGGAAAACAAACTTCTTCGAGGCCCTGCCGGCCGGTTGCTTGCGGGGCCCTGGTTTTCAGATGAAGGACGAGATTAACGACGATCTCACGCGTCGCAATTTTCTAAAGACCGCGGCCTCAGCCGCCGCGTTTGCAGCTCTGCCCGGACTCGCCGCAACCGCAGAAAATGCAGGGCCCAACGACGCTGTGCGTTATGGCTTTGTCGGCACCGGAACGCAGGGCTGCACCCTGCTGCGGTTTTTGACCACGATACCAGCCGGGCGATGCCTCGCCACTTGCGATATTTACCCTCCTAACCTCAAGAAAGGAGTCGAAGCCATCGGCTCCAGACCCGACACGTATGAGGACTACCGGCAACTGCTGGACAGGAAGGACATTGACGCGGTGCTGATCGCCACGCCCCTCTATCTCCATGCGCGGATGGTGATCGATGGTCTCGAAGCCGGCAAGCATGTCTTCATTGAAAAGAGCATGTTCTTCAAGGAAGAAGAGGCCGAGCAGATCCGCAAGGTTGCAGCCGCGCATCCGAAGCAGGTTCTCCAGGTAGGCTTGCACCGCCGCTCAAGCGTGCTCTATCAGGTAGCCATGGAGATGGTCGGCAAGGGCGCCTTGGGCAGGGTTTTACTCGTGCAGTCACGCGTCACAACCCACAGCAGTTGGCGAAGGCCCGTGGCGGACGCGAAGTATGAACGCCTGATTAACTGGCGAATGTACCGTGAATATTCGGGCGGGCTGATGGCAGAGATGGGCTCCCACTTTATCGACATCGCGAACTGGGCGTTCGAGGGCGAACCGGTTTCGGTCATCGGCACCGGCGGACTTGATTACTGGAAGGACGGCCGGGAGGTTCACGACAACGTTCAATCTATTTTTGATTACAGCGGCGGCGGAAGACATTACTTCCACTGCATGCTTTTCAATGGTCACCACTCGAACGGTGTGATGATCATGGGTGATCAGGGGACCCTGGATATTACCGATGATCGCGGCATCTACTTCCGCGAACCCGTCGCCAAAATCTCTTCGGGCCCCGCCAAGGAAAACTGGTGGGCTGGCGCCACTGTTTCCAAAGCAGCTGCTCAAAAGGGTGTGGTGATATTTCCGGAGAAAGAAGCCAAGGATAGCGGGTTCGTCGATCGAGAAAGGCGCTACGCGAGGCAGTGGCTAGCCTCGATGGGTGTTTATCAACCCGAAGAGCCGTACGATCCTTACTGGGGCGAACTGGTGAACTTCTTCGTGAGCATTCGCGAAAACAAAGCTCCCGTCGTTCCTCTGGAGATCGGCACTGCAGATGCGATGGCAGTCATTAAGGCGAACCGTGCCATTGACACCGGCCTAAAGACATCCTGGACGAAGAAGTCAGCCTAGCCGCCGGTGACGCCAAGCTGGTTCTCGCGGGTTAGCCGGCGATGGCTATCTCGCGTGCTCGTTCGGCAGCATAAGGTCGTGGAAACGGATGCGAGATGCCATCACACGCTATGAAGCCGCCCATCAGGCCATGGGGACTGAATTCACCCTGGTTGCCTATGGTGATGATCCCCAGTACCTGATGGCAGTGGGCAATGAGGTGTTTGAGGAGATCGACCGGCTCGAAGGTCAGATGAGCATCTACAGGCCAAAGAGCGAACTTTCCGTCATCAACCGAACGGCGGCCGCACGAAGCGTCTGTGTGGAGCCGAAACTCTTTGCGTTGCTCGTGAATGCGGTCGATCATAGTCAGTCAACTGGAGGGGCCTTTGACGTGACCGCCGGCCCGCTGATGAAGGCTTGGGGATTCTTTCGCGGCAAAGGCCGCATTCCGGAGAATTCCGAGATTGCCCAGGTTTTGCGGCGAGTTGGATATCGACACCTGTACCTGAAACGGGCGGAGCGCACAATCCGTTTCGATGTGGAGGGTCTCGAGCTTGATCTCGGGGCAATCGGAAAAGGATACGCGGTGGATCGGGCCGTAGAGATCCTGCGCCACTATGGTGTCACCCGGGCGTTGGTGTCGAGCGGTACCAGCAGCCTCTACGCGCTCGGCGCACCGCCCGGAGAGCGGGCGTGGTCGATCAGCCTGCGCAACCCGTACGACAGCGAGAAGGCGGCGAACGTTATCTATCTTCGAGACTGTTCCCTCTCGACCTCGGGCAACTACGAGAAGTTCTTTAAGCAAGGAGACAAGACGTACGCGCATATCCTCAACCCCTCTACCGGCAAGCCGGTGGAGAATATGCTGGCTGCGATCGTCCTGGCGCCGTGCGCCTGCGATGCCGACGCTCTTTCAACCGCGTTTTATGTAATGGGCGTCGAGCGCAGCCGGGAATACCTTGCCACGCATCGGGACCTAATGGCTCTGTTTTACCTGCCTCGAAGCAGGGGCCAGGGGTTCCGCCGCGTGATACTTCGTTCGGATGGCGCAGATGCCATCGGCGCGTTTTTCACCAAGACTGCAGCGCGGAAAAGGAGGGCCACCCGGAAGCAAACTTCGAAGGTTTCTCCAAGCCGCATTTCCGGTGCGTGGGCGACAGCACGTTAGGACTATCGATCACTATGGCATCACGAAAACAACTGCTGTGCCAAACTTGCCGCACATGGCGGAACAAGAAAGACTTCGTACGGAAATACTTTCGCCACTACCTTGTCCTGCTCACGAGCATGTTACTGATTCCAGCAACCCTCCTCGGCCAGAGCCCGTCCCCGCTTGCATCCGCAGGCTATACCGTTGTTCCGGTGCCGCAAAAAGTCACATTGACGGGTAAAGACTTTGCATTTGATAGCGAGTGGCAGTTGAAGTTGGAAAGCGGTGTCAAACAGAAGGACGTCGCGGTCGAGAGCCTGAACGAAGGTTTGGCAACCAAGTTCCACCTGCCCCCCGCAGCGATGCAGCCCGCTCGGTTGCAGTCCGGAGTGATTCGGCTGGTTCTGAAGCCGAACTCGGTTTCGATCGGGCAAGCCAATGATCGGGACAAGTCCGCTCTTGCCGAACAGGCTTACCGCCTGACCCTTGGCCCGAAAACCGTGACGATCGTCGCCAACGCCATTCCGGGACTCTTTTACGGAGTACAGACTCTGCTGCAATTGATTCGGCGTTGGGAGGATCGTCTTTGGCTTCCTGAGGGAGAGATTGTGGACTGGCCTGATCTGCAACTACGGGCCATTTATTGGGACGATGCCCATCATCTCGAGCGTCTCGAAGTACTGAAGCAGGCTGTCCGACAGGCGGCATTTTTCAAGATCAACGGCTTCGCGATCAAACTTGAAGGACACTTCCAGTACAAGAGCGCACCCGCCATGGTTGAACCGTATGCGATGACGCCGTCCGAGCTGCAGGAGCTCACCGACTTTGCTTTGCACTATCACGTGCAGCTTATTCCCTACCTGGATGCTCCGGGCCATGTTGCCTTCATTCTGAAGCACCCGGAATATGCCGCACTACGTGCGTTCGCCGACAGCAACTATGAATTCTGCGTCACCAATCCCGGAACCTACAAGCTGTTGTTCGGCATGTATGACGACCTCCTCGAAGCCACCAAGGGGAGCAGATATTTTATCCTGTCAACTGACGAGCCCTATTACGTGGGCATGGCTAGCAGCGCCCAGTGTGAAGAAGCGGCGCGCGCTCGCGAGCTCGGGTCAGTAGGTAAGCTGCTGGCGGAATTCGTTACCAAGGCATCCGACTACCTGCATGACAGGGGCCGCACCGTGTGGTTCTGGGGAGAGTATCCGTTGACTCCGGACGACGTCGCCTCACTGCCAAGCCACATCATGAACGGCGAAGTGCATGGCGACGAATTCGACTCTGCCTTCAAGAAGCAAGGCATTCGACAGCTCGTCTACACCTCAACCCAGGGCGAAGAGCCGTTGTTCCCGGATTACTACATCCTGCCGTCGAGCCAGCGTCTGCACCCCAAATCGCCGAACCATGGGCGTGTCACGGAAATGTTCAACCACATCTCGTTTACATCAGCCCGCCAGCAATCTGACCTCATGGGGACGATCGTGGCCGGATGGGCGGACGCCGGCTTGCATCCGGAGACGTTTTGGCTGGGATACGCGACCGGCCCTGCTGCTGCCTGGCACCCTGCGTCGGTGAACCCAGCGGAACTCGCAAACTCTTTCTACGATTTGTTCTATGGACCCGCACGAAACATGGGTCGCCTCTATCAGCTCATGAGCGAGCAGGCGCAGATTTGGGACGACACTTGGGAAGAAATGGCTTCCAGCACCCGCACTCCCATCTGGGGTAATTCGGACAAAATCTTCAACCCGCCGAGGCCAGCTGACGATCAGACACTTCCCGTGTTGCCCGTTCCATCGGCCGGAACCCTGGCAATTGGTCATGACTGGAAACAGGAGAATTCCCGGCGTCTTGAGATCGCCACCGCCGCTCTCGCCGAAAACGATGAGTTGCTCGACCTGCTGTATGCCAATCTCGAAAAAGTCCGTGAGAACAGGTACAGCTTAGAGGTGTTCCTCTCAATCGTCGGGCTCTGTCGGCATAACCTTGAGATGATTCTCGATCTGGGTGAGATCAGTGACCGGCTGAAGGCGGCCCAGACTGCTGCTGGAAAGGGTGAGGGCGGCGAAGCACTGGCCGCGCTTGATGGGGCGCTGAACACGGCGGCTGGAATCCAACGCCGGCGCAATCGCGCCCTCCAGGATACGACGACTACCTGGTACAAGACGTGGTTTCCGCGGGTTGCGGAGGCTAACAGGCGGCGCTATCTCGACCAGGTGGACAACGTGAAGGACCACCGGCCGGTGCGCACCGTCGATATGAGCTATCTGGTCTACCGCGAGCTTCTCTACCCGCTCGGAGATTGGGCGGCTCGGACCCTCGAAGCAAGGAACGAATACGCGCGCGCACACCACTTGCCCGTGCGCACGTTTGACCTGAACTGGAAAGACACGACTGTGACTGGGAACTAAAGTCGGTCAAACACGCTCATGGCTTTGTAACTGCCGGCTTACGTTGAGTCCCCTGGCTTCGAATTCTGCGCAGGGCATCCTGGAAATCGACCCGGCCCGGAGCGAGACGAACCGCGATTTCATATTCGCGCAGGGCATCCTGGGTCTTGCCGAGTGCTTCGTAGACCCTGCCAAGAAGACCGCGAAGCTCGGAATTGCCAGGCCGGCTCTTTTCCACGCGCTCCGCATAAGTGCGGGCCCGCTCAAAGTCTTTGCGCGCGAAGCTGTATCGAGCCATCAGGTAATTCCCGACTACGGAGTCGGGGTCGATGGCCTCCATCTTTGTCAGGTGAGGATAGGCACGGTCCAGTTCGCCGGAATCGAGAAACATCTCAGCCAGATAGCCATGCGGTTCCCAGCGATCCGGATCGGCCACAGCGGCCTGCTCGAAAAAAGAGCGCGCTTCCGTGACATTTCCCTCGTCAAGCTTCAACTCACCCCGGGTGATATTTCTGTCCACGAGCTGATTCTTTTCCTCACTTTGGCGCTGAGCGGTAGTGGCTCGCTCAAACCTGTTGAAGTATTCCCCTGCCCGCACCCGGTTGCCCTTCCTTTGGTAAGCGCGCCCCAGGGCAAAGTAGATTTCCGGAAAGGCGGTGGCGGCGGTCTGCGCGCGCTGCAGATGGCCGATGGCCTCATCGACTTCCCCCCGTGCCAAGGCAACCGCTCCCAGCTTGGAGAGGTACTCGGGGTTGTTCTGGTCCTGTTCCACCGCCTTAAGGAGAGCCGTCTCGGAGGCCTCGAACTCGCCGCTCTGGTACAGAATCTTGCCCAGTTCGAAGTATGCGCCTGAATTGTGGCTGGGTGCTTTTTCGATGCTTTTCTTCAAGGCTTCCATCGCCAAGTCGAATTGTCCTATCGTGACGTAAACCTTGCCCCGGTCGAGGTCGATGCTGGCATCTTTGGGGCTTCGTTCGCTTAGCAACGCCAGAACTCTCAAAGCATCGTCTGTCTTCCACAGGCGAAGGTAAGTTTCCGCTAGGAGCTTCAACCAAGCGGGCTCGAGTTCTTTCGCGGAGCCCTCTTTTTCTGCTGCCGCAAGCGCGGCCAGAGCATTTTCGTTCTGCTTCAGTTGCGATAGCACGGTAGCCTGCAACACCAGATATTCCGGCTTGCCGGGAGCAAGGCGAATTGCTTCCTGCAATTCCAATGCGGCGGCGCTAAGTCGGCCGGCCTGCGTGAGTGCCACGGCGGAGTAGAAGTATGGGCCGGAATCCTGAGGAACCGATTGCTTGAAGCGGTTGAAGGCCGCCAGCGATTCGATATATCGGCCGGCAGCAATAAGCTTGATCCCTTCCTCCAGGTCGTCTTCCGCTTGGCCGTGATTTGTCTGTAGTGCTGCGGCGGCGAATAACACTTCAACAATCGCTAACAGAAAAACCAAGATTAGGGCGTTGGTTCTTACTGACTTCATGTTCGACACCTGCGCACACCTGACGACAAAAAATGATGCACAGAAATCCTAAGACGACCAAGCCCTTGCATTCTCCAAGCGACGTTGGCTCGGTGATTGTCTGGTCATTGGTTTGGAACATCTTTCGGAGCCACGGGCGAGAGCGAGTTGGCGCGGTCTAATTCCTCTTGAGCCTGCGTATGGAGTCCTTTTGCCTCGTAGGCCTGGCCCAAGCGGTAGTGGGCTTGCTTCATCTGCGGAGCGATTGCGACGGCCCGCTCCAGTGCCTGCACCGCATCGTCGACGCGTTTTTGGTAGAGGTAAATTTCACCTAGTGCCGTGTATGCCTCGGCATGATCAGGGTGCAACCTGATAGCGTCCTGGAACGCGCTCGCGGCTTCGTCCACGCGCTTCAAACGCAGGTAAGTAGATCCCAGGCCGAACGCCGCACTGAAATTCGTGGGCGCAAGTTCCAACGCCTTCTTGAAATGTTCCATCGCGGCTTCATTGTTGGAAGTCTGTGCGTACATCACACCCAGGTAGTAATGCGGTTGAGCGAATTTGGGTTTAAGTTCAAGCGTTCTGTTGAACAGCTGGATCGCCTGCGGGAAGTCTCTCATTTGGAAGTGATCCAGCGCCGCCAGCAGCAGCACCGGCAAAGAATCGGGATCCATTTTCTGCGCCTCACGGAGTTTGTGAAGAGATTCTTCATACCGGCCTTGCTGGCCGTCTGCCATCGCCTCCCAGAACAACTCGTACACCTGAAGGCGGTCCTTGGGATCGGGAAGCTGTTTGCCGATGGCATCGGAAACAGTGCCGGCGGGGGTTGTCACGTAGCCCAGAGCATGCAGTCGGTCCAGAAGGGTTGGGTCTGTGAATTCTTTTCCGCCTGCTTGTTCGCCTGAAGCCGATGTATAGCGCCGTAGGATCTCGGCAAGCCTGTCGCGCATTACTTGAGCGACGGCGGGACGCGTGGCTAGCAAGTTTTTCGTCTCGTGCGGATCTGCGATGGTGTCGTACAGTTCGGGCCGTGGCGCCTCAATATACTTCAGACCCTTCCAGCGTAGTGCGCGTAACTGGCTCCAGCTGAAGTGCAGAAGGGGTAAGAAAGTTTCCGCATAAACATTTGAAGAGCCGGGGCCGGGACGGCCCATAATTCTGCTGAGCAGACTGCTTCCCTGCACGGTGGGTGGAATTGGAATGTGCAGTGCCTGAAGAACGGTAGGCATAACGTCCACCAGGGAAGCGTCTTCGCCAACGACCCGGGGCGTGGCACCAGGCACCTTGACCATCAAGGGCACACGCAGCGTCGAATCGTAAATGAAGAATCCGTGTTTCTGTTCGCCGTGGTTACCCAGGCTTTCGCCGTGATCACTCGCCAAGACGACCAACGAGTTCGCAAAGCTCTCCTTCTCCTTCAGAAACGACACCAGACGACCCACCTGAGCATCCACAAAAGCGATTTCCCCATCATAGGGGCGAGCCTTGTAGCGGCTGGCATAGGGCTCCGGCGGCTTGTACGGGTAGTGGGCATCGTACAGGTGAGCCCAAAGGAAGAACGGTCGCTTCGATTCGTGCTTCATCCACGCCAGTGCTTCGTCTACAACGGCATCACCTGGTCGTTTCACGACGTCTGCCTTCTCTTCGTCAAAGTGCTTGAGATCGAAGTGGTCGAAGTAGGTCTCAAAGCCCAGATTCAATCCATAGCGGGCATCCAGAACGGGAGAACCGAGGAAAGCCGCTGTGGCGTAGCCGTTCTCGCGGAGGACCGTGGCCAGTGTAACAGCGGTGGACGGAAGCGTATTGGAGGCAAAGTCGTGCACGCCCGTGGCCATGGGGAAGCTACCCGTAAAAAGAGAAGCATGTGCGGGAAGCGTAAGCGGGACCGTAGTAAAGGCGTGCCTGAACCGCGCGGAGGAGCGCGCCAAGGCATCGATGTTGGGCGTCTGAACCAGCCCGTAGCCGTAGCACCCCAGGTGGTCGGCGCGGACCGTGTCAATAGTAATGATGATGACATTGGATTTTTTTTCCGCTGCCTGGAGTTTGATAGTAAGCGCGATGAGAAACAGGACGGCGTACACCCACCACACAATAGTGCCGGTGACGAGAAGGCCTTTAGAGAATGTGTCGCAACTTCTCTTTCGCCCCTTCGGGGCTTGTTTGTATCGCATTTGTCACCGAGGTCTTGCGCTCTGGGTCATTGTACTTGACGTAAAATCGCCTCTCTGACAATGTCGGCGCTGTCAGGCACTTTTCGAGCGCACTACAGCAAGATTGGGAGAGGAGAGAATACCTATTCTGATTGCATCGAGCTTGCTGGACGGACTCTTCGAAAAGGCTCTCCCTCGGAAGAAACGCGGCGATCGGGTGGTCCGGAACTACTCGCGGCTGCCCTTCAGAACCAACGCCCTAGCGCGGCGGAGGCGCGAGACGACTGCGCCACCGGTAGAAGAATGGAATGCCTATCACGATCACTGCGAGGCCGAGTGAGGAGCGCACAGGCCGGATCATCCACAAGTTGATTGTCAAAGCGACTGCGGCAAGTAGGAAAATGAGCGGGGTCCAGGGATAACCCCACGCACGGTACGGCCTGAGAAGGTCTGCCTCTGTTCTTCGCAAACGAAGGAGGGCTATGGCGGTCAGCGCGAAAAAAATCCAGACCGCAAAAACGAAGAGCGAATAGAGCTCTTCAAACGTGCCGGTCAACGCAAGCAGCGCCGCAACCGAGCCCAGAAAAATCAATGCGCCACTGGGGGTGTGAAAAGATGGCTGAATCCGCCTGGCAAATCGGAAGAAGACGCCGTCACGCGCCATCGCATAGGGTATGCGGGCGCCGGTTAACACCACCACGTGGAGCGCTCCCAATGCAGAGATGGCCATGGCTGCCGTGAGCCAGGCTGCCCCGCGGGACCCCGCGAAGGACCGCACTACATCCGACGCGACGTGCTGTGAAGAAGCGAGCTGTGCAAACGCCAAAGTGCGGAAGTAAACAACATTCGCCAGCAGGTACAGACTGCCAACAGTGAGTAGTCCTAGGATGATTGCGACAGGAATGTTCTTTTGAGGATGAAGTATTTCTTCGCCAAGGTCGCCGAGATCATTGAAACCGTTGTAGGCCCACATGGCTGGAATGAGGGCGGTCAGCAAGGCACCGATCGTTCCCAGACCAAAAGGCGCGATCGGTGCGGTGGCCTCGACAACATTTGGCCTTCCGAATAGGACGCCGGCGAGGACAATTACCACGATCGTTCCCATCTTAAGACATGTCAACAGCACTTGGATTGCGCCACCCATCCGCACACTCAAATAATTAATCGCGGTCACAGCCAGCACCACCAACGCCGCGAGCGGTTGAGCGGCGGTAACGGTGAAATCGTAACTTCCGAGACGGCCGCTGAACAAGGGCGTGCCCACAATTGGGAACAGGAATCCTACAAATCGCAGAAATCCTGCTGCCAGCGTTGCCATGGCCACCGGTCGCTCGAGAAACGAACTCATCCAACCAAAAAGAAACCCCCAGAGGGGACCGAGGCCACGACTAAGGTAGAAATAAGGGCCGCCTGCTTTGGGGAATGCCGCGCCCAGTTCGGCATAGCAGAAGGCGCCAAACAGCACGATGACGCCGCCGACAATCCATGCAGCAAGGACCAGTGTGGCCGAGCCGACGGCGCGAGCCATGTCGCTGGTAACTAGAAAAATGCCCGTGCCAATGGTGTCGCCAATAACGATCGCAGTCGCGGACCACAGCCCTAAGCCACAAACCAGATCCGATCGCTCGGTATGATCTGCCAGTTGGGGCTCCATCGCGCACACAAAGGCTCAGAGAGCCTACTCTCAGCGATCGGGGTCGTCAACCAGCGCGTCCGTCAGCCGGCAGGGGAATTTGCCACTCCGGCCTGCGTCGGGAGTAAAGGCGGGAGTCCTGTGGCCCTGAGTCCATTTACGCGCTATCATCGATGCCGTAATGGCAACGCAGAAGTCCATGCTCAGCGAATTTGGCTGGGACCAGCGCTACGGCGTGTCCCGCATCGAAGACGTGCTGACTCCTGCGCTGGTGATGTATCCAGATATTATTGCCGCAAACATCGAGCGGACCTTGGAGTTGCTGGCCGGCGACGCTGATCGCTGGCGTGTGCACATCAAAACCGCGAAGCTGGACCATACTCTGCGCATGCTGGTTGAGCGCGGCGTCCGCAATTTCAAGTGCGCGACCACACTGGAACTGCTGGTGGCCTGCCGGAGCGGCGCAGCCGACGTGCTCTTTGCTTATCCCGCGATGGGCGCGAATGCGCGCCGGGTACGGAACATTGCGCAACAGTTTCCGGACGTTCGCATTTCAGTTCTAGCCGAGAACGAAGAGCAGGTACGGCAGTGGCGCACCTGCCGGGTGGAAATCTTTCTCGACATAAATCCCGGTATGAATCGCACCGGCATCGAGCAGAGCCGGACTGACAGAGTGGTGACCCTGGTGCGCGTGATTGCCGATGCAGGCCTGGAGTTCCGGGGCCTGCATTACTATGACGGCCAATATGGCGGTCTGGCAGGGAGCGAACGAACTCAGGCGGCGCATCGGGGCTATGATCGTTTGCTGGAAATTGTGAGCGAGCTCGAGCGTTCTAGCGTAACTGTGCGGGAGGTGATCACCGCCGGAACGCCGACGCTCCCGTGCTCGCTTGGCTACGAAGGCTTTCGCCGAGGCAACTTCATCCATCGCGTCTCGCCCGGAACCATTGTTTATTGCGATGCCACCAGCTTGGAGCAGCTTCCTCTTGAGTATGGTTACCAGCCGGCGGTGCTGATATTGACCCGCGTGGTCAGCCGTCCGCATCCGGGGATTGTCACTTGCGATGCTGGCCACAAGACAGTATCCGCCGATGCCGGGATTCCGACCTGCGTAGTGATCGGACATCCGGAACTCAGGCCGCTTTCGCCCAGCGAAGAGCATCTGCCCATAACTCTGGAAGAAGGAACGGGCCCGCAGGTCGGGGAGACGCTGTATCTCCTTCCCCGACACATTTGCCCCACTGTGAACAATTTCGATTGTGCGCTGCTGGTACGGAACGGCCACATCGAGTCGATGGAGACCGTGTCGGCGCGCGGGCGTGAGGCGCCGCTGCTGCCGACGGGAGACCGAACGCTTACCCTTCAAGGCTAAGAGCTACCGAGGCCGGCTCTCGCGATTCGTCTTGTGTTGTTTACTACCTTCATGGCGTCGCCTTTTTCTTCGAGGAGGGCGGCTGCCTCTTGCCCGCTTTTACCGGCCTGCAAGCGATGCAATCGATTTCGATCAGCATGCCTTCCGCATGGCCGAGATCACTGCCCACAGTGGTGCGAACCGGAGACCCTCTTGACAGCCTCGAGATGCCGCCTGGAGTGAAAGTGCCGGGGCTCGAGTCCGATGGCGGCGAACAGTTCTTCTGCGGAGGAGGAAAGAGCCGGAAGGTCAGGGCGGTCCGGCGGCCTCGGCGAGGCGCCGTTAGGGGCAGAGGATCTAAGATCCCCGTCGACTCCGCGAACCAGTGGATCGAAGCGGCCGCTAAATTCATCTGAGTTCGGTTACAGGAAGCGCCCGAAACCCATTCGGAAGCGGAAAGCCGTTTGGTGTGCGACAGACGACAGCAGCAGCGGCTACCCGTGATTTTCCCACCACATTGCGCACGAAATCGAGGTTTACTGTGTCGCCGGGATCGGGCAGTTCCGTCCACTTCGCTTCAAACAGTTCCAGGCGTCCACCCGTATCCACCACAAAGTCGACTTCGCGGGTTCGATCGCGCCAGAAGAAGAGGTTGCCTGTGCCTCCTCCGCGGCGTTCGAGGTCCCGAAGTTGGGCGAAAACAAATGTTTCCCAGAC
>Ga0066710_100000705_pt1 | contig 21750 bp, 16 predicted proteins | sample GraSoiAngelo_159_FD_79666 | JGI IMG/M metagenome (GOLD analysis project Ga0066710, IMG submission 79666) | Grasslands soil microbial communities from the Angelo Coastal Reserve, California, USA - 14_1009_16_40cm | ecosystem: Environmental > Terrestrial > Soil > Grasslands | place: USA...
CTTGTCCTCGAGGCCGCGGAAGACGATCCGGCTGCGGTCGGCGATGCCGATCCGGTCCAGCAGCCGATCGCTCAGTGTGGCCCCGTTGGCGACGAACGCGGCGAGCCGCTGCTCGGGCGCGAGCATCGAGAGCACGAGCGGCGCCTGCATCAGGCTCGAGAGGAAGACGGGCACCGGAACGGCCTGGGCGACCTCGCGCTGGTAGGCGCCGAAGTAGCCGCAGTCGCTCGTGATCGCCCTCGCGCCCTGCCGGACGAGCTCCTGCGCCGCGTCGACGATCAGCGGCGCCATCGCCGGGTCCTGGCGCGCGATGATCGCCTCGAACGTGGCCCCTTTCACCTCCCGGTAGAGGACGGGAAAGTCGTAGGTCGACGCGTTGCCGACGTCCCCGGGGATGAAAGGGAGGTAGTACTCGAGGCAGACAATGCCGATCGAGTAGCCGTACGCAACCTGCCCGCGGCGGGCCTGGTAGACGCGTTTCCCGGTCGTCGAGGCGTCGGCGGTCGCCATCCTTTCGCTCCTTTCGCTCACCATCGGTACTCGCTGCCCGTGAGGTCGATCTCCGGGGGACGCCCCTGGAGAATGTCGGCGACCGCCCGGCTCGAGCCACAGGCCATCGTCCAGCCCATGTGGCCGTGGCCCGTGTTGAAGAAGAGATTGGAGTGCCGCCCACGGCCGAGCACGGGCGGCCCGTCCGGCGTCATCGGCCTGAGGCATGCGCGGCGCTCGCCGGCCGAGTAGTCGGCTGCATCCGGAAGCAGCTCGCGCGCGGCACGCAGGATGTTCTCGAACGCCCTCGCGGGTGTGCTGCGGTCGTAGCCGCAGAACTCGGCGGTGGACGTCATGCGGAGCTTCGAGCCGAGCGGCGCCCAGGCAACGAGTAGCTGCTCGTCCACGCCGCCGGTGTGAGGGGCGCCGCCGTCGCGGATCGCGAAGTCGACGGAATACCCCTTGGCCGGGTAAATCGGCAGCTTGACGCCAATCGTCCGAGCGACGCGCGCGCTGCCGACGCCGAGGGCCAACACGTACACGTCCGCCTCGAGCGTGCCGACGTTCGTGACCGCCCCGGTCACCTGCTCGCCCTCAGCGGCGAGCGCCGCGATCGTCGTCCCGAGCCGGAAGGCGACGCCGAGTCGCTCGCACACCTCGGCCAGGCGGCGGGTGAAGACCTGGGCGTTCCCCGATGCATCGCTCGGGCTGTAGACGGCGCCCGCGAACTTCTCGCGCACCGGCTCGAAGGCGGGCTCGATCGCGACCACCGCGGCGGCGTCCAGCACCCGGCACTCCTGCCCGTGCTGCGCGAGGAGCTGCATCCTGGCGGCACCGAGCTCGAGCTCCCGCGGGTCCCGGTACAGGTAGAGGATGCCGGTGTGCGAGTCGAGGTAGTCGATCTGCTCCTCGTGCGCGAGCCGGTCGAGCTGCTGCTGGCTGTACCGGCAGAGCGCGAGCTTGACCAGCGTGTTGCGCCGCGCGCGCGCGGTTGTGCACTCGCGCAGGAAGCGCAGACCCCAGCGCGCCAGATCGAGGTCCGGGCGCAGCCGCACCTGGATCGCCGTCTGCCCACCGAGTAGCGAGCGCACGAGCATGCCCGGTGCCCGCGGCGAGGCCCAGGCGAACGAGTGCCCGGGCGCGATCAGGCCGGCGTTACCGGCGGTCGCGTCCGTGCCGACCGCGTCGGCAGCTTCCACCACCTCGACTTCGGCTCTCTCGCGGGCCAGGTAGTACGCCGTCGTTACGCCTACGACGCCGCCGCCGAGGACGAGCACCCTCACGGTCTGGCGAGCTCCTCGCCGTACCGCGAGTCGCGCCAGGCGAGCGCCGCCTTCAGCCCGTGGGTCGCGACGATCTCGTCGAACTGTCGCTGTTCAGGGGTCTCGGCCGCGTTGAGGATCGCGGAGAGGTCGAGGTTGCTGAGGACGGCCGAGCGCAGACCCATCGCCTCATAGGCGCGGAGCAGGGCAAGCTTCGTCAGCCTCAGCACGGGAAGCGGCGTAGGGGCGATCTTCCGCACGAGGTCGCCGACCGCTTGGTCCAGCTCGGCGCCGGGAACGACGCGGTTGACCAGGCCGAGGCGCTCCGCCTCTCGGGCGTCGATCACATCGCCGGTGAAGAGCAGCTCGTTCGTCTTCTTCTGGCCGATCATGAAGGGCATCAGCAGCGCGACCGGCCCCGAGCCGTATCGGATCTCGGGCTCGCCGAAGCGGGCGTCCTCGGCGGCGACGACGAGATCGCAGGCAATCGCAAGCTCGCACGCACCGGCGAGGCACCACCCGCGCACCGCCGCGATCGTCGGCTTCGGAAGCGACCAGAGCTCGAGCGTCAGCTCGACGTCGTCACCGAGTACACGCCGCCAGTGCTCGGCGCCCTCGATCCGCGAGGCGGCCTCTTCCGAGATGTCGTAGCCGGCGGAGAAGGCGCGTCCGGCTCCGGTGAGAATCACGACCTTCACCTCGTCGTCGGCCGCTGCGCGGCCCAGCGCTGCCCGCAGTTCGCGGACGACCTCGGCGCTGAGCGCATTCAACTTGTCGGGCCGGTTGAGGGTGATCCACGCCGCCGGCCCCCTCGGCTCGTAGAGGACGACTCCTTCAGCGGTCATCGGGGCCTCCCCCGGTCGACGACGACGAGCGCATCGACGGCGTCGGCGCCGTCCTCGCTCAGGATCAGCGGATTCACGTCCACCTCCACGATCTCCGGATGGTCGACCGCGAGCCGGCCGAGCGCGACGAGGACGTCGGCCAGCGCCTCGCGCGCTGCCGTGCCGGCCACCGCGGCGAGCCCGGGCGCTTCGCCGACGAGCTCCAGGGCAGCCTCGCGGCCGAGCGGCGCGAGTGCAACCGCGGCCAGCGAGAGCGCCTCCACCGCGGCGCCACCCAGGCCGACTGTGACGAGCGGCCCGTACGCGGCATCACGTGCCAGGCCGCAGAGAGCCTCGGGGCCGGCTGGAATCTGGCTCATCACGAGCACGCCGCCGCCGAGCCGCGCCGCCTGCTCCGCGGCCGCCTCTCGCGAAGCGACCTCGAGCACGACCCCGCCGCTGCGGGCCTTGTGCGCCGGGCCGTCCGCCTTGACGGCAACCGGGAAGCCGAGCTCCGCCGCCGCGTCGGCCGCGTCCGCCGGCGAGGCCGCGCGCCGGCGAGGCGGGAAGACGATCCCGTACCGCTCGAGGATGCTTGCGGACTCGTACTCGGGCAGCGCCCCGTCGCCGACGATCAGGTCCGAGACGTCGACGGTCGCAGACGCAGGGTTGGGCGCCGCGAGAGTGCGCGGACGGGGAGGTTGGGCGACGCGCGCAAGCGCGCGGAGCGCGGCTCCCGACCCGCGCAGGAGCGGCAGGTCGAGCTCACGCGCGAGCGCCGAGAGCTGCGGCTGCGGGTCGGACGTCTGCACGGTGGTCACGACCGGGAACACCTCCGTGCCGTCGACGGCAGCGGCGAGGGACTGCACGATCAGCCGCAACCAGCTCTGCTCCCACTCGCCTCGGTACTGCGAGTGGTCGACTTGAGCGACCAGGATGTCGAAGGCTCCTGAGCGCGCCATCAGCTCGAGCGAGCGCGGGAACACCTTCTCGACGGCGTCGACGGCCCAGGCGTCGAGCGGGTTCTCGGGCACGCGAAAGTTCGGGAACTCGTCGCAGAGCTGTCGCGCGAGCCCAGGCGGCAGCGGCGAGAACGGCAACCCCGCCGCCTCGCCGTGATCGGCGAGGAGCGCTGCCTCGCCGCCAGACTCGGAGATGGCGGCGATCCGCGGCCCGCGCGGCCGCCTGCTGCACCCGAGCAGCTCGAGCGTCTCGACGAGCTCCGGAAAGTCGTCGACTTCGATCGCGCCCGCCTGGCGTAGGACTGCCGAGAAGGCCCGGTCGGAGCCGGCGATCGCGCCCGTGTGAGCAAGCGTCGCCCGCGCTCCCGCGGGCGAGCGCCCGACCTTCAGGCAGACGACGGGCTTCTCCGCCGCTGCGAGCAGTTCGAGCGCGCGCCGGAAGGCCGCCGGTCGCCGCACGGTCTCGAGGAAGAGCCCGACGGCATGCGTCCGCTCATCTGTGGCGAGCAGCGCGCAAAGGTCGGCGGCGTCGCGCACCGTCTCCGCCCCGCTCGAGATGACGCAGCGGAAGCCGACGCGCGGGCCCAGCGCGAGCAGCGCTTCGCCGATCGAGCCGGACTGGCTTACGGCGGCGACTCGGCCGGGCACGAACGTCTCGGGCACGGTGCCGATCCAGCACGAGACACCGCCGGAAACGGCGACGCCCATGCAGTTGGGCCCGACGACGGCGACGCCGGCCTCGGCGGCGCGACGGGCGATCGCCTCTGCGACCGCCGGCCCCTCGAGCCCGGCCTCGTTGCCCAGGCCGGGAAGGACGAACGTGCGGCAGCCGGCGCCGACAGCCTCGGCGAATGCCTCTTCCACCCGGCGATGTCCGACGGCGAGGAGCACGAGGTCGGGAACGACGGGCAACTCCCCGACCGCCGGGTGACAGCGCAGGCTGAACACCTCGTCCCGGGTCGGATTGACCGGATACACGGGGACGCCGCCTCGGCGCGCGTTCTCGACGATCGCTCTGTGCGGCCCCTGCCGCTCGGAGGCGCCGACGATTGCGATCGAGCGCGGCTCGAGCAGCGGCTCCAGCGCCCCCCGGAGCTCGTCCGAGGTTGCCGTTGCTGCAGGCGCTGACACCGACGCGAGCTTATAGCCACAGCACGCGAGTCGGAAAGCCGCGCGACGCGGTGTCCGGGCGCGTCCGCTTGTGCCGTTCGTGACCATGGCAAAAGATACGGAGACATCCTCGCCCGTGAACAGCGTCTCCGTCCTCCGTATTCGCCGCGGACAGCTGCCTCTGATCCGCTCTCCGCGCACACGCGCGATCGTGCGCCAACTGGCGAGCGGGATCGCCACCCTCCTCGTCATCTCGATCGTGGTGTTCGGGTTCATGAGCCTGCGGACGGTGAGCGAGATCGCACACCAGAAGTTCGGCAACCAGATCACCAATGAGCAGATCACGGCCTTCGCGCAGTCGGTGGGGCTCGACAAACCCGTCTGGGAGCGCTACGGCATCTGGCTCTCCCACTTCGCCCGGGGAGACATGGGCACGTCGTTCGTGACCAACTCGTCGGTATCCGAAAACGTCATCCCACGCTTCGAGAAGACACTCCTCCTGGCGGGACTCTCGATCCTGATCTCGTTCCCCATCTCGGTCGCGATCGGAGTCTTCCAGGCGCGGCGCATCGGCTCGGCGACCGACCTGTCGCTCCTCATGGGATCCGTTGTCGTGGCGGCGCTCCCGGAGTTCGTGGTCGGCATCCTGCTCCTCTTTGTGTTCTCGCGCGAGCTCGGCTGGCTCCCGACCGACAGCACCGCGCTCGTCTTCCCGACCTCGTTCAAGAGCGAAGTGGAGGCCTACGCGCTGCCGACGGCGACGCTGGTGCTGGCGATCGTCCCCTACATCGCCCGTATCGCGCGCGGCTCGCTCCGAGAGGCACTCACTGCTCCGTACACGCAGGCCGCGGTGCTGCGCGGGCTTCCGCGGCGCACCGTGGTCTGGGATCACGCCATGCGAAACGCCGGTGTCCCGCTGATCAACGCGGTTGCCATCAACATCGTCTACCTCCTGAGCGGCGTCATCGTCGTCGAGAACGTCTTCGCCTTCCCGGGCATCGGCCAGGGTCTCGTCCAGTCGATTCAGACCACAGACGTCTACAACGTGCTCGCGATCGCGATGATGATGGGCGCGCTGTTCGTGATCGTCAGCGTCGTCGCCGACGTGGTCGCGGCCTACTTGAACCCCCGCCTGAAGGCCGCCAGGTGACCACCACATCGGCAGTCGACCTGATACCGGCGGAGCTCGTCGAGCAAGAGGAGCGGCCGCCGTCCGCGATCCGCGCGGTCCTACAGTCGACCGAGGGCCGCATCGGGCTCGTGCTGGGCCTGGTCGTCCTCTTCGTGATCGTGTTCGGTCGCTTTTTCACGCCCTACCGCCCTAACGCCATCCAGGTTGGCCCATCCGCGACCGGCCCCAGCTGGTCGCATCTGCTCGGCACCGACGCGCTCGGCAGAGACGTCTTGAGCCGGCTGCTCGTCGGCGGCGGCGCGATCATCCTCATCCCGCTCGTCGCCGTCACCATAGCCTGGGTGCTCGGGCTCACCCTCGGCATGCTCGGCGTCTACAAGGGAGGCGTCGTCGATGCCCTGACCACCCGCTTCCTCGACCTGCTGTTGACACTGCCGCCACTGCTCATCGTCCTGACGCTGATCGGCGGCGCCGGCACCTCGAACCTCGTTCTGGTCGCCTCGCTCGTGCTCGTGTACACGCCGCGGATGGGCCGGATCGCGCGCGGTGCGACGCAAGCGGTGATCACCAGCGAATACGTTCAGGCGGCGCAGGCACGAGGAGAGCGGACGTTCGCGATCCTGTTCCGCGAGGTGCTGCCAAACATCATCTCGCCGAGCGTGGCGGACTATGCGCTCCGCATCACCTACGGCGTCATCTTCATCGCGACGCTGAACTTCCTCGGCCTCGGCGTCCAGCCGCCGAAGGCCGATTGGGGCGTGATGATCCACGACCACTACGGATTCTTCAACATCGCCCCCGTCGCGACGCTCGCCCCGGCGGCGGCGGTCGCCCTCCTCTCCATCTCGCTCAACCTGATCGCCGACGCCCTGACGCAGCACGTGACGCAGGCACACCGGGAGGTCGTGCCGCTTTGACGGACGAGACCGTGCTCGACGTACTCGGCCTGAGCGTCGGCTTCGTTCGCCGCGACGGCTCGATCAACCGCGTCGTGCACGAGGTCTCGCTCGCGCTCGAGCGCGGGAAGATCCTCGGCCTCGCCGGCGAGTCCGGCTGCGGCAAGTCGACTACTGCGCTGGCCGCGCTCGGCTACAGACCGCCGGGAAGCCGCATCCTGAGCGGCGCGTCGAGGGTCGCCGGCCTCAACCTGCTCGAGCTCCCGTCTGCTCGCCTGCGGGCCATCTGGGGGAAGAAGGTCGCGTACGTCGCCCAGAGCGCCGCGCTCGCGCTCAACCCGGCACTGACGATCGGGCGGCAGCTCACGCAGCCGCTCGCCGTCCACCTGGGCTTGCGAGGCGAGGAGTCGCGTGCCCGCCAGCTCGAGCTGCTCGCGTCGATGGGACTCCCGGATCCGGCCGGCGCACTCCGCCGCTACCCGTTTCAGTTCTCGGGCGGCCAGCAGCAGCGGATCGCGCTCGCGATCGCGCTGGCCTGCAGGCCCGACGTGCTGATCCTCGACGAGCCCACCACCGGCCTCGACGTCACCACCCAGGCCCGGATCACGGCGCTCTTGCGGTCGCTCGTCTCGGACAGCCGCATCGGCTGCCTCTACGTCAGCCACGACTTGGCGCTGCTCGGCGCTTTCGCCGACCGCCTCGCCGTCATGTACGGCGGCGAGCTGATCGAGCAGGGCTCGACCGACTCGGTGGCGCGCCGCTCGCGTCACCCGTACACGCACGCCCTACTCGGAGCGGTGCCGAGCGTGCGCAGACCACGATACGTCGTCGGCATCCCCGGCCGGCCTCCTACGAGCGCCGTTCTCGGCTCGTGCGCGTACGCGCCGCGCTGCCCCTACGTCCTGGAGGAATGCCGCACCGCCCACGTCGAGTTGCACGATCCCGGCGACGGCCACGTCGCGCGCTGCATCCGCCTGGAGGAGATCGAGAAGGAGCCGGTAGCCGGTCGGGAGCTCGCGTCAGCGCCCGGCAGCTCGGCGCTTCTGCTCGAGGTCTCCGACGTCAACTGCGAGTACAGGGGGGCGAAGTCTCCCGCCGTCAAGGGCGTCAGCCTCGTGGTGCGGGCCGCGGAGCGCGTAGGCATCGTCGGCGAGAGCGGCAGCGGCAAGTCGACCTTCCTGCGCGCCGTCGCAGGCCTGCACAGGCCGACGTCGGGATCGATCCGGCTGCGGGGCATCGAGCTAGCCCCGCTCGCCGTCAAGCGGCCGCGCCCCGTCCGCCGCGAGATTCAGCTGGTCTTCCAGAATCCTGACTCGTCGCTCAACCCACGGCACATGATCTTCGACATCGTCGCTCGCCCGATCCGGCTGTTCCGTGACGACATCACGTCGAAGCACGCGCGCGCAGCGGTGCAGGAGCTCCTCGACTCCGTGAAGCTTCCGTCCGGGCTCCTCTACCGCTACCCGGCCGAGCTGTCGGGCGGGCAGCGCCAGCGGGTCGCACTCGCACGTGCCTTCGCGGCAAGGCCCTCGCTTCTGCTCTGCGACGAGGTCACCTCGGCGCTCGACGTCTCCGTGCAGGCGACGATCCTCGAGCTGATCGCAGAGTTGACGGAGCAGACCGGCACGGCAGTCATCTGGGTAAGCCACGATCTCGCCGTCGTCCGGACCGTCGCCCACCGTGCGCTCGTCATGCGGGAGGGCGAGGTCTGCGAGGAAGGCGAGACGGACGACCTGTTCACCGCCGCGCAGCACCCCTACACGAAGGAGCTCCTCGCGGCGATCCCCGAGCTCCTGCCCTCGACCGGGTGAAGGACCGTCCCCGACCGAGATAAGGAGACCGCTCGCGTGCCGCGTGACCCTCGTTACGACGTCTTGTTCGAGCCCGTGCGCATCGGACCCAAGGTGCTCCGCAACCGCTTCTACCAAGTGCCGCACTGCACAGGTTTCGGCACCGACCGGCCGGGCGCACAGGCACGCTTCCGTGCGGTCAAGGCCGAGGGCGGCTGGGCCGCGGTCTGCACGGAGCTCTGCTCGATCCACCCCGAATCGGACCGTGCGCCGCGACCTCTGGCGCGACTGTGGGACGACGACGACGCCCTGAACCTCTCGCTCATGTGCGACGAGGCGCACGAGCACGGGTCGCTCGCCGGCGTCGAGCTCTGGCACGGCGGCCCGAGCTCGGAGGGCTCCGGGAGCCGTGAGATCCCGGGCGCGCCTACGCAGATCCCTTCGGATCACAACCAGCTGAGCTACCCGCGCGCGCTCGACCGCGAGGGCGTCCGCGAGCTCGAGGGCCTCTATGCGGCCGCGGCTCGCCGCGCCCGCAGCGCCGGCTTCGACATCGTGTACGTCTACGGCGCACACAGCTTCCTGCCGCTGCAGTTCCTCTCGCCGTACTACAACAAGCGGACGGACGAGTACGGGGGATCATTCGAGAACCGGGCCCGCTTCTGGCTGGAGACGCTCGAGACCGTTCGCGACGAGGTCGGCGACGACTGCGCGGTCGCCGCCCGTCTCGCCGTCGACGCGCTGGGGCCGAACGGGATCGGGGTGGACGAGGCGCTCGAGTTCGTCCGCCTCGCCGATCACCTGGTCGATCTGTGGGACGTGAACATCGGCTCGATGGCCAACCATGCCGCCGACATCGCGCCCTCCCGCTACCAGGACGAAGGCTGGCAGCTGCCCTGGACGGGACGCGTACGCGAGGCGACCGCGAAGCCGATCGTCGGCGTCGGTCGCCTGACGAGCCCGGAGCGGATGCTCGAGATCATCTCGAGCGGGGTGTGGGACCTGATCGGCGCCGCGAGGCCCTCGATCGCCGACCCGTTCCTGCCGAAGAAGATCGAGGAAGGCCGGCTCGACGAGATCCGGGAATGTATCGGCTGCAACGTCTGCCTCGCCCGTGCGCTCGAGAACCATCAGATCGCCTGTACTCAGAACCCGACCGCCGGCGAGGAGTTCCGGCGCGGCTGGCACCCGGAGCGCTTCGAGCCGGCCGCGAACGCGGACCGGAACGTCCTCGTCGTCGGCGCGGGGGCCGCCGGCTTGGAGTGCGCGATCGTGCTCGGCAAACGCGGACTACGGCGCGTGCGCCTCGTCGAGGCGGCGTCCGAGGTCGGGGGCTACGCAGTGCTCGTCTCGCGGCTGCCCGGTCTCAGCCTATGGGCGCACGTCGTCGACTGGCGGAAGGCCCAGCTCGCAAAGCTCGAGAACGTCGAGCTGACCACGGGCGTCGCCCTCGACGCACACGCGATCCGCGAGGAGGGCGCGGAGATCGTTATCCTCGCGACCGGGTCCCACTGGGCCGCCGACGGGCTGAACCACCTGACGCACGGACCGATCCCAGGCACGGACGGCGCCCACGTGTTGACGCCGGAGCGCGTGCTCGCCGGCGAGGAGCCTCCCGGGGAGTCGGTGCTCGTGTACGACTGCGAGGGCTACTTCATGGGGGTGGGGATGGCGGAGCTGCTCGCCGCGGCCGGGCGACCCGTCCGCTACGTGACGCCGCTCCAGGTCGTCGGTCCCTTCCTGGACCACACCGACGAGGGAAGCATCGTTCGGCAGCGGCTCGCCGATCTCGACGTCGAGACGGCGGTGGGAACGGAGCTCGTCTCGATCGGCAGGGGCAAATGCAGACTCCACCGACTCCGCCGCGAGCACGTCGTCGCCGCAGACGCGGTCGTGCTGGTCACGGCCCGTGTCTCGAACGACGCGCTGCATCGCGAGCTCAAGTCCGACACCGCAGCGCTGGAGGCCGTTGGCATCGAGGCCGTCTACGCGATCGGCGACTGCGTCGCGCCCCGACTGATCGCCGACTGCGTCTTCGACGGCCACCGGCTTGCCCGCGAGATCGATTCACCGGACCCTCGCCGTCCCCTGCCGTACCTGCGCGAGCGGCGCCTCGTCTCCGCCGAGGCGAGGGTCGCGGTACCGCGTTGACTCGCCGACCTCCAAGAGACTATCGTTACGAGCCGCGTTGGCTGGTGGCTGTCACCGTTCAGAAAGGCCATGAGGCGGCCCGCCCGGCGCGTCCTAGAGGGAGGAGGAGATGGAAGACGAGAGCACACATCGTGATCTGACCCGCGAGCAGTTCTTGCGCGGGACAGCAGGTCTCGTCGCTGCGGGCACCGGGATGGGTTTGCTCGTCCCGAGTGCGCTCGCGAAGAGCGACATCAAGAGAGGTGGAATCCTCGTCTACGCGTACACCGACACGTCGGCCGCGGAGACGACGGATCCGACCGTGCAGACCGGCATCGCAGTCTCGCAGCCGCCGCTGCAGAACACGTACGAGCGGCTGACGTACGTCGTGCCGAACATCTGGAAGGTCGTTCCCCAGCTGGCAGTGAGCTGGAAGGCGAGTCCGGACGCGAAGACGTGGACGTTCAAGCTGCGTCCCGGTGTCAAGTTCCACAACGGCAAGCCGCTCGACTCGAAGGATGTGAAGTGGAGCTACAGCCACATCCTCGACGCGAAGAACGGCTCATCGGCGTATGCACGCCTGGCCGACGAGCTCGACCCGTCGGGTATCAAGACCCCGAGGGCGGACACGGTCGTCTTCCACCTGAAGAAGCCCGACGCACAGTTCCCGATCTTCGCCGGGCAGTACCAGGCGGGGATCTACCCTGCAGGGCTCGACCCGAAGAAGGATCCGATCGGGACAGGTCCGTTCATGATCAAGTCCTGGAAGCCGACGCAGGGCTGGCAGATCGTGCGCAACCCGAACTACTGGCGGAAAGGCATCCCCTACCTGGACGGCGTCCGTGGGATCTACATCGCCGACCCGAACACGAAGGTGCAAGCAGTGGTGAGCGGCAGCGCCAGCCTGTCGGACAGCATCCCCGGCACGCAGATCGCTTCCCTCAAGAAGAATCCGAAGGTGAGGCTGTACGTCCTTGCCGGTGGGGTCTCGCCCGACTACTCGTTCGACGCGACCCAGGAGCCGTTCACCGATCCGCGCGTCGCGCAGGCGATCAAGATCGCGGTCAACCGCAACACGCTCCTGAATGCCGGCTTCCAGGGGTACGGCTCGCTGGTCGGAGACGTGCCCGAGCTGACGATCGACCCGTTCTATCCGCGCAGCCGGGGCGTGCCGGCGCAGAACGTCGCGCAGGCGAAGGCGCTCTTGCAGGCGGCGGGGAAGACCGACGTGTCGTTCACGCTGACGACCGCCGACGTCTTCGCGGGTGAGGTCGACATGGCGACGGCACTGGCGCAGGTGGTGGCGCCGGCGGGAATCCACATCACGATCGAGAAGTTCCCGACCGACACGTTCTGGAGCGACGCGTGGCTGAAGAAGCCGGCTTTCACGTCGTGGTGGAACCACCGCCATCCACGCGAGATCCTGACGCTTCTGTATCGCAGCAACGCGAAATGGAACGAGGGGAAGTTCAACAGCCCGAAGGTCGACAAGCTGATGGACGCCGGCGCGGCAACGCTGAACCCGGCGAAGCAGCGGGCGATATTCCGCCAGGCGCTCAACGAAGTGGCGCTGAACTCGGGCGTCGGCATCTCCTACTTCGTCAACAAGACGCACGTGGCGAAGAAGAACCTCAACGGAGTCGCCGTCGACCCCGTCTACCACCTGATTCTCGACAAAGCCTGGCTGGCGTAGAGACCGCGGGGGGAACCGTCGGTTCCCCCCGCGACCTTCCTGACGAGCGACTCCAGGAGGCGAGGCATGGCTGAAAAGACCGTCGTCCGGACCGATGCGGCACCCGCTCCCTTCCGGGGTGCACCGTACTCGCAGGCCATCCGTGCCGGCGACTTCGTCTTCGTCGCGGGCCAGGCCGGATTCCGTCCCGAGGACTCGAGTCTCGTCGGCTCGACGATCGAGGCGCAGACGGAGCAGACGATCGCGAACCTGCGCGCGATCCTGGAGGCGGCCGGCTCGAGCCTCGACAGGATCGTGAAGACGACCGTCTACCTGTCGACGCTCGACGACTTCCAGGCGATGAACGAGGTCTATCGCCGCCACGTCGGCGAGACGCCGCCCGCGCGTGCGACGGTCGCGGCTGGGCTTCCCAGCGGGATCCTCGTCGAGATCGAGGCGATCGCGCTGGCGTAGGAGCAGAAGACCGAAAGAAGCTGTCCTAGCCGCGGACGTTCTGCGGCTCGCCACGGGCGTAGGCGATCAGATTCTCGAGCGAAACACGGATCAGCTCCCCTGACGCCTCTGCAGTGCGGAATCCGACATGCGGCGTGAGGACGACGCGCGGCGCCGAGAGCAGCGGGTGGTCCGCCGGGGGCGGCTCGCTGCCGAGGACGTCCAGCCCGGCGCCGCCGATCGAGCCTGCCTCGAGCAGCTCCACCAGGGCGGTCTCGTCGACGAGCGCGCCACGCGCGGTGTTGACGACGATCGCGTGCGGCCGAAGCATCGAGAGCAGCCGCCGGTTGACTATCCCCTCGGTCTCCGGCGTGTGGGCGAGGTGGAGCGAGACGACGTCCGCCGTCGCGAAGAGGTGGTCGAGCTCGACGATCGGCGCGCCCAGCTCGCGCTCCCGGTCCGGCGTCCGCCGCCGCGTCCAGCAGACGACCGTCATTCCCAGTCCGCGGCCGAGCTCGATCATCCGTGCTCCGATCGGGCCGGCGCCGACCACGCCGAGCCGCCGACCGTACAGCTCAACCCCCTCCGTCTGCCCCCAGGAGCCGGCGCGGACGGCACGGTCGCCGTCCGCGACGCGTCGGGCGACGGCCAGCGCCAGTGCCAGGGCGTGCTCGGCGACCGCGTTCGCACCGTAGCGAGGAACATTGCAGACGGTCACGTCACTCGCGCGCGCCTCGTCCATCTCGACGTAGGACTCGACTCCGGTGCCGACGAAGCTGACCACGCGCACACTGGGGCAGGCAAGCAGGACGCCCGGCGGCAGGCGCCAGAGCAGGAGGAGACCTTGGGCGCCGCGCAGACGGTCGACCCAGCCCTCGACCGACTCCGGCGCCGAGTCGAACCACTCGAGCTCGTTCCCGTTCGCCTCCAGACGTGCGAGCTGCTCCGGCTCGAGGAGGCTGTAATACTCAGGCTCGCCGTCCGGGCAGACGAGCTTCACGCTGTCACGGCCGCCACGCGGCCGTCAGCCCGGCGATGCCCGCGCCGACGACGCTGACATCCGTCACGTGGCAGCCGGCTTCTTGAGCGGGACGAGCCCGGCGGGGGCGAAGCCGGCAAGCAGAAGCGTTGCGCGGCCGGCGCGACGGCCGGCATCCTCCGCCGCCTCCTTACGCTCGACGGCGCGGCGAACGAGCACGCCTCCGAGATATCGCACGGGCTCCGGGGGAAAGCTGCCGACCGGCTCGCGGACGAGCCCCGCCTGACTCCATTCGTCGTCGAGCTCGAGAGCGAGCGAAGCGAGCATCCGGCCGCCGAGGAACGACGGGCCGACACCGTTGCCCGAGTATCCGACACCGAAGAGGACATCGTCGCGGCCGCCCAGTCGCGAGAAGAACGGCAGCCCGACCTCGGTTCGGTCGATCGGCCCCATCCAGGCGTTCGTGACCGGGACGTCGCGCAGCGACGGGTACAAGGAGCGCATGCTGGCAGCGACCTCGTCCCCGCGCGGAGTAGCTCCGTCGAAGCTGGAGCCGATCCGGCCCCCGAAGGCCAGCTTGCCGCCACCCTTGCCGAAGACGACCCGCCCGTCGAGCGTGGTGCGATAGTAGTTGACGAGCATGCGCGAGTCGGAGATGCAGGAGCCGTTGCTCCAGCCGATCGCAGCCAGCTGGTCGGGGACGGGCGCGGTGGCGACCACGTCGCTCGCGATCACGACCAGGGCCCGCCGGAGCTCGCGCAGCGCCGCCGCCCAGGCGTTGAGGGCGAGCACGATCTTGGTCGCACGGACGGAGCCCTGGGTGGTGACGACGCGCGGCGGACGCGACCGGTCGAGCTTCGTCATCGGCGAATGCTCGAAGACGCGCACTCCGGCTGCCATCGCAACGCGCCTGAGGCCACGCGCGAGCCGAGCCGGCTGCACCGTCGCCGCCGTCGGCTCGAAGACACCGCCGAGATGCGTGTCCGAGCCGGCGCGCCTCGCCATCTCGCCGGCATCGAGCCGCGCGAACGGCGAGTGACCGTATTGCTCGACGGTTTCGAGCGTCTCATCCCACGCGCCGAGCTGGGCGCGGCTCGTCGCCGCCCACAGCCACCCGTCGCGCCGGTAGTGCGCATCCACGCCGTGCTCGCGGCAAAACGCGCCGATGCCGTCGACCGCCTCGACCGACGCGAGCGCGAGCCGCACGGCCTCGTCGGCTCCGCAGACCTTCTTCAGCGTCCCGAACTTCGCCCACCAGCTGAGCACGAAGCCACCGTTCCGGCCGCTCGCTCCTCCACCGCACACGTCGGCCTCGACGAGGACGACGTCCAGCGCTGGATCGTGCTCCTTCAGTCGGATCGCGGTCCAGAGGCCCGTGAAGCCGCCGCCGACGATGCAGACGTCGGCGCGCTCCTCGCCCTCGAGTCGAGGCGCGTCCTCGGCTCCGGCGAGCGCCTCCTCGAGCCAGAGGCTCCGCACGAGGCGACTGTAGTCGATCGTCCGATGTAAGAGAATCGCGTGGTCGATGGAAAGAGGCATGCGGACCGAACAGCTGAACGCTCGCCTAGCAGCCGGAGAGGTCGTCGTCATCGACGGCGCCACCGGGACCGAGCTCGAGGCGCGCGGGGTGCCGATGGACGACGCGGCGTGGTGCGGCGTCGCGAATCTCCACTACCAGGACATCGTTCGCGACGTTCACGCCGACTACATCCGCGCCGGCGCGGACGCCGTGATAGCCAACACGTTCGCAACCGACCGGCTGCGGCTCGCCGACGCAGGCGTCGCCGACCGCGTTGACGAAGCGAACCGGAACGCCGTCGCGGCGGCGCTCGAGGCGCGGGCGCTCGTCGGTCGGCCGGGCGTCGTCGTCGCCGCGTCGATCTCGCGCGCCGCCGCGTTCGCGATCGACGGCGTCGCACGGCGCGTCGACCGCGCGACGTTGCTCGACGTCTACACGCAGCAGGCGAGGATCCTGGCCGACGCGGGCGTCGATCTCATCGCCCTCGAGATGATCTCGGCGCCCGACCACGGCGAGGTCGCCCTCGAGGCTGCGCGGTCAGTGGGGCTGCCCGTCTGGCTGGGGCTCAGCGCCGAACGGGCGGCGGACGGTCGCATCGTGGCCTGGCAAAACCTCGGGCGCCCCTTCGACGAGCTCGTCCGGGCGCTTGCTGCTCCCGATCTCGACGCGGTCCTCGTCATGCACACGGACGTGGCCGACATCGACGGTGCGCTCGAGTCGGTCTTTCCGCATTGGGCGGGACCAGTCGGTGTTTATCCGCACGTCGGCAGCTTCACGCCGCCGAGCTGGCAGTTCGACTCGAGCTTCACGCCGGCCGATCTCGTCGGACACGCACGACGATGGGTCGAGCGTGGCGTGCGCATCGTCGGCGGTTGCTGTGGTCTCGGGCCGGCCTTCATCGAGGCCCTGAGCGCGGAGTTCGCTCCACGCTAGTCGCTCAGCGCCGCACCCCTACGCCCGGTCGAATGCACAGGTCGCGTGAATTGCATCGCGCCAGGTTCGAATCTTGGCGGGGCGCATCGGGGAGTTACTCCGGGTGCGGTTAGGCCCGACAGACTCGACGACCTGGGTCATGGGGCGTCATCACGCGCGAGGAGCAGGCGCGCCCGTAGCTCAGTGGACAGCGCGGCGGGCTTCTGATCCGCGGGTCCCAGGTTCGAATCCTGGCGGGCGCATGAAATCCGTGAAGCGAGACAACCCGTTCGTGAGCACCCGGCGATCTCGACCGTTCTGATCGACGCGGCCTGAGCCTCCGCAGCCTCACGCCCGGCGCGGTTATGCGCCCTCGGACGCGAGCTCGACGCCGCGAAGCTCGGCCTCGATCTCGTCGCGGGAGGGCGGCGCCGCGCCGGTGCGGCTGCACGTGATCGCCGAGGCCGCGACCGCGTAGGAGACCGCTCGCGTGAGCACCTCCGTATCAGCCGCGAGGGATGCGTCAGGGCCGAAGGCGCCCTCGTCGACGAGAGCCGCGATGAGCGCGGCGCCGAAGCTGTCGCCGGCACCGACCGTGTCTGCGACCGTGACCGGGATGCCGGCGACTCTGACACGGGCGTCTTCGGAGCCGGCAACGGCGCCGTGCGCGCCCAGCGTCACCGCGACGACGCGCGGCCCGAACGCGAGGATCAGGTCGATCACTTCGTCGACCGGGAGACCGGGGTAGATCCACTCCGCGTCGTCCTGGCTCAGCTTGACCAGGTCGGCGAGCGCGGCGAGCCGCTCGAATCGGGGCCGGTATACGGTGACGTCACCGAAGATCGCCGGCCGCACGTTCGGATCGAAGATGACTTGTCGACGCTCGGCCTCGCGATGCACGAGCACCTCGTACGCGGACGCCGGAGGGTCGACGGCGAGTGCGAGCGTGCCGACGTGGAGCGCCCATGCTCGCTCGGGCAACTCCGGCAACTCGTCCGGTGACAGATCGGCGAGCGCGGTGCCGTCCAGGAGGAAGCTGTATTCATTCTTGCCGTCGTGTTGTCGGCACACCACGGCTCGAGGGGTTGGGGCATCCGACCAGCGGACGAGCGAGGTGTCCGCGCCGGCCGCGACCAGTTGTCGGGCGAGCATCTGGCCGTGCTGGTCGCGGGAGATGGTGCCGAGAAAGCCGACCGGGACGTCGAGGCGACCGAGCGCGATCGCAGTGTTGAAGGGGCCGCCTCCGGCGACGGCGCGGAGCTCTCCGTCGTCGTCGACGAGATCGACGAGCGCCTCGCCGGCTGTGACGATCACCGGGGCGCCGGACTCGCCGCAGGGATCTCGCCGGAACCACGCGCGCGCAACGTCACGGGAATGATCAGATGGACGGCCGGCGCAGTGTCGCCGTCGAGCCGGCGGAAGAGCTGATCCGCAGCAGCGCGTCCGATCGCCTGAGGATCCTGCGCGACGACCGTGATGGCCGGGTCGAGCATGTCGGCCAGCGGGATGTCGTCGAAGCCGATCAACGCGACGTCGCGCTCGCGGCCGGCGCGACGAAGGGCGCTGACCCCTCCGATTGTGAGCAGGTTCTGCGCCGTGAAGAACGCGGTCGGCGGGTCCGGCAGGGCCAGCATCTCGTCGACCGCGCCGGCAGCCGACGGCGGGTCACGCAGCTCCGTCCTGATCAACTCTTCGTGGGCGTCGACGCCGGCGGCTTCGAGTGCCTGCCTGCAGCCGCGGAATCGCTCGTCTGCCGTCGTGATGGAGAGGAGGTCGCAGAGAAAGCCGATGCGGCGATGTCCGTGACCGAGGAGGTGTTGAACAGCTGTTCTGGCCCCCTCGACGTTGTCGGCCGTGACGCTGTCGGCGTCCAGGTGGCTCGCCGGCCGGTCGACGAACACGAGCGCGGTACCCGCCCGTCGCTCCTCGTACAGATACGAATGGTCGTGACTCGCGGGCACGACGATGATCCCGTCGACCCGGCGGTCGCGGAACGAGCCGATCAGCTCGCGTTCACGGTCCGGATCCTCGTCGCAGCTCCCGGCGAAGACGAGCACGCCGCGTTCGCGGGCCGCGTCCTCGACGGCGCGATGAAGTGCGGACGAGAACGGGTTCGCCACGTCCTCGAGCACGAGTCCGATCGTCTGCGTCTTGCGGCCGAGTCGTCGTAGGGTCGCTGCGTTGGCGTCGCGCCGGTAGTGGAGCTGCTCGATCGCCCGCCTGACTCTGGCCTCGAGCTCCGGGCTGACGCCCGGCTCCGCGTTGACGACGCGGGAGACCGTTTTCAAGCCGACGCCGGCCAATGCGGCGACGTCGACCATTGTGGCGCGGCGCGTCGTCTCGGTGACTGGCTCTGACAACGAAGTTCAAATGGGCTCGAGCGAGCGGAACGACCGGAGTGTACACGGCAATTCATCATCTTGACATCGTTGTCATGACAACGTTATCGTCCCTGTCGTCCATGAGGCGGTTCATCAACCGTGCCGGCCACGACGACGTGGCCCTCTGGCAGGCGCCGGCCGCTACTGCTCAATGCGCTCGGGCCGCCACCGCGTCGGACGAGCTACGTGGCCATCCCATCGTCATCCGCTCAGGAGGAGGCAGCGACCATGCATGAAGCACGGACCGAGAGCGTCCGTAGCCGCAGGACGCTCGTGGTTGCTCTGATCGTCGCGGTCGCCGCGATCACAGCGACGTTCGCCGCGACGGCGTCCGGTACGAGCACAGCCAAGACAATCAGCGTGGCGATCGTCGCGAACGGCCAGATGCAGGACATTGCGAGCCTGACGCCGGCGCTCTTCACCGCGAAGACGGGGATCAAGGTGAAGTACACGATCCTGGACGAAGGCAAGCTGCGGCAGGTCACCACGCGTGACGTCGGGTCGGGCGGCAAGGCATTCGACGCGGTGATGATCGGCCCGTACGAGGCCCCGCAGTTCGGCGCCGCCGGGCTTCTGCAGGATCTGACATCGATGGCGAAAGCCGACAAGGCATACACCTACAACGACCTGATCCCGGCCGTGCGCAACGCGCTCTCGGCGAACGGCAAGCTGTACGCGTCGCCGTTCTACGGCGAGTCGTCGTTCCTCATGTACCGCAAGGACATTCTCGCCAAGAACGGCGTGAAGCTCGGGCTGCATCCGACGTGGCAGCAGGTGGCGGCGGCCGCGCGCAAGATCAACACGTCGTCCATGGCCGGTATCTGTCTCCGCGGCAAGCCGGGCTGGGGCGACCTCGGCGCTGCCTTCACGACAGTGCTGAACACCTTCGGCGGCACCTGGTGGTCGGCCAAGTCGAACGGCCAGCCCGACAAGGCGCAGGTCGACCAGCCCGCCTTCAAGCAGGCGCTCGGCTTCTACGCGAAGCTCGTTCAGGACGCGGGCGAGAAGGACGCCGCGAACTCGAGCTTCAACGAATGCCTGACCCAGTACCAGGCGAACAAGGTCGCGATGTGGTACGACGCGACCGTCGCCGCCGGCACGCTGGAGGCCGCGGACAGCCCGGTGAAGGGCAAGAACGGCTACGCCTTCGCGCCGGTGTACAAGACCAAGTCGTCGGGCTGGCTCTGGAGCTGGGCGCTCGCGATCCCGAGGAGCTCGCCCGATCCGACGGACGCCTGGACGTACATCGCGTGGGCGACCGGGCCGCAGTACATCAAGGCGGCCGGGACGCACACGAAGGGCGGCTGGGCGGCCATCCCGCCCGGAACGCGGTTCTCGACGTACCGCATCCCGCAGTACAAGGCAGCCGCGAAGGCGTTCGCCGCCACCACGCTTGCCGCGATGAAGGCAGCGCCGATCACGAACCCCGGCACGAGCAAGCGGCCGGGACTGCCGGGCGTACAGTACGTCGGCATCCCGCAGTTCCAGGATGTCGGCAACCGCTGCACGCAGTTGTTCTCCGCTGTCATTGCCGGGTCGATGGACGACACCAAGGCCATCAGTCAGTGCCAGCAGATCGCGGCACAGGCGGTCAAGTAGCCCTCCCTTGTCCGCCTCAGCCGTCGACGCCACGCTGGCGAAGGGACGAACCGGCGACCCCTTCTCGTCGGTGTGGCGTCGGCGGCTTCCCTTGCTGCCGGCGCTGCTCTATGTCGTCGCCATCACGCAGCTGCCGTTCCTCGTAAGCATCTACTACAGCCTCACCAACCTCAAAGACAAGACGCAGTCGCTGATCCCGGAGCCGACGAAATTCGTCGGCTTCGACAACTACAAGCAGATCTTCAGCGACTCGTTCTTCCGTCAGGCGATGTGGACGAGTGTGAAGATGACCGTGCTCGCGGTCGTGCTCTCGCTGATCATCGGGACGGTGTTCGCGATCCTGCTCGATCGCAAGTTCCTGGGTCAGGGGCTGGTGCGAACGCTTCTGATCACGCCCTTCCTCTTGATGCCGGTCGTGGCAGCGCTCATCTGGAAGCAGCAGATGTTCTCGTCGCTCTTCGGCGTCCTCAACAAGGTCCTCACGTTCGTCGGCTTCAGCTCGGTCGCGTTCATCTCCGACCATCCGCTCGCGTCGATCGTGACCGTGCTCGTGTGGCAATGGACGCCGTTCATGATGTTGATCATGCTCGCGGGGCTGCAGAGCCAGCCCACGGACATCCTCGAGGCGGCGAACGTCGACGGCGCGAGCAGCGTCGGCGTCTTCCGCCAGCTCACTCTCCCGCATCTGCGTCCCTACCTCGAGCTGGGCGCGCTCCTGGGCTCGATCTACATCGTGCAAGCCTTCGACGCCATCGACGTGATGACGGGCGGCGGCCCCGGCTCGACGAACGTGCCCTACTACGTCTACCAGGAGTCGATTGGCGGCGGCTTCAGATACGGGTCGGCGTCCGCCTACGCGATCGTGGTCGTCGTCTTCTCGATCATCATCGCCACGTTCGCGCTGCGGGTGCTCTCGAGCCTCTTCAAGGACGAGGAGCGGGCGTGAGACGGGGTCGTCGAACGCAGGGCGCGCGGCTGGGCGTTGGCGAGCGCCGCGCGGTCGTCGCCGGGATGGGGATGCTGGCATGGATCGTCGCGCTGCTCTGGATCTTCCCGGTCGCCTGGACCGTCTTCACGAGCTTCAAGACCGAGCAGGACGCCGCCGCTCAGACGCTGCACAACGGTCTCACCTTCGGCCGTTACAGCGACGTCAGCCACTCGACGTCGGGGACGCTGTCGCTGCAGACCGCGTTCTTCAACTCCGTCGTCGTCGTTGTCGTCTCGACGCTGATCGTGCTGGTGCTCGCGGTGCCGGCGGCCTACGCCCTCGCGATCCGGCCGATCCACAAGTGGCGCGATGTCCTCTTCTTCTTCATCTCGACCAAGTTCTTGCCGATCGTCGCCTCGATCTTCCCGATCTACGTCTACGCCGAGAAGTGGAACCTGATCGGGACGCGCACGATCCTGATCGTCCTCTACATCGCGATGAACCTGCCGCTCGCGATCTGGATGACGCGCTCCTTCTTCATGGAGGTGCCGCGTGAGCTGATCGAGGCGGCCGAGATCGACGGAACGAGCCTGTTCAACCAGCTGCGCTCCGTGATCCTCCCGATCGTCGCGCCGGGTCTGGCCGCGACAGCGCTGCTGTGCGTGATCTTCGCGTGGAACGAGTACTTCTACGCCCTGCAGCTGAACTTCGC